>JAABVA010000883.1_pt1 | contig 34426 bp, 26 predicted proteins | sample 5560331 | NCBI WGS metagenome assembly JAABVA01 (sample SAMN12812661, study PRJNA571458) | rock metagenome | isolation source: Antarctica rocks | place: Antarctica: Victoria Land, Mt New Zealand sud | collected 2016-01-07 | reverse complement strand
CAGCGAGGAACCTGCTTCTCGCCCGCCCCAAAACTCAGCCGCCCAACCCCCCAAGACCTTTGTCATCCTGAGCACAGCGAACGGACCCGCTTCTCTACTCCCCAGCCAAAGACCACCCCCGCCTCCGCACTTCTTTCTTCCCTTCCGAGCGCAGCGAGGAACCTGCTTCTCGCCCGCCCCAAAACTCAGCCGCCCAACCCCCCAAGACCTTTGTCATCCTGAGCGCAGCGAACGGACCCGCTTCTCTACCACCCAGCCAAGAACCAACACCGCCTCATCTCCGAACGCATCCAAGGACCGCCTCCTCCACATCCATTCCAGCCCGCATCCAACTAAAATCAAACCTGAGATGGACCTGACCCAAAAATCCGAGTTCCTCCACCAAACCCTCCGTGACCTCGGCAGCCTCCTTGTCGCCTACTCCGGAGGCACCGACTCCGCTTTTCTCGCCCACGCCGCCCACCAGGCCCTCGGCCCGAAGATGCTCGCCGTCATCGCCGATTCCGCCTCCCTTCCCCGCTCCGAGCTCGCCGCCGCCCTTGCCTTCACCGCTCACCACGGCATCCCCACCCACATCCTCCAGACCGGCGAACTCAGCAACCCCGACTACCAGCGCAACGACGCTGGCCGCTGCTTCCACTGTAAGGACGAGCTCTTTACCCAGATGGAGCACTTCCGCTCCACCCGCAACTTCAGCCACATCGCGTATGGCATGAACCTCGACGACCGCGCCCCCGACGTCGCCGCCTTCCGTCCCGGCCAGCAGGCCGCTGCGCAGCACGGAGCCCTCGCCCCCCTCGTCACCGCCGGGCTCACCAAATCCGACATCCGCACCCTCGCCCGCGAAGCCGGTCTCACCCTCGCCGACAAGCCCGCCAGCGCCTGCCTCTCCTCCCGCATCGCCTACGGCCTCCCCGTCACCCCGGAGCGCCTCTCGCAGGTCGAACAGGCCGAAGCCGCCCTCCACCATCTCGGCTTCCCAGAGGTCCGCGTTCGCCACCACGGCGATTTGGCCCGCATCGAAATCGCCCGCGGAGATCTCCCCCGAGCCCTCCACCTCTCCACCCTCGACACCCTCACCGCCACCCTCAAATCCCTCGGCTTCCTCTTCATCACCCTCGACACCTCCGGCTATCGCACCGGCAGCATGAACGCCGTCCTCCCCACCTCGGCCATCACCCCCGCCCGCTAACAAACGGGATCGCCATGTTGATGTCCCCTTCTTTCTTCCATTCCGAGCGTAGCGACGAACCTGCTTCTCGCACCTGCCCATGCACACCTGCCCGTTTACTTGTTGTCATCCTGAGCGCGGGGAACGAACTCCGCTTCCTACGCAGCGCGACACTCTCTTGGTCCCAAGAACCTGTCTAAGAGCTTTGAGGAACTATGGTCTTCGTCAGCTTGACGCGTCTCCGAATCCGGTCCTTCCGTTTCGTCCCACTCTTTGCGTTCCACACGCTCCGTTCGCTCAGGCAGGTAAGGAAATCTCCTGGCTTTCAGATCGGCGCCCTCCTGGCTGACCGAAGCTGGACCTTCTGGACCATGACTGCTTGGGACACACCGGAAAGCATGCGGGCGTACATGATCTCGGGCGCACACAAAACCGCGATGCCGCATCTTCTCGCATGGTGTGATGAGGCTTCGGTCGCGCATTGGACCCAGGCTGAAAGCGCCCTTCCGTCCTGGACCGAAGCGGACCGGCGTATGCGGGAGCAAGGTCGTATCTCTAAGGTGCGACACCCCAGCCCCCAGCACGCCAGCTTAAGCTTCCGAACTCCCCGTACGGCATCAGCCGGCGTCATTCGCCCGCTGTGATTCGGCGATGCGGTGCGATGTCCCTCACCCAAGCTGCGCGACGCACTTCCGTTCCAGGCGAACGCGTCCTTGATTCCACGGTCTCCTTGAACCAGTGCCCCACCTCCACACCGCCCCACATGAAACAATATCCGTCATGCGGATCGCCTACCTCGATTGCTTCGCCGGCATCTCCGGCGACATGTTTCTCGGAGCCCTCCTCGACGCCGGCCTCCCCCCCAACGTCCTCCACCAAGCCGCAGCTGCCCTCAACCTCGGCGCAACCCTGCAGATCGAAAACGTCGACCGCTCCGGCATCACCTCCACCAAAGTTCACGTGCTCGAGAACGGCCATCTCGCCCAAGTCCAAACCCACAACCACGAGCACACCCACACCGAAGCTCATACCCACTCGCACGAACAGACCCACACCCACTCACACACAGAAGCCCACGCGAGCGGCCACACCCACGCATCCGATCCGCAGCACGCTCACGGGCAGACCCACGGCCCCGACCAGATCCACACCCACGAGCAGCCGCATACCCACGAGCACGAAATCCATAGCCAGGAGCCCGAAACGCATAGCCACGAGCACGAAGCTCATAGCCACACCCACGATCACCCCCACACCCACGGCCGCTCCCTCACCGACATCCGCCACCTCATCGGCTCCTCCACCCTCCCCGATCGCGTAAAAACCCTCGCCCTCCAAGCCTTCAACCTCCTCGGCGCCTCCGAGGCCAAAATCCACAACGTCCCCATCGACCACATCCACTTCCACGAGGTCGGAGCCGTCGACGCCATCGTCGACATCGTCGCCGCCAGCGCCGGCATCCACGCTCTCGACCAGCAAGCCATCGCCGAAACCGGCCATCCCCTGCACTGGCACTGCTCCCCCCTCAACGTCGGTGGTGGCATGGTTGAGTGCGCCCACGGCACCTTCCCCGTCCCCGCGCCCGCCACCGCCGACCTCCTCCGCGGCCTCCCCACCTACTCCGCCCACCTCCAGAAGGAGCTCGTCACCCCCACCGGCGCCGCCCTCATCCGAGCCCTGGCCCCCACCTTCGGCCTCCAGCCGGCCATGCGCGTCGACCGCATCGGCTACGGTGCCGGCACCCGCAACCCCCGGAAGTTCCCCAACGTCCTCCGCCTCTCCCTCGGGGTCGCAGAGGCCTCCACCGCCGCGGCCTCAGCGGAAGACCCGCACACCGAAGACGTCATCCTCCTCGAAACCGCCCTCGACGACCTCAGCCCCCAGATCCTCGCCCACGTCACCGAGCAAGCCCTCACCCTCGGCGCCCTCGACGTCATGACCACCGCCGTCGGCATGAAGAAGGGCCGTCCCGGAACCCTCCTCACCATCCTCTCCGACGCCGCCCATAGCCCCGCGCTCGAGCGCCTCCTTCTCCGCGAAACCTCCACCCTCGGCATCCGCGTCCATCAACAGCGCCGCATCTGCCTCGCCCGCCACCACACCTCTGTCTCCACCCCTTTCGGTGAAATCCGCATCAAGATCGGCTCTTTCGAGGACGCCCCCGTCAACGCCGCGCCCGAGTTCGAAGACTGCCGCGCCGCCGCCCGCACCCACAACGTCCCCGTCAAGGAAGTCCTCCAGGCCGCCATCGCCGCCTACGTCAACCTCGCCCCATCCATCACCCCAGATCCCCGGACGCCAGATCCCAGGACCCCAGATCCTAAGACCCCAGATCCCAGCACGCCAGAGCTCTCAACCCACAGCCGGCTGCTCATCACGAAGCCACTCCCCCGCCAATGACCAAAACCTCTCTCCTAGATCTCCTCGCCGAAGTCCAGCGCGGCACCCTCACTCCCAACCAGGCCTCCATCCGCCTCGCCAACCTCCCCTTTGAAGAAGTGAGCGAGCCCGCCGAAGCTCACACGGAGACCCGCATCGACCACCACCGAGCCCTCCGCACCGGCCTCCCCGAGGTCATCTACGCCGCCGGTAAAACTCCCGCCCAGACCGCCGCCATCTTCGCCCGCATGGCCGCCGCCGGGTCCGACGTCCTCGCCACCCGCGCCGATCCAGCGACCGCCGAAGCCGTCCTCGCGCAAACCCCCGCCGCCCTCTACCACCGCCAGGCCCGCGCCCTTACCCTTCGGCAGTCCCCGCCCGCCGACCCGAAGGGCCACATCGCCGTCCTCTGCGCTGGCACCAGCGACCTGCCCGTTGCCGAAGAAGCCGCCGTCACCGCCGACCTCTTCAACGGTCGTGTCACCCGCCTCTACGATGTCGGTGTCGCCGGCCTCCATCGCCTGCTCGCCGTCCGCTCGGAACTCACGGCTGCCGACGCCGTGATCGTCTGCGCCGGCATGGAAGGGGCCCTCCCCTCCGTCGTAGGCGGCCTTGTCGGCGTCCCCGTCATCGCCGTTCCCACCTCCGTCGGCTACGGCGCCTCATTCGCGGGAGCCGCCGCCCTTCTCGGCATGCTCAACTCCTGCTCGCCAAACGTCACTGTCGTCAACATCGATAATGGCTTCGGCGCAGCCTATACCGCCACCCTCATCGCCCGCGCCTCCCACCGGCCGTAGACCGAGACCTCCGCCACCCGTCCTGCATCCAACGTCCCATGGAACGCAGAGACTTCCTCAAATCCGCCACCGCGGCCAGCATCACCGCCGCCGCCCTCGGCGCCTCCGCTCCCGCCCAGCAGACCTCCAAAACCTCCCCCGTCAAACGGCCCGAAGCTCCCGGCATGATCTACCGCGATCTCGGCACCACCGGCGAACGCGTCTCCGCCATCGGCATGGGCGGCTTCCACATTGGCAAGCAGCCCGAAGCCTCCGAGAGCGTCCGCCTTATCCGCTCCGCCGTCGACCGCGGCATCACCTTCCTCGATAACTCGTGGGACTACAACGACGGCCTCAGCGAGGTCCGCATGGGCCAGGCCCTCAAGGACGGCTACCGCGACAAAGTTCTCCTCATGACCAAAATGGATGGCCGCACCGCCACCGAGTACAACAAGCAGCTCGAGCAGTCCATGGGCCGCCTCGGTGTCGATCACGTCGACCTCGTCCAGTTTCACGAGATCATTCGCATGGAAGATCCCGACCGCATCTTCGCCGACGACGGCGCTATTCACGCCGCGATGGCCGCCCGCGACGCCGGAAAGATCCGCTACATCGGCTTTACCGGCCACAAGGACCCCGCCGTCCACCTCCGCATGTTTGAGATCGCCGCCAAGCACAACTTCAAATTCGACACCGTCCAGATGCCCGTCAACGTCATGGACGCCCACTTCCGCTCTTTCACCAAAGAGGTCATCCCCGTCGCCGGGAAGGCCGGCACCGGCGTCCTCGCCATGAAGACCTTCGGCGACGACTACATCCTCCGCAGCAAACTCGTCCAGCCCATAGAGGCCCTCCACTACGGCCTCTCCCAACCCGTCTCGGTCGTCATCACCGGCATCGACAATCCCACCATCCTCGACCAGGCCATCGAGGCGGCACGCACCTTCAAGCCCATGTCCGAGTCCGACCAGGCCAGCCTCCTCGCCCGAACCCGCGACGCCGCCCTCACCGGAAAATTCGAACCCTTCAAAACCTCCCCCCACTTCGACAGCACCGCCCAAAACCCCAAGTGGCTCGGCTAGATCTGTCATCCTAAGCGAAGCGAACGGACCCGCTTCTCTGCCGAACAGCACGGTTCGCCCGCGCCCCTTGCCCTCTCCACCCCCTTTGCGCCCCGCTCTTGCTTTTCTTTCTTCCATTCCGAGCACAGCGAGGAACCTGCTTCTCGCCCTGCCTTGCCACGTCATCTTCCTTTCTTTCTTCCATTCCGAGCACAGCGAGGAACCTGCTTCTCGCCCTGCCTTGGCCACGTCATCGTCCTTTCTTTCTTCCATTCCGAGCGCAGCGAGGAACCTGCTTCTAGCCCTGCCACTAAGATGTCCACATGCCCCAACGCGAGTACCACTTCTGGGTCTACATGCTATCTAGCCGCTCGCGCAACCTCTACATAGGCTTCACCAACAACCTCCGCTCCAGACTTGAGCAGCACCGGCAAGAGACCCCCGGCACCCACACCGCCCAGTACCGCATCCATCGCCTCGTCTACGTCGAACACTTCCAGTACGTACGCTCCGCCATTCGCCGCGAGGACGAATTGAAGAGTTGGACTCGCGATAAGAAGATCGCCCTGATCGAAGCCGCTAACCCAACCTGGATCGACCTCTCAGAAAACTGGTGAGCCCTTCCCGCCTCTGCCCCTCTTTCCTCCATGCCCCTGCCCTTCTTTCTTCCATTCCGAGCGCAGCGAGGAACCCGCTTCTCGCCGTTTTTCTTCCATTCCGAGCAAAGCGAGGAACCTGCTTCTCGCCCTTCTTTCTTCCATTCCGAGCAAAGCGAGGAACCTGCTTCTCGCCCTTGCCCCTCCTTCCATCTCCGAGCGCAGCTCGAAACCTGCTTCTAGCCCTTCTTTCTTCCATTCCGAGCAAAGCGAGGAACCTGCTTCTCGCCCTTGCCCCTCCTTCCACCTCCGAGCGCAGCTCGAAACCCACCCTACTGATTCACCCCACTAGCCAGAAACCCACCATCGACCACCAAAATCTCTCCCGTCACAAACGCCGAAGCATCACTCGCCAGAAAGATCGCCGCCCCCACCAGCTCCTCCGTCATCCCAAACCGCCCCATCGGCGTCCGCATCTTTAGCTCTTTCCCGCGCTCGCTCTTATCCAGCAGCTCCGCATTCAGCGCCGTCCGAAACACCCCCGGCGCAATCGCATTCACCGTCACCCCCTCCGAACTCCACTCCACCGCCAGCGACCTCGTCAGCGCACCCACCGCCGCCTTGCTGCACGCATACGCCGTCACCTCCTTCAGCGACACAAACGTATTCAGCGATGCGATATTGACAATCCGCCCATACCCGCGCCCCAGCATGTGCCGCCCAAAGATCTGGCACGCCCGCAGCGTCCCCGTCATGTTCGTGTCCATGATGTCGTCCCACACCTCCTCGGGAAAATCAACCGTCGGCGCCCGCTTGATCTTGCCCGCGCAGTTGATCAGAATATCCACCTTCCCAAACTCCGCAACCGTCCCCGCCAGCAGCGCCTCCAAGGTCGCCCGATCTCCCACATCGCTCGTTAATCTCAGCGACCTCCGCCCCGCCGCCTCGATCAGCCGCGCCGCCTCCTCCACCTGCTCCCTCCGCCGCGAACTCGCCACCACATCCGCGCCCGCCTCCGCCAGCCCCACCGCCATCGCCAGCCCAATCCCACTCGTCCCGCCCACCACCACCGCACACTTCCCCGTCAGATCAAACATCCGATGTCCCATCAAAATCTCCTCCGTTTCAATCGCACGCATGCCTCCCAAAGATCCCGGAACGCCCATCGACAAACTCCTCCCACTCTAGCCTTCTCCGCGCATCTCCGCGCCTCCTGCGTCCGCTTCAGCCTTCTCTCTCCACTCCCTGAAGACGCGCCAGGATCTCCTCCATCACCTCCCCCGGGGCCCGGTCATTCACCACCTCCACCGAGTTCCCCCCCGGCGGCTCCAGCGTCGCCATCTGGCTCTCAAGCAGCTTCGGACTCATAAACTCGTGGTGCCGCGCCGCCAGCCGAGCCGCGATCAGCTCCTTCGATCCATCGAGCAGCACAAACCGCACCGCCCCCGCCGCCATCCCCGCCCCCAGCGTCTTGCGGTAGCTCTCCTTCAACGCCGAGCACGCCAGCACCCCACCCACTCCCGCCTCAGCCCAACCCCGCATCAACCCGTTCAGCGATGCGAGCCACGGCTCCCGATCCGCGTCCGTCAACGCCTCCCCCGCCGCCATCTTCACCTTGTTCGCCGCCGGATGGTAGTCATCCCCATCCGCAAACACCACTCCCGCCCGCTCCGCCAGCAGCGTCCCGATCGTCGTCTTCCCCGACCCACTCACACCCATCAGCACCGCAATCATCCCGCTCTCTCCTCGCCATTATCCTAGAGCGAAGCAAAGATCTTCCGCACATGGCTTGCCCTCTTTCTTCCATTCCGAGCGCAGCGAGAAACCTGCCCTTGCCCCTCTTTCTTCCATTCCGAGCGCAGCGAGGAACCTGCTTCTCGCACTTGCCTCTATAGTTTGTCATCCTGAGCGAAGCGAACGGACCCGCTTCCCTACCCCCGCGCGCCGCTTACCTCCGCTGCCCCGCCCTCACCTTGCCCTCTTTCTTCCATTCCGAACGCAGCGAAGAACCTGCTTCTCGCACTTGCCTCTATAGTTTGTCATCCTGAGGGAAGCGAACGGACCCGCTTCCCTACCCCCGCGCGCCGCTTACCTCCGCTGCCCCGCCCCCATCCACCTCGCCCCTTTGCGAGATACTGTCTTCATGGTGAACTTCGGCAGATCGGGGCTGCGCCGCCGCTCCACGAAATCACTTGTAAATCTGTGTCTCTGCGCCGTTGCTTTCACCGCGGGATCGAGCGCAATTCGGCTGGCTGCCCAAGGGAGCGCGACCCCCACACTGCACGTCTACGCCAACCTGGTTCAGGTCCCAACGCTCGTACTCAGCCCCACCCGCGGTCGCATCGCTCCGGTCGCTCCCGGCAGATTCTGGATCAGCATCGATACCGGCCCTTTCTTCAGGGCAACCCATGTCCGCCCGGAAGGCGACGACCCTATCTCCCTGTCCATTCCGGTGGACGTCCGTGGGTCCGAAGCAAAGTTGCTGCCGAATCTTGATGAGGCGATCGCCAATCTCGCGCCCACCTCCCTCCATCCAAAGGACCATGTCTCGATCTACGTTTTGGACTGCTCCCTTATCCGTTACGCAAACGATATCCCCTCGGAATCCGCGCCCCTGAAGCACGCGGTCAGCTCGGCTTTGACCGCGTGGACGGGCCGCCTGCAGGACAGGCGGGGACCCGATTGCCGGTTGCCAATGCACCTCTGGGACGCATTGGCCTATATGACCAGCAAGCTGTACAGTCTCCCCGGCCGCCGCGTCGTTCTGGCGATGACCGACGGATCCGACACCGGCAGCACTCATACCTGGAACGAGCTGACAAAATTCGCCCAGGCCACGGGTGTCGCTATCTTTGGTCTCTCGGAGGGTGCCAGCCTCTCCGAACGCTTGCTCTATCGAAAGCAACGCCACGAAGACTTCTTCAACTCGGTCTGCGAATTGAGCGGCGGAATGGTCCTCTTCGCCGGCGACACCCATGTCGCCGACACTCTCAAAAGCTTCACCGCCATGCTGCGGGAACGTTACATCGTTGAGTTCCCCCGTCCGTTGAACGGCACTCCCGGCCCACACGGGCTTCAGATCAAAGTCGAGGGAGGCCAGAACTTCATCAGGTCTACAGGCATCTCGTTTCCCCCCGCCGATCCCGCTCTGCTCGCCGATCCCAACACCATTCCTCAGGATCCATCGCGCGCTCCAGTCCAGGGCTCGCGGCGCATCCTGGCCGATCCACGCTGAGGGGAGATGTCTCAGTCTTCCGCACCGATCCTGTCGACCCTCTACTTCGGCCCGATCGGATCCCCGACCTTCACCATCTCCGACCGCACATGCGTCTTCTCAAAGCTCCGGTTCTGCGCATCGATAAGGATCTGCCGGCTGAAGAAGAACAGCACATGCAGCTTGAACTCCGTCCCCAGGCTCACCGGAAACCACACCCCATCCGGCTGCGGCGCATACACAATCGTGAACCCCAGCCCCGGCACATTCGTCCCCAGAAGCGTCCGCACCGCCATCGGAACCTTGCGCGCCATCGCCGTGCTCACCACCACCGGCTCGTACGCCGTCGCGTCGATGTAAGCGTCGCCCTTCCACCCAAACTCGCTCTTGTCCTTCGGCCGGAAGTCGATGTGAAATACATCCCTCCTATTCATCCGCTCCCGTCCAACCAGATGGAACAAGTACTCGCCCTGACCCGCCGAGGTCAGAGGAAACAGCCGTCGGTTGATGCCGTCCTTTGACTTGTCGTCAGTCAGGCTCGACCGCATGCTCTCGACTAGATCGCGGTCCGTGTCCTCCTCCCCAACTGCCACCGAAACCGACTCATGATCGCCTTCTACCTTGCTCCCGTCCTCGTGCTTCGCCCCGGGCAGCGCCGTGTAGGGCACGTACCTCTTTTTCACCAGCAGCCGCCCCTCCAGCTTCAGCAGATCCGCATGCGATCCGCTCGCCGTCCGCGTTATCCGCGAGTCCGTCACCTCCTCGCACATCACCGTCTTTCCCTTGCGCGAGATCACACGCGCATGCTGCACATAAATGTAGTGCCCCCGCTCCGCCTCCGCCCGATCCTGGTTGCCGGCCACCCGCGCCATAATCGCCACCGCCGTCGGCATCGCCCCGGCGCCTGCGTCCGCTTGTTGAGCAAACACACGCGCCCCAGCCGCCAACAGGACACCCAGCAAAACAACGCGTGCGACTCTCATCCGCAGAGATACGTGCAAGGGTGCGAAGACGTTCCACCTCCTCTAATCATCTCCTTCGTTTCGAGTTCGCGACGCCAGTATCTTTTCGACGGCCCTTCGTCGTTGTAGGCAACCATATCGAACGCGCCATGGCGCGATCCGCCCCCCTTTCACGCCTTCCTTAGCAGCAGCAGTCAATTCGCTTTCACGCCATGGAGACGTTCGGGCTTCGGCTCCGATCCGCCATGGCGCTAACAATTCACTCACCTCGACTCAAAGGAGCTACACCATGTCGAACCATTCCGATCAACCCCAAGGCAAGAGTGGGCAAAAGCTGTCCGCAGGCATCATCGCATCACCCGCCGAGGAGCCCCTTGCCGCCTCCGAGTGGCAGGCCGAAGACTTCCTCGCCGCCGAGCCCTATCCCCTGCCCGAAGTCACCGACAAGATGGTCGAGGACTTCCTCGCATCTCTCGTCGATACCGCCGCTCAAGGTGGAAGCACCTCCCCCGGCGGCGCTCCCGGATCCGTCGACGGCCAGCAGAACGATCAGCCGGCAGCCGGCCACAGCTACCCGCCCCCCTTTAGCCAGCACGAGGTCCTCACCCCCTACACCACCTACCCCTACTGCACCGTCGGCAAGGTCTTCTTCAAGCAGAACGGCGGCAGCTGGGTGGCATCGGCGGCGTCCATCGGCGGCAACGGCCTCTGGACCGCCGGCCACGTCGTCCACGCCGGCAACAACCTGCCCAGCGGTTGGTCGACCAACATGGTCTTCGTGCCCGCCTACAAAGACGGCGCAGCCCCCTTCGGCCAGTTCACCGTCCGCCAGCTCTTCACCCGCATCGGCTGGTACCAGCACGGCAACCCCGGCGGCTTCTTTGAGGATATGGGAGCCGGCATCTGCAACCCCCTCAACAACAGAACCCTCAGCCAGACCGTCGGCTGGCTCGGATTCGCCTGGAACTTCAACCGCAATCAGGTCTGGACCTCGCTCGGCTACCCCGCCGCTCCGCCCTTCAACGGACAGCGCATGTTCCAGGACACCGCCGCCTACGCCAACGACGGCTCCGTCCCCGGATCGCCCGCCACCATCGGCATCGGCTGCAGCATGACTCCTGGTTGCAGCGGAGGTCCGTGGGTGTTAGGCTTCGGCTCCACCAACTATGTCAACGGCCACAACAGCTACCGCCCCAACAACCAGCCGCTCGAGATCTACAGCCCCTCCTTCGGCGACAACGCCCACTCCCTCAAAGTGGCGGTGGTCGGGTCGTAACTCGAAAGGGTCCCATGCCTAAGCAACCGGAAACTCGCAACACCGACGAAGCCGGAACGATGCGCTCTCCCGAAGGGGGCGCATCGCCCCAGCCCTGGACAGGGCAACAGATGCGAGACGCTGTCCCCCTCCCTCTACCCACAGCCCCCGCTGCTCCCGAAAGCCCAGCACGCGCAGTCCAGCCCGCGCCATCCGCCGGTCGAGGCCAGACTGCCCCAGCCGGCCGGCCCGATAGCGATGATTCCTCAGCCTGAACCCAAGGCCTGCGTCTCTCCCGCGAGAACGCTCCGGCCTTTGCCGGACTGAGCCCCGTAGATAAGAGTTAACCCCTCGCCCCTACATCCGCTCGCGCTCCAAAGGGCACGCCTCACCCCAGAAACACCGGCCGGATATGCCGCTCAAATAAATTCCGCGTCACATTCCGCGCCACCACCGCCTCATTCGCCTCGAGCGCCCGCAGGTACCGCTCCCCCATCTTCGCCGCCACCTTGAACCCCACATGCAGCAGCTGCCGAAAGCTCTGGTTGTATGCCGCATTTGCCCGGTCATGCCGCAACGCCGCCACATACTGCTCCCCGGTCCATCCATCGACAACCTGCGGCAAAGGCAGCTCCGCTCGATCGATATCGATCACCGCCGCATACGGCCCCATCAACTCCTCCGCATGCGCATACGCCTCCCTGTAAACCTCCTTCGCAATCTCAAGCCCGCCCCCACCCGCCTCCGCTAGCCCGATCAACTCTTCCAGCCACGTCGTTCCCGCCGTCTTCAAATGCACCCCCGCCCCCGACCTCGTCACCGCCTCATGGATCGCCCGATAAATCGAAAACTTGTCCGAACCCGAGTGCACGCTCAGCTTCAAATTCTCCGGCAGCCCATACCTCTCAACCGCAAACGCAATCGCCGCCACATCCTCTCCAAACTCCTTCGCGAACTGCGCGACATCGCCCACATAGTCCACGCCCTTGTTGAACCTCCCCGTAAACTTAGGCGCAATCGTCTGGATCGGAATCCCCTCATCCGCAATCGCCGCCAGGATAATCAGCAGCTCGACCGGCGTCTGCGGCGAGTCGGTCTCATCCATCGACACCTCCGCCACAAACCTGCCCACGCCCTTGTTCTCCGCGATCGCCCGATAGATCAGCCCCGCCGTCTGCACCGCCGTTAGAAACTTGTTCGCCACCCCCTTCACAAAATCCGCGTCCGTCCTGAATGGCTGCGCAATCGAAGGGATCCGCACCTCCCCCACCAACTCCGCATGACGCTTGGCAAACGCATCCACATCCCTTGCGGTCGCCGGCCTTCCAATCTCCTCCGCAACGTCGATGGTGAAGAAGTCGCACGGCTCAAGAAACCGCGCCATGGTCTTCAACCCGATATGGTCCGCGTCTACAAAGTAGGGCCCCGTCCAACCCATCTCCCGGACTGCCCTGTCCGCCGCCGCCCGCGTCGCACCCGGCTCCGATCCGAGGATCACGTGCTCCCGATTCGACTTGTTCCACACCGGCGCCACCTGCACCCCCGCGTCGCCCGCCATCATGCAGGCCCGCAGCTGCGCCTTCGCCTGATGCGCAAACCGATCCCCCACACCTACTGAAAACCTCGGAAGCCTCAACCCGTCACTCATCGCCTGCCCCTCTCCTTCCAGCACAAAACCACCGATCGCCATAGCTCATTGCTCACAGCTCGTTGCTCATAGCTCGCCAGCAAACCCCCCTATCCAAGCCATACCGTCAGGTGGTGAACCGGCCTTCATAGGCCCACAGCCCCAGACCAGGATTCGAAACATAGAAGATCTCCTCCCCCTCCACCACGTTCCATCCGTCCTTCAGCGACTCCGGCCGGTACCGCGCCATCGCCCCCCCCAGATCCCCATACTCATACCCCGCACCCTCAATCTCCGCCCGCGTCATCTGCCCCGGGCAGTACCGTATCCCGAACCGCCCCTCGCTCGATCCGTGAATGAGGTGCGCCGCCGCACTCAGGTTTGCCGCCAGCTGAGGGTCCTCCTTCACCGCGTCCATCGTCCTCGGCGTCCCGAAATACCCGTGCCGCCGGATCAGCCGGTCGATCGTAGCGTCCTCCCCAAACTCACGAACTCCCGGCCCCAGCACCACCAGCTCACCACCATCTGCCATCGCCATGCGCGTTCTATAAACGCTCTTGTTTCCGAGCCATGTGCTTCTAAACTCATGGGGATCGAGGTACACCACAGCCTTTTTGATCTCGCGATCCAGTTTCTGGAAGTTACACATGAGGCTTAAGGCCGCAGCTTGCTCAAAACACTGCGCATTATCGCCTATGAAAAGCCCGCGTATCACCATCCGCCCTCCTGAATCCTTCGCAATCACAGTAAGACAATAGACAATCTGCGGTAAGTCACTGCAGAGATGGCTACTTGCGTAGTTCAGCACCCGCCGCACCGGAGTATCCGCCCGCCCCATCATCCGCTCCATCCCATACACCGCACCCAGGAAATGCGATCGGTGAATTCCCATCACACCACCCGTCCCAATCAGGATGTTCTTGTTTCCATTCGCCATCCCAACTACCTCATGCGGAACGACTTGCCCAACCGACAGAATCAAGTCATGCCCCCCGTCCCGAAGCAGTTTGTTCACCTGAGCCGGCCACGGGTAATCGAGCTTCCCCTCACTCACCTCCCGCACAAACTCCCCCGGCACCTCCCCCAGAGTCACCACATCCCGGCGCCAGTCATGCACCCGGAACAACTCCCTCGGCGTCCTCCCAAACATCACCCCTATCTCACTGTCGCACATAGGTTTGTGGGTGCCCAACGCAGGCAGAATGTCGACCAGATTGTCGCCATAAAACTCCCAGATCATCGCCGTCAGCACGCCCGCCTTCGAGCGCATTCGCGTGAGATCCGGTGGCACCGCCAACACCCGCCGGCGCCGACCCAACTTCGCCAGCGCCCCATAGAGATGTGCCTTCACCTCATCAACAGACATCGCCGTCGATACCGACCCACTCGCGAACAACAGACTCATAGACCAGCATCATAAGCCCACTTCTGCCCTCTAAGACCGCAGTACCAATATCCCAGGAGCACCCATGACCGAGCAGCACATCCGCATCCCCATGCCCGACGGCGAAGCCGACGCGGTTCTCTTCAAACCCGACAACGCATCCGGCGCACCTCTGCCCGGCGTCATCGATCTCCCCGACATCGGCGGCATTCGCGACGCGAGCATGCAGATGTCACGCCGCCTCGCCGGCGAAGGCTACCTTGTCCTTCTCCCCAATCCTTTCTACCGCGTCAGCGCGCCACCTGTATTCAGCTTCGCCATGAACTTCGCGGAGCCCCGTACCGAACAGCGCTTCGCCGAGCTCATCAAGCCGCTCACCCCCGATGCGATCCACGCCGACGGCCGGGCCTACGTCGCCGCCCTTGATCGGAACGGGGCTGCGCCAGGTCCCATCGCCATCCTTGGCCATTGCTTCACGGGGGCATTGGCCCTGCGCACGGCCGCCGCCCTCCCCGACCGCATCGCAGCCGTCGCCTTCTTCCACGGTGGCGGACTCTTCAAAGCTGGCGACCCGATTAGCCCCCATACAGAACTCCCGCAAGTCAAGGCAACCCTCTACTTCGGCCACGCCAAGGAGGACGGCAGCATGAATGCCGAAGCCATCCAGCACCTGGAGCACGCACTCAAAGAGTGGGGCGGCAGTTACGAGAGCACGACCTTCGACGCCCACCACGGCTGGACCGTCCCCGACAGCGCAGCCTACAACGAGCTCGAAGCCGAGAAGGCCTACAGCCAGCTCAAAGAACTCCTCGCCTCCACCCTTCAAAAGTAGACCGCGTCACAAACAACGCGGCGGCGGCCTGATCGCCATCGCCGCTATTCTTCCGAGTTCCCAATCCCAGATCGCGAATCTACCCCGCCTTATGTCCGGATCAGGGGACGCAGGTCTACTCCGCCTGCGCCAGCGAAAACTGGTGCCGCACATCCGACCCGCGAACCCAGAAAATCACATCCTCAGCGATATTGGTGGCATGGTCCGCCGCGCGCTCAAGATTGCGCGCAATAATGATCGCGCTCAGCGCTTGGCTGCTCACCACCGGATGCTGCTGCATCGCCTCTACCAGCTCCTGCTGCACCGACCGGTTCATCTCGTCGATCTCGTCGTCCATCGCGAGAACGCCTTCGGCCATCTTCGCATCCGCCTCCAGCAAAGCCTGGATCGCCCGCCGAATCATTACCCTGACCTTCTCCCCCATCTCAGGGATGTCGATCGGCAGCGAGATCTGCGGCACATTGTGCATCGCCTCCGCCCGCTCTGCGATGTTCGTCGCCTGGTCGCCAATGCGCTCCAGATCGCCGTTGATCTTGATCACCGAAAGGATGAACCGCAGATCGACTGCCATCGGCTGTTCCTTCGCCAGCAGCTCGTAAGCCATCTCATCCACGTCCCTTTCGGCCGCATTGATCGCCGCCTCTACCTCGTGCACATGCGCGCACAAACCCATGTTGTCCGTAAGATAGGCCTCAAGCGAAAACTCCAGCGACTGCTGGGCCAGGGCAGCCATAGCCAGCAATTTGTCCTTCAACGCAACCAGCTGCTGCTGGAAATTAATTCGAGGCATTGGGGTGCGAGCTTCCTCTTAGGATCAATCTCTTTATTCTCAATCACCGAGTGCTACGAAGCGATTAAATTCTGAAAATCGTGTCACCCGGCCTGATCCCTCACCGGAGCCACGCCTATGCGTCTCGCTCCCGAGAGTCAGTCTCCGCTCCTAGTCCTAGCGATAGATCAGATACCCCGTACGCCGCGCCTCAAACGCACGGAGCCCCGCCTCCCAACTCTTCGCAATCACCCTCGGATCATCGCCCCGCTCGATCCCCGCCATCGTCGCCGCATTCGCGATCAGCCGCGATGCCTTCCTCCACTCAAACCGCTCCGGATACCTCCTCCGCAGCACCGCAATCAACTCCAGCCCCATCTCCGGCGAATCCAGCGACACCCGATCCGTCACCACCACCCGCACCCCTTCCACGGTCTGTCCATGGAACGGATACCGGTTCCCATCTTCTGCTACCTCGATCCGCGCTGCCTCAAACCGCACGCCTGCGATCGCTCGTGCGTTCAACGCCGCCGTAACCTCCGCCCCCTTCATCCACGAAGCCCCAAACACCTCAAACGGAGTCGCCGTTCCCCTCCCCACGGACATCCCCGTCCCCTCAAGAAGCGCGATCCCCGGATACGTGACCGCCGCCGTCACCGATCGCAGATTCGGGCTTGGATTCACCCACGGCACCCCCGTCTCATCGAGGTACTCCGACCTCCGCCAACCCTCCATCGGCACCGCCACGACCTCAGCCCCCAACCTCTTTTCGCCATCGTCATACCGCGCCAACTCCGCCATCGTCATTCCGTGCCGCACTGGCATCGGCATGTAATTCGTGTAGCTCTCCGCACCCTCATCCGACACCGGCCCCTGCACCGCCACGCCGCCGATCAGCGCCGGCCGGTCCAGCACGATCAACTCGATACTAGCCTTGGCAGCGGCCTCAACGAAGTACCCTAGAACGACTTCATAGGTATAGAAACGCACCCCCGCATCCTGCAGGTCCACCACCACCGCGTCCAGCTTCTTCAAGTCCTCCAGCTTTGGGCGCTTGTCCGCATCCTTCGGCCCGTACAGCGAGATCACCGGCAGCCCCGTCGCTGCGTCAACCGAGCTCGCAATATCTGTCGAGTCCTTCGCCCCCGCGATCCCGTGCTCCGGCGAAAACAGTGCCTTCAACTCCACTCCCGGCACCGCCGCTCCCGCGTCCTTAGCAAGGACATCGATCGTCCGCCGACCAGTGGCATCGAGCCCCGTCTGATTCGTCAGCAGACCCATCCGCAACCGGCCGCCATGCCGCTGCGCCGCCTCTCGCAAAGCCGCAAAGTGCGTCGCCTCGAGAACGTCAACGCCCGTCCGCACACGCGCATTTCCGGCAGCCCCCGCAGATCCTGGAGGTCCCTCATACAAGTTCAACGCACGCCCGACCGCCGTCGCTACCGCGCCCCGCAACGCCGAGATCGGCGACCGTCCCCGCGGATGAACCGCATTCGCCAGCAACACCACATACGTGTCGCTCCCCGGATCCATCCACAGGCTCGTTCCCGTGAACCCCGTGTGCCCGAAACTCCCAATCGGAAACACCTCCCCACGCGGCCGCGAGAACGACGAATCGATGTCCCACCCCAGCCCCCGGACCTGGTGCCCCACCCGGCTCGGATACGTGACGGTCGCCCCCGCCACCGGCTGCGCGAGATCTGTTGGCAGATGCCCCGGCTGCTCCGGCGTCGTCATCAACTCCACCGTCCCCTGCTTCAGAGGAAACGCACTGGGCCGCCCCGCCAGCCGGTCCAGCAGCGCTTGTGCAAACAGGCTCACATCATGCGCCGTAGAGAACACCCCCGCATGCCCCGCCACCCCACCCATTCGCCGCGTCGAGGGATCATGCACGGTCCCCCGCAGCAAGTGGTCAAAGTTTGGATTAGTACCTGGAGTGCCTTCGTTATCGCGCGCTGTTGGAGCAACGCGCTTGAGAGGAAACTTTGTGCATATGTTACGGAGACACCGCATCTGAAGTGGGCGAATGGCCTGCGGCAATTCGTGCCCGTAGGCGGCAGGACGGAGTGGAGAGCATGAGCATGAGAACGCGTAGAACTGTGTGTCGCTCATCGCGAGCGGCATGAAGATATGCGCGGACGCGTAGCTCTCCAGGGTCTCGCCGCTGAGCTTCTCCACCATTGCACCAAGCAAGATAAAATTTATGTCGGAGTAGCGGAACGAGGCGCCGGGCCCGGACTGCAGGGGCGCTGACAGTGCACGGCGAATACCTTCTTCTTTGTCCTGCATCGCTAGTCCCCAAGCATCCTTGAGATCCACATCGGGTGCCTCGCCGGAGTAGTGCGTCAACAGCAGTCGAATGGTGACTTGAGCGCGTTGTGGGTCGTGTTCCCGATTGAATTCGGGCATGTATCGCTCTACCGGCGCATCCAGCCCCACCTTGCCCTGCTCATAAAGCTGCATCATCGCCGTCGTCGTCACCAGGCACTTCGTCAACGACGCCATGTCGAAGATCGTATCCGTCGTCATCGCCTCAACTTTCGGCTCGACCGCCCGCTGCCCATAAGCCCGCTCATACACCAGGCGTCCGCCATGCCCCACCGCCAGCACCGCACCCGGCAGCTTCCCGGCAGCGATCCCGTCCTCAATCACGCCATCCACAGCGCTGAAGTCGGTCCCCTGCGATGCCGCCTCACCTACCCCGCTACCGCCTGTCCCGCCCTGTGCCAATCCAGACCCCGGCATGCCCAGCAGCGCCATTCCGAGAAGCATCGCAGCCGCAACCCGCCCCGGTCGTCCAACAACTAGACTCGCGAGACTTCCGGCCGCAAACGTCACCGCACTCCCGATCAGCACATACCAGGTAAACGCCACATGTGGAATCGTAACCACTCCGAGCATAATTGGCGTCGGATGCTGCCACAGCAGCACATTCAGGCAGAACCCCACCACCATCCCAACCGTCGCTCCCGCTTGCGTCGCACTCCCGTTCACCATGCCCAGCAGAAACACCCCCAGCAGAGCCCCGTACGCCACACTCGCGATCGATAGCCCAATCTCGACCACATGTCCCTTCCCTCCCACACCCACTGCATACACTGCAATCCCGAACAGCACCACGGCCCAGAACACCGTCGATCCCCGCGACACTAGACCACGCTCCCGATCCCCTGCCTCGGGCCTCCAGTGCATCCAGAAATCCACCACCGTCGTCGACGACAATGAGTTTAGCGCCGCGCTAAGATTCGACATCGCCGCCGCCAGAATCGCCGCCACCAGCAGCCCCGCGACGCCCCGCGGCATCTGCTGCACGATAAACGTCGGGAAGATTCGGTCGCCACTCGCAAAGGCCTGCGGATGCTGCCCATAGAACACGAACAGCCCCACCCCAATCAGTAGAAACAGCGCGAACTGCACAAAGATCACCACGCCCGAACTCAGCAGCGCCATCCGGCTCTCCGCCAGGTTCCTCGCCGCCAGCATCCGCTGCACCATCAGCTGGTCCGTCCCATGCGACGCCATGGTCAGAAACGTCCCGCCCAGCACCCCAGCCCAGAAGGTATAGTTCTTTGTTACATTCACGGCAAAGTCAAAAAGGTGGAACTTCCCCGCTCCAGCTCCCACCGCGTGAATCGCACCCCATCCGCCCACCACATGCGTCCCCAGCGTCGCCATCGCCACCACCGTCCCGCCAACGTAGATCCCCATCTGCACCACATCTGTCCACACCACCGCCGCCATCCCGCCCTCAAACGTATATAGCAGCGTGAGCGCTGAAATGATCCCGATCGACAGCACGTCCCCCGTCCCGATTGCGATGCCCACCACAATCGACACCGCAAACACCCGCACCCCCTCCGCGGCCGCCCTCGTCAGCAGAAACAGCCCCGCCGTCACCTTGTGCAGCGTGCTCCCAAACCTTCGATCGATCAGCTGATACGCCGTCAGCATCTCGCCCTGAAAGTACTTCGGCAGAAACAGCAGCGCCACCACCACCCGCCCGATCATGTACCCAAACACCACCTGCAGAAATCCCATGTCCCCCGCATACGCCACTCCCGGAATCGAGATGATCGTCAGCGTAGACGTCTCCGCGCTCACGATCGACAGTCCGATCGCCCACCACGGAATCGTCCGCCCCGCCAGGAAATACCCCCGCAGCGACCGATCCTTCGCCCCCCGAAATCGCAGCCCGAACAGCGTAATCCCCACCAGGTACGCCGCCACAACTCCAAGATCGACCGCACTCAGCCGCGCCGTCAACCCACCCGTCACCGATCCGTCCCATCCACAGCTTCGCCGCGCAGATACGTCGCGACCAGCCGCCCGCTCCCATCGAAGCGATTCAGATTCGCCACATCCCCCACCCGCATCTCGCCGATCCCCTCCATCCCCAGCATCCGCGCCGGATTCGCCGACCCCATCCGCACCGCCGTCGCCAGCTTCATCCCCGTATGCGCCCGCACATTCTCTACCGCCCGATCCATGGTCAACACCGATCCCGCCAACACACCGCTAGCCGTCGTGCACACCCCACCCGCCACATGCACCCCGACCCCACCCAGAACATACTCGCCATCCGGCATCCCCGCCGCGGCCATGCTGTCCGTCACCAGCACCCCTCGCTCATCGCCCTTCGCCTTCCACCACAGCCGCATCATCTCCGGCGCCACATGCACGCCATCACAGATCAACTCCGCATACAGCACATCTTCGTCCAGCACCACACCCAGAATCCCCGGCTCACGATGATCCAGCGCCCGCATCGCGTTGAATGTGTGCGTAGCGCTCTTTGCTCCCCCCGCAACCGCCGCCCGCGAGGCCGCAGCCGTCGCATTCGAGTGCCCGATCGACACCCGCACTCCCCGCTCTACCGCTCGCCGAATCACCTCGGTCGCGCCCGCCACCTCCGGCGCAATCGTCATCAGCCGAATCGTCCCCCGCGCCGCCTCCCACATCCCGTCGAACACCTCCACCGTCGGCGGCAGAATCCACTCCGCCGGATGCATTCCCTTCTTCGCATGCGAAACAAACGGGCCCTCGATATGGATCCCCACCGGCGTCGCCTCGCCTCGTCGATCTCCGCTCTCAACCGCCCCCGCCAGCGACTCCAGCGCCCGCAGCGTAGCGTCCATCGGAGCTGTCAGCGTCGTCGCCAGGTAACTTCCCACACCACGCCCCGCATAGAACCGCCCGATCGCCGCCAGCCCCTCCGGTTCCGCGTCCATCAGATCGTGTCCCGCCGCCCCATGCGTATGCACATCGAAGAAAGCCGACGTCAGCGTCTCCTCGCTCCGCAATCTCGTGTCGCTCGAGATCTCCGCGATCCGCCCCTCGCCATCGACCCGCACCGCCGGATACTCGATCACCCCAACGCCCGTCACCAGCCACCGCGCCGTCAGCGTCTTGCCCTCAGTTCTTAGCGCTCCAGTCATCCCCATTACCGCACCCCCCCACTCGGCGGCATCGGGATCCCCACCTCGCTCGCAGCCGGCAGCGTATGCACGTCAGCCCACTGCCGCTGCGCCGCTCGCACCTTATCCGACCGCCCCAGCCACATCCCAACCGTATAGTCATAATGCTCCAGCACCGGCCGCAGCGCATACGGCCGGTTCGATCGCAGCCACGCCTGCTCATACAAATCGCGTATCAGCGAGTACGCATCCTTGATGTCCTGGATCCGGCCATTCACCCCATTGATATCGCCCAGCTCCCGCGAGACCTCCATCCGCTTCACCCGGTCCGTCGCCCCCTGCCCCGCATACGCCCTCTGGTACGCCTGCTCCATCTCCTCCGCCAGCTGAAACTTCAACCCTATAAAGTCCATCCGCCGCGCCCCCAGCTCCATCGCATCGATCGCATCCGTCTCCCGCAGGCTCGTCGGGTTAGACGGATAGGCGTTCGCCGCGTTGTACACCGCCGCGCCTCCGCCGCTCACCGTAAAGCTCGGCGGAGCCGCCGGTGCCGCCGCCCTCGCCTCCGCGATCAACGCCATGGCTCGCTCGGCATGCATCCGCATATCATGCGTGTACGGCCGGATCTTGTCCGCGAACACCAGCCCATCCTTTGACCACGGATCGATCCAGAACAGACCATCCGATCCATCGCCCGTCTTCGCCTCATCTCGCAGCAGAGCATGCGCCGCTATCAGCTCCGTCTGCGCTTCATTCAGCTTGCCCGTCGCGTCCCCGTGAAACACCTGCGCATAGCTCCCCTGGAACTGCGGGATCGAACTCTCACCCTTCTGCCACCCCGCCGCCGCCCCAAACAGCACGCCATACCAGTCATTGTTCACCAGCCCCTCTCCGTCATCATTCCAGATCGTGTTCAGCTCCCCGTTGCATCCCAGCCTCTGCCCGTCCCGCACAAACCCCTGGATATTCGCCATCCCCATCCCGTAGTTCGGATACACCCTCGACCAGTTATTCACGCCCGGCGCCACCCACGTCTCGAACCCCGCATTCGTAAACGGCGTCAGGTAACGGTCGAACCCCCTCGGCTGCGGGTTGTACTCCCACGCGACCGCCACCGTCCGGTCCTTGAAGCTCTGCGGCATCGCCTTCACCAGGTCCGGCGAGTTCATCGCAATATCGCCCCAGAACAGCAGCTTCCGGTTGAGCGGCGCCAACGCCTCAACGATCTTCTGCATGAACTGGAGATACACCGCTCCCAGCCCCCGCGCATCCACATCCGCCTTCGTCTGCCCCTCTCCGAGGTCCACCGTCTCGTCCGCGCCGATGTGCAGGAACGGCCCCGGATAGATTCGCGCCAGCTCCCCAAACCACGACTTGATCAGCTCAATCGACCCCGCCTGTCCCGGCGCCAGAACCGCCCCATGCGGCGTCTCCGCGAGCCCCTTGTACTGCTCCCAGACAAGCGTGTGATGCAGGTGCCCGAACGCCTCCTGCTCCGGAACCACCGTCACATGAAACTGCCGCGCATACCCCACCAGCTCCCTCGCATCGGCCGCGCTCATGCTCCCGTTCGGCGGTGCCCCCAGCGGATTCGCCGCGTACTGCATCGTGTGTTCAAAGTACGGCGAATACAGATTCACCTTGTACGCCGCAATGGTCCGCACCATCTTCTTCTGGAAGTCGAGCGTCGGCACCGGCCCTCGAGAAAGATCATCATCCAGCCCCCGGTATCGCATCGCCGGCCAGTCCTTGATCGTTGCCAGATGGACGACCGCCCGCCCATTCGTCACCTCGACCATCTGCTTGGCCGTCTGCGCTCCATAGAACAGCCCCTCCGCCGTCGCCCCCGTCACCAACACACCGTTCGCAGTCGCCGAGATCGTGTAGCCCTCCGCCCGCATCGCCTCATCGAACCCTGCCGGCAGAGCCGCCCCACTCCCTCGCACCAGCTCGATCGCAAATCCGTTCGCCGCCTTGGCCGGCACACCGCGCTCCTTAAGCGTTGCTTCCAGATCGTCCGCCGCAAACCGGTCCTCAGCCGAACACGCCCCGCACATCACCCGCACACCGCTCAGCAACGGGACGGTCGCTCCCGCTCGGACCTCTCTAGGCATCGGGATCAGCCTCATCGCCTGCCCCCACGCACTTCCCGTTCCCATCCCCAAAGCCGCCACCGCGACCATAGCAAACCGATAAAAATTCATACACTTACCCTACCGCAACCACTCTTCTCCTTGTGATCTCCGGCATCCAAGGTGGTTCCCCCGAGAACTTCACCACACGCACCTTTGTCGCACAGCCGGCCGGATTCTTCACCCGTTCACACAAATCTGGGACCATGGATAGCAAAAGGACATCGCATGGCGAAGTGCAATCCCTGTGCCCGAGCACACCTTTGCCCTGCTCTGTTTCGCAACACTCTGAGAGGTTCCATGACGAAGCAACTGCAAGCGACCCTGGCCGCGATGTTGGTGATGTCCACCATCTCCGTCCGGGCGCAGCTGAGCACATCCACCACTACATCGAGGCCCTCGTCCACGATGACGAAGACCACCGTTGTGACCACCGATCGCTCCGCCTCGAAGTCCAGGAAGCGATCCACCACGCGCAAGGCAACCGCGAGGAAAACACCCGTCGAAAGCTCCACCGCCCGTGAGCTCCGCGAGCTTCGTGAAGAAATGGTAAACCAGCAGGCCCAGATCGACGTCCTCAAGCAGCAAAACGCCGACAAGGACGCGAAACTAGCAACCGCCACCTCCGACGCCCAGGCCGCTAACGCCGCCGCCGCCACCGCGAACTCGCAGGCCCAAAGCCTCCAGACCCTGATCCAGCAGAACTCGAGCTCCGTCCAGACCCTCTCAAGCGACGTCAGCGATCTCAAGGTCGCCAACACCGGCCTCGCCACCACCATCAGCGACACCAAACGCGATCTCAACGAGAAGATCGAGTCGCCCACCACCCTCCACTACAAGGGCGTCACCATCACCCCCGTCGCCTTCTTCGCGGCCGAGTCGGTCTACCGAACCCGCTCCACTGACTCCGACGTCAACACGCCCTTCAACGCTACCCCCTTCTCAGGCGCGGCTCAGGCGCACACCAGCGAGTGGAACGGCACCGGGCGGCAGAGCCGTCTCGGAGCGCTCTTCTCCGGCAACACCGGTCCTTTTAAACTCGCGGGCTATTTCGAAGCGGACTTCCTTTCGGCCGGCATCACCAGCAACGAGAACCAGTCCAACAGCTATACCCTGCGTCAACGACAGATCTGGGGGCAGATAGCGACCACCTCCGGCTTCACCATGACCGGCGGACAGATGTGGTCGCTCGTCACCGAGACCGCTAAGGGAACCGACAACCGCACCGAGGTACTCCCTAACACCATCGACCCGAACTACCACGTCGGCTTCTCCTGGACCCGTCAGTACGGTGTCCGTTTTCAGCAGAAGTTCTCTCCCGCCTTCACACTCGCCATGTCGATTGAAGAAGCGCAAAACCTCTTCTCGGCCAGCAACGCGCCCACGAACTTTTTTATAGGTAGCCCAGGCACGGGTGCGGGCCAGTTCAACGCCACAGCAAACTATTCCAACAACGTATCCCCTGACGTCATCGTCAAGGCTGCCTTCGATCCTAAATACGGTCACTTCGAAGTCGGCGGCCTCGGTCGCTTCTTCCGCGATCGGTACTACCCAGGTGTGCTCGCCACTCCCCCCTTCGGCGCCAACGGAGCCAGAAACGATACCAGGTTCGGCGGCGGAGCTCTCGCCAACGCCCGCTTCCCCGTCACCCACTTCCTCGATATCGGCCTTCACGGCCTTGTCGGAGATGGTGTCGGCCGCTACGGCACCACCAACCTCCCCGACACAACCATCCACCCCGACGGTACTCTGGCTCTGCTTCGCGGCGCACAGGGTCTCTTCTCGCTCGAAACCCATCCCTCGAAGAAGCTCGACGTCTACGGCTATGCGGGCGGCGAGTATGCACAGCGAACCCTCTACCGCAACGCCGCCGGCGTACTCGTCGGATACGCTCCATCCACAGCCCTCAACACCGGCTGCAACACCGAGACCCTGCCCACCTCGAACTCGGGGTACACCCCCGGCGTTCCCGCAAACTGCGCCGGCGCGACCCGGGCTATCTTCGAAGGCACGGGTGGATTCACCTATCGCCTCGCATCCAGTCCGAAGTTCGGCCGTCTGCAGTACCAGATGGTTTACAGCTATCTCACCCGCGAAGGCTGGGCGGCCGTCGGCGGCGCTCCCAAGGCCACCAACAACATGGTCTTCACCGGCATGCGCTACTACATCCCGTAGCCGCATGGCTCCACGGATCTGAAGCACGGATCTTGAGACAAGGAGGCGTCCCCACCAGGGCGCCTCCTTTCTTTGCCCGCCCACTTACACCTCCGCCCTCCACATCTTTGCTACCCTTGTCTCCGCCATCTGACAGACAAAAAATCCGCACTCGCAGGTGTTCTCCCATGCTGCACGATCTCCGCCTCTTCCCCGCAGACCACGCCACTCGCCACCTCGCCTCGCGCCTCTACGACAACGTCCGCGACCTCCCCATCCTCTCCCCACACGGCCACACCGACCCGGCCTGGTTCGCCGAAAACAAGCCCTTCCCCAATCCCTCCGCCCTCTTCATACAGCCCGATCACTACATCTTCCGCATGCTCTACTCGCAGGGCATCCCGCTTGAAGTCCTCGGCGTCCCCACCCGCAACGGTCTCCCCAACGCCGACCCCGGCGAAGTCTGGCGCGTCTTCGCCCGCAACTACTACCTCTTCCGCGGAACCCCCACCCGCCTCTGGCTCGACCACTCCCTCTCCACCCTCTTCGGCCTCCACGATCGCCTCTCCGAAGACAACTGCCGAGAGTTCTACGATCACATTGACCGCGCCCTCAAGACCCCAGCCTTCCTCCCCCGAGCCCTCTACGACCGCTTCCGCATCGAAGTCCTCTCCACCACCGACAGCCCGCTCGATTCGCTCGAGCACCACCAGACCATCCGCAAATCCGGCTGGCACGGCCGCATCCTCCCCACCTTCCGCCCCGACCCCCTCATCGACGCCGAGTACACCGGCTTCCGCGAGAACCTCGACACCCTAGGCCAGATCACCGGCGAAGACACCACCGGCTACCTGGGCTACCTCAACGCCCTTCGCAACCGCCGAGCCTTCTTCAAGGCCAACGGCGCCACCGCCACCGACCACGGCCACCTCACCGCCCGCACCGCCGACCTCAGCCACCGCGAAGCCGCCGACCTCTACACTCGCATCTACACCGGGCACACCGACCCCGGCGACGCCACTCTCTTCCAGGCCCAGATGCTTACCGAGATGGCCACGATGAGCATCGACGATGGCCTCGTCATGCAGCTCCACCCCGGCTCCCTCCGCAACCACAACCCCGCCCTCTTCACAGCCTTCGGCCGCGATAAAGGCGCCGACATCCCCACCGCCACCGAGTACGTCCGCGCCCTTCAACCTCTCCTCGCCAAGCACGGCAACGACCACCGCCTCACCCTCATCCTCTTCACCCTCGACGAGACCACCTACTCCCGCGAACTCGCCCCCCTTGCCGGACACTACCCGGCGCTCTTTCTCGGCCCACCCTGGTGGTTCCACGACTCGCCCCAAGGCATGATGCGCTTCCGCGAACAGGCCACCGAGACCGCGGGCTTCTACAACACCGTCGGCTTCAACGATGACACCCGCGCCTTCCTCTCCATCCCCGCCCGCCACGACGTCGCCCGACGTGTCGACAGCGCCTTCCTCGCCCGCCTCGTCGCCGAGCATCGCCTCGACGAATGGGAAGCCTTCGAACTTATCGAAGACCTCACCATCAACCTGGTTCGCAAGGCTTACAAGCTCTAACCCCGAATCGAAAGTCCCTATTCGGATAGAAGGGCAAGCTTCGTCCTAAGATGCTGCAGATGTCGTTCCTGCGATCCGCTCCATGCGGGGTTCCAGGAAGGCTGAGCCTTTAAGTGCTCCAGCCACTGTTCCAGACCGTTGATATTCGAGCTCAGTCGTTGACGTGCAGTCATCTTCATTCGGCTACTACATCTGATATCCACTTGAGAGGACATCCCTCCTTGGTTGTATCTGCCGATCATCCTGCGAGCCGTTAGCGCAGGAAGTCACCCTCGCGCGCCCAGAGAATTTCCAGAGCCGCACATTTCGTCTGCACGCAACCGGGGAGTATCGTGGTCCTCCATGCGCCTCAGCAGCCCGATCTTCGCCGCCGTAATCCTCCTCGTCGCCCTTCCGGCCCTGTCGCAGCTCCCCAATACCCTCTCATCCCAGGAGAGAGCTGAGGGCTGGCACCTCCTCTTCGACGGAAAAACAACCTCGGGCTGGCACAGCACCCACAGCCCCGACTTCCCCGCTCTCGGCTGGGAAGTCAAAGACGGCCTCCTCTCCGTTACCGAGCATGGGGGCGAAGAGGGTGGCAACGCCGGCGATATTCTCACCACCCGCAAGTACGCCGACTTTGAACTCTCCGTCGACTTCCGCATCACTCCCGGCGCCAACTCCGGCATCAAATACTTCGTTGATCCCGCCTTCACTCCTGGACACGAGGGCCACGGTTCCGACGTCGGCTTCGAGTACCAGATCCTGGACGACGCCCTCCACCCCGACGCAAAAAAAGGCCGCGACGGCAACCGCACCGTAGCCTCCCTCTACGACATGATCCCCGCAGCAAAATCGAAGCCCATCAAACCCGTGGGCCAGTGGAACACCGCCCGCATCGTTGTTCGCGGAACTCACGGCGAGCACTGGCTCAACGGCGTCAGGGTCCTCGACTACGACCGATCCACCCCCGAGTTCCGCGCGATCGTTGCCGCAAGCAAATTCCACGTCTACCCTCACTTCGGCGAAGAGAACGACGGCTACCTCCTCCTCCAGGACCACGGATTTCCCGTCTCCTTCCGCAACATCAAGATCCGCGATCTCCCACCCACATCACACAGGTAGCGCGAACGTTGCGCTAGACAGTAAAAAGACTGGCACATGAACCGGGCCGAAAGATCGCCATGCCGATGGGAGGCAAACCTGCCCGCAATCCTTCACCTCACACCCGCAGAGCTTGACGCGAGGCCGTCTCGAACGTAGCCTTTCCCTATGGCGTGCTCGATTGATCCCCGGACCCCGTGTAGCTGTTGTCACGGTCCCGCGCGCCCGTGTCTCTGCCTCTGTCGGCCCTGAACCCGACACCATCCAGGCAATTCACCCCGCGCCCACGAATCTCGTGGGCCTTTTCTTTCTCTAATCTCTAAACCTACGGATCCGAGCCCCTGATGCCTGACACCGCCACACTCCAAGCGCCCGCACCTCCCAAAGAGACAAAAGCCCAGAAGTCTGAACGTCTTAAGCTCGCCAAAAATCCTTGGGACGCCTGGGAAGAGGTTCGTGAATTCGCAAAGCATGGCCGCGATTCCGTCCTCCCCGAGTGGACCGGCCTCTACTTCAAATGGTGGGGCATCTACACCCAGGGCGACGGAATCGGCGCCACCGGCGGCGTCGGCGGCGAAGGCAAGGCCACCGAGTTCTTCATGATGCGCATCGGCCTCCCCAACGGCATGCTCACCTCGCATCAGCTCCGCGTCATCGGCGAGATCACCCGCAAGCACGCCCGCAATCTGGCCGACATCACCACCCGCCAGAACATCCAGCTGCACTGGCTCACCCTGGAATCGTTAGTGGATGTCGTCGACCAGCTCACCGCCATCGGCCTCTCCCCCAAGGGCGCCTGCGGAGACGTCGTCCGCAACGTCACCGGCTGCCCCCTAGCCGGCATCGACGCCCACGAGCTCATCGACAGCTCCCCCCTCGCCGTCGAGATCGCCCACGTCCTCACCGCCAACCCCGACTTCTACAACCTCCCGCGCAAGTTCAAGATCACCGTCAGCGGCTGCCCCCTCTGGTGCTCCTATCCGGAGATCAACGACGTCGGTCTCACCGCGATCCGGCGTAGCGTCGACGGCCCCGGTGGCATCCAGACCGAGATTGGTTACACACTCCGCGTCGGCGGCGGCCTCTCCACCGAACCGCACATCGCCGTCCGTATTCCCGCCTTCATCCGGCAGGACCAGGCCCTCGCCGTGGTCGTCGCCACCGCCGAGATCTTCCGGGAGCAGCAGGACCTTCGCGAGAACCGCACCCGCGCCCGCTTGAAATACCTCTTTATGCGCCACGGCTGGACCGCTGGATCCTTCCTCGAAGCCCTCGAGGTCAAACTCGGTTACAAACTCGATCCCGCTCCCGGGATGCCCGCCACAACTTCGGGTGCTCCATCCTTTCCGCCTTTAGCAAACGGTGGGGTAAGTGCCGCCACCGAAGCCGCCTCCTCCCAACTCCAGCAGGAGCAGATCCCCGATGACATCTACCGCGATCACATTGGCGTAACCCGCCAGCGTCAGCCCGGCCTCTCGGCCGTCGGCGCATCCGTCCTTCGCGGCCGGCTTTCCGGAGATCAATTGATCAGGCTCGCCGACCTGGCCGAGCAGTTCGGCGATGGCCACCTCCGCACCACCATCATGCAGAACATTCTCGTCGTCAACGTACCTAATGCTCAGGTTCAGGCGTTGGGCGTCGAGCTCAAGCTGATCGACCTGCACGTCGACGTCACCCCATTCTGGCGCGGAGCCATCGCCTGCACAGGAACCGAGTTCTGCAAGCTCGCCATCGCGGAGACCAAAGCTTTCTCCAAATGGCTTGTCAGCGAGATGGAAGAGCGGCTCCCATCCTTCGACCAGCAGATTAAACTCCACGTCACCGGATGCACCAACTCCTGCGGCCAGCACTGGATCGCCGACATCGGCCTCGAAGGCAAAAAAATCAAGAAGGACGGTGCCCTCGTGGATGCGTTTTTCTTCTGCGTCGGCGGCTCCATCGGCAAGTACGCCAGGGCCGCCCGTACCCTCGGATATCGCGCCGCGGCCGACGACGTCCCCGCTGCCATCGAACGCCTGCTTCGCGGCTACCTGGAAGCTCGTGCACCGGGCGAAGACCTCCGCAGCTACTTCAATCGCACCGAGGACGAGATCCTTCGCGCCCACCTCAACGACACCAGCCTCGCCCACCTCCCGCCACCAATCCCCCGCGACGCACCTCCCGCAGGGGGCCACCACGCGGCAGACGCATAAGCACTGGGTCACCCAGTGGCTTGGCGTTGCACCCTGCCTCTACTCTCTATACTGGAAGTGGGGCTTCGATCTGACGCTCGCTCCGCCCTCCCCCAGCCATCCCACTTAGGGGAACGAAGTCCATGTAGTCCAGACCTAAGATCAATGCATTGCAGACTTTGACGCAAATAGTACGGGGGGGTAGCTCCCTAGGCCTCTACCATTGCGGACGGTCAACAAAGGAGGAGCGACCCATGTCCCTGTTCCCCATCTTCCTCAAGCTCACCGCCCGTCCTTGCACAGTCGTGGGTGCCGGCCACCTGGCCGAATCGAAGATTGGGTCCCTGCTCGCCGCGCAGGCCCATGTCACCGTCATCGCCCCGCACGCCAACCCCCGCATTCACGACCTCGCCGAAGCCGGTGAAATCACACTCCACCAGCGCCCCTACCATGCCGGCGACCTCGCCAATGCGTTCCTCGCCGTCGCCGCAACCGACGACCCCGCCGTGAACCGCGCCGTCTTCGCAGAAGCTGAAGCCGCCAACATCCTCGTCAACGCCGTCGACGATCCCCCCTTCTGCGACTTCTACTTCCCCTCAGTGGTCCGCCGCGGCGACCTCCAGATCGCTATCTCAACCGCCGGCCATTCCCCCGCCCTGGCCCAGCGACTCCGTAAGGAGATCAACCAACTTCTTCCCCTCGATACCGGCGACTGGCTCAACGAACTCGGCAACCTCCGCCGCGAAGTCCTCCATCTCGAACCCCTCAACGACGAGCGCAAACACCTGCTCCACCAGCTCGCCACGCGCGACGTGTGCGCCTACGACGCATGCCCCTCCCGCACCATGGCCCGCCACCACGCCCTGACCAACCCCCGCTCCGAACCGCTCCTTGCCTCCACCGAAACCCAGCCCGAGGACGACAGGTGACCAACCCCGCCGCCGAACCCGGACACGTCTACCTGGTGGGTGCCGGCCCCGGCGACCCCAACCTCCTCACCCTCCGCGCCCACCGCCTCCTCACCACCGCCACCCTCATCCTCGCCGACGGTCTCATCTCCCCCGAGATCCTGGACCTCGCCAACCCCGCCGCCCAGGTCCTTTCTGTCGCGAAACGCTGCGGCCAGCCCCGCGTCACACAGGCGGAAATCCACACCCTCATGATCAATGGCGCCCGCTCAGGCAAGTCCGTTCTCCGTCTCAAGTCCGGAGACCCGCTCGTCTTCGGTCGCGCTGGCGAGGAGATCGTCGCGCTTCGCGCCGCGAGGATCCCCTTCGAGATCGTCCCCGGCATCACGGCTGCCTTTGCGGCCGCTGCCACTCTGCAGACGCCGCTCACCGATCGCACCGCCGCCTCCAAACTCATCCTCGCAACTGCCCACCATGCTGCCAACAAGCTCGACCTGGACCCCAACCCCCAGCCGATCTGGCAGGGTCCCCTTCCCCCCGATGCCACCCTCGTCCTCTACATGCCCGGCCGCAACTTCGAGACTTTAGCCCAAGACCTCATCCACGCCGGAATCGCCCCCACCACGCCGGTGGTTGCCATCTCACGCGCCTCCACTTCCTTAGAACACGTCTTCCGCTCAGCCCTCGGCCACCTGCGCTCCGAACACGTCGGTCCCGCCCCGGTGCTGCTCCTGATCGGTGAAGCCATTAAACCCACCTGAACCCCCGCGCTGGTCTCCGGGATTTACCTTGACAGCCAGCCTGACTTAGGGAGTAGTTTGGTCCCGTCCTAAATTTCACCACCGTTAGCGACCTCTCCCCCGGGCCCTGTGTGACATCACCGATCGAGGAGACTACCCATGCCACAATCGAATCTTCCCCTTAGCCAACTCAACGCAGCAGTTCAGAGCGCCATCGAGCAGGTCCTCGCCAAACATGGCGGAGGTCCAGTCGAAAAGCTCTGGGTTGGGTTCGTCGCCCCTGAGCAGATTGCCACGCTGGATAACGCGACAAAGATCGCCTCGCATATCAGCAAGGAGATTGGCGTTCAGGGCACCCCCTCTGTTGCTCAACTCGGTGGCAATGTCGCTCCAGGTGCGTCCGGAGCTGCGGGCGGATCCGGAGTAGGCGGTGGCCACGCGGTCCACACCGAAGCTCTCCAAAGGCCCGGCCACATCATCGGTCTCGTCTATAACCCTCAATTGCTGAAGTAGTGCCATGGCCACCCCACGGTCCTTACCCACCCTGTGTCCCAGCGCGCAGCCGAATATGCCCGGCGGTATGGCTTTCGGCGTCGTTGCTGGATCTTTAGATGAGCCCCGCGTCGCGTGGCTTGAACGCCCCGTTCCTGTCACCGACGAGCTTCTCGCCCGTACCGGCAGTGTGCCTCCCACACAGGTCCTGCGTATCACGGCGCCCTGCCAGGAGCACCTCTGCTGCCACTATGATGGCAAGAACTGCAACCTCGCTACACGTCTTGTGCAGCTCATGCCCGCAGTCGACATGTCGCTCCCTGCTTGCCGCATCAGGATAGATTGCCGCTGGTTCAATCAGGAAGGGCGGGCTGCCTGCATGCGCTGCCCGCAGATCGTCACGTTCAGCATCAACCCGACCGAGCAGCTCAGCCGCGCCGCAACGCCCCAAGGTCTTGCCACTCAGCAGAGGACCGCACCCGACTGATGAATGCCTCGGCAGCCGCGGGGCATTGCGGAGTTAGGAAGCGCCAGGATCACGGTCAGGCGGTTGCAGGGATCTGAGAGACGGCTCGCACGGGCTCGATGTAGTCTTCAAGCGGGAAACCGAGATCACGCCACGATTCGAAGCCACCACGTAGAGGTCGCACGCGATGCACGCCTAACTTGAGAAGCTGTTGGGCGACCTTCGCGCTCGTCTCTTCCGACGGGCAGGTGCAATACAGGATCACGTCACGGTCGCGAGGGAGATCGTCGGCGCGTGCAGCGATCTGCTTCGGTCCGATGCGGAGGGCTCCGGGGAGGACGCGGGGGTCAGGAAGGTAATCGAGCGGGTGCCGGAGATCGACAATGAAGGGCGCGATGTTGCCCTGCTCGGCAGCGGTCGTGAGCATTTGAAAGAGGTCTTCTGGCTCGATGCGCGAGGCGCGAAGATCAATGAGAAAACGACGATTTTTCCAGACGCGATACGCCATGAATCCGAGGACAAGGAGAACGAAGATCACGAGAGCGAAATGGGAGAGGTACTGAAAGAATCGGGTGGAGCGCTGGGCTAGATCGCCGAAGAAGCGACCGGAGAGCAAGTAGGCCTCCGCCCAGACGATGGAACCGGCGAGATCCCAGAGGAGAAAGCGGGAGTAGGGCATGCCGGTCTGGCCAGCGATCGGGGCCGCCACGGTTGAGAGGCCGGGAACGAACTTGGCGAAAAGCAGAGTGACAGGGCCACGGCGGGTGAAGTAGCTCTCGGTCTTCGTAACGCACGTGGATGCCTCAAGCGAGAGGCGGCAGAGCAGCTTGAGAACGCTGTTTCCGTAGCGGCGTCCTAGCGCGTACCAGAGACTGTCGGCGAGAATGCAGGCAGCCAAGACCGCAGCAAGGGCGTAGGACGCGCGGATGCCATGCGTGGCCGAGAGGGTACCGGCGGTAAGAAGCAGAGGAATAGAAGGGATAGGGACACCGAGTTGCTCGACCAGGACCCAAAGGAAGAGGATCGCGTAGGCATAGTGGACGAAAAAAGCAAGAGCGATTGGCATAGCTGACACTCGGGTATGCAGTGTAGATGACTTCCGGGCATTTAGGATGCGGGAATGTACGAGCCACCTCTAGGAGCTTGTTGAAATAGCTCTCGTCTGGTTGGGGGCGGTTGTGCGATCCGGGTATTTTGGCTGGATTGGGATGGGTCCGGGGCGATGTGGGGGGCCTCGGGCGAGTTTGCGACACT
>JAABVA010000882.1_pt1 | contig 34436 bp, 32 predicted proteins | sample 5560331 | NCBI WGS metagenome assembly JAABVA01 (sample SAMN12812661, study PRJNA571458) | rock metagenome | isolation source: Antarctica rocks | place: Antarctica: Victoria Land, Mt New Zealand sud | collected 2016-01-07 | reverse complement strand
TTCGTGTGAGACATTATCGAAGGCTCCGGCCACATCTAGGCTTAAAATGCTGGCCGTCCAATGTCCTTTCTTACCCCACACTGCTTTGGTTTTTTCCACTAGTAGTTGCACTGCTGTGTCCACTGATGTTGATGTTGTGATATTACTTTTTTTAGCTATTTTTGGATGTGTGGTGGCTATTTTATAGCTATTTGCTGTGATTGTGGGTTGAAATTCAGGCTGAAAGGTGAATTTCTTTGCTGTTTGCACTGTTCGACAGAGAATTTAATCTAGTTTGGTGTCTCCTTCTTTCTTGAATTGATTCAGTTGTTGTTGAACTGTTTGTTGTTCTTTGATGAAAAACTAAGGTCTTCTGACTTTTAAACTTCATCTATAGCATTAAAGCTAGTGGCTAGTTTTGGCTGATTTGTTGTTTTGATTTGCTAAAAGGCTAGTCTTAGAAGCTTTCTAGCCTGCTGAAGTAGCTGATCACATGATGTAGATGTTAATGTGGTGTTTTCATCAAACATGTTGATGTGAATGCTAGGTGTGAAGTTTGTTGAAAAGATAGAGCTGGCAATAGCTCTTCATTTTAAAGGTTTCTTGGTGCGACACACTGACTGTGTGAGTGCGTCAGGTGAACTTGTGAAGTGAAAGTCATGAATTTGACTTTTTGGTGTGGTGGGTGTTGTGAGTACCATGGGTTTCATGGGTTTTGCCGGGGATTCCATATCCAAATCCATGGATAAGGCCTTTTCTAGTAGTAATAACTCAGTTTTCCACAAACTGAACATTCCTAAGGTTCTAGATTAAGTCCCTATTGGTTTCTTTCTGATTTAGGGCAAGAGAGTCCCAATTCTCTATTTTAAACCTTGCTTAATATCCCAATTCACCCAAAGTAAATAGACTTTACAATGGGCTTTTCAACCAGCAATTAGGTGAGGTGACACAGCTAAAGCTTGATACTCAAGACTAGGTTCTTGTGATGCTTCTAGCCCTGAGTATGTATCCTCTACATTCTACTGACACATCTTAATATCCCTTCCTTTCTCTTTCGGGGAATCTTTCTGCACAAAGAAATCACAAATTCAGCTTAAAACAGTAAATCTGGCCTAAGAGGTTTGAAAAGTGAGCTGACACTTTTGAAAGTGAGTTGACACTTTGAAAAGTAGCCTAAAAGCTTGGAAAAGTAGCGTTTTGGAGGTGAAATATAGTGATGTGAGTGTGATTTTGGTGTTTCGCGGAGGTTTTGGTGTGATGCGGTTTTTTGGTGTTTTTGCTGTGTGATTTTGTTAAGTGAGGCGTCAGGAAAATCAAAACTTCTGGTGGTGTGTGATGTTTTGCTTATAGCTTTCTGATAAAACAAGATATGAAAATAATTTTAGTGTGTGAAATACAGAAGAGTGTGATGCAAAAAGTTTGCTGTTTTTGATTTTTTGATATCTTTGTTGGTTGTTGATGTGCACATGAGAGTGGTAGTGTTCCAATAGGTTTTGATGTTCAAGGTGTCGTGGTAGCCTGATGTTTTGATGAGATGATGTTTTTGAGTTGTTTTAGTGTGAAAATAAGTGAAAACTCAGGAACATCAAAAACTGAAGAGTTGCACAAAGAGCTTTGCAATTGAATGCACTGAGAAGCAGCAGATATGATGAGAAGTGATGAGTGTATAAAATGCAAATAAAACAAAGTCAAACACAACTATGAAGCCTGTTTCAAATTAGTGGCTACGCTTGTTGTGTAGTTGATGGATATATGCGGAAAGGGGTTGATTGTATGGTGTAGCGGTGAGAATTTTCAGGTTTTGGAAATGGAGCTCCGCCACCATGAAAAATGGTGATGAAGATAAAAGATTTGGGGGGGCTAGAGATGTGAATGAGCTCTTTCACATGCACTAAGTGAATTTTCAATAGCTGATGTGATTGTGGTGTTTTGGTGTTCTTCTGCGTGAAAAGTCTGTTATTTCAGATATGCTGACTGTATCTGATCTTTCAGTGTTGAAAATAGCTGTAGAAATGTCATTTATCATTATTCTGTATCATTTTTCATTCTTTTTGATCTTTGTAAATTCTAAAATATGTTGTTAGATATTGTGAGTGCTCATGACTTAACTGCAGATAAACTCAAAAATAAAGAAGAAATTTTAGAGCAAAAGTCAATTAAGAATGAAGTAAATGAAATTTAAGAGACTTAAATTCTTTTTTGTGAAATTGAGAATTTAGTTCACGAAATCAAGGAAATGACTTGTGAAAGCAAATAACCCTTGTAAAAAAAAAAAAAAAAAAAAAAAAAAACCAAAAACCAAATTTCTTTACAAATTTAAGAATACTCTTTCATAGTCTTTAGAGCTGACAGTTATTCACAAGTTAAAACTTAAATTTCAGCTTACAAAGCAGAAAAATAAGAATCTGACACTTTATGCATAAATAAAGCATAACTGCTCTGTGTTTACAGATCTAAAGATTAACTTTAAATTAAAGTAACTTGTTCAGTTTATTAAGATACTTTTGAGTGCTGATTTATATAAGAGCGCAAACTATAATATTATTACAATTTCTGTCATTAAATGAATACAGACACAAAAAAACATATTTAAAGATAATTTATTATCTACATTACTTGATTATAAACTGATGAAAAACTCATTACAAGAAGAAAATGCTTATAGAAGCATGAAAGTTCTTAAAGAAATTCTTAAATGACTTATTAAAAAATAAAGCAAATTGAACTCACAACATTTAAATGAAATGATTATGAACAAGTGTATGGAAATCAGCCTCCTCGTCACTCCGAACACTCACCGTACCGTTAAATCGATCAAGTAACGCCTCCGAAAGTGCTTCGAGTCGAGGCTATGAAATGAATAATCGAAGCTACGAAACGCAACCACCAAGTCGCCCGTCACCATACGATTCCGCTGGTAACGACCGACAGCCTCGTCGCCCTGAGTATTCGAATGATCGACGAAACAAGCCGCGTTTTGAACGCCGGAACGGAGCCTTACCGCCACCCCGTCCAGCCTACTGTCGAATCGAATGAGGCATATACATAGGCCAAACGACGAGGTTTTGCCTAATGATAATGACATTGAAAACAAGCCTCCACATCACACCGACATCTCTGAACCACACCACGCCGATGTCTTCTTCAACGACTCCGCCCAGCCTACTCGATATGGTGATCCACGCTGTTCATGTCGTCCATGTGGAATGCCGCTTGGAAACAGCGAAAACCTTCGAAACCACACGCTCGATGGCACGGAGTGGATACCCGTTCGAGTACCACTCAAAACGCCCGTCGCTACGCCAATTACGTTGAACACGCCCTACAAAACGTCGTCGTCGTCCCCCGGCCACCCGCCCAGGGCTATACAGCTGTCAAGGCAGCACTATTTCAGCCTGACACCAAGCTGGAAATGATTCGCCCTGATACCGGAAGTACCACCACCTTCATTGATCGAAGCTTAGTCGACAAGGCTTTAATCCGACAGACCCCTCCTATCACGGCGAAAGGCTTTTTCAAAGAGCAAATACTGGATCAATTGGTTGAATTGCCAATCTACATACTCACTTCGTCGTCGTCATCTCTAAAGATATATACCGTGGCCTATCTAGTGGACAACCTTCGTGCCGGAGTCCTCCTAGGGACAGATACATTGATGAAGGAAGGGGCCAGCATAGATCTAAAGCGAAAGAAGCTAACCATACAGGATGTGACTGCCGACATAGTCTTTAAGACTCCGAAAAGCCCTACGCGCATGCATATCACCGTTCGTCCTCCTATGCACGAAGTCCTCCGTCAGCGACGACTCGATTACGCCGCAGTTTCGAGTCAGTTTCGAGCCAAATCGCAGTTAAGTTATTACACCCCAAAGCGACCTACAGGCTAACTCACCACTCGAAATTGCTCCGCCTAGTCACCAAAGTGAAACCACTTCGAGCGTTACACCAAATCGCCAAATCAGTGGCTTACCACACCTTACTGTCGACGACCTATACACACGAGTCCAAACCGAAACGAAGACTCCACGATGCTCCATATCACTAGGTATGGAAGAAGCCCACCACACCTCCCCCATACGGCACGAAGCCTTACCTGACGATGCGCGACTTACACGTGCGTTTCGCCCGATCTACCACCTCGCCGGCGTCCCGACGTCCTACCGTTTGGGTCATCGAGGCTACGGATACCAAAGCACCTCGCCGTCGTACCACTATCGAGCCGTTTCGGCCATCCGCCATAACGCCGCACCACATGCACGTCGCCGTCGCGCGTTTTCGAGCCTATAGGGCACACAAGGCTATTCGGATAGCATAGCGATGGGGGCATCGCATTTACTTTCGTTCATGGCACTTGTTAGGATTATGGCCTAACCGCAGCTTACCTCGCCGTCGTCTCGCCTTCGCCTATTAGGCGAATATTAGTCATGGGCCCCTCGCCGAGGGCAAAGACGCTGGATCCGGTGCCCCGCAGTCCATATACACAAGTGATTGTGGCTTTCACTCACAGCATGGAGCCCATGACTGCAATGAAGGCATCTATGGTCGGCAGCGGAGGTCCAGCAAAAAGGCCGAAAGACACCCAGATACATTGATGTAACGGCGTTGGTTTTTTGATGACACCTCGCAACAGTCGGTAGCAAGAATCATGTACGGTAATGTGCATGCCAGTAGGGCTATGTGGGTCCTAAAGGACTGCGTTGATTCTTGGGTCACTCAAACAGGCCTCTTCTGATCCAAGTCGTGGCTTGCCTGTTCACTCACCACGGCGTCGGTCCCTCCAAGAACACCGTTGAGTAGGCTCTCCAGCCTTGGTGTAGAGGTTAATAGATGTCAGGACTCAGTTCACGTGGCTAGGTATGTTGACCCACATATTCACATATTGCTCCCGGGTTTGACTGCCTGAAGGTCCAATCACCGTCAAGGGTGGGAGTCTCCTCCACTGTAGTGGCGTCGACTACTTTTCGATCCATACATGTAGTCGGCGGACGGTTTGTCAGGCATTGGTGTTGAAACAAGGCCGCTTCGACTGTCGTGTGGCTGTGGATGGATTGTGAGGTGTGTTCGAAGTGATCGGCGTATTGGGTGGGCGCTTTGATCGTATTGCCGTGGGTAGGGGCTTCATCCAATCCAGCCTGTATTTTCCAAGGGTTCAGGACGTTTCAAAGGTCATGTGACAGAACGACACGAGTATGGTGGGGTACTGTGTTGGGGTTCAGAGACATCGGTAAAGAAAACGGCGGCGATGTATGGGGATTCGTGTTTGTTGGGCGATCTGTGAGAAAGAGTGTCTTCGATTGGCTGAGTCAATGTGATAAAGTAGGTCAAACGGGATGAAGGTAGGTCCTCACCTCGGCAGGCCCATTGGGGTTGATGGGTTCACAGGATTCTTGGCGGCTACTGGGTGATTGGGTCGTCGCTCTCGTCAGCGGATCATGTGGTAACGGGTGACTCGGTTGTTGCGCATTACAGTCTTGACAATGCGATGGATTTGAAAGCTGAGCCAGTCCATCGCGACAGTCTTGCCAAGGAGCTGGTGCGCACAGAAGAATCCATCTGAGTCTCAACTGGTAGTTCTGTCTCTGACTGTCAAGTGAGAACCAATGTGGGCAGCATCATGTGTACATATCTCGCGAAGGTGCAGCCTGCTTTGATTCACTTGGGGTTTGAAGTCATACAAGCAAGTGAGGTTTTTCAGACATATGGCCGAAACTCTCCTCGCCGCCGAAACTCGCATCAAATGGATCGGCCACCTGCAAACGCTCGCGACTAACCTGCAGAGGTGACGCTCAGCCCTTTGTACTGAATGATTGGAGTGAAATGGCTGAACTGATTGTTCAAAAGCGAAATCCGGCTCCACCCCGCCTTCAAGGATCTGGCCAATTTGCAAGGCAGGGTACGTGGCTGTCCTGATTAAGACGTTCACGAGCTCATAGGTCACAGCAAATATCGAAACTGGAAATGACTACACCCATGGGCTTTGAATGAAGATGAGGATGAGGACGACCTTCCACCCCTGGAAGACCTTTTTCGCACCCCGAACCGGCAAGAGTGTCAAGTGGCAACGAAAGCCCCACAAATCGACTCACCACGGCTCCAGAGGAGCATTCTGCCCCAGTATCACCAAATGGCAAGAGCAGAACTTCGAGGCCAGCGCATTCACGCGGCTTCGTCCGAGTTTCAACTTCAACTACGGCAGTTGAAGGTCATACTCAACAAGAGATCATCGATCTGACTGCCGAGTACTGTGCTGATCGCTTAAGAGTTCTTGGCCAGGGCAATGGCAATACCGCTCGCGTTTTCGTTGTTGAGGCTTGTGGCTATGTATGCAAATCATCTGGTAGCCAGCAATTGTTTCATACACTGACAGTGTCCATGGCTAGGTCCCCTGTGGCGAGTGCCAACACAATGGGACTACAATCACGAAGACCCAACCTCATCGACACAAGTATGTCTCTAGCAGCCATCCGAAGGTGCGTGAGCTCTTCATGTTTGACCACCAAGATTGCCCGATTTGCTTGAGAAAACTGGTTGACCGAGTCTCTACACCATGCGGTAGGTTTATGTAATCATCCTGGTTGTTGAATTGTCTAAACTGTTGCAGGTCATTTATTCTGCCGGAGCTGTTTCATGGAATATGCTAGTATTATGGATGGGAACAAGTGCCCGACCTGCAGAGTATCGCTGCCTGGAGGCACCACTCAACTAGTCAGCATCCAATCTGCGCAGGACAGAGTTGTCCATGAGGCGGACGCCGGTGCCAATGCCCCAAGACAGAAGAAACGAAGCCGCGAAGCCGGTGCGGATTACTTGCTGTCAGGACGCGAAAAGAGGAGAAGGGTGCACAATGAACGCAATATGGAGGTCTCTGACCAGAATAGCCCCCTCTGTGTCCAAAGCATTCGCCTACTTGATGATGAGACGGACGTTCGCTATCGCCCAATGTCAAATGACGGCCAGAATCGGTCGGATGATTGGGATAGGACGATAGACATTGGCTTACAACGGAGGCTGGCTAAATGAAGGATGATCACAACAAGGGCGTTGCTTTTCTTTTCATGAAGGTCTTCAAATTACCTTAGGTCAAGACTGCCTGGCGTGTTATCTGAACTAGGCCCTCCTTGCCAGCGGAGGATTTTCTGCGCCACCGTCGTGTGTTTGATGAAGAATTCCTCCACGCCTCGCACCACCTCTTGGACGACTTCTCCGAACAAAGCGGCAACGCTGCGATCAGTCGCGTCAAACGAAGCGGTTCTTGGAGGGCTTGCCCTTTCAGTGGCCGCACTGCCGTCGACGCCGGTACGCGCGATGGTCCCTCGGGTGCCGACACCCTCCTTTCGCTGAGCTCGCATGCCTGCGTTGTCGGCTGGACGTCTCGGCCATAGACGCACGCCTGGCTGTTCTTGCGGCAAAAGCTGCACAAAGGCCTCCCATTGTCGCATTTCGCTTCCGAAACACGTAGCAAGCCTGGAGGGTACGTCAGCACCACGCTCTCCTGGGCCGTTTCCAAACGCACGCCGTACCTGCGTCGCCCGGTGCCATCTCTGAGTCGCCCGGACCTACTTATTCTTCAGCTTGATACACAGTTTTCCGAACGGACCTCTGGGCCCTTTCTCAGCGATTCGAGGAAGACAGTCTTAGTAGAGAAGCTGAGGCTGGGGAACCGCGAGATGTCGAGAAGTTTGAACTATTGTTAATGTCTGATTCCTGTCATAGTAGCTAACATCGTGATTAGTACACTCGCGAAAACATCTACCGCTGGAAAACTGGACTCAAGGCCAACATACACTTGGGCCGTCTCAGGCTGCATTGTGCAAGTGATGTAACTTCCACAGCGCTAGTTGTTGCAGATCTCCTAACTTTTGATTATGAGGCGGGTGCGAGGCTATCAACTCGTTTTTCTTTTCGGTAGCTCAAACCAGCCTCTTCAGTTGCTTTCTCGTATCAAGCCCTGTCGGAACGACTCCGGGCAGTCAAGTCGGGGCAGTCAATTCTAACCTATCGGGGTTAGATTTTCTTAGCTGCATTGGGGGCGTCGACTAGAGTAAGGCGGACGTGACTGCTAGTAGGGAACCCGTACTAGCTGCGGAGGCAACCCTGCAGGTACTGACACCCTTGCTGTTGCCCTCACCCTCGCTGTCGCCCTTGCAGAGACAATGAGGTGATGACAGACAGTGAGGGCAACAGTGAAGGTGTCAGCGAGGCTGAGAGTGTCAGCGAGGGTGTTCCCTACTAGCAGTCATGTCCGCCTGACTCTAAGGTAGTCGACGCCCCCAATGCAGCTAAGAAAATCTAACCCCGATAGGTTAGAATTGACTGCCCCGACTTGACTGCCCGGAATCGTACCGAAGCCCTGTTGCCTTGTTTTTAGCGCTCAGTCTGCAGAATGGCCCAAGCAATGACTTACCTGTACATTACCGATCATTCAGTGAATAATGAGCCGTCAGCCTGCTGTCACCCCAGCCCTGTCTTCAACTGAACCTAAATCACTGTTTACCTACCTTCAGTACAGTACCTGGTAGACCTGTCAGCTGGTGCAACTTGGGGTGAGATCTAAGCACATTCTCTTGAGTCAAGACCGTTTGTTGCATCAAGTCTGCTTAGATAGTAGATGTGTAATCCTCAACTGCTTCTGTTAGACATGATGCCTGCTTCTGTTCCGACGGGGAAGCTCTTGGTGTTCACGCAGCTGCATGACTTCCGCCCAAGGCCAAGGCCCTTCTCAACAAGTGAGAGGAACCAAGCGGGCCCTCTGTTATTCTGTAACTTGCACTGTCACTTGATGCTTGAAGCCTGACCTGAGTCTGATCCAGGTCTATTGCACAGGATTGTGGGATCCTTTTGGCCGCTCATCAGCTATACATGTGATACCCAAGCTCCATCACGTTTGAACTTTTCACTCTCGCTCATGACACATTCATCGCAACTTGACCGCTAGCAAGATGAGTGTTGATTGCATTCTCTTGACTTCCACAGCTGACCATCGTGTAGAGAATGAACGACCTGCTTGTGGACATGTTTCTCTCTTCACCCAATTTGAAAACAGCATGCCTTCAGTGACAAGATCATAATGCCCATCATCATTACCTTGGAACAAAGGATGATCCAGACCATGGTCCGCACAATGATATCAGCTTGGAACGTTATTGAATATGTTGATTATCGCATCTCACCGTTTCCACACTGACATATTCCCAAACCGGGGCCGGTTTGACCACACTTCATACTCTATGAAATTGGACGGGTTAATGTACCATTTTGCATTCAAAATGTATAACTTCAGAAAATTTCTCTAAACTCGAGTGTGTTCAACTTCAGTACAGACAATCCAGTGTTATGATAGAATTGTAACCTACTTAATCTCTTGCGGTATCACCTGAGTGATGGAGATACACTGGAATATATTCAACTACCTTATGATTTGATGCTAAAGGCCTTTTTCCCCTTGATTCGAAACAAACGCCTGCTAGGCTTGCACCCTTGTCCTTCTAGGAGTTCTATCAACTTGAGTCTAGTCTTGCAATCAGGTGTTGCATACGCAATCGTTCCCCAAGAGCTCATCCCATTGGGAAAAACCGAAGGCCGGTATTTCCGCAAAGTTCGAGACGAGGTGACTGGTGTTTCCTTTCGCTTTTGCTTTCGACTGATTTTGGATTCCCTATGGCGCCTCTTAGCTGCCGAGCAGTACATACATACAGCGTTCTGACTTGCCTGATATCTTTTCTTGAGGTGTCAACTTGGTTGTCAGATATCCAGTCATGCATCAGGTATATGGTGTGCCCTGTGAGAGTGTCATAGCTCTAGTGATTGGCACTCACCCTGGCTCAGTGCCCCAATTGACGGCTCACTCGATCTCACCACCAGTGACCCCTCAAAGGTCTCACTCTGTGATTCATTGCCTGTGATGATGGGTGAAGTCTTGTCTCTGCTGTTTGAAAAGCTGTGAAACTCATCAAGGAGGACATTGAGCTCGTGCAAAGACATCAACTCCATCATGAGAACGAGAGCTGGTGGCATGGAGATAGGTGGAGGGAGGGTTTATATAGCCATCATGGCATAGGCACCAATGTGCCTAGAGCTGAGACGCAACTAGGATGAAGACTGTCCTTCTCAACTACTAGTGAGCATTGCCACCTGACCACCTATCCAATTAGCAAGGAGCAGAGCTCAACCTTGTCCCGCCTATGGAGTGCACTGTGGTCACACCAACAGCAAAAGCAGCCCTCACCATGCACACCATCCCTGGCCTGAAGGTGGGGACAAGGAGCGGCTGGATATCAACCAGATCCTATTCGTCTAACCCTGTAGGCTGCGCACCACAAACCACTTCGGCACACGGCTTTGACTCCTCCCTGGTTACGTGGGTTGCAGAACTTCATAGAGTAAGTGGGAGTGCATCCCCAAGAAGCAAGCAATTCATCAGTTTGAACATCTGCTGCTCCTCAAGGCGAGGGTAAGGAGATACCTTTTGCCTGACTTGGTATCACAGGCACGCTGCCGTTTAACAAGCGGTGTCTGTGTGTGTCTGGTTACATCTCACAACTTCTATGTCTGTTCCATTTCCCCTTCCACGAGGCGCTGGTCCTAGGGCAACCTGGATTTCTGAGTGTATTGTTAACCGGCTTTGGAGGAAGCTAACCCATTCCGGATCATGAAGCTTCGGGTGAAAACACTAGTCTGGAATGGAATCCACAATGGATGACATGAAGTAGCAGCCGAGATGCGCTTCATCGGCAGAAAGAATTCGTTGGTAAACAAGTACCTTTAGGGTACCTTTGTTGCTAGCTTCCCGGAGTATAGCTTGTGGTCAAAAGTTCCCCTTCTTCTTACTCGCAGTGCCCATAAACAAGTTCTCCTCTCTCTCATTACTCGAGTGTCCTTTCTCCTCTACGCCTCAGCCGCAAAACCACTAAGTCCTAGCAGCGACTTAGATATTTTGGGAGATGAAGAATCGAAGTAGCGTATCAGGCCCACTCCGGTAAAAATCTCATCCATATTGGTCGGTTCGGTTGCTTCCTCGCGTTCCTCGTCGGCGAATTTTCGGCGCTTCTCCTTTTGCCTTTCTCTCCGGTGTTGGTACGCCTCATCATTTTAGTCCTTGTATGACGGAAATGGGGGGTTTGAAATATAGCTCTTACAAGTAGAACAGCGCTTTAGCTTTGTCCCTACTTGCTTAAGTACGGGCCTCTGTTATGTCCTTTTGCGTGCTCGCCCAGGACCTTCTGGATAGCGCTAGGTCAATTCAATCAGAGCCATTCGCCATGCTCAAGGGCTAGTCAACCCAATCGAGATTGAGCGATTTGGCAACCTTCCATACCTTCAGAAGGAATTTCTCGAAAGGTAGCGTCGGCCCTAGGCGGCAATGATAATCCAAGATGTTCATAGTACGGTGGCAATCGTGGTCGATATGGCCGGTCATGGACATCAAGCCATAGCCCCGGTACTCTTTGGTTTCGTCGTACTCGAGTTCCACGTCCAGGGCTCCGGTTTGGCGATTCGCGACTTTTCTACGGTCTTACACCATGATCCGCTTTTCCTACTCGACTGGAAGATGTTGGTACTCGAGCCTATTTTGGCTTAGTGGAGGACTTGAGGATATGCCGAGGCATTTCTCGATTAGGCTTAGTGCCAACCTCCTGAAAAGTTTGCCATTAACGTTAGTCATAGACCACCCCTAATCGGGTAGTAATTCGCAGAATTTATTAACTTAACAGCCCTCATTTGGGTGCCCCATCCGACCACTTCCTCATCCATCACGCTTCACTCATGACCGTAGGCCTACCATCGTTCCGGCTAATGGCCTCATAGATGAAGAACGGGATCCTGGTTATAATGCCAAACATTTCTATTCCGTGAATATAGGGGACTTATGGAACAACCCATCCCAAATGTGGCAGTGCAATGAACCATCTGATCTACGGCCACAAACAAAGGTTACAAGTGGGTGACAATGGCTGGATGACCATCGTAGGAGGAGGAGTTGAACCTAGGAATATCGAGATGCCTACCGAAGACGAGGCTCGACGGACGCAGCCAGACTTAGCAACGGCAGACTTCATAAAGTACGGTTTGTCAAGTTCCTTATTATTTTGATAGATCCCCATTCGGGCGCAACAAATGATGACTGTCGGTAGCCAGACCTTATCTTGTGCTTTCCCATCCAAATGGCCCTGAGCGGGAGAGCATTGGCACCTTCGACGGCAATCCCGGTGTCAGTTACGGTGGCTACGCTAGGCGCACTTTTCGAGAGATGTCGTTGAATTCGAACACTACCAGAACACATGGGAATCCAGCGAAGCAATAACTTCGCTGAGAGCTCAAATGGCGCTCATGACGAAGGAGATTCACCTCAATAATGTTGTCAGCTTTGGGCTTGGAAGCCTTCAAGACATGAACCAAGACTGCCGGCGTGCATCACATCTCCAGACAGCCGCGCTATTGACAATCATAGCTTGCATAAGTATGACTTCAACCAATGCGTGCAAAAGTCCGGCTAACATAAGGCTCAGATGATGGCAGACGCGCTTCGGAACTGTTGCGTTGCGTTGCGCAGGATCCGGTGTACACCGACCTTGATAAAGAGTTCCTGCGATCCCGCGGAGTGGAAACTATCGACGATCCCGAAACATTTTTCTGTGTTGACAACAGCTCTCTTGTCTACTCACTTCACACATACGGTTTCATATACAGAATAATTAGTGAGGGTCCTTGGCCAGCTGCGCTGGCTTGTGACGGACTAAACTTCGTATTGAGAAAGGATTCTGGAGATACGTAAGGATGATTTGTTTCAGTTGTAGGGTCGCCATGACTTCAGAAAGCTGACATTCTTATCGCGTAGCTATTCACCAACCGAGGCCGAGTCGAAATCCATCATGGCCATGGGTCGTGACTGTAAGCGGCAGCCATTTCCACAAATAGAGGATTCCCAGGCATTTTCGGGGGTTATCATTCATTGGCGTAGACTACAAGACACAGAAGGCGACGAACTCAGAGCGATTGAGAGAGGTAATTGATGGACTTTCGAATGGGCAGATGAGGATTTCACTGGTTTAAAGGGAGAACTTAGAGTGCAAATGATGGCTCTGGCATTACATGGCGGCGCATGATTGCGTCGTAATAGCGATGCAGACCCGGATAAGTAGTGGTGAAAGGACAACCTTTGGTCGACTCTGAAGTCGCTTCCCTATACCGCTCAGTCTCTGCTAACCTGAACGATGCAAATTATGGCAGAGGCTTTGAGGTGTGTGTCGAACGAGGCGTTGCCAACGGCCTTGGCATTCCGGGTGACGAGCTGATCAAGGTCCACAGCACCGAACGTTGGCGATCATGGTTTTTTTATTGGACCGGCCAATGTGTGTCCCCTCAGTGAGTCATTTATGACTGTTGAATAGCGCCAGGGCTCCTCAGCAGTCCTGGAGATGGCTTATTTGTCGTGAGCTTACTTCGTTTAGCTAGTGTTGCAGAACCTTCCCATCGCTCCTGCCTAAAAGCTGTAGTCATAGAAGATTGGCTTCTTCCTTGTCTATGTATCATAGGATAGCTTTTATACCCGACGACTTTCTGCTTCAGCCACGTTTGCCATTCGAGAATATTTCGGCGCATTCTCTTATTATGAACGAAAAGCAAGCCTTGAGCGACTGGAGACTACACACTACAACCTTAACGATCATGTGTTGGCAGGAGGATCCCGGAGGCTGATCGAAGAGGGTCTCCCTGCTCTACCCTTCAAAAATCTGCAAAAGCCTCTCAAGCCATAATCGAAAATTCAACTGTCCCAGCTGTTGCTAGTAGCGCGTTTGGTAAGATCTCGACCATCAATTCAAGACAGAGGGCTGATCGCTTACAGGGGGTACTCCGAACCTATCGACTGGCTCATTTCAGGGAAAGTGGTTTGCGCGTCCTCATTTTCCGACGACAGGATTGATGACTAGTTCCAAATTGGGAATCAAGTGCGGTGCTACCTCTGAATTGCCATCAACATGGTTCAATCGTTTCAAATGTATCCTGTCTCTACCTGTGTTCCCGTCGATGGCCCAGTCTGCGGGATAATAGAAGAGATGGTCAAGAGTCGGTTTTGTTAGCCTACACTTTGGTTCGGAAACTCAACAATAGCAAAGTCATGATCGTCAACTGCGATTTCAAAGTGATTCAACGTCTCGCCGACGGGTCGGTCACTCCTCGATCCTACGGATTAAAAAGCAATGCTAGTTGCTCTAAGAAAGATCATCGCTCCCAAGGGATGCTCCTTGTAGGGCTCTTCATGGTTGCAAATTTAAGATGAAAGCTCGTGAACAGACTGCATGCTCTTGAAACATAGGCAAATGTAATAAATATTCGAAGAGCCCCATCAACGCAGCAAAGCTCTCTATCGCCCTTCCGTAAAACTTGGAACAACTCTTGAAGTTGACGAGTCCGCTGACCGAAATCCTCCATGCTCTGATACTGGCCACTCCAGCAATCTTTGATGATCTCCCCGCACAGGAGGTGGTCAAGTGCCGGAAGTTCTTGAAGGGGTGGCCTTCGGTAGCCCCGGTCGAAGAGGTTGCATTCGAACTTCTTCCACGTAGCTATAGAATAGATGACACAGCCAAGGTGAAAGATATCGGCTTGAACAGTCATTCCATTCTCATTAGCCGCCGCCATATCCGAATCCTTGGGGAATATGGAGCACTGTCCAAAGTCGATCATCCTGAGCGATGTATCGTCGGCGATAAGCAAGTTTCGAAGTGCAATGTCGTCAATCAAAATCCGTGATCGATGAAAGTGCGAGACTGTATCGATAACAGACAGAATCCACTGTACTTTCAAGGACTGATCTGGTTCGGGCTCATGCTCGAGATATGTCTCAAGGTCTCCGCGCCTCAAGTACTCAAGTAAAATGCCTTCTTCGGACAACTTGATACATTGGGCGATCCCACAACACTGTCCGACTCGTCGATACACGGCTTTTTCGTGTTCAAGCGTTTCGCGATTCGTGTAGTTCACATACTCTTCGTCCGCGCGTTCCTCGCCGGCGAGTCTGCTCGTGTCTCGAATTTTGGGGCTCTTGAGTCGAATCACATCGGACCAGCTGGCCTTTGCTACCCAACTCGCTGTTGCTGAAAAGGCTTAGGGGTGTGTGTTTGGTTTCATGCCTTATTCAAGCTATTGATTATAGAGACCTTACAGGATTATTATCGGAGCCCTATGGTGGTTTCGGAAGGATGCGGCAAACAGTTCGCTACGTGAAAGAATAAAATTTCCTTATGCCGCGTATTAAATGTCGGACATACGCTTTATAGCGGTGTGTAATGATAGTAATAGGTGGCAACTACCCGTAGACCACAAAACTATAGTCATAAACCATAGTTTTACTAACTAGTCGTAGACCACACCTAATCGGGAATCACATACAAATTTCTATGGCGCTACACACTTTTCTTATCTTTTAGACTTAGAAACGATTGTAACTATGTTGAAGGGGCGGCAAGCTCCGAACCAATCGACCGGGAACGGCGCGTCTGATGACGTAAGCTACTCAGAATCCACCTCTTGGACCTGAGGCCGCGAGCGAAGTCGCGCATCGACAATCTCATCTATATCCATCACTCTATGTAGTCCTTGGCGCTAGACTCGAGCCATCTCCATGGCATCAGATTCTCCAGCCGTTCCGAAGACGGGGTACGGGACACAACACTTGCGTCGTTCTGTACGATACTCAAATAGTGATTATACCGTCACTACTTTTGGGCTGTTGCCATATAGCTAAGGTGTCCTTAGGATCAGAGACCGACCCAAGTGTGGTGCACGGACAAGAAAAAGTCGTCGCAGTATCAGTCCAGGAACCCAAGCGTGTTCCGCACAGTCTTGCAACGAACAAAAGCGCCGAAGGTTCCAGTCGGAAACGCAGGCGGACAACCACCCACCTGTCCGACATTCGAGATGGAGACGAGCCAAAGAAGAAGTTGTCTCGGACGACAGAGCAGCATGGGCGTGCATCAATGCGCCAAGGCGATCGTGTTCGATCATTGGAAAACGAGAACGAACTTTGAAGAAGGAAATCGAATCTCTGAGGAAGGAGAACAAGTCTCTTAAGAGGCAGAATTTGAAGAAACATGTATGTCCGATCTGCGAGAAATCATACAACAGATCGGACGGACTTTACACACATCTTTGCGAGGGAGATGATGAACATAAAGCTCTAGCTCAAGAACGCTATGGCACGAGATGTGAAATTTGTGGACGGGAAGACTTCAAAACCTGGGTCGGTCTTCAACGACATATGAGTTCGAAGCATCCAGATACGTTGGAATCTGCAGATGAAACCACGGGTTTGGGGTCTGATGGGAGTAAGTGTCTGTTTGCTACAGCCTATAGCATTCACAACTCTATTATGCCGAGTCAATATTGATCTGACTATCTACGCTAGCCTCCCCTCCACCAACCCCCTCTTCACTTATGTCCAAAGCGGAGAATGCTACGTCCAGTGTAATAAGCCTGTAAGTTCTCTGCTTATGTACCTCATCTTAACCCCGAGCTGACCGTATCAGAGCCGATAATAGAGATTCTGAGCCGAGAATAGCATCTCCCCTCGACGTTGATCGATCTAGCGGCTCAGCGGACGCGGTTCGATCAACAGAAGACCTGACAACGCTTTGCCCGCCCTCGACACCCCCCGTGGTCGCAATTCGGACAATCAACGCTACACTCAGCGGGGAGTCGCCAGGTTTCTTAGAGAATCCGGTCAATCCACTAAACTCCGTGGGCTCGGGTCAGATCATTCGGTCGCAGTACGACGAGTTCATCCAGGAGGCTCCGAGCTTCTCGAACAATCCGCTCTATCTACTAAATCACGTTAATCCTGTGCAGACACTTCCATCGCTCAACGTCACAATCACGGAGGGGGCTCCAGGCTTTGCGATAAACCCGGCATACGCGCTTAATTACGTAGCCCCCAGCCAGACACTTCCTACGTTTTATAACATGGGTGGTGAGAAGGCTCCGATCTTGTCAAATGAAGCATTTGGTCACGCACATCCATTGCTCTACAATAACGTCGGTTGGGAAGCTCCAGCCTTCCCAAATCGCCTAGCTTATCCACCCGACTCGAACCTGCTCAGATAAATTGGGTCACCTACAGGGCTTTCACACTCCTTGGTGAGCCTGATCACCGAAATGTCGCCGCGTTCTTAGGACTTTGCTAAAGGAACAATCCAATGTGCAGGGGACTTCCAGCCCAGCTGGAAAACTCGTAACTCTCGTGGTGGAGATGTCTTTTGTCATGTCTCCAGTACCATCTTAACATATAAGCATACCATTACCAACAAACAATGTCATAAGAGAATAAGAGACGATGTATATTCGACTGCGGGTACAAAGAACTTCCTCACTACTGAAATGTGAAATTCGTTCCGATCTTCTGTGAGAGACTGTTGATTTCCTGGACTTTTCTTTCCAGCTCCGGAGAATGTTTTAGTTGCATCTTGCCCCACCTATTCAGTAACTCTCGAATCCCAAAGACAAAGGTAACAGCAAACCCCTTGAAAACGGTGAATCCCAGGCGAGGGTCAAGCACAACCCTGGAGTACTTCAGCCTTTGGATCCAACGGTATGGGACAAACTCACAAGCCTCCTTCCTCCATGTCGACTGTAATTGGGTCAGAGCCTTTAGCGAGCTGTTGATGGGGAATTTCGAACATGCCGTCGTGTACTGAGGACGGCTTAAGTCGTAGTTGATGAGACCTCTTGAAGTAGATAGCCTGTGACCCACGGCTCCATATTTGTACCATGAGGCCTTGGAGTGTCGACTTCTCGATGAAGAAGTTGTGTGCGCAGCCTGGAAACGGGTGGAGTACCGTGAACATTCCCAGGCCAGACCAGTCAAAAGCAGACTCAAGGATACCAGTTATCCGCTTGATTACTATATTAGATGAGGTGGAAAGGGAGAGCATGGTCTCGACTTACGACTTACCGGGTCATCAAAAGTGTGAGCTTTGCAAAACTCTATCCCCTTGACAGTTGTGATGGGAAAGCCTTCTCTGGCAAACTCCTCAGCTTCCGAGCCTTTGCTTGCGTCTTTCACAGCGAAAAACCCATCCGCCGTAATGGTCTGAATCATTTGTTCGACGCTGGGCGATGTCGTTGAAGTCATGGCTTCATCGGGAGGGCTGATGGAGGTGGAGTGCTCTGGTCGGGTGTATGCGCTTAAATATTGTGACGTGGCTCGTGGATCTCGCCAGGGAGGAGTGAGGGAGAAACTAAGCTCCGTCGCCATTTCGACTATGAGGACAATGATGCCACTCGGAAGCAATTTGTAAATCAAATACGGCTCCTATGAAGGAGCGTTAACGATGACCGATGTGTGGTTCGGCCTAATCCTGCGATAGCTGGCCTGCTGATGCTTACTAGTGCTTGTACAGCGGAAGTAGTCTATCACTACTCGACGACACGGCACCCACCTCGCCTTTTGATGGCGAGTATATAAATTTTGAGACCGGAGAGGGTCCATTATGAGTTATAGGCATCAGATGCGGCTTTTCGATTGAAGCAAGGCAATGAGGCAACAGGGCCAAAGGCTCACGATCTCCCGCAATCAACTTGTGGCCGAGCAGTCGATTGGGTCAAAGTCTGCAGTCAGCCTTTATCAAGAGACGTCATGAAGGGCGGTGTGAGGAGAAAGCGTGCATTCACGCTTTCAAACGCTGCCCGGCTGTTACAGGTCATGAAGTCCAATTTACGGCACCCAACTCTCTTGGGGCGCCACGGACGAGCCTCATCGCCGACTAAACCAGGACAAGGAGTGGCAGCCACGTCAGAGGATAGGCGAGCCTAGAGTCAGTCATAATCATGGAGCGTCGGTCTTCAACTCATTGGCTCTTTTCGTTGAGTCAAGGCGTTACTACCAGGATGTGTGCTTTACAGGTCCTGAATCAGGAGCTGTCAAGTTGTCCTCAGCTCCTGAATCGGGAGCTGCTAGACGATTCAGCTACTGATCCAGGAGCTGCAGTACTCATCAGGGGGCCAGACTCCCGATCTGTGAAGAAACCCGGGAATTAATGGTTCTTCGCACCCCGTTCGTCTATCTTTTCCACCGGTCAACAAGCCAAATCAATCACGAGAACTCTCAGCCGCTTAACTTTTCGCCTCACTCTTAGACTTATACACCAAAGCCACAGAATAAACGTATGAAAGGCTTAACCCAGATCTCCCAGTAGTTTGAAGCTTGTCTGTCCTCTGCTTGCTCTACCTCCAACCGGTCGGTGAAAATTTCCGCGGGTGGCGCACTGTATCCGTAGTCTAAGAGAGACCACATTGGTCGACTTCCATTCTCGACCAATTCACGTGAAAAGATCTCTGATAATGATCCTTCTCCATCGATTGCGTATTTTCTGATATGGGGGTATAGAAATGGCACTCCTCGTGTCTTTTTCCACACCCTGCGGTAAAGAGAATAGTTCCCCTCGGGGTCAAGCAAGACGAACAACAGCCACAGGGCGGGTTCATCAAAGTGAGCCGCTCGGAGACCTTGCATTACAGCACTAAAGGAATTGAAATTTCTAGCAAAAAGTAAATGCTGTCATAATGATTAGCAGACTGTACAAATGATGGGCAGGGTATTATACCTGTGCAACTTTACCGACGGAGCGACCCAGTTGACGGTTGGCAATAACACATTCCTGAACGACTTCGCACAGCCTATTCCACACTACACCCAACTCCTTGACCTGATTGTTGTCGATCCCTCTAGCATGGTCAATAATGTCCTGAGGGCGAAGCTGGCGGAAGGATTCCACGTCAGAATTAGTCATGAGGTTGGCTAATTGCAAAGAAGACATGTGGCGAAGATGCTCAAAGAACGTAGCTTCGGTTCGGAACTCTTGCATCCAATCGATGTCTACCGCGTCCACGTACGAGTGTTTGAAGCGTACTGCCAAGAGGGCGAGGTGCTCCAAGACGTCCGTGAGTTGCCGAGTCTCATCTTGGAGCAGCTGCTGGAGCGGCCGAACAATGAAGGCAAGCGTGTGATGTGGCATATCCGACTTCGCGACGCTTCCATGCGCCTGTTGGAGGCTGGTGGACACGGTCCAATGCGCAAAGGGGTTTTGTTCGCGCAGTGCCTGGTGCGATCAGCCCAAAATAACGTCTAATGGAACGTGATGATGACATACCCTCTCCACTTGAGCATACTTTTCGAACGCCTCAGGGACATGCCACAGGTGTTTGGCTAGCTGATCGCGAATTGCGCGCATCTGGTCGAGGAATTCTGCCACTGAAGTTGGGGAACAATCTAGGGCCTGCCTGACCCAATCCTCAAAGGGGACCCTTCGGAAATGAAATAGCCACCTCTCGTCGAAGATATCGGCGACACGTCGAGGGTCCATCTCATCCATTTGCCGAAAGGCTGGCCACATCCACTTGAAACTCGAATGGGTCGTTTTCGGCACAAGTCGCTCTAATATTACGTCGACCTTCTTATCGCGGTCCCAATTGTTTGCTTGGATATCAAGACACTTCAGAATGACATCCAATCGGGGTTCTCGATGGCATTGTAGTATTCTGGCTGGGAGACTTTCATCTTCATACGGACGAAATTGGCAGAGCAATTCAATGTTCCGGACGTTGCAGCTCTGAAGAATCCTCTTTGCTTCGTAGACTCGGAAGTTAGAACGCTGATCGAAATTCGATCGATCTTGCAACACCGTTACCGAAGAGGTAGGCGAAGATGGGGGAGTTGGTGGTGATGTCGAGTTTGATTGTGTGCGTGATTCATAATCAATCTCAAGCTGTGACAAATCGGTCTTCAAGTAGGAATGAAGCTTGGATTGCAATGACATGATCGTACATTGAGGCCAAAAAACGCTTCCTTTCAAAATTTGGTAGCAAATAAGTAGGTAACGTAGCACCGACAAGATGAAATAATTCAGCGTGACGACGAGGAGAAGATTGCGAGACTCGTGGGGAAGTGAATCCATGGCAGAAGAGATATTAAGTACGCACCAGACGATGACGTTCCGGTCCAGAGCGTCCCCTTCGAATCCAAGTGGCTCACTCAGCTCCCGAATCGGGAACTGTCCCCAAAGTTCACCCAACTCCTGCATCGGGAGCTGTCCAAGAGTCACCCGGTCGATTTTTGGGCTGTCAAAATATCCACAGCTCCTGAATCGGGAGCTGTACAAGTTTCTCCCGGACCTGAACTTGGGACTCCGTGCAAGCAATTGTTAGTCTTCACCAAAAGCATCGCAGCATATAATAAAAAAAGGGGTCCCATAGCGCGTCAAGACCTGCTTCGTGTTGGCCTATGTCCCCCGCCGCTCAGTCGATATCTGATTCCACTGCGAAAAATTCAAATTCTGTTACCAGACTCTTTCTTCGTTCTTCCTCTCAATCGACCCTTGTGAAGATGTTGATCTCCACGACGGATCCACTTCAGCCCAGTTATCATGGCTTGATCGAGGAGGAACAAGATGCGCTTTTGCTCTTTGACGCTTGGCTGATGGGAGCTCTGCATCATTTACCCCGAAGGCCATATAACTATGAGCTGCCTGTTCTCATTCGAAGTGGGTGCGTCTTCATATACGAAAAAAACGCTTCCGGTATTCTGGAGTGGAACGATGGAGCACACTGGATCCCTGTTGGCAAGGACGGGGACTTCTGCGTAGATCGTGAACCAGACAACAGCACTGGGCTCTTCAAGAAGACGATCACCATCAACGTTCGAGGGATTCTCCATCATCTTGTCTCCTATTATACGGCCTGGGAAGCTTTGGGAGAACAATTGACAACGCCCACGCAAGATGTTCACCTTCAACTTGCGATCGCACCTTCTGGATGTCGATGAGACAACAGTTTCGGCACTAGGTATTGGAAGTAAAGGAAGGGACGGAGCGGCAGCGGCGACGGCTGCGGCGAGGAGGAGGACGGGGAGGAGAAGATGCTCCATGGGGACCTCGCCCAGAGGCCTTACTCCATAGAAGCCTTGTTCCGTAGAGGCCTTGCTCAGAGGCCTCACCTCATAGATTACCATGACTATCATAAGACTATCAGATATTCAGTTCCAAGCCTATAATATTAATAATATCATCAAAACAAATATCAGTGGGTGATTCATTTTCATGAGTTATATTTTCTTTGATTACATCGTCTTCCGGACTCGGAGCCTCTGTTTTACCGTTTCTCTTTCACGACCAGGCAAGCACTTCGTTAAGGTTTTTCATTTTGGTTTTTCTCTTGCAAAGACGATTCGCCCTCATAGACCTAGATAGGGACTGAATAGGGAGTTAATAGAACAAATAATATATAATGATGATTTTCAATTTACAATATGTGAAATTACTTATATCAATATATAAAAAAAAATTACATTATTTATTGAAAGGAATGGATACTCGTGCTATACTATGCCGTCTAGTGGAACCCCTAAACCGTGTTGCCTATGGGCACGTCTTGGTCGAGAGAGTTAAGGAGGAAAGTAGAAAGGATGTTGACTGCAGTCAACATGAGCAGAGTCTTCACTCAGCCCCTGACACTAGTCCTACCCCGCTCCATAGAAGCAGCTAGAACACCGCTTCTCAACACTCTCACTCGGTGAGGCTGCGCCTATTGGCTCCCACTGACGGTGAACACCAGATGACCAAATGCATCACCAAATTTCAACAAACCATTCAAGAGTTCAACTAACCACCAACAGTGAGTCTCATGAGTTCAATGAACCGCTTGAAGATCCGCCTAGGCAGGGGCTTGGTAAGCCCGTCGGCAACCATCTCTTGACTGAGCACAAAGTCTACCTGAATCTGGTTGCGCTTGTGCAGGTCGCGGATGTTATGGTAGAAGACATCAATGTGCTTTGACCGCTCATGCACATGTGTGTCCTTGACCAGGGTCAAGGCAGCTTGATTGTCTTCCCTGAGCTGGATGGGTGAAGCTGCTCGATGAGCTTCGTCCTCTTGGATGCTCACGCAGTGTGAGTTGGCCCCAAGGTATTTGCCCATGCCCATGTCTCTTAACACCTGTCCAAGCCAGATCCCAGTCTTCGCGCACATTGACATGGCCATGTATTCAGCCTCAGTGGTCGAGGTGGCGACGGACTTCTGCTTTCGACTTGCCCACGACACTGGTCCGCCTCCAAGCATGTAGATGTGCCCTAGGATTGATTTCCGATCCTGCTTGTCTGATGCATAGTTGGAATCGGAGTATTCAAGCATTGCTTGACTCTCACTAGGGCCGTACATGATGCCAAGGTTGATGGTGGACCTCACGTACCGTAGCAGTCCCTTGAGTGCGTGTCCATGATGCTCTGCAGGATCACTGAGGTATTGACTTAGTCGACCTAGTGTGAAGGCGATGTCTGGCCGAGTATGGATTGCCGCATACATTAGGCTTTCAATTGCCTGTTGATACTGCCTTTGGTCTATCCTTTGGTCAGTTGGGCCGGCGGGGTGAAGAGCGTTGTATCCATTGAGAGGAATGCTGGTGGCTCTGTGCTTGTCAGGTCGCATGTGGAGATCCTTTAGTACCTTGTCCACGTAGTGGGTCTGGTCCAGGCGGAGGGTCCTCATTTTGCGGTCGCGCGTGACTCGAATGCCAAGGATTTTCTGCGTCTCCCCCAAGTCCTTGACTTTGAACACGTCCGCAAGAGCTTTCTTGAACCAGTGAACGTGTGGCAGGTTCGCTGAAGCCACAACAATATCATCCACGTAGAGGAGCAGCATGATCCTTTTGGCGCTGTGGAGAAGAAGACAGGGGTCAGCGTTGCTTTGGTGGAAGCCCAACTTGAGCAGTTCGGTGACACATCGTTCATGCCAGTCCCGTGCGGCTTGCATCTTCGACAGACTATGTGTACCTATGAGGAGCTGGGCTTGCAGTTGCGGCACTTTGAGGTGAGGGTCATTCCGGTGTTTACCCGAGTACCTCTAGATGTTTCATCTTCGGTTGATTAGCTATGGATATGTAGATGTAACTAAATACATAGCACAAGTAAATCTAAGGGTCGAGGCTGAACACTACTGTACGTGTGAACTAACCCAAATGGCTAAGGTTTGGTGACCGCGCTCGATACTCGTTTTCATTCATATCGGGCAAAGGTGATTCTCCTGCCTAGCATCGGCGCCTGTGTACCAGTCAACCGTCGCCGTTCTGCTTTGTGCATGCTGACCACACTATGTCGGTGAGCTAGTGAGAAGTACTAGGCCGAGGCGACAGGACAAAAGTGACAGGTATGCAAAGTGCCCTATGTTCAACATTGCTTTGTAGGAGCCTTGCGCAGAGGCCTTGCTTCAGGCCTTGCTCAGGTGCTTAAGGCCTCACGCAGAGGTGTCACTCCATAATGGTCTTGCGCAGAGCCCTCACTCATTGCCTAGGTTACGTACTATTACATAGATTTACTATTCTAAGACTAAAAATTACATATGATCAAGAGTTTATACCTAATTTTACATGTGTTCTATAACTTTGCTGTGGTCGCTTGCCTTGTTGTTTGACGTTTGACATTTGAAATTTGGAATCTGAGTTATATCGTCATGCACGATAGACCTATGGACTGCCGTAGCATTGGAACCCATACAAATTACTATTGTTTATAAAATTTCGTGTTGTTTATTATGGAAGTTGTCGCTTACCTAGGTACGTCCGGACACTAAATATTAGTTCCTTCATAAAAGCACACCTTAGCATCTGAGCCTTCTTCGAAGTCACGCCTTAGATAAAGCAAGGATGGGGAGGAAGGACAAAAAGAAGAGCTTGGCTCTAGCAACTAAGCATGAGTTATCTTCGGAGGATATGGGGAAGAGCTTATATCTAAGGTAGGAATCTTTGAATTATCTGCATTTGTGCTTTCTGATTGAGATTATAGAGCTTTACAAAGTGATCGTGTCACTATTCTTGTTGGATCGACTGAGGAGTCATTTCAAGTTCCAGGAGGCCTCTTAATTCATTACTCGCCATCCTTTCAGAAGATGTGTCAGTCATCATTTAAGGAATCCCTTACCGGAGTCATAAAACTTCCCGAGGTCGAGATACCAACTTTTAAGAATTTCTTAATCTGGCTCCACGCCCTTCAGCCTAGTATACAGATCGAGTCCTTTCAAGACGTCGTCGACCTGGCTATCTTTGCAGAGATGTACCTTGTTTACCACCTTAGAAATCAGACCTCCGATGTTTTACGGGCTGCATTAAGCAACAGCGAATGGAGTCCAACACCCGAGGAAGTCTCGACAGTATATCTTCATGTACCATTCGGATGTATTCTCCGAAAGCTTTGCTCTTTCGGCTTCGCGAATGCCTCCACTGGTAGGTGGGGTGGGGTTACCACACGGCAATATTTTGATACCTCTGTATGGCGTTCTGTCTTCGAAAATTCCGCAGATGTTGGCTGGGATTACTTTCAGTCAACACAAAGTACTCAGTCAGATATTGGTGAGGGAGGAGCTTGTCGCTTTCATGATCATTCAGATGTGATTGGCTGGAAACCTGATGATGATATTGTGTGCCCCTATGCGCAAGGAGGTCCTTGGACACCTAAAGCAGTAGCTGATGAAGCTGCGAAAGAATTCCAGGAGGAGGAAGAGGGAAATTAGAAGAAAGGAACTGGCAGGAGGAGAATTGAGTAAAGAGGCTAGAGGAGAGATGGGAAATCTGCTGAGGGTTTCTGAGTGGAACTGTTTATTTAGTGGATGAATGCTTTAGGGAATGTTGCAAGATAGCAGTCGCATATTTTCAAGTCTCAGAATCCTCTGAGTTATCTAAACTCCTCGCTAACTACACCAATTGAGGCAAAAGGACATTCTTATATTGTTTCCCCCTCACAAGCCTCGCATGACCCATCCTGCCGACAGCTCCTCCAATGCTTCCCTAGTCCATATACCATGGCTCCCGAAGTTTGATACCGTGCATATCTGGCACATGATGCTTGAAATGATTTACGTTGTTGAGAATGAGACCCTACGACAGCTTCAGTAGTGTAGCCAAACCATCCTTGACCATTGGGGACATACCCCCCTCAACTGGGCAACCAATCGGATTCTTCACATAGTTTCGCCTGCGCTCCAGCGCCTTGAAATTTGAGCTTGAATTTTCTACGCTTGCAACTCTTCACCGCGGAGGTTCTCCCGAGATCGCTTCGCAAGCTGCTGGTCATGTACAGTATAACGTGGGTACCGCTGCGTTTTCAAACAGATTGTACAGCCTCTTGGGATGCCTCCAGATACCGCTGAGTGGGCTGTCCTCCTCGCAGACTGATATCTGAGTGGAAGAGTTGTCTTGTGGGCATAATGTGACTGGAGACCGGAGTCAGTCCTAAGGACTGACGCTGAGGCTCGGATTTGATTTGACGATTTCATCACACATACAAGTTTGGATGTATTTATTAAATCGGACAAAAGTGTACTGAGCGTACCCGTAAAAAGCGAACACGCAGGGAGCGTCCGCCTCGTTGAGGGACGAAGTGCCGCGCACAGTGGCCTAAGAGGAAAGGTGCGCGCAGGAGCTGGAATTCAATATTTGGGAGAGTTTGTTTGCCGTGAGAGTGCACTTATGTCATCATAACCGAGATGCGCGATGATCACATGGATTTAGCCTCCCTGACCAAATTCAGGGGCAAAACATATACATCATCACCCGGGGTCTTTCAGCGGTCCAGGGACTGATGCAACCCAAGCAACAGTCAGGGCAAACGGACATAAAAGCCATATACCAAGCTGCAGAAAAACTTCTGCAATGAGGGAACCAAATACAGTGTATTTGGCTGCTAACAAAAGTAACGTCACAACAACAGACAGCAGCAAAGAAGGCAGCGCGGGACCCTACAAGACAGGAAGCTCCCTTGAAGCTCTCCCCCTACCAAGCGCGATCCAACACCACAAGGAGAGCCATAGAGGCCATGAAAAAGTCGCACACCCTACCAAGGAAAGTAGGAAACTTCACGACAAAGCTGGACCGAGCGCTGCCAGGTAAACACACCAGAAAGCTCTACGATAGCCTTAAGAAGACAGAAGCGAAGATACTCATTCAACTACGCACGGCCATGGGCAAAATCAACGAATACCTGCACAGAATAGGCGCCGCCAAAACACCGGATTGTGCCTGCGGCATAGAGACAGAAGATGTGAAGCACTTTCTGTTCTGCTGCACCAGATGGACTACAGAAAGAGCGTCCCTGCGGCAGTATCTTACAGCAAGAGAAAGCGCCCTCTCCCTATGCCTAGGGGGTAAAGCGTCATCAGATCCGGAAGACTGGTCACCAGACATGACAGCTGTCAGAGCCACCATCAAATTCGCCCTGGACACTGGCAGACTTGATCACCAACCAGACTTAACAATAGGGTCTACCACTTCTCACTAATCAATCCCCTCCCATTAGCATGCACCCCGTAGGCCCATGGCGCCTGCTTCGGCTGCTGACCATAGGACGCCGAACATTTGTAGAATCACCTCCAAAATGCGCCTACAACCTCACCTACGACTACCCGAGCATATTTGGAGTAAACGAGTAGAGAAGATAGCAAGGAAAAGACGTTACAGTAAGGGCTTTTTGTAGGACATGGACGTAGCTATAGTTTTGACAGGATGATAGCGCTAGAGCTCTTTAGGCATAGTGCCTCCGGGCGGAATAAATTACTTACCTACTTACTTAGTAAGGGTTCCTGACAATAAGCATATTGTAATGTGTAGTGTTTTCTCCTTATCCTTCAATGAAACAAGCCTTTTGTCCATCAGGTACTGCCCAGAAGTGGGTCTGGGGCTGCGCCTGGGAGCGGAGGTTTTGGGACATACAGTGCTCCTGAGGGAGGAAGACACAAAGTCGGACTGATGAATGTGTGCTTTTGTGTAACCAAATTTGAGGTCAAAAGTGGAGTTACTGTACTTCTGAAAGTACTCAGACTTTGTTCATCAACAGCAGACCAGTCTACAGGCTTCTTGAGCATGTTCAAGATCGTGACATTGTCAGAGCCACACCCATCTGGATTTTTGGCTGGAAAAGCTTCTAGCTTCATTGCAATAGGCGCTCTTTCAGTTGCAGTGATGCCGTCATACTTGCTAGGATAGATGATAGATGTTGCATAATTGGTGTAACATTCATTTCTGATTGGATTTAGATTGGCAATTAGAAGTGGAGAGCCTTTTGGAGTGTTATTAGATTCAACTTCCGTCCCCTTAATATTGACTGATGAACAAGACATGTAGAATTCACGATTGCCTGAAGCATTCATCCAGGTCCTGCACACGGCATTAGCACATACTTCCATAACCAACATACAGCGTTGTACCAAGCAAAAATGACTCGTTGCCCTGATGGAAAGTCATCTGGGATCACAAAGGTGTAATTCTGATTTATGTTGTACACATTTGTAGTTTCACCAGGGAAAGCCACACAAGGACATTTCCCCTCCCAGTTCTTAACAACTACCCAACTCTTGCCTTTGACAAGAGCCACCGGAGTGAGCTGCACCTGGGTTATGCATAGTTGCTCCAGTTGTATTTGTACTATCAAACAGTCTGAACACTCCATCAATAGTTCACTCTTAGATTTGAAATATGAGGACTTACGAAAATGTTACATCCTGACCAGCTGTCCATTCGCGACTGGTTGTCCGTTAGGGCCATCCAGATCTATATGATGACCTTTGCAAGGAAAAGGCTGTTGACCAAATCCTCCGACTGGGTCTCCATTCAAAGGCATGATGAGCTGTGAGATATCCTCATGAGCCCGAAATGGTGGTGGATTACCCACGCAAATCTGAAAGCAGCCCTACTGTATTTGAATACTTTCTGACAGTTCAATTATATTCTACCTCGATAAAGACCCGAGATTAGCATTTCAAATCTGATCCCAGCCACTGTATTGGGCGATAAGCAGTAGTTGCATGAGGGGCCTGGGGGCACCATAATGATAAAGACTGACAACAAGATCAACACCATTTGCTGAGGCATAAGAATAGACATGGATGTGTTACTTCAACTGATTTCAGTTTGCGCACATGTTTACCACTGTCAAAGCATGGAATTTGACATTCAACCAGACCAGTTTTGACATCATCACTATGAGACAGTGTCTCAGTACCACTATAAAGAAGCCTTTCTAAGTCAATTACAAATACAGAATATTAGCCTGCACAGTTGGCGTGAGTCTCTGCTCAACTGTAACCCACGAGCCTCCTAGTGCTGAGAGGCTTGGGCAAGGTATGTGACAATGTGGAACATTACTTTGAGGCAGCTATTTGGTGGAGGTGTGTGTGTGAATGACTTACTTATAGGTCTTTGCTTACCTGTCGTTACGTAAGGGCTTGGCACGGAACTCGGCGGTGCGTTCTTTCCCTGCGGCAGTATCTGACAGTTAACACATGTGCATGGGTCAGAAGACACAATACTCATTCAGTTGTTGTCAGAATTCAGGCCTCGTTCCATTGCATAGTGAGTTTTAGGGAGTCAAGTGTTTGCATGCACGTGTTGTTTGCCCTAGCAAGCTAGGACAAGCGATTGCCTTTTGTCCAATTAGACTATCTAGAAAGGCATGATATCACCTCATAAGCACATTCTCCTATGTTTGACAGTTGTTGGAGTGTGTTCAGCCTGCGCGGTTCAAGGTATTATGACTTGTGACTCAATTCTGCTGACCAGGAAACTCTCCTGCTGACATAAGCAGATTTATTGCTTGTCAAGTCTCACGGAAACACACAAGAATATTGATAGTGGGCTAAGAAGTATGGTTTAGGATTGGGGGCTAACAAATTGTGAACATTTGCTGATATCCATTTCTTATTTAGCAATCAGCTCCCATTCTTTTACTTCTGTTGTTTAGCTGTGCAAAGTCGCTCGTTGCCAAAGTGGTTCCATATGACCTTGAAAAGGTTAGAATCTTGACCTCACGGAGAACTGTCAATCCAATCATATTTCTGTTTCATTCTTCTGATTACAAGGACTGTTAAGACAGTTTTTGCAGTTCGATGTGCAAAAAACAATGAAAGGCATGAGATTGGGATTTCGCAAACGAAGATGAAGGCAGGAGGTAAATCAGAAGCTCAACTCATCAGAAGTTCAAAAACAACTCACAGCGGAACCTCAGTTACCTGGAGATGCTAATGGAGCTAGGAACTGAATTCAAGATCTAAACGCCGTTTGTAAAGAGCAAATATTGCGAGGAACGAATAAGCAGCGTGAATGAGTTACGAGGCATCAATTAATTGGCTCCAATGCTTCTGGCGTCTAGTCCACCTCCACCACCACGCTTCCCTTTACACAAGTTCGTCGCAGTCATGCCTTCCGCATCCAATAGAACCAGGAGATGCGCCTGCCAACGTTGCGGTGGACTGCGGCCAATATGACGGCAACGAAGACAGTGATATTGATGTGCACGAAGCCGACGATAACGCACCCATAGATGTGGAGAAACCTGGATTCTTGAGAGAAGGTGAGTCATCTAGTCACAGCTCATGGTCACTTGAATGACACGTTGGGAACCGACATAGGGTCTGTACTAGGATTCTTTTGCAGCCATGAGTATGCTCACACCTTGGGATCTCCTCAAAGAATAATTGCAATATATGTGGTGTTTTGAGCCCTCAGCGTTCTTACCAAGATTCTACCAATCCCAGAATCTTCACCACATAGCGACCAGCTCAAGTTCAGAGGAGTAGGGCTGAACTACCGTAACAATTAGCTGTCATTGAACAAGATAGTTGAGAGGTTTATGAAAACTCTACGGTGGGGCCGCAGCGATGACAATATGAAGCTAGGGTCAAAGCCAACAGTAGAGGATGTGAGGCTTCACTATGGAAGCTACTACTCTGATAGCGAGTCTCTAACCCAGGAAGCGGGGTGGTGGTCGAGACGGTGCTGGGGATGGCGGATGTGGTGGAGAGGGGGCAGAGGCAGGAGTATAGGTGCTTGCGAGAAATGTGGAGTGAACAGTACTAGGAGTTGGGCGGACGCGAGGAGATGGTCTGATCGACTGAGGGGGAATGATATGGAAGGTGATGATTGGTAGTGATGAAATGATTTATTTCTTTCCTCATAAAACCTTGTTCATCGTACACAACGCTTCCAAACGCCTCAAGGCTCTGTTTCACGATTGTCTGAGGACACCCTTGGGGAGCTCCACCTATCGTGCAGGTTGCTGCGTCCTCATCTGGTAACTAGTTATCAAGTTCCTCCAGTGCAGAGGGAAAAATCTGGTGAATGACTACACTGTCTGGGTGTTTGTAAGCGGACGTCTTGGCAAATGCACAAAAGAGAATGAATATTACTGGGGTGAACTTTGTGCAGACCTGTCGGTCCATACGCATGGCGACCGCGCAAATGCAGGACTGAGCAGGCAATAAATGAGCAACCTGGTTGGGATGAAGACCGACAACGCCTACCTTTGGTCGCCTTCGACGATGCCTGTACCACCTGTACAACTTGCGGAAGCGGCTTCTAATGTCAGGCCGCCATCAGCGTCATACTGACCGTCGCCGTTCTATAGTCTGCAACGCGTTCACGCCCACCAGATCATGAGGCCGAGGGGATGCTTAGTGTCTTAACTTCCACCTGGGAGGCAAATCGTTCGATATCTCCCCCCCAACGGCTGATGAAGGGTATTTCCAAAGTAAAGTTGACGGCCAGCTGAGATGACTTAGGTATGGCATTGGGCTAGCTGCAGGTACCAAGGTGATTTCCCCTCTGAAGTCCAAGCCTTTCGCCATCTGTGCACTGTATTCAAGCATAGCAGAGACACCAATCGGAACTTTCTATCGAGAAAAGGTATGTTATGGCTTCAGGTCCACCATATACGCTTTTTTAAAGGAGCTCTGCCGGGATGGTTGTGTTTCGCCATGCGGAGAGCGGAGCGAACTAATCTGTTTGCAGTGTTGGAGCTTCAACAAATGTTGTTTATGAAGGAAAGTCTGTTTCTTCTCAATTCAAGTTCAAGGTTGGACTCTACTTATCGCTCAGGTAGAGATGGAAGGTCTACCAGCTTGAACTTAGTTTTCCAGTACCATACTCTATATACCTTAGTTTATGAGATATGACGTATCATTGTCAGAGGACTTGATAGAGACGTAACGCAAGAATGGCAATGAGATGGTATCTATACTGCCATATTGTCGTTTCACTGAATCCAGCTTATACAGCATCTTTTGTTATTAAACTGAGCCTCAATAGAACAACAGCTTCTGACCTACAAATATAAAGGATTGTTTCACATTCGGTGGGTTAGTTCTGTAAGTGCAGCCATTTCCATTTCTATCGAGGACCTCATCTTGATCTCAGAACAGTTTGCATGGGAAATACAATTGACTGCCGTTTTTGGTTCATGCTCTCCCAAAACCCCCCTTCCTCTCCCGACCCGTAATTTAGTTGGAACAACAGACAAAGATGTCCTCCGAAGTTGTTCAGATACATTGCCAGATTCGGATGATCTTGAGGTGTGATGTCACCTGCCTGCTACACTGTGCGTATTAACTCTTCCAAGTCCTCCTTCCTTCAATCTCCTCTCAAACTGGGTTTCAAGCTTGTTGCCCAGATTGTTCAGATACATTGCCAGACTCGGATGATCTTGAGGTGTGATGGTCACCGCCTGCTGTGCTCGGCAAATTGAATCTTCCAAGTCCTCCATTCTTCCGTCGTCTTAAATCAATCCAATCAGGTTACAGTCGCTGTCCATCATGCGGGATTGAAGATACAGGAATTTCAGCAGTATGGATAGGTCGGCGATCTGGAGGAAGCTATTGGCAGGCAATCATAAGCCGTGGAAGAGACAGTTGAAAGTGTTCCTGATCTGCCAGGCAGGCTGAACAATCTGGGCATCATGCTTGAAAGGCGATTTGAGAGGACGGGAATGATGGAGGACTTGGAAGATTCAATTCGCCGAGCACAGCAGGCGGTGACCATCACACCTCAAGATCATCTGAGTCTGGCAATGTATCTGAACAATCTGGGCAACAAGCTTGAAACCCAATTTGAGAGGAGATTGAAGGAAGGAGGACTTGGAAGAGTTAATTCGCAGTGTAGCAGGCAGGTGACATCACACCTCAAGATCATCCGAATCTGGCAATGTATCTGAACAACTTCGGAGGACATCTTTGTCTGTTGTTCCAACTGGGTTACAATGACCAAGGTCTGAAATCTTTTTGGAACTCACGAAACTGTCTCACGTGGTTTCATTGAGTGACTTCGGCCCTACAGGCCATCCAAACGGTCCGAAAAGCTCCTGATATGTCTCCACCAGCCGAGCCATCACATCCTTAGGTTAGGTAGGTCCAATGTCTTGAGCACTAGAATGAAGCCGATCGCGTTTCTCTCGCCAAACAACTTTCCACGCAGCGACTCCGGCAGCTGAGCACCGAGCGAATCGGTGCTGCGGTGAAGGTTCGATGCAATGGTCAGCCCATTAAAGCCGCCCCTCAGACGCACTGTCATCACTAGGCCAGAGGCTAGGCCGGCGTCGTGGACATGAGGCACGCTTGCCAGCATCGGCAGAGGAAGCGCAAAGCCGGCGCCGCCCATGCCAAACATGACCTGGTAGGCGATGATGCGGACGCACGGCGTAGCTGGACCGACCGTGCACCACAGCCCCATGAAGACCGTGGATAACAGCCAGTCGATTGTGAAGATGACGCGGTAGTGGCGGAGCCACTCGGTAGCAGCCGGCGTGGCTGCTGTGAATGCGATGATGCTGATGATCATGGGTAGAAACGTCACTGCTGGGTCCAAAGGAGACCGCTTGTATACGGCTTTGAAGAAGAGCGGCATGTATAGAATGAGCCTGTAAAGGATAAGGCTGTGAGCGGTCGAGCACAGCAGCGTCGCACGAGTCGTCACCTTATTGGTGCCAGCTAAGGTGCGGTACGGCAGCCTGGACTCGGCGAGGCACGCGAGAGATTCGAAGACTGCGGACACGAATAAAAGGGCCGCATTGCCCAGCAGCGGCAGTTGTGTCTCCAGGAAGCAGCCCCAGTCAAGGGCAAGTTAAATCACCCGATCCAGCGCCAGCTGACGCGCTGAACGAACACAGCACCCAAAATCGGCCTAGCGATGCTACTGACGGCGACAGGGACAGACTCCAAGCCCAGCCAGAAGGGCCGTCCATGCAAGCTCGTCATGTCGGACAAAATGATGACTTGTAGCACGTTGAAGCCGCCCACGCCCACGCCCTGGATTAGGCGCCCGCCCAAGAGGGCATTGAAATTGTCGGTGGCGGCAAACATAATGCTGCAGCCAGCCATGAACAGCGCGATCAAGCGGTCGAGCGGTAGCTGGCGGCTCAGCACGTCAGATGCACTCGAGTAGATCGGCCGAGTAACAATGACGCCAAGAAGGAAGGACATGTTGATCCAGAAAGGACTGAAAGTTGTTTCCATGTAGGTGGCTGGCAATGACCTGCTTGGAGATAGAAACAATGCTCAGCCTCGCCCTGGCTTCCTGGATTTGATAGATGGACAGATAGGCACGAAGATGGAGAGAGGACTCACCGGCAGCGCCACAGCAAGAGATGTGGCGTCCCACGAAATG
>JAABVA010000881.1_pt1 | contig 34458 bp, 34 predicted proteins | sample 5560331 | NCBI WGS metagenome assembly JAABVA01 (sample SAMN12812661, study PRJNA571458) | rock metagenome | isolation source: Antarctica rocks | place: Antarctica: Victoria Land, Mt New Zealand sud | collected 2016-01-07 | reverse complement strand
CCGCTGCCCGGGGTTCGGTGGTGCACGGCGGCCTGCACGGTTCGCCACGGGTCCAGCGAGGTCACCGGGGCATCGGAGCTCAGCGCCAGACCGACGCCGGCGGAGGCCATGGCGGCGTACGGATTGAGCCGCATTCCTCGTTCGGGCCCCAGGCGTTGCGCATAGAGGCCGTCGGGTCCGCCCCAGAGGGCGTCAAAGCTCGGCTGCACGCTGGCCAGCACGCCCCAGGCTCCCAACTGCGCGGCCTGGTCGGGCGTGATCATCTCCGCGTGCTCGAGCCGATGCCCGCAGGCCGCCACGGCCGGGCTGCCCATTTCGGCGACGACCTCGGCCAGTGCGGTGACGACGGCCTGCACGGCGGCATCCCCGATGGCGTGGAAGCCGGCCTGCACCCCCAGCTCGGTGCACGCCCGGAGATGGTCGGCAATCTGCGGCGGTTCCAGGTAGGCCGCACCGAAGTTGCCTGCGCTGTCGCAGTAGGGCTCGTGCAGCCAGGCGGTGTGTGAACCGAGCGAACCGTCGACGAAGAGATCGCCGGCCAGACCGTGCGCACCGGTGAGCTCCAGCAGCTCACGGGCCTGCTCCGCGCTGCCCGCCGCCTCACCCCAATACCCGCTGACCTGCACCCCGTGCCCCGCGGCCAGGGTCTCCCGGAAGTCGGTGAGGCCGGAGATCTCCGCACCCCCGCACTCGTGCACGCACACCACGCCGTGGGCCGCCGCGTGGTCCAGGAATGCCTGTTGTGCGGCCCGTCGTTGCGCGGGCCGCAGTGCTGCGCGCGCGGCGTCGCGGACCACGTGATGCGCCTGCTGGCTGAGCGGGCCGGCGTCTGACCAACCGGCTTCCCGCTCCGCCCCCGCCGCCCGGCGCAGCAGGGGCGTGGACACCAATGCGGAATGCACGTCGATGCGCGAGAGGTACAGCTCCCGGCCCGGGACACACGCATCAAGCTCGGCGCGGCTGGGCGGCCGCTGCTCCGGCCACCGCGACTCGTCCCAGCCGTGCCCCCACACGATGCCGTCCGGATGTGCCGCGCCGTAGCGACGCAGCTGCCCCAGGCAATCCTCCAACGAGCTGCTGGCCCTGAGGTCCAGGCCGTGCAGAGCCAGGCCGGCCGAGGTGCAGTGCACATGGGTGTCCACGAAGCCGGGGGCGACGAAACCGCCATCGAGCGGGATGAGCTCCGCGTCCGGATGCAGCGCCCTACCCGGTCCGTCGGCACCGATCCAGACGACGGTTCCGTCGGTCACGGCCATCGCGGTGGCATCTGGCGCCGAGGGGCTGTACACCCGTCCGCCCAGCAGGAGTTGCGTGCTCACGCTGCGCGAGTCTGCCGCAGCCGCGTCGCAGACCCGTGGGTGGGACCGGACGGACCGGAAATCAGGGCCGCAGGCGGGGCTGCGGCGGGGTGGGCGCGGACCGGGGCTCGGCGTCGAGGACCTCTCCCTCGATCACCTCGCCCTCGACCACCCCACCGGGTGAGGTGGCGGTCCGCGCCCACATCCCACTGCCCACCACCTGCACGCCCATCAGGCGTACGCGATGGGCCACCGCGGCCTTCACCACTGGCCGCAGCAACCATCGGGTGGGCGGCAGGATGAGCAACAGCCCCGCCAGATCACTGACGAAGCCGGGAATCAGCAACAGGAACGCGCCAACCCCGAGCAATGCACCGTCGGCCAGTTCGGTCGATGCCGAGCGGTGTTGCCGGGACGCCTGCCGAAGCGCCTGCATGGTGCGGCGGCCTTCGCGGCGCAGCAGCGAACCGCCGAGCACCGAACCCAGGAGCAGCAGCCCGATGGTCGGCAGCACGCCGATGGCACCGCCCACCCAGATGAGGGCAGCGATCTCGGCCACCACGTACAGCAGGAAGATCAGGACCGGCATCGAGACTCCTTCACGTCGCGTTGACGTTCGTCGCTACCGAGTACAACGCCGCGGCGTTCTGGTTTTCTCCCGTCAGGCGTCGCGTTTTTCCACCGTAAAGACGGCCAGGCCGAAGACGACGGCCACCACGACGGCAAAGTAGGCGAGGCTGCCCCAGGGACTCAGGAAGTTGCTCGCGCCCCGCTGCTGCTGGCCGAGGAAATTCGTCGCGTTGAGGAAGGGCATCCACTTCTGGATGTCGTCGCCGACCTTGGGGATGATGCCGATCAAGTTCTCCACCACCAGCGGGAACAGCAGCAGCAGCGCGATGGCCCCGGCGGATTGGCGCAGCAGGGCTCCCACCGCCACGGACAGGATCGCGGCCAGCGCGTAGATCAGTCCGATCCCGGCAACCTGGCGCCAGTCGTCGGCGGAGCTCAGCGGCAGCGGCACACTGCTCAGGGTCTTGGCGATGCCCAGGGACCCGAAGGCAAAGATCTCCCCCAGCACGAATGCCACCAGGCCGAGGAACCCCGCCTTGGCGGTGAGCACCTGCCACCGCCGCGGTACGGCCTGGAAGGTGGTGCGGACGATGCCGAAGCGGTACTCGGTGGTGATGCTCAGCGCGGCCATGATCATGATGACGAACATGCTGAATCCGGCGGTCCCGCTCTCGATGAGCTCGAGGCTGTAGCGCGGCGCGTCCGATCCCTGGTCGCCGTTCCTGAACAGGAGGGTGAACAGCAGGGCGAAGCCGAAGCTGATCAGTGCGGCGACCGCGGCGCACCACCATGGTGAGCGGGTCGTGGTGAGCTTGATGCGCTCGACGTCGAGGAGGCTCATGGCTTGCTCATTTCGGTGTTCGGGGCGACAGGAGCAGATCCGGGTGCTACCGGCACTGCGCGCGGATTCGGCACGGTGGAGTGGTACTGCACGTCACCGCCGGTGAGCTGCATGAAGGCCTGCTCCAGCGAGCCGCGTTGCAGGCTGAGCTCGTGCAGCACCACGTTGCCCGCGGCCGCGAGCTCACCGACCTGCTCGGTGGTGGAACCACTGACCAGGAGCGCATCGGCGCCGTCGTCGCGCACGGACAGGCCTCGTCCGGTCAAGGTGGTGCGCAGAGCACCGAGCTGTGGGCTGCGCACCCGCACCGTCGACTCACTCGCGTGGTCGACGAACTCACTGGTGCTGCAGTCGGAGATCAGCCGTCCCCGACCGATCACGATCAGGTGCTCGGCGGTCTGCGCCATCTCGGACAGCAGGTGACTGGAGACGAGCACAGTACGGCCTTCGCGGGCCAGTCCCTGCATGAAGTTCCGGATCCACACGATGCCTTCGGGGTCGAGCCCGTTCACCGGCTCGTCGAACAGCAGCACCTTCGGGTCACCGAGCAGCGCCCCGGCGATGCCAAGCCGCTGCGACATTCCCAGGGAGTAGGCACCGGCCCGTTTGCCGGCAACGGCGCTGAGACCCACCAGGCCCAGCACCTCGTCCACCCGCGACTTGGGGATGCGGTTGGCTGCGGCCATCCATTGCAGATGCGCCCTGGCCGAACGGTTCGGGTGTACCCACTTGGCGTCGAGCAGCGCGCCGACCTCCCGCAGGGGCTGCTGCAGCTGCGCGTAGGGCTTGCCGCCGATGGTGGCGGTGCCCGAGGTGGGGCGGTCCAGACCCAGCACCATGCGCATGGTGGTGGACTTTCCGGCGCCGTTGGGGCCGAGGAAGCCGGTGACCGTTCCTGGCTTCACGGTGAAGCTCAGGTTGTCCACCGCCCTCGTGGAACCAAACGACTTGGACAGATTTCGGACTTCAATCATGGCCCCATCCTCGCCTACCGGGCCCGGCGTACGCGTCAGCCTGTAGTGGGTAGTTTTCTCATCCTGCAGGATGAGGCCGAGTCAGGGTCAGCTCCCAGGGCGGACCAGTCCGGTCTCGTAGGCCAGCACCACCGCCTGCACCCGGTCGCGCAGGTCGAGCTTGGCCAGCACCTTGCCGACGTGGGTCTTGACGGTGGCCTCCGACAGGTACAGGGCGCCGGCGATCTCGGTGTTGGACAGCCCGCGCGCCATCTGGCCCAATACCTCACGTTCCGCTCGGTGAGCACGTCCAGGGCGCTGCCGTCCACCTCCGTGTGCGGTGCGGTCGCGATGAAGCGGTCCAGCAGCCGCCGGGTGACACTGGGCGACACCACGGAATCCCCGCTGGCGACGCTGCGGACCGCGGCGATGAGCTGCTCGGGCGGGGTGTCCTTGAGCAGGAAACCGCTCGCCCCGGCGCGCAGCGCGGCCAATGCGTACTCGTCCAGGTCGAAGGTGGTCATCACCAGCACCTTGGCGCACTCGGCGTGCACGATCCGCCGGGTGGCCTCCACCCCGTCGAGCTGGGGCATCCGTACGTCCATCAGCACCACCGCGGGATGCAACCGCGTCGCCGCTGCCACGGCCTCGGCACCATCGCCGGCCTCGCCGACCACTTCGATGTCCGGCTGGGAGTCGAGCACCATGCGCAGGCCGACCCGCATGAGCTGTTGGTCGTCGACGAGCAGCACGGTGATGGGGCAGCCGGCGTCGGGGTTGGTCACGGGGTTCACCGTAGGGCCTCGCCGTGGCCGGAATCGACCTGCAGCGGCAAGGTGGCGCGCACGGTCCAGCCGCCATCCGGACGCGGCCCCACGCTGATGCTCCCGCCGAGGACGGCGACCCGCTCCCGCATGCCGAGCAGGCCGTTGCCGGAGCCGTCCTGATAGGCGTCGTCCCCGTGGGGTCCGGCCCCGCCACCGGTATCGCTGACCTCCACCACCACGTGCTGCTCGTCGCGTCGCACCCCCACCGCGGCCTTCGCCCCTGCCCCGGCGTGGCGCAGCACGTTGGTCAGCGACTCCTGCACGATGCGATACACCCCAAGCGCGAGTCCGGTCGGAACCGTGTCGAGATCACCGTGCACCTGCAGGTCAACGGGCAGACCGACACCCTGCATGCGCTGGGTGAGTTCGCGGAGTCCGACGGTGCCGGGCTGCGGCGTCAACGCACCGGAATGGTCGGTGCGCAGTAGATCGAGGGTGCGGCGCAGCTCGGTGAGCGCGGTACGTCCGGTGCTGGAAATCGTCTTCAGTGCGGTAGCCGCCGCGGCCGGGTCACGCGGGAGCACGTAAGAGGCGCCGTCGGCCTGCACCACCATGATGCTCACCGCGTGGGCGAACACATCGTGCAACTCCCTGGCGATGCGGGTGCGTTCGTCGGAGACGGCGCTGCTCGACCGGCGATCGCGTTCTCGTTCGGCCTCGGCCAGCCGCATCTCCACCTCCGTCGCGTAGGCCCGGCGGGCCCCGGCGAACTCCGCGAGGACCCACGCCATGGCGAACACCATCAGCGGGGCGAACACGTCCAACCGGCTGTTCGCCCGCCACAGCCCCCACAGCACCGTGCCGACCACCAGCCCGAGGCTGTACAGCAGGCCTGCGCGGCGTCCGACGTAGTTGACCAGGGTGTACAGCGCAACGGCCAGAGCAATATCGGCGGGAATGATGACGGTGCCCGGCATGGCGAACAGCTGCACCGCGCCGACAGCCAGCACCAGGGCCGCCGAGACCCGGGGGTGGCGGCGCCGGACGAGCAGCGGCCCGGACAACAGGGCACTGACGAGCAGGTAGGTCGGCCAATGGTGCTGCGGCGCAATGCCGGCCACACTGAGCAGCAGCACAAGGGCGCTGAGCAGTGCGTCGCCCACCATCGGCCGCGCGCGTAGCCACAGGCTCAGTCTCCCCATGCCGCACACGGTATGCGGTGCGGGCGCTAGCGTGGCTGCCATGCGCTCGAGCCCCCGTCAGGTCGATCCCGAGTTCCGTTCCCTGCCGCTGCACCAACTCGCCGACGCGGCCCTGACTCGCGCCCGTTCGCTGGGTGCCGAGCACGCCGACGTGCGGGTGCACCGCATGCAGACGCAGAGCCTGCGCCTGCGCGACGGCGCCGTGCAGTCGGCCAACGACGCCAGCACCATCGGGCTTGCGGTCCGCGTGGTGGTGGCCGGCACCTGGGGCTTTGCCGCGCACGCCGAGCTCAGCGCCGAGGTGGCCGAGCGCGTGGCCGAGCAGGCGGTGCAAGTCGCGCGGGCGTTGCGGGCGCTGAACCGCGACCGGGTGGTGCTGGCGCCGGAGCCGGTCTACCGGGATGTGAGCTGGGTGTCGGACTACGAGATCGACCCCTTCACCGTGCCCACCGCGGAGAAGTTCGCGCTCCTCGGCGAGTTCTCGCAGCGGCTCCTCGCGGCCAACGGTGTGGACCACGTGGCGGCATCCTGCCTACAGGTCAAGGAGCAGATCTTCTACGCAGACCTGGCCGGCTCCACCATCACCCAGCAGCGGGTGCGGCTGCAGCCGGGAATCGAAGCCACCACGGTGGACCGCTCGGCCGGTGCGTTCGAGACCATGGCGAGCCTGGCCCCACCGGTGGGCCGCGGCTGGGAGTACCTGCGCCAGGGCACCTGGGACTGGGACGGGGAGTTGGCCGAGATCCCGGAGTTGTTGGCCGAGAAGATCAAGGCACCGTCGGTGGTGGCCGGCCCGACCGATCTGGTGATCGACCCGTCCAACCTGTGGCTCACCATCCATGAGTCCATCGGTCACGCCACCGAGTACGACCGCGCCATCGGCTATGAGGCCGCGTACGCCGGCACGTCCTTCGCCACGCCCGATCAGCTGGGCACGCTGCGTTACGGCACCGAGCACATGCACGTCACCGCGGACCGCACTGTGGCGCACGGGCTCTCCACTGTCGGCTACGACGACGACGGGGTGGCCGCGCAGAGCTGGGACCTGGTGCGCGAGGGCGTGCTCGTCGGCTACCAGCTCGACCGGGTGTTCGCCCCGCGACTCGGGCTCGAGCGTTCCAACGGCTGCTCCTACGCCGACTCGCCGCACCACGTGCCGATCCAGCGGATGGCCAACGTATCGATGCAGCCGGATCCGCAGGTCGATCGCAGTACCGCCGATCTCATCGCCGTGGTGCAGGACGGCATCTACGTGGTGGGCGACAAGTCGTGGTCGATCGACATGCAGCGCTACAACTTTCAATTCACCGGCCAGCGGTTCTACCGGATCCGCGGCGGTGAGCTCGCCGGCCAGCTGCGTGATGTCGCCTACCAGGCCACCACCACCGACTTCTGGGGCTCCATGGAGGCGGTGGGCGGGGCGTCGACCTGGCGTCTCGGTGGCGCCTTCAACTGCGGCAAGGCCCAGCCCGGCCAGGTCGCGGCGGTGAGCCACGGCTGCCCCTCGGCCCTGTTTCGGGGCGTCAATGTCCTCAACACCCAGGCCGAAGGGAAGAGCGCATGATCCCCGCGCAGGATTTGGTGGAGCTCGCGCTGGCACGCTCGCACGCCGAGGGCTGCGTGGTGCTGGTCACCGACTCCAGCGAGGCCTCGTTGCGCTGGGCGAACAGCACCATGACCACCAACGGGGTGAGCAGCTCGCGCCAGTGGGCGGTGGTGTCGGTCTTCGGCAGCTCCGTGGGGGTGGTCAGTTCCTCCAGTGTGGATGGCGCCGATGTCGCCGAGATGGTGCGCGCCAGTGAGGAGGCCGCGCGAGCGGCTGGTGCTGCCCGCGACGCGGCGCCGTTGGTCAACGGATTCGGCGAGCCCGCCCACTGGGGCGCACCGGCCGCGGAGACGTCAATCGACGTGTTCGACCGGCTGGCCGATGACCTCGCCGCCGGGTTCGCAGGCACCGATCAGCTCTTCGGCTTTGCCGAACATCAGATGCACACCACCTGGCTCGGTTCCTCCACCGGGCTGCGGCGGCGGTTCACCCAGCCCACCGGCACCGTCGAGGTGAACGCCAAGCGCAATGGCTCCAGCGCATGGGCGGGGCTGTCCACGCCGGACTTCACCGACGTCGCGCTCCCGCGCCTGCTGGACGAGCTGTCCACCCGGCTGGGCTGGGGGCAGCGGCGGATCGAACTGCCCGCCGGGCGCTACGAGACCTTGTTGCCGCCGTCGGCCGTGGCCGACCTGATGATTTACCTGGCCTGGAGCATGGAGGGCCGCGGCGCCCAGGAGGGCCACACCGCACTGTCCGGCCCCGGCGGCACCCGGGTCGGTGAGCGACTGACGTCCCTGCCGCTCACCCTGGCCTGTGACCCCGCGGCACCGGGGATGGAGTGCGCGCCCTTCGTGGCCACCACGCACTCCGACGACAGCATCTCGGTCTTCGACAACGGCCTGGACGCCGACCGGGTGGAGTGGGTACGCGAGGGCACGGTGAACGCGCTGGCCTACCCGCGAGCCGCGGCCGGGGAATTCGGCACGCCCGTGGCGGTTCCGGGCGATAACCTGCTGCTTACCGGTGGCTCGGACGCCTCGCTGGCGGACATGGTGGCCCACACCGAGCGGGGTCTGCTGCTGACCTGCCTGTGGTACATCCGCGAGGTCGACCCGGCGACGCTGCTGGTCACCGGGCTCACCCGCGACGGGGTGTACCTGGTCGAGGACGGCGAGGTCACCGGTGAGGTGAACAACTTCCGCTTCAACGAGAGCCCGCTGGATCTGCTCCGCCGGGTCTCCGAGCTGGGCGCCGCGCAGCGCACCCTGCCCCGGGAGTGGAAGGACTGGTTCAGCAGAACGCTGGTGGCGCCCATGCGGATTCCTGACTTCCACATGTCCTCGGCCAGCCGGGCCAGCTAGCCGCGAGCACGTCGGGGGCTCAAGACGCCGGGAGGTCGACGAGCTCGCCGAGCCGGGCGCGGTGCTGGTAGGCGGTGCCCAGTGCCAACTGGTCGCTCTTGGCCCGCTTCAGGTACAGGTGCGCGGGGTACTCCCAGGTCATCCCGATCCCGCCGTGCAACTGGATGCACTCCTCCGCGGCGTGCACCGCCACCCCGCTGCAGTAGGCCTGGGCCAGGGTGGCGGCGTTCTCCGCGTCGGGGTCCTGGCGGGCGTAGGTGTCCGCGGCATAGCGGGCGGCTGCTGCGGCGGAGCCGACCTGCAGCCAGAGGTCGGCGAGGCGGTGCTTGAGCGCCTGGAACGAGCCGATCGGCCGGCCGAACTGGGTGCGCTCCTTGACGTAGGCCAGGGTCGTGTCGAAGCACCACTGCGCCACGCCGAGCTGTTCCGAGGCGAGCATGGTCGCCCCGCAGAGCAGCGCATCACCGACGGCGGCTTCGGCGTTTCCGCTGTCCACCCAGGTGGAGGCAGCGCCGGACAACTCGATGTCCGCGAGCGGTCGCGTCATGTCCAGCGTCAGCACCGGCGTCACCGTGAGTCCGGCGGCGTCCCGAGAGACGGTGTGCAGCTCGCGTACCTGGGCGCCGGTGACTGGGACGACGAACACGTCCGCGGCCGCTGCGCCGGCCACACTGGTGACCCGTCCGTGCAGCCCGTCCTCGTCGGCACAAACCTGCCAGCCGGCACGCGCGGGGGCGGTGGACAACGGAACGGCCAGCGCACCGGTTGCGTCCCCGGAGGCGAGCCGGCCCAGCGTCTGCGTCTCCCCCGCCGTCCGCAGCGCGACGGTGGCCAGCACCGCACTGGACAGGAACGGCACCGGAGCAACGGCGCGCCCGAGCTCCTCCATCACCACGGCCACCTCCCGACTGCTCGCTCCCGCGCCGCCGAGCGACTCCGATACCAAGAGCCCCGCCAGGCCCAGCTCGGCGGCTAGCGCCTTCCACGCCGCGGAGAAATCTGCGGGGGTGGCCTCGTACGCGGTGACGACAGCCTCCGGCGGACAGCGGTCGGCGAGCAGCCGCCGGACACTGTCGCGCAGCTCGTCTTCGGTGTCGGTGTACAACAGGTCCGCAGCACTCATCTCCTCAGGTCCTTCCAGGCGATGTTCTTGTCGACACGCTGCTCGGGTGGCAAGCCGAGCACGCGTTCCGCGATCACGTTGCGGAGGATCTCCGACGTCCCGCCCTCGATCGAGTTGCCCTTCGCGCGCAGGTAGCGGTAGCCGGGCTCGCGGCCGGTGAAGTCGGTCTTCTCGGGTCGGCGCATCGTCCAGTCGTCGTAGCGCAGCCCCGCCTCGCCGTGCAACTCGATGTCGAAGCCCGAGATGGCCTGGGCAAGTCGGGCGAAGGCCAGCTTCATCCCGGACCCTTCCGGGCCGGGCTGGCCGGCGGCAAGTCGTTGCCGCAGCCGCTCTCCGGTCAACCGCGCGACCTCCGCCTCCACCCACAGGCGCATCATCTCGTCGTGCATCGCCGGGTTGCGCAGTGCGGGATCGTGACGCCAGGCGGCGGCCACCGGGCCGATCATCCCGCCCTCTCTCGGCGCACCGGACCCGATCGCGACCCGTTCGTTGTTGAGCGTGGTGGTGGCCACCCGCCAGCCCTGGCCCACCTCACCGAGCCGGTTCGCATCGGGCACGCGGACGTCGGAGAGGAACACCTCGTTGAACTTCGCCTCGCCGGTGATCTGGCGCAGCGGGCGGACGTCGACCCCCGGATCGCTCATGTCGCACAAGAAGTAGGTCAAGCCGGCGTGCTTGGGGACCGTAGGGTCGGTGCGGGCGACCAGGATCGCCAGCTGCGCGTTCTGCGCGCCCGAGGTCCACACCTTCTGCCCGTTGACCACCCAGTCCTCGCCGACCCGGACGGCCCGGGTGGCGACGGCGGCGAGATCAGATCCGGCGACGGGTTCACTGAACAGCTGGCAGTAGATGTGCTCACCGGTCCACAGCGGACGCAGAAACCGACGCATCTGCTCCTCGGTGCCGAAAGCGGCAATGGTCGGTGCCGCCATGCCCAGGCCGATGCCGTTGCGGCCGCTGTCGGGGCCGGGGGCACCGGCGGCCGCAAGCTCGGCGTTGACCTGGGCCTGAAAGCTCTGCGGCACACCGAGGCCACCATGCCCCACCGGGAAATGCACCCATGCCAGCCCCGCGTCGAAGCGGGCACCCAGAAACTCCTGCGCACCGCGGGTGCGGGGGTCGTGGGTGTCCAGCAGGGCCCCGACCCGGGCGGTGAGGTCGCGGGCGATCGCCTGTTCGTCGGTGCTCATCGCGTCATGCCCTCGGTCCGCCGGCCACGTAGATCACCTGTCCGGACACGAAGCCGGAGCCCTCGCTGACCAGGAACGAGACGGTGTTGGCGATGTCCTCGGGTTGTCCCACTCGGTTGACCGGGATCTGCGCCGCGGCGGCCTTCTTGAAGTCCTCGAAGCCGACGCCCACCCGTTCGGCGGTGGCCGCGGTCATCTCCGTCTCGATAAACCCGGGCGCGATCGCGTTGGCGGTGACCCCGAACTTGCCGAGCTCGATGGCCAGGGTCTTGGTGAAGCCCTGCATGCCCGCCTTGGCCGCGGAGTAGTTCACCTGGCCGCGGTTGCCCAGCGCCGAGGTGCTCGACAGGTTGACGATGCGGCCGAACTTCGCCGCCACCATGTGCTCCTGCACGGCCCGGGACATCAGGAAGGCACCGCGCAAGTGCACGTTCAGCACTGCGTCCCAGTCGGCAACGGTCATCTTGAACAGCAGGTTGTCGCGGGTGATCCCGGCATTGTTCACCAGCACCGTGGGGGCACCGAGGTGGTTGGCGATGCGGTCCACGGCGTCGGCGACCGACCCCTCGTCGGCGACGTCGGCGCCCACGGCAAGGGCCGCACCCCCGGTGGCCTCGATGGCGTCGACCGTGGCGGCGCAGGACCCCTCGTCCAGGTCGAGCACCGCGACCGCGTAGCCGTCGGCCGCCAGCTTCTTTGCGACGGCTGCACCGATCCCTCGGGCCGCTCCAGTGACGATCGCCGTCCTGCGCTCTGCACTCATCTGTCTCTCCTCCATGTTGTAAGTGGTGTCCAAGGTTCGTCCGGGCCGTAGTTCAGATCCCGGCCTCGTCGGCGACTCTGCGGGCCATCGTGACCAGTGCGTCGATCCGCTCGACGGTCGGGGTGCCGCTCTCCGCGGCGTTCTTGGGTTCGTCGCGGGCTCGGCGCATCACTCCCTCGGCGATGACGGCAACTTTCCACAGACCCAGCGCATGCCAGTATTTCAGCGCGGCCGGGTCTCGGCCGGTCTCGTCGAGGTAGATCTGGGCGACCTCGGCGCGATCGGGAAAGCCTTCCAAGGCCGTGGCGGGGAAACTCGCCAGCCGTGTTCTCCCCCGGTTCGGACCAGTAGGCGAGCAGGCTCCCGATGTCGGCGAGCGGCTCACCGAGGGTGCACAATTCCCAGTCCAGCGCCGCGATCACCTCGCCGGTTTCTCTGGCGGTGATGACGTTGCGCAGATGAAAGTCGCCGTGCACCAAGGTCAGTTCGTGCTGCTCGGGAGCCGCGGCGGTCAGCCGACGGGTCAACTCGTCCAGCTTGGGCACCTCCCGCGTCTTGGAGAGTTCCCACTGCCCGCCCCAGCGCTTGAGCTGGCGTTGGGCGTAGGGCTTGTGGCTGGCCAGGTCGATCAGTCCGGTGGCCTGCAGGTCGACGGCGTGAATGGCGGCCAGCGTCCTGGGCAGGGAGACACCGATCACGCGTCTGCGTTGCGGCGGCAACTGCTCGGCCACCGACATTCGGTCGACGACCCGACCGTCGACGAACTCCATCAACAGCAGCGGTACCTCGGTGACCTCGGGATCAGTGGTGAGCCCGTACACCTTCGGGGTGGGAACCGCGGTGTCCTCCAGCGCCGAGAGGATCCGCGCCTCCCTGGCGACGTCGTGCGCCGAAGCCAGCAGGTGACCCAGCGGCGGCCGCCGCAGCACCCACCTGCCCTGGTCCTGGTCGCGCACCAGGAAGGTGAGGTTCGACTGCCCGAGCCCGATGCGGTCGAAGCTCAACGGGCCGCGGTGCTCGATGCCCAACCGGTCGATCCACCGGGTGACCGCCGCCGGGTCCAGGCCGATGCCCTGGGAGGTCCCGGTCGCCGTGGGTCGCGGCGGATCTCCGCCGTCCATCTCAGCGCACCATCGCCTGCTGGCCGTTGCCGGACGCTACCGTTGGCCGGTCGTGATACTTGCGCAGTTCCTGGCGGGCAATGGAGCGTTTGTGCACCTCATCGGGTCCATCGGCCAGCCGTAGCGTGCGCATGTGTGCGTAGGCCATCGCCAAGGGGAAGTCGTCGGTCACGCCGACGCCGCCGTGCACCTGAATTGCCCGGTCGATGATCTTGAGCGCGATGTTCGGGGCCGCGACCTTGATGGCGGCGATCTCCGTGCGCGCTTCCTTGTTGCCGACGGTGTCCATCATCCACGCGGCCTTGAGGGTGAGCAGCCGGACCATCTCGATGTCGATGCGGGCCTCGGCGATCCAGTCTTGGATGTTGGCCCGCTCGCTGACCGGCTGACCGAAGGTGACCCGCGACTGCGCCCGCGTGCACATCAGCTCCAGCGCCCGCTCGGCCATGCCGATGGCCCGCATGCAGTGGTGGATGCGTCCGGGGCCGAGCCGGGCCTGGCTGATGGCGAAGCCCTCCCCCTCGCCCTTGAGCACATCCGCGGCCGGCACGCGGACGTCGGTGAAGTCGATTTCGGCGTGGCCCTCACGGTCCTGGTAGCCGAACACCGGCAGCCCCCGCAGGACCGTCACGCCTGGGGCGTCCATCGGTACCACCATCATCGACTGCTGCCGGTGCGGCGCGGCGGTGGGATCGGTCTTGCCCATCACGATCATCACCTTGCAGTTGGCGTGAAAGCGTTTCAGGCGAACCACTTTCGACCGTTGAGAAGATACTCGTCGCCGTCGCGTTCCATCCGCAGCTAGATGTTGGTGGCGTCCGAGCTGGCCACCGCCGGCTCGGTCATCGCGAAGGCCGAGGCCATCGTTCCCTCCAGCAGCGGCTTGAGGTATCGCTCCTTGTGCTCGTCGCTGCCGAAGAGCGTCAGCACCTCCATGTTGCCGGTGCCCGGGGCGTTGCAGTTGCAGGCCTCCGAGGCAATGTGGCTGCGGCCCATGATCTCTGCCAGCGGCGCGTACTCCAGGTTGGTCAGGCCGGGGCCCCACTCGGGATGCGGGTGAAAGAGGTTCCACAGGCCACGCTCGCGGGCCTGGGCCTTGAGCTCCTCCAGGATCGGCGGCTGAAAGTGCGGGTCGCCGGATTCCCGCATCTGCTGCTCGTACACCGGCTCGGCCGGGTAGACGCGCTGATCCATGAACTCTAGCAGGTCGCGCTGGTACTTCGTGGTGCGTTCGGAGGACTCAAACAGGGACATCGGGGCTCCTGGTGGGTAGGGCGGGAAAGGCGGGTGGGCGCTTGTCGAGGAAGCTCGCTACTCCCTCGGCCGCGTCGAGACGATGGAAGGCCTGCAGCATCAGCTGCTCTGCCCGGGTGCTCGATTGGGCGTAGGTGGCGTCGGCATCGGCGTGCAGCTGTTCCTTGATGACGGCCATGGAGGTGGGCGAACAGTGCTCGGCCAGGTCCGTCCCGTACGCGATGGCGGCATCCAGCAGGCGTGGTGGTTCGACGAGATGATCGAGCAATCCGATGCGCTGTGCCTCCTCGGCGCCGACCGTGCGGCCGGACAGCAGGAGGTCCATGGCGCGGCTGGTCCCGACCAGCCGCGGCAACATCCAGGCGATGCCGTACTCGGCAATGAGGCCACGCTTGACGAAGGCGGTGGTGAAACTGGCCGAGGTCGAACCGAAGCGCACATCGCAGTAGAGGGCCTCCACCATGCCCAGCCCGGCCGCGACGCCGTTGATGGCGCCGATCAGCGGTTTGCGGACGCTTCGGGGCAGCTCACGTGGGCGCGGCCGGCGCAGGTCTTGCGCCGTTCTCTCCGAGACGCGGGTGAGGTTCTGCAGGTCCGCCCCGGCGCAGAATCCGCGGCCGGCACCGGTGACGACGATCGCTCGCACGGCGGGGTCGTCGTCGGCCTGCAACAACAGGTCGAAGTAGCGGTTCTCGAGTTCGTTGGTCCAGGCGTTGAGCTTGGCCGGCCGGTTCAGCGTGAGTGCGGCGACCGCGCCGTGCCGCTCGGCGAGTACCAGCTCCTGATCGTCGCTCGTCATAAGCCCGCCAACAGGGAGCGGTGGTAACGCCGCATGCCCCGTAACCAGCGGTCGTAATCCGCGCCCTTCTGCCGGTACATCTCCAGCACGTACGGGTGGGGCAGGATGAGGAAGTGCTCCTGCTCCATCGCGGCCAGCACGGTCTCCGCGACCTCCGCCGGCTCCAGGACATCGCCCGCGGAGGTCACCGCGCGGGTGGCGGCGCTGCCCATCGGATCCCCGGATTCTTCTCCTTCGTGCAGCAGCTTGGTGTTCACGCCCATGGGGCACAGGCAGCTCACCCGCACTCCCTGTTCTCCGTAGGTGATGGCGAGCCATTCGGCGAAGGCCACGGCCGCGTGCTTGCTGACGGCGTAGGTGGCCGAGCCGATCTGAGTGAGCAAGCCGGCCGCCGATGCGGTGCTGACGAAGTAGCCTTGCCCCCGCTCGACCCAGCCGGGCACCAGCATCCGCGCGGCCCGGATGTGCGCGCGCACATTGACATCCAGCGTCTGATCCCAGATCTCTTCGGGGGCGTCCAGGCCCATCGCCCCGGTGATACCGGCGTTGGCGAAGTACATGTCGACGGGACCGAAGGCCGACTCCGCCTGGCCGATGATCGAGGCAATCTGCCGTTCGTCCGCCACATCGGCACCGGCACTGACCGTGGTCCCGGGGTGATCGGCGTTGACCTGCTCCGACACGCCCCTGGCGGCCTCGGTGTCCCAGTCGGCGACCACCACCTTGGCGCCACCTTGGGCCAGCCGTCGCGTGAGCGCCCCGCCGATGCCACCTCCACCACCGGTGACGATGGCGACCTTGCCGCCGAGCTGCATGAAACGTCCTCCTCTGCCGGACGGCGACGCGCTGGGCGTCGCCGGAATGGGCTACAGTTGAACCTGAATCCAGTTTCAAATCAACTCGGCTGCCGCAGTTCACGGCGCAGGATCTTGCCGGTGACGGTCTTGGGCAGCTCGCTGCGCACTTCGACGGTGCGCGGGTACTTGTACGCGGCGAGGCGCTCTCGGCAGAAAGCGATGATCTCCTCGGGGGTCGCGGTGGCACCCTCCTTGAACGACACGAAGGCCTTGACCGTCTCCCCCCGGTACGCGTCGACGGCGCCGACCACCGCGGCTTCCCTGATCGCCGGGTGCTCGTAGAGCACGTCCTCGACCTCGCGCGGCCACACCTTGAAGCCCGCGGCGTTGATCTGGTCCTTCTTCCGATCGACGATGTAGAACCAGCCCCGCGCATCCATGAACCCCACGTCGCCGGTGTGGAAGCGGCCACCGGGCATCGCGTGCTCGGTCTCCTCGGGCTTGTGCCAGTAACCACTGGCCACCTGCGGCCCCGCGACGACGATCTCCCCGACCTCGCCCACAGCCAACTCCGCGTCGTTGTCGTCGACGATCCACGCGCTGGTGCTCGGTACCGGGACGCCGATCGCCACCGCACCCGAGGCTTCATCCACCGGCGCCTCCCGGGAGAAGGGCACCACGATCGCCGGGCTGTTGGTCTCGGTGAGCCCGTAGCCGTTGTGGATGTAGTGGCCGAACTTGCTCCGAAACGCCTCCAGCGCGGCCTTCGGTATGGGGGCGCCCCCGGAATAGACGGACCGGAAGCTGGACAGCTGCTCCGGGGTGACCGCCGGATTGTTGGTCCATGCGATGAAGACGGTGATGGCCCCGATCGTCGTGGTCGCGGCATGCTCCGCGATGGCCTCGGCCGCCACCACCGGATCGAAGCGGCAGGTGAGGATGGCCGGGGCCGCAGCCAACAGCGGCGCGGCGAGGTGCCCGATGAGCCCGGTGATGTGAAACAAGGGCGCGACGGCGAACATCGCATCGCCCTCGCCAAGGCCGACCCAGTCACGGTAGATCTGCGCGGTGAACACGACGTTGGCGTGCGTGTTCATCGACCCTTTGGGTGGCCCGGTGGTGCCCGAGGTGTAGGGCAGCAACGCGAGATCCGCCGGGCCCAGGTGCACACCGGCTGGGCGGCGTCCCTGGTGCTGGGCGATCAGCTCCATGAGGTCGACGGCGCCCTCGGTACGGATGCGCTCGGTGGCCGCGAAGATGCGCGGATCGTTCCGGGTCTGGAACTCCAGCTCGGTGGTGGTGATCAGTGCGCGCACGGCGGTGCCCGCGGTGGCCGCACGGACGACGGTCGCCGCGGACTCCAGGCAGATCACCACGATGGCCCCGCTGTCGGTGAGCACGGCGTTCAGTTCGCGTTCCCGGTACATCGGATTGATCGGCACCACCACGGCTCCGAGCTTCCAGGCCGCCACGGTCGCGAGGATGAACTGCGGGACGTTCTGCAGGACCAGGGCCAGCCGATCGCCCTTTCCGACGCCAAATTCGCTCAGCGCGGTCGCCAGCGCGTCCGTGAGCTCGTCCACCTCGCTCATCGTGAGCGTGGCGTTGAAGTACCGGATGATCGATGCGGCCGGGGCGCGGCGCACCGATGCCTGAAACATCGGGAGGGCGCTGTCGTACTCCGGTTCCATCGCCGCAGGGATGTGCGGGTCGTACAGGGCAAGCCACGGTTTGTCGGCGTAGCCGCCGCGCGGTCCGCGTTCGGTCATGGTGCCGCCTCGAAGTAGCGTCGGGGGTTGTCCACCAGCATCGTGGTGAGCTGCTCCTCGCTGACCCCACGCTCGCGCAGCGCGGGCAGGACGTCGTCGCTGATGTGGGTGAAGTTCCAGTTCGGCACCGCCTGTTCCTTGGCGTCCGCCGAGAACCAGTCGATGAAGCAGGCGGCGTCGTGGGCGAGGACCATCTTCTCCGCGTAGCCGCGCCGGGCCAGCTCGGCCACGGTGTTCACCCGGTCCTCGAAGGGCAGCAGCACGTCCAGCCCGAAGCGGTCCATTCCGAGCAATGAGCCCGCGTCGGCCAGGGCGCAGAGGTAGTCCAGGTCCGTGGTGTCTCCGCAGTGCCCGATGACGATCTTGGACAGGTCTGCACCCTCCTCGCTGAGCACCTTCTGCGCGACGAAGCCCGACTGCGTGTGCGGGTCGGTGTGCACGGTGATCGGCACCCCGGTCTCCACCTGGGCCTGACCGACCGCCCGCATCACCCGCTCGACACCCGGCGTCAAACCGGGGTGCTCGATGGCGCACTTGAGAAAGGCGGCCTTCACGTCGGTTCCGGCAATGCCCTCGCGGATGTCCTGGACGAAAAGCTCCACCATCGGCTCAGGGACATCGAAGAGCAGCCCGGGACCGGTGTAGTGGAACTGGAACGGCACGTCGTTGTAGGTGTAGATGCCGGTAGCGGCGATGATGTTGATGTCGACCTGCTCGTTGATCCGCTGGATCCGCGGCAGGTAGCGACCCAGCCCGATCACCGTCGGATCGACGATGGTGTCGATGCCACGGGAGGCGAGCTCGGAGAGTTTCCCGACCGCATCGGCGACCCGCTCGTCCTCGTCCCACGGCTGCGGGTAGTTCGGATAGTTCTCCCGGATCTCGGTGCCGAGCACGAACACGTGCTCGTGCATCAGCACCTTGCCGAGCGCGCCGGTATCGACGGGCCCGCGAACGGTCTGCACAACTGGCATCGGCTGCGCTCCTTCCTGTGATGTGCACCACTATACTGAGACAGTGTCAGAGTCTGTCTCATTGCGTTGATCCGGTCAAGAGCACGGTCCGTGCGGCAAGATCTGGGGCAGGCGTGGCGATGGGTTCGAGGTATCAACTTTGGGAGACGACAGATGGCTTCACGGACCGGACGCCGCCGGGCGATCGACGCCGCCACGCAGGTGTATCTCGCCGGTGAAGCCCTGGACATGTCAGCCCTCGCCGGGGACCTGGGGGTCGGGCGGGCGACGCTGTACCGGTGGATCGGCAACCGGGACGAGCTGCTGGGTGCCGTGCTGGCCGAGGCCACCGAGCGGACCTACCGCAGGGCCATTGACCATGCCCCCGGCTCCGGGGCCGAGCTCATCCTCGCCGTCTTCGAAGGGGTCATGCGCTCGGTCGTCGCCTCCGCGCCCTTACGTGCGTTCACCCAACGCGAGCCGATGGTGTTCATCAGGCTGGCGTTGATGCCCGGCGCCATCGAATCGGTCTCCGCGCGGGCCACCGCCGCGGTGCTGGCCAGGGAGCAGGCCGCGGGCCGTCTGCAGCTGACCGTCGCGCCGGAGGTCCTCGGCGGCGCCCTGGTGCGCATCTGCGACGTCCACCTGTATGCACCCTTACTCGGCGGAGACGAGCCCGAGATCGAGACCGCGCTGGACCTGGTGGCGCTGGTGCTCGGCTCGTCGGCGCGCCTGGCCGAGATGTCGCCGGGTGCGGCGGATGGTGCGGGGCGTTCACCCACCATCGTGGCACCGTGAGCGCCGGCTGCTGTTGAGCCATACGGCCGCACCGCGAGGCCGAAAGGCACCTGTTCCGGAGGGCGCCATGACGTGTTCGTTCGGTGGCACGGATGGCGGCGCCGGCCTGAGCCTTGTGTGAATGCGGCTTTCGCACAATTCCGTCGCGTGAATGCGGCTTTCACACAACAACAGCGGCCGCCGAAGTCCGCGCGCCTTCCGCCCGGCGGGTAGGCAGTCAACGTGGCAGTCGGCGCCACAGCGCCCGGGGCAGCAGCCGCATCACCGCGAAGACCGGGCGCAGCACGCGAGGCACCCAGACCACCGCCTGACGACGGCGCAGCCCGGCGACCACCGCGTCGGCAATCTGACCTGGGGTGCTGGAGAACGGCGCGGGACTCATGCCCGCCGTCATCCTGCCGACAACGAAACCGGGGCGAACCAGGAGCAGCTGCACGCCGGATCCGGTCAGCGCATCGGCCAGTCCGCTGGCGAACCCGTCGAGACCCGCCTTGGCCGAGCCGTAGACGTAGTTGGCCCGCCGCACCCGCACGCCGGCCACGGAGGAGAACACCACGAGCTGTCCCCGCCCCTGCGCGCGCAACACCCGTGCCAGCTCGGTGAGCACGCTGACCTGCGCCACGAAGTCGGTGTGCACCACGGCGACCGCATGCTCGACGTCAAGCTCCGCGCGGGCCTGATCACCGAGGATGCCGAAGCTGACCAGCGCCACATCAATGCCATGCGTGGCTGCGACGGCAGCGATCACCCGGGGATGACTGCTCAGGTCGTCGGCGTCGAAATCGACGCAGTCCACCACCGTGGCACCGGCATCGAGCAGGCTCTGCCGCTCTTCGGTGAGGTCGTCGGCGCGCCGTGCGGCCAACACCACCGTGCGGGCTCCCCCGGCGACCAGCCGCTGCGCCACCGCCAGACCGATCTCACTGCGCCCGCCCAGAACCAAAACCGCTGCGCTACCCATGCGGGCAGTCTGGCAGGAGCTGCCCGCTACGGTGTGCTCCGTGCCCGCCGTCGACCCCCATGACCTCTCCCCCGCCGCGCTGGAGTTTCTTCAAGAACGGCACCTGGCCACCCTGACGACCCTGCGGGCCGACGGCACCCCGCACGTGGTGCCCGTGGGCTTCACCTGGGACCCGGCGCACCGCATCGCCCGGGTCATCACCCGCGACCTCTCCGTCAAGGCTCGCAACGCCGCCCGCGGTGCTCGAGCGGCCCTGTGCCAGACCGACCGCGCCCGCTGGCTGACTCTGGAGGGGGCCGCGCGGGTAGCCACCGACCCGGCGGCGGTCGCCGAGAGCGAAGCCCGTTACACCGAGCGCTACCAGGTTCCGCGCCCCAACCCGCATCGGGTCGTCATCGAGATCGCGGTCGACCGGGTGCTGGTCTCGGTGCGGTTGTTCGGCTAACGCAGCGGTGTAACGCTGCGCGCCGCGACGAACTCCGGACGCGGCTGCGGCGCCGCGAACGGGGCGACCAGCGGGTTCTCCACGCTGTTAAACACCAGGAAGATGTTCGAGCGCGGGTACGGGGTGATGTTGCTGCCCGAGCCGTGCATCACATTGCAGTCGAACATCAACGCGGAGCCGGCCGGCCCGGTGAACTGGTCGATGCCGTATTCCTCGGCCAGCGCGGTGAGGCTGTCCGTGTCGGGGACACCGGTTTCCTGTTCCTGCAGGGAGCTCTTGTAGTGGTTGTCGGGGGTGGCTCCGATGCAGGAGACGAAGGTGCGGTGCGAGCCCGGCATCACCATCAGGCCACCGTTGTAGGCGTAGTTGGGTACCAGGGCGATCGACATGCTGACCGCCCTGGGGCGCGTCATCCCGTCCTCCGCGTGCCAGGTCTCGAAGTCGGAATGCCAGTAGAACCCGTTGCCGACGAATCCGGGCATCGCGTTGATGCGCGACTGATGCAGGTAGACGTCACTGCCGAGAATCTGTTCGGCCCGGCCCCGGATCCGCTCATCGGCAGCCAACTCGGCGATGACGGCGCTGATCGCGTGCACCTCGAAGATCGAGCGGACCTGCGCCGTCTTACGTTCGACGATGGTCCGCTCGTCGGCGCGGACGTCGGGGTCGGCGATCAGCCGGTCCAGTTCCACGCGCAGTGCCTGCACCTCAGATTCCGGAAGCAGCTCGGGAATGACGTGATAGCCGTCGCGATCGTGCGCGGCGAGCTCGGTGTCGGTGAACGGGCCCGAACGCCCTGCCCATACCGTCGGATCCCCGCGGTTGATCCGCTGGGCACCTTGGCTGATGCGCGTCGGGTAGTCGTCAGCCACTCGGTGACTATGTCCGGTGAGCGTCATGTCCGTTCTTCACCTCACTTGGTCGTTCCGACTGCGCCCGCTCAATCCGGGAGCACCGTCAATTCATGCGGTCGAGTGTTCACCGGCTCGCAGCCGTCCGCGGTGACCAACACGATGTCTTCGATCCGGGCGCCCCAGCTGCCGGGGAAATAGATGCCCGGTTCGACGCTGAACGCCATGCCCTCGGTGAGCAGGAGGTCGTTGCCGGCCACGATGTAGGGCTCCTCGTGCACCGAAAGCCCGATGCCGTGGCCCGTGCGGTGCACAAACGCCTCAGCCAGACCCTCCGCGGCCAGCATCTGCCGGCAGGCGGCGTCCACCTCCTCCGCGCGCGCTCCGGGACGCACCGCCCGCAGACCCGCCCGCTGCGCCCGCTGCAGCACCGCGTACTGCGCTGCTACCTGGGCCGCAGGCGCACCCAGGCTGTACGTGCGGGTGCAGTCGGAGAAGTAGCCCGGCTCCACGGGGCCGCCGATGTCCACGACCACCACGTCACCGCGCTCGAGCATCCGCTCAGACACCTCGTGGTGCGGGTCGGCGCCGTGCGGGCCGGAACCAACAATGATGAACGCCGATTCCGTGTGCCCCTCGGCGACGATGGCCGCACCGATGTCCGTGCCGACCTCGGCTTCGGTGCGTCCCGGGCGCAGCCACTCCCCCATCCGCGCGTGGACCCGATCGATGGCGGCCCCGGCCCTTCGCAGCGCGTCAAGCTCGGCCGGGTCCTTGCACATCCGCAGCTCACGCAGCACCGGCGTGGCCAACACCTGGGGCGCCTGACACGCGGCAGCGAGCGGCAACGCGTGCAGCGCGGGCATAGCGTCGCTGATACCGGTGCTGGCCGGCGTGCCGAGCAAGGACGCCACCAGCGCGTAGGGATCCACCCTGTCCACCCAGTCATGCACCGCGAGTCCCAGTTCTGCCGCGGCCGAAGGCGCCAGGGCGGCCAGCTCCAGCCGCGGCAACACGACGCTTGCCGGGGAGTCCGCTGGCACCACCAGGCAGGTGAGACGCTCGAAGGACTGGGCCCGCGAGCCGAGCAGGTACTGCAGGTCGGGCCCCGGGGTGATGAGCAGCCCGTCCAGTCCCGCCTTCTTGGCTGCCTCCGCGGCGCTGCGCAGCCGCGAGCCGTACACGGCGGAGGCCAGCCTGGATGACGTCATGGCTGCACGTTATCGGGCCTGGCAGGATCGACGCTCATGAGACCTCCGCTGATGCTGCTCGATGGTGCGAGCCTGTGGTTCCGGGCTTTCCACGCTCTGCCCGAGTCGCTCGTCAGTCCGGACGGCCAGGCGGTGAACGCGGTCCGCGGATTCACCGACATGGTGGCCTCGCTCATCACCCGGGTACAGCCCGGCAGGCTTGTGGTGTGTCTGGACCTGGACTGGCGTCCCGGGTTCCGCGTCGATGCGGTGCCGTCCTACAAGGCGCACCGGGTCGCGGAAGCGGGTGGGGAGGATGCCCCGGACCAGCTGGCCCACCAGGTCCCGGTGATCATGGAGCTGCTTGACGCGGCGGGCATCGCCACGGCGGGTTCGGCGGGTCTGGAGGCCGACGATGTGCTGGGCACGCTGGCAGCGCGGGAGCGCCGCGACCCGGTGGTGGTGGTCAGCGGGGATCGCGATCTGCTGCAGGTGGTGGCCGACGAGCCGGTCCCCGTGCGGGTGCTGTACGTGGGCCGCGGCCTTGCCAAGGCGGAGGTGTTCGGCCCGGCGGAGGTCGCCGAGCGCTACGGCGTGCCCGCCGATCGCGCTGGTGCGGCGTATGCCGAGCTGGCCCTGCTGCGCGGCGACCCCTCGGACGGGTTGCCCGGGGTCCAGGGAATCGGGGAGAAGACCGCCTCCCGGCTGTTGCTCACGCACGGCTCGGTGAAGGCACTGCGCGCGGCCGCGCTGACGTCGTCCAACACCCTGGCCGTAGGGCTGCGCCACAAGCTCGTCGCGGCCGCGGACTACCTGGATGCCGCGCTAGCCGTGGTGCGGGTGGTGTGCGACGCGGACGTCGAGATGTCCAAGGACGACCACCTGCCCACCGAACCGGCAGTTCCTGCGGAGCTGGACGCGCTAGCGCAGCGGTGGGGTGTGGAAAGCAACGTCGGCCGGCTGCGCAAGGCCATGGCTTCGCGCCCTCGCTAATCGCCCCCCGTCGGCGTCAGTAGTAGGTGCCCGACCACGGCAGTCGCGGCGTGGCGAACAGCCGATCCGCCCGGGCCAGCGCATCGGCATCGCCGCGCACCCGGCCCGCGGCGGCCAGGGTGCTGAAGCTGGTGCCGCCGAGGTAGACCGCGCCGAGCTCGGCCACGCCGCAGCGCAGCTCCGCCTCGGCATCGGTGCGCCCGACCGTGTCGGTGCCCACCAGGTAGCTGCCGCTGTTGTCCGGAAGGAGCTCATCGGTCACCGCAACAACCACCGAGTCACCGGGCGCCCTCATGCGCGCGGACAATGCTGCCGGGACGTCGAGTAACCGCAGCCACGTCTCGTCCTCCACGGCGGAGAGCACCGCAGCGCGGGCATCGACCAACGCCAGCGGCAGCACCGTGTCCAGCGGACGTTGCGGGGCGACGATGCGCTCGGACAGGTCGATCCCGAACGCCGCCTCCCAGAGCGCGAGTTCCACCCGGTCGTCGATCGCGACGAGGTCCAGCACCGTGATGACCGCCCGGTGCGGATCGTCCCAGTGTTCGCGGTCGGAGGTCGTGTATACCAGGAACCCGTCGATGTCCCCGGTGCCGTCGACGGTGCAGAGCACCCACACGGGTCGGTCGCGGTGCAGGTGGCTGTCCATCCGCGAGGACCACCACCACTGCGGCCGGTCGATGGTGCCCGGCCGCGCGCTGCGGATGCGCTCGTACACCGCAGGCAGCTGCGCTACCGCCGCATCGGGAGCGAGGACCCGCAACTCGCGCTGAGCGGCGGCGCCCTCCCGCAGCACCGCCCGCCGCCTGCTCACCGTGACGGTGGCGTAGCTGCTGGCGACGCCGTAGCCGAACCGGGCGTAGATCGAGGCCTCGGTTGCCCGCAGCGCCGCAACGACGGCACCCCGCTCCCGGCTGATGTGCAGCTGGGCCTGCATCAGCGCCCGCAGATACCCGCGGCGGCGGCGGTCGGCTCGCACGCCGACGCTGCTGACGGCGGCCGCGGCGATTCGGCCACCGGGGATGGTCAGCTCCACGTCGAAGGAGCGGGCCACGCCGCCGACGCTGCCGTCGTCCTCCACGATGCCCTGCACCAGGCTGCCGCGGTAGGTGGGTAGCGACCGCTCCCACATCTGGTCGGTGACCGGGCCGACGAGGTAGGCGCCGCCGAAGACCTCCGCCGCATCACGGTGACGCGCCTCCGGCAACACCTGCACAGTGGGAACGAGACGAGCAGGGGGTGCACTCACCGTCCTATCCAAGCAGCACCCCTAAGCCGGGCTCAGGGCCTGCCCACCTGGTAGGTGCCGTTGTCATCGGTGATGGTGATCTTGACGTCGGTTTCCTTGCCGGCGATGGTTGCCTTGCAGGTGAAGGTGCCGCCGTTCTTCACCTCTTGACCACTGGGGCAGCTGATCTTGGAGACGTCGGTGACCTTGTAGGTGTCGGTGAGAACCTTCTGCACGCCGTCCTGCACGGACGCCGCGTTGAGCTCCTTGGACTTGAGGAAGCCGGGTGCGGCGAAGGCGGTAATCACGAAGATGAGCACCAGCACAACGACACCCACGAGCGCCAGAATTAGGGGCGTCTTGGACTTCTTCTGCGGCGTCCCCGGCTGTCCGTAGGGGCTGGATCCGAACTGCTGGCCCGGATACGGCTGGGTCGGGCTCTGCTGGCCGTAGGGCGGCTGGGTCGGGGAGCCGTACGACGGCTGGCCGGGTGACCCGTAGGACTGCTGCTGACCGGGGTAGCCCTGCTGTCCTTGCTGGGCCGGTCCCTGCTGGCCCGGGTACCCCGGCTGCTGTCCTGCACCGGGCTGCTGGCCATAGCCGCCCTGGTAGGGGCGCTGCTGGCCGGGGTAACCCTGTTGCTGCGGGTCGTTCGGGCCATACGGGCTGCTCATGGGACGCCTCCGCTGTGGTGGGCTCGGTCAGGTGCAAATTCCTGCACAGCATGCCAGCATGCACTACCGCCGTGGTGCAGACATGCGGTCACGACGTTCCCAACGCCACCACACCACGTCGTACGGCGGTGACCGCGGCAGCAGCGATGTCGGCGAGCGGATCGTCCGCCGACGCGACGCGGACCTGGTCGAGCAAGTCGATGACCTGGCGGCACCAGCGCACGAAGTCCCCCGCGGACAGGCCCTGACCGTTCTCGCCTGCATCGGCCAGCACCTTGGTCAGCGACTCACCGCGCGCCCAGCGGTACACCGGCCAGGCGAAGCCCAGATCGGGCTCCCTGGTGGTGGTGATCCGGTGCCGGCGCTCGTCCTCGGTGAGCTCGCTCCAGATCCGGACGGTGTCCTCCAGCGCCGTGCTGATGCCACCGGCAGGCACCCGTGGCAGCGCGTCGGTCTCGCGGCGCGACTCGTACACCACCGACGACACCACGCTCGCGAGCTCCGCGGGATTGAGCGCGTCCCACACGCCGCGGCGCAGGCACTCGGCCACGAGCAGGTCGGACTCACTGTAGATGCGCTCCAGGCGGCGGCCGTGCTCACTCACCCGTTGCTCGTTTCCCCTGCCCGCCAGGTACTCCCGCTCCGCCAGCAGCGCGCGGATGCGGTCGAAGGACCGGGCAAGGGAGTGCGTCGTGGCCGCGACCTGCTGGCGCAGGGACTCGGTCTGCTTCGCCAGCTGCGCGTGCCGCTCGCTCCACCGGGCGTGGCTCTCCCGCTCCTCGCAGCCGTGGCAGGGATGCGTGCGCAGCGCCCGCCGTAGCGCGGCCAACTCGGCATCGTCGGCTGTGCCTGCGCGACGCTTGCCCCGTCGACCGGGCGCGGTGATTCCGCTGGCGCGCAAACTGGAGGCAAGGTCCCTGCGCACCCGCGGAACCCGATGGTCCACGCGCTTGGGAAGGGCGAGCTTGCCGAGCACGGTGGCCGGAGCAGGGAAATCGGCCGCAGAGAGCCGGCCAGCCCAGTGGTCCTCGGTGACCACGAGCGGCCGGGGCTGCGCCGAGTCGGGACCGGTGTCCAGCACGACGGCGAGTCCGGCGCGCTTGCCGCCGGGCACGGCGATGACGTCACCGCGACGCAGGCTGGCCAGCGACTCGTCGGCTTCGATCCGTCGGGTGGCGCTGCCCTGCTTGGCCAGTTGGCGCTCCCGGTCGCTGATCTGCTGGCGCAGCGCGGCGTAGGAGGAGAAGTCGCCCAAGTGACACTCCAGCTGCGCCGCGTAGCCGGCCAGGGCGTCGGTGTTGCGGTCGATGGTCCGCGAGATGCCCACCACGGAGCGGTCCGCCTGGAACTGCGCGAAGGAGCGCTCCAGCAGATTGCGGGCCTGCTCCGGACCCATCGACCCGACCAGGTTCACGGTCATGTTGTAGGACGGCCGGAAGGAGCTGCGCAGCCGGAAGGTGCGATTGGACGCCAGGCCGGCGAGCTGGGTGGGCTCCACACCGGGTTGCCACAGCACCACCGCGTGGCCCTCGATGTCGATACCGCGGCGACCGGCGCGCCCGGTGAGCTGGGTGTACTCCCCCGAGGTCAGGTCGACATGGGCTTCACCGTTGAACTTCACCAGTCGCTCCAACACGACGGTGCGGGCCGGCATGTTGATGCCCAGCGCCAGGGTCTCCGTGGCGAAGACCGCCCGTACCAAGCCGCGGAGGAACAACTCCTCCACGGCTTGCTTGAAGGCGGGCAACATCCCGGCGTGGTGGGCGGCGAATCCACGCTGCAACGCCTCGCGCCACTCCCAGAACCCGAGTACCGCCAGGTCGGCCTCCGGCAGCTCCGCGGTGTGCTCGCGAATGATTTCGCTGATTTCCTCGGCCTGCTCGGGCGTGGTCAGCCGCATCCCGGAACGCACGCACTGCGTCACCGCCGCCTCGCAACCGGCCCGGCTGAACACGAAGGTGATGGCGGGGAGCAATCCCTCGGCATCCAGCTTGGCGATGACATCCGGGCGCGGCAGCGGTCGGTAGGACGGGCCCGCGTACCCCGAGCGCTGGGGTGATCCGCCACGGCCACGGCGCTGATGACGGGGCTGCCAGGCGTCCTCCCTGCGCTCCCGTTGGTGCACGTGACGGACGAGGTCCGGGCTGACGACGAGCTTGCGGTCCCCGCTGTTGTCGCGCTCGCTGAACAGGTCGAAGAGCTGCCTGCCGACCAGGACGTGCTGCCACAGGGGCACCGGGCGATGCTCGTCGACGACGACGGTGGTGTCTCCGCGGACGGTGGAGATCCATTCGCCGAACTCCTCGGCGTTGCTCACGGTGGCCGACAGGCCCACCACGGCGATGTCCGCGGGCAGATGCAGGATCACCTCCTCCCACACCGCACCGCGGAAGCGGTCGGCGAGGTAGTGCACCTCGTCCATCACCACGTGCGAGAGATCGCGCACGGCGTAGGAGTCCGCGTAGAGCATGTTCCGCAGGACCTCGGTGGTCATCACGATTACCGGAGCGCCGGCGTTGATCGAGGTGTCCCCGGTGAGCAGCCCGACCTTGCTCTTGCCGTGCTGGGCGGCCAGATCGGCGTACTTCTGGTTGCTCAGCGCCTTGATCGGCGTGGTGTAGAAGCACTTCGTCCCCGCGGCCAGCGCCAGATGTACGGCGAACTCGCCGACGATCGTCTTCCCAGCTCCGGTCGGCGCGCACACCAGCACCCCGTGGCCCTCCGCCAGCGCACGGCAGGCGTCCAGCTGGAAGGGGTCGAGAGCGAACGGGATACCGGCGGTGAAAGCCGTGAGCTCAGGGTGCCGGTTACGGGCGCGTGCCGCGGCGAAGGCCTCCGCTGGGGTCTGCGTATTGGCCACAGTTACCAGGCTGCCACAGTGCCGGAGTTCGCGCGGTGGGGCACCTGCGCGGCATCACGACGTTGCGCAGCTAGGTGCTGTCCCCGTAGTTGTTCGGGCGCGCAGCCGGCCCACTGGCCTCGAACGGTTCGGGCTCCGGCGGCAGCGGTGAGGCCTCGTCGTCACTCCAGGAATCCCAACCCTCCGCAACGCGCAGACGGGCCTTGCGCTTGTCGTGAATCCGGGCGAACTGCACCGACATCTCGAAGAGCACGGTCAGCGCCAGGGCGAGGGCGAGCATGCTGAACGGGTCCTGACCTGGCGTGGCGATGGCCGCAAAGACGAAGAGCGCGAAGATCAGTCCGCGGCGCCACGCCTTGAGCCGCGCGTAGGTGAGGACGCCAACGAGGTTCAGCATCACCACTAGCAGCGGGAGTTCGAAGCTGATGCCAAAGATGACCAGCAGGCCGATGATGAAACTGAAGTACTGGTCCCCGTTGAGCGCGGTGATCTGCACGTCGTTTCCGACGGAGAGCAGGAACGACAGGGCCTGAGCGACGACGACGTAGGCGAGCACCGCACCAGTCGCGAAAAGCACGGCACCGGTGCTCACGAAAGACACCGCGAGCCTGCGTTCCTTCGCAAGCAGTCCCGGCGTGATGAAGCCCCAGAGCTGGCCGAGCCACACCGGGCACGCCAAAACGATTCCCGCGGTCAGGGCGACTTTGAACCGGAGCATGAATTGGTCGAAGGGGCCCGTGGCGAGCAGGCGGCAGCTATTGTCCGGACCGAACTGGGCGCGGGAGCTTTGCGGCAGCGCGCAGTAAGGCCCCTTGAGGATGTCGCCCAGACTGGGCGTGCCGAAGACGCCGTGCTGGTACCAGAAGAATCCGAGAATCGTCGTGACGACGATGGCCAGAGCGGCTTTGGTGATGCGGCTACGAAGCTCGTAGAGGTGCTCGATTAGCGACATCGAGCCGTCTGAGTTGTTCGGATGTCGGCGGCGTACCTTCAGCCACCCAAGCGGAAGGGGCACCGGTTAAATCCTCAGCCGGCCTTCTTGATGCGCTCGGCCTGCACGTGTTGGGTGTCCTGCGGCGCGGGGGCGGGTGGAAGCTGCTGCGGCGCAGCGGCTGGAGGCGGTGGTGTCGCACCGGTCTGCTCGGCCTTCTCGTCGTTGGTCATGTCCTTCATCTCGCTCTTAAAGATCCGCAGCGAGCGGCCGATGGAGCGGGACGCATCCGGCAAGCGCTTGGCGCCGAACAGCACGACGAGCACCAGGATGACGATCAGCCAGTGCCACGGGGAGACGGCTCCCATGATGTACCTCCAGTGTTGGACGTCGTACTGAGCCTACGCGGCTCGGGTGTCGATCGGATCGCCCACAGCGGCCACCAGATCAGTGGGAATCGGTCGGCTGCGCCTGCCGATCGTAGGCTGCCAATGCCTCCCGGGCGCGTCGAATGCGGGCCGTGTCCAATTCTGTGGGGGAGACGACGCGGACGCCCTCGCCCAGGCCCACCACCAGTCGCAGCAGCCATTCCGTGTCGGTGTAGCGCAGCGCGACGCTCAACTGCCCGTCGGCCTGCTGCTCGACCTCCTGCACCGGGTAGTACTCGGCCACCCACGCGTGTTGCGGCGCCAGCTCCAGCACCGCCAGCGGCAACTCCTCGGCAAGCTCGAAGAGCTCATGCGTCGCGGGAGACCGCTCGGGAACCTCCGGCAGCACCTCGGAGAGGGTGGTCACCTGATCGATGCGGTCGACCCGGAACATCCGGATGTCCTCGACGTTGCGGCACCAGGCCTCGAGGTAGCTGCGGCCGTCGATCACCAGCAACTGGTGGGGTTCGACCACTCGCTCGGTGACGTCGTCGCGGGAGGCGGTGTAGTAGCGGATCCGCACGGGATGCCGCTCGGCGAGCGCCTTGGCCAGGGCCGAGGTGGTGGCGGCACTCGCCTCGTCGCCGCTGAGACCGACGGACACGGCGCTGGGGCTGGTGCCGCCACCGGCAGCGGCTTGCACCTTCGCCAGGGTGCGCTCGACCACGTCGCGTTCGACCAGTCCGCCGACGTCGCCGAGGGCCCGCAGGGCCACGGCGAGCGCACCGGCCTCGGCGCGGGACAGGCGCAGCGGGCGTTGCAGGCCCGCGTCGAACACCACGCTGACGGTGTCGCCCTCGAAGGACAAGTCGATTAGCTCGCCAGGTCCGTACCCGGGCAGCCCGCACATCCACAGCAGTTCGAGGTCCTTGCGCAGCTGGGTCGTGCTCACGCCCAGCTCCGCGGCGGCCTCCTCCACCCGCACCCCAGGATGGGCCTGCAGGTAGGGCACGAGGGAGAGCAGCCGCGGAAGGCGCTCGGTGGTGGCGTTCACGCCGCGGCTCCCGAGAGGATCTGCAGCACGCGGTCCCGCAGGTCCTTGGGGGCGAGTATCACCGCGTCGGACCCGTAGCCGGCGATCCAGCGGGCAGCGATGTCGGCTGGGGGCAGGGTGAGCTCGACGACGTCCCCCTCGTCGCGGTGTTCGACCAGCTTCGCGCCCCGTCTCAGCCCGAGCGCCCGGTGCCGCACCAGCAGCAGAGTGGCCTCGACGGTGTCCGCGGGCGCCCCCGCCGAGGCCGCCACGATCGCCGATACGTCGGCATCTTCTGGAACGGTGATGACGCCCGACGGTCCGGTGGCCCGCGCGTCGAAGATGCGGGAGACCCGGAAACACCGCACGTCCATCCGCGCGCGGTCGTGGCCGGCGAGGTACCACCGTCCCCGGTAGGACACCACCCCCCACGGTTCCACGGTGCGTGTGGTGGGCGCGGACGCGGGGTTGCGTCGGTGCTGGAAGGTCACGACGCGGCCTTGCTCCACGGCGTTCACCAACACGCCGAAGGCAGGATCGGTGGCCCGCACGCGGGGTTGCACCCCCGGGGCCGCCTCGGTATCCACCTCTACTCCAGCGGAGCGCAGCTTCAGTACCGCGTTGTGCGCGGAGGTGGCCAGCTGCGGTGAGTCCCACAGCCGCGCGGCCAGGGCGAGGGCGGCAGCTTCGTCGGCGGTGAGCTCGATGTCGGGCAACTCGTAGTCCCGTCGGGCGATGCGATAACCTTCGGCGTCACCCAGGTAGGAGTTACGGCCCGTCTCCACGGGGACGCCCAGCTCGCGCAGCTCGGCCTTGTCGCGTTCTAACATCCGGAAGAATGCCTCGTCCGTGGCTGCGTCCCGGTACCCGGCGACGGTGTTGCGGATGCGCTCGGCGCTGAGAAACTGGCGCGTCGAGAGCAGACACAGCACCAGATTCACCAAACGTTCACTGCGGGCGGAGGACACCCACATAGCCTAGGTTGCTGGTGTCCCTGCGGGGAGCAACTGCGGGTGAGGGCGTGGCTGGAGAGGGGCGAGAGCACGGTGGCGCACACAGTGGCGGAAGGGAGTGTGGCGTTGCTGCGCTCCTGCCATCCGGAGCCGACCCTTGCGGTCACCGCGGTGGGCACGGCATTGGCCCTGGTGGCCGGGCGCGGCTGGGCCAGTGTTCTGGTCGGTGCGGCGGTGCTGACCGGGCAACTGTCCATCGGTTGGCTCAACGACGCGGTCGATGTCGGCCGCGACCGGGTCTCGGGACGAACCGACAAGCCGGTGGCCCGCGGTCAGCTCAGCGCCGGCAGTGTGCAAGCCGCGGCCTTCCTGGCGCTCACGGTGAGCGTCCCGCTTGCCCTGGGCAGCGGCCTGGGCGGCCGCGTGCCGGTGTTGCTCACGCTGGGTCTGCACCTGCTGGTGGTGGCCGGCGGCTGGGCGTACGACCTGGGAGCGAAATCGACCGCCTTATCGGTGCTGCCCTACGCCATTGCGTTCGGCGCCCTGCCGGCATTCGTAGTGGCCCCAGCCGTCCCAGTGCCGTGGTGGCTGATGGTGGCCGGCGCATTGCTGGGTAGTGGGGCACACTTCGCCAACGTGCTGCCCGACCTCGCCGACGATGCGGCGACCGGGGTGCGGGGTCTGCCCCACCGGCTGGGCGCGCAATGGTCGGTGGGCGCCACCGCAGTGCTGCTGCTGGCGGCATCGGCAGTGCTGGCCATGGGGCCCTCGGGCTCCCCGTCCCTGGTCGGCGTGATCGTCGTCCTCGGCGCCGTGGTCGCCCTCTTGCTGGGTGTCTTCAGCCGCCTGGGTCTCTTTCGTGCGGTGCTGTGCGTCGCGGCGCTCGACGTGCTGCTACTGGTGATGTCCGGCAGCTCTCTGCGTTAGGTAGCGCCAGCCGGAGAAATGCATCCGTCCATGGGCGTCGGCACCGCCGGCCTCAGTCTCCGAAGCGGTCCCGGGTTCCGCTGGCGAAGGCGCTGTCCATCAGACGGACAATCTCTTCGCGGTCAGCCGCCGAGGCCAGTCCCCATCCCTTCTCGTAGCCATACACCGCCCGCATCGACGTGGCGACGTTATGGCCGCTCAGTATGTCGAGGTCGTCCGCGGTGAGCAGCCCAGGGTGAGCCACCTCGCAGGCCACCGACACGTTGCGGAGGTCACGACGCAGTGTCCTGAGATAGTTTGCCGCCCGGACAACCTTCAAGCCGGGGTCCAAGCCATGGGTCAGCCAGGGGTTTTGAGTCGTCACACCCGTCGGGCATCGGTCGGTGTGGCATTTCTTCGCCCGGATGCAGCCGATCGACAACATGATCTCCCGCCCCGCGTTGACCATGTCGCAGCCCAGGGCGAAGGCCACCACCGCGTTGGTGGGTAGGCCCACCTTCGCCGAACCGATGAAAACTACCTATTCGGCGATGCCCGCCCGCGCAAAAAGCGCATAGACCTGCGCAAATCCCGCGCGGAACGGCTGCGCCACGGATTCGTTGAAAATCAATGGCGCGGCACCCGTCCCCTCTTCGCCACCGTCGATGGTGATGAAGCCAACGCCACGGTCGGTCGTTGCCATCCGAAGAACGAGTTTCTCCCAGAAGTCGAGGTTGCCGACGGCGGACTTTATTCCGACAGGCAGCCCCGTTTCGGTGGCAAGCAACTCCACCCAATCGAGCATGCTGTCCACGTCGTGAAATTCCGTGTGCCGCGGCGGACTTACGCAATCCGCGCCTTCTGGCACCCCGCGACTTGTCGCAATTTCCCGAGTGACTTTCGCCCCGGGCAACACGCCCCCCAGTCCCGGTTTGGCGCCTTGGCTCAGCTTGATCTCAATGGCACGAACCGGTCCCGAGTCGACGACCTCCTTGAGGCGCTTGAGATCGAAGCGGCCCTCGTCGTCCCGGCATCCGAAATATCCAGTGCCGATCTGCAGGATCAGTTCACCATCGTGGCGATGATGGGGCGAAACTCCTCCTTCACCGGTGTTATGCAGGCGTGCCGCTAGCGCGGCACCACGATTGATGGCTTCCGTCGCCGGACCCGACAGCGAGTGCTCCGTTGGTCGTCAAACGTGTCATGCAGGACACGCAAGACCATGTCGACGAGGTGTTTGACCTGGAGAACCTGTCGGTCCGGACACTGGTGTACGACAAGACGATCTTGCAGAAAATCTTCCGCCGTGCCGGGTAGCGGGAGTGGGCGTTCATTCGCCGTTTCGGAGGGGTTGCGGGGCTAGGTATTGGCCTGCTCCAGGTTCCGGCTAATCTTCTTTTTCAGTCGCCGATCGTTAACCCGATCATGGGCGCCATCAACGGATACGGAACCGACTACTGGTGCATCAAGGGGTTGCTCTTCAATCCCAAGAGACGCAAAAAATATTTCGGTATCTTCTCATGGCAGGGCCTGTTTTTTCAGTACCAGAATGAAGTGTCCGACGAGCTCGCGGCGCTGATTGCGGAAAAAGTTATCACCCCGCGTGGGATTATCCAAGCGATGATCCAAGGACCGTTGTCTGATCGTCTTTTCTTGCTCATCCAACTAGAAGTCGATGTTCTGCTGAAGGAAGAGCTCGGGGTGACCGAACCATTGGTCATCTTCGCCGCGGGCACTGCGAACTACGAGAGAGTAAAGACCCTAACGACCGAGAAGATTCTCAACAGCCTGCCAGAAACCATGATGAACGCCGACGAATACATCGCCGAGACGCTGGACCTGAAGAACCTGCTCGCCGAGCGGCTGCGGGAACTGCCGCCTGAGGAATTCGAACAGGTCCTTCGACCCGCGTTCCAGCAGGACGAATGGATCCTGATTGCTACCGGTGCGCTACTAG
>JAABVA010000880.1_pt1 | contig 34476 bp, 37 predicted proteins | sample 5560331 | NCBI WGS metagenome assembly JAABVA01 (sample SAMN12812661, study PRJNA571458) | rock metagenome | isolation source: Antarctica rocks | place: Antarctica: Victoria Land, Mt New Zealand sud | collected 2016-01-07 | reverse complement strand
ATCTTCCGCTACCTACCTAGTGCGAAAGAAGTTTTTGGGTAAACAAACGCACCACGACATGCATTCATTCACGAAAAAAACCCCGAAGAACTCTTTCTCCTAATTGGGGTTTTTTGGTTACGGGATCTTTTGTGTTTTGAAAGAGAGGGGGGGATGGGAAGAATGGGGGGTTGAGGGGAGGAGGTTGGTTGGTTTTTGTGGTGTGGGATGTTAGATGGGTTGTGCAAAGGTTGTGCTTATGCCGCTGGTACTGTATCATTGGGGCGACACCTTTGCTATAGCGCTGGAATCATTTACTTCTTCTTGGACGTTAACATACCCACGTTTCATATGTCTCTTCGAGAGTTGACGATCCCATGGTATCATATCTTTACATCTCCTCAACGGCACAGTTCGGATGCAGCACAAAAACCACTCTCTCCTCCTCCCTCCCGCCAGCGTCTTCGCCATCAAGCCCCTCCCCTCGGATTTGCATGAATATGTTGTCCTGCCCTCCCCAACACCCGTTAGCCCTCACCCCTTATCAAGAGTCCAATACCCCCCATCCCCCCCCAAGAAAGAATGCACATACCTTGACCATCCTCCTCAGCACCTTCCCTACGAGCTCCCTCTCCGTCTCCAAATCCTCTTGGGTCAGAATCTCATCTTCCTTCTGCTCCAAATACCAAACGACAAGGTCTTCGCGCTCGACGCCCTCGCCTGTGGTCTGCTCGTCCTCGTTGACGCGGCGCACGAGCAGGTTGAGCATGGCCATGTATTTGTCATAGGTGATTTTTGTCTTGTGGGTTGGAGCGGGGGTGCCGTCGTCGTTGTCGTCGGCAGGGGGGTTAGCAGCGGCGTCGTCGGCCATGGGGGAGTCGCCATCCCTCTGGTTCGTGTTCCCACCATTCATGACTTCGGCTTCGTCCTCGTCAACCTCGACGTCGTCTTTTTCGACGCTGATGATGCTCTGTCTTAGTAGGTTGAAAGCCTCTCGTACGAAATTCGGCGTCACATCGTCGACGCAATTTGCCTTTGCAATCGCCTCGCTCAGCCGGATCATGCTCTCTAGCTGCCTGACTGTGATCCGGTAGCTATTTCTGCCAATGCCGCCCTGTGCGTCATCGGCTCTCAGCTCTTTGTATTTCTCTACCAATAGGGCTTTTGCTTCGGGGGTAAACTCTGGTTTGAAGGTGCGCGCGAATCGGATGTAGCGTTGGAGCTGCTCGGTGCTGAACTCGGGCTCGATGGCGCTGTCGCGGTTCATGTGGATATTGACGATATGTTCGGCGAGGTGGCGGTCGACAGACTCGTTGCATTCGTCTAGGATCACGAAGAAGAGGTCAAACCTCGACATGATCGGGGCGCTCATGTTGATGTTAGCGCGGAGTGTGGTTTTGCGATTGTATCGCCCCCCAACAGGATTGGCGGCGGCGAGAATACTTGTACGGGCATTCAAGGTAGCTTGTATTCCAGCTTTGGCAATGGAGATGGTTTGCTGTTCCATGGCTTCATGGATTGCGACTTGATCACCAATGTCCATTTTGTCAAACTCGTCAATGGCACAGATGCCGTTGTCGGCGAGCATGAGCGCACCAGCTTCGATGGTGAACTCGCCAGTCTCTTCGTCTTTGACAACGGCGGCCGTGAGACCGGCAGCGGAGGAGGCTTTGCCAGAGGTGTAGACTGCTCGGGGGAGGAAGGAGCATATGTATCTGTGAGAATGGTTAGAAGCGATAACTTTAGAGCGGAAAATGATGCTTACTTGAGAAATTGACTCTTGCTTGTGCTGGGATCTCCAACGATACAAATGTTCAGATCGCCTCTTAGCTGCATACCTTCTGGTGTAACTTTACTGACGCCTCCCATCAGTTGCAAAAGCAGCCCCTTTTTCACTATCTCGTGGCCATACACCATTGGCGCTAGAGAATTTACAAGTCTTGAGTATATATGATCGCTGTGGACCATGTTCTTCAAGTCATCAATCTCCGAAGCTGTTAGAGATTGCAAGTAGGCATCCTGAGCATGATCTCCAGTGTCCTGAGGATCTATTGTCGCCGTCTGATTTAACGAAGCCAGGATATTCCCAGCTTGACCGTTTAGTTGCTGGTTGGCAGCCTGTCCAGGTGTTGAAGTATCAGGAGTAACCATACATGCAAGGAACGCCATCCTGTAGGTCAAGTCTCGGACTCCTAAAGCCTTAAGACCAGTCACTCCACTCCCACCAGCATCTCCACCTCTGGGCGCGTTTCGATTATCTCTGGTAGCCTCCGGTCGTACTCCTGGAAGACTGAGCTGACTAACGTCTGGTACGACGATCAGTGTTCCTGTGAAAACACACTTTTCCCCAGCCTTTGCTCGATCCACAATCTCTCCTCGTAGAATTACGTCCATTGTTCGAGGCATACTTCCAGTGGGAATCTCAGAGCTGTTCTCTTGTATCCTCACCTTTTGCCAATCCACAAATGTGCTCTGTCGAATATCCAAACGCCATCCTTGCCGATTCCCACAGGTCAAATTGGGACATTGCGTGGGTTCTGTGTACCTAAAAGTTTGCTCAACGTTCGAGATTACGGTCCGGCAGCCTTCGCAAATGAAAGTAGCCAAGTACAACTCCGGTCGGACTTCTGACGTCCTAGTTGCAGTGCCAGTTATGGAAAGTAATTTGCCTATCGAAGCTGTTCGTAATTGACGAATTCGAGAAATAAGTGGCAAATTGTAGAATGCGAGCGTAAACAGCTTGTCCGTCTGCTGATTCGAGGTTTTTGCGCCCATTGATTCAGCCTGGCTGACTCCATTGCCCGCAACGGATGAATTGGTCTGAGACGAAGCGCTTGTTGGTTGTCGATGCTCTTTGAAGTACCGTGGCTCATATTTTGCGATGAGATTATGAAGGGCTCGTGTAAGGAACGGAAGGTAGCGATAGTAGTCGTTCGCGATTGCATTGGCTAACGTTTGATTGTGCAATGACATGAGATGTTGGAAATCAACATAGAGGGTGGAGAGGTTGTATATTCGTAGGCCATGTATTTGCGCAACGTAGTATTTGTCGCTGGTCAGGGCACTTGAAGGCGGGGCTCCTGAAGATGTAATGTCCTCGATGAACCTAGAGAGATTAGTATATATGTATGCTTTCGTTTCAGGCTACGAAAAGCGTACTGCTCTAGGAAGTTCTCAAACTCCTCTGCGACCTTCTCACCCACTTTATCCACTACCTTGGGCACCGCCCGCGCCATTGGGTCCCGGGGCCGATTTCGGTCGGTGCCTCGAAGTCCGACAACTTCGTCATCAGGGAAGCCTTCCACATCACTAAGTGCTCCATTGCTTTCCGACGGTGGTCCGTAAGGGCGAGGAGACGAGCGTTGTGCGCTGCGCCCGTTTGGCTGTTTTGAAGCGCCGTTTTTGCTGACGGCAGCAGCAAGGTCGAGGTCAGGGTTATCAGAATTTAGGATTGCATCTACTATAGACGACATGTCGGCGGTGATAATTGTCAAGGAAAACGGGAACACAATTGTGGTAGGCTTGGAAGGGCGTCACGGGCGTTGGTAAAGAGTGGAGGAACTATGAGGAACTGTGACGCGTTGGTGAGACGCGTTTACGCGTAAAGTGGTTTCGTGGTTCATCGTCACTTCTTAAGTCACCTCTTCCTCGAATTGAAGCAGTACGATACAAGTCCCTCATCGTTGATATGATCCTTTGTAAAGAACACAAAGAAGAATATTTGAAGGAAGGCTTGTAGATCTATACACAAAATAATATTTACAGCATGTTGAATCATCGAATGTACCACGCCAAAAAAGCAAACGATCGAGCCTAACTTACTTCCTCGTAAACGCACTCTTGGTCTCGATCCAATCCCCAAACCCCAGCAATCCCGGCTGCATCTTCCTGCACGCCGCAACATCAGCGCCAAACCCTTCTTCCTGGAACCATTTGAACATGAGCCCCAGATCCTTGATCGCCCAGAGTCCGAAACTCGCCAATGTCCCAAACGTTGTCGGCATGTAGTTACCCACTTTATTTTTGAATATTAGATTCGCCTCCTCGTACGTCAGCTCGTCGCTGGCGATGCTGAATCCTTTATTCCTGTGCTCTTCTGGTCGGAGGAACGCTTGAGCGGCGAAGGCGCCGCAGTCATGGCTGGAGATTAGCTGAAGCGGTTTGGAGTTGCCGAGTGTGATTTTCCACGCCGTGGTGAACATCTTGCCGACGAAGTTGGGGGTGAGATTATCCATAAAGGCGACGGGGCGGAAGATGGTCCAGGCCATGTTGCCGCCTGTCTGCGCGGCTTGCGTTTGCAGGTGGTGCTCGATGTTGAATTTACTGATGAAGTGGGGGACGTTGGTTGGGGCAGTCTGGGATTTCTCGCCGCCTCTGTCGGCGGAGGTGAAGACGAACTGCTCAACGCCTGATGCTACGGCAGCATCGACTAGATCCTTTCCTTGGCGCTCTTCGCTACCGCCGGCAGGGGTGGTGACGCCAAATACGCCCCATATTTTTGAGGCTTGGACTGCTTTTGTGGCGGCACTGAACATGGCGGGGCAGTCATCGAGGTTGCCTTGGACGACTTTGATATTGGGAGACCGTTTTGAGAGCGAGGTTGCTGTCGAGGAGGTGGCGTTGCGGGTGACTGCAAGGATGGTGAAGCTTGAGGCTTGGGGAGATGCGAGCAGGGCTTCGATGCAAGCGCGGCCTTGCTTGCCAGTTGCGCCAGTGATGAGGAGGGTTTTGGACATTTTAGTGAGCTGCAAAGAGGATGAGTGACAGCTAATATGGGAATCCTGCAGAGCTAGTTGTTAGGCCTGTTAGTAATACTGGATAACGATGTTAAGTTCGAGGTTGGAATTTTGTGGACATCCTCTATATATACATGCGTCGAACACTCCGTACTGCGGTGGAACAAGGCTGAAGCCATGCCGAAGAGATAGGCCCAGCATGGTCCTGCTCTGTTCGTGATTCGTACAATCACTTTCTGTGGCGTTGTGAGGCATCGTATAGTTGAAATTGTGATGATGAGAGACGAATCTCAAGGGAGTCGGACGACCCTCAACGGACGGACCAACCGCTGGTTTGGTCCGGAGCGCTGAATACCCTTTTCCCAATTGAGCAAGACTTCTTCCAGATTTTCCGTTTCCCAAGAGCCATGACGACTTACGCCGCATCACATTTGGGCTTACCTACCTACCGTCTTGCATCCTATTTCATTCTCGAGTTGCAGTCCGTATCCCAGCGACCAGGAAGCTCATCCATTGTGCTCCAGTCCTACCATGTTACACTTAGATTATCTTTTTCGCGAAAAAGATTGACAGTGCCAAAATGGAAACGAAGTGAACAACTCTTGACTGCAGAGATGCCAAGAGCTGTAGAACACCGGACGGTTGCACCATCTTCGTCCAGATATGGAAGTAGAGATTGAAGAGTTATTTCCTACCATCTGTTCGGTTCTGAGTAGATCGTTAAGAATGTTGGGGGTAGCGTTCAGATAACATCTTCCTACGGCTCTTCAGCTGAAAGCCTTCTGTCTTTAATTATGTTATTTCTGCGTCTTTTTTTAAATATGCCCCCAGAAGATCCATCTTGGCTCTGGGTTGTTGTACTTGCAAGCTATCTCTAATGTCTACTCCTGATGATGGACGATTCAGCGTCCTCAGAGATCCATTTTGGTGTTTTTCACGTACTGAGCAGTGCTCTATCTCGATATCTTTAGTCATGTTGAATATCAATCTTGGTTACGTTTCTATACAGCTTAACCCAGTTCCCGACTACATTTACAGACAAGAGGGAATTCTTATCCAGAGAGGTATTTTTAAGCAATTGCCACAAGCCTTTGGCTTGAGGCCTGAACCTGAAGCCCTAAATCTTTGTTTATTCTACTATGCTTATGGGAGCTTGGAGGACTAAAACCATTAAGAGTATGGTAGTAACCTATCAGTAACAGAAGGATTGGACTCACGACCGCCTCTTCCTTTTTTAGGAACTGACGTCATTCATCTGCTTGTCATGACCTCATGGATGCTTACAGTGCGCACCAAATGTTTCGACCACGAGTTACGTTGATTTAAAAATTCGTGTTTAGGAATTTTTCCAATTACTTGTGAATTATCGTCCTATTCAATCTTAATCACCCCGTTGTCTGAAAACACCAAATCTGAGACCTTGCGCAAACCCATCATGGCTCATCTAATTACGGGTAACAAATTCGATCCGAACAAAGACATTCCAGATCTGAGTGGGAAGGTAGCACAGCTTTTCCATATGGTATTGCCCTCTTAGCTTACTTGCACACCCACAGGTCTTCATCGTCACCGGTGGCACAGCGGGCATTGGTTTCGGCATCACAGCCCACATTTTGCAGCACAATGCGGCTAAAATCTACCTGCTCTCGCAGAAGGAGGAGCATGCTGACGAAGCTACGGAAGAGCTAAAGAAGTACGGCGACCCCAGTAGAGTGGAGTGGGTCCGCTGCGATCTGAAGAGCTTGAAGCAAACGGATGAAGCCGCAAAGCAATTGGCGAGTCTACAGCAGATCGATGCAGTCAGTCTGCCCGGTGTTCTCGGTTGGGAGGTTTGACTGACTGATATAGCTGATCTGTAATGCTGGAGAGGGAGTTGGAAAGTACAACGAGACCGTGGACGGACTCGGTAAGCTGGCAAACTAGATATTAGAAGATTTGACTAACACCATTTGCACTGAACCAGACTCTCATTTCCAAGTCAACTACCTCTCGCAGTTCCATCTTACTATGTTGCTGCTACCCATCCTCCAAAAGACACCCAACTCCCGCCTCGTCCTGCAGTCTTCGGACCTACACCGTTCCCCCCTCTCGAATACACACTTTGCTTCTGTCTCAGAAATAAACACCGACATTGGTCCCAATTCGCTTTACTCCCGCTCCAAGCTCGCTCAGATTCTCATCGTACGGGCCATGGCACGTCGCATGCACAAGAACGAGCCAAGTTCCCAGAGTCCCAAGGCCACCGGGCCCTGGATCAACGCTGTGCATCCGGGGGGTGTAAGTACGGACCAACAAGAACAAGCCGTTGATGCCTACGGGACCATAGCGAAGATTGGAGTAAAAGCCGTAAGGCCGTTCATGAAGGACCCCGTGGATGAAGGGTGTAGGCCTGCTTTGTTTGCGGCGACGAGCGAAGATGTGGTCAAGGATGGTATCCAGGGACAATATGTGAATCCTTTTTCCCATGTTGTTTGTCTTGCACCTTGCTGACCATTTTGATAGATCATTCCAGATCGCAAAGTCACTGATCCATCGCAACAAGCAAGAGATAACGAGCTGGGAGAGAATTTGTGGCGGCTGAGCATGCACATATTACAGGAGAAGCTCGGCAGCCTTCCTTACGCAAACCAATCGTGAACTGTAGACAATTTTTGCTTGGGGTTGGGTTCGCAGTAGCATTGTGGTGAGGCCTGCCAGGCTTTAGCACCGGTAGCTCTGCTTTGTAGAAAAGCTGCTACGATAGGCATCTTCGCAGGCTTCACTTGACAATATATCAATGAGATACGACCACCAATCCATTAATCGATAACAACAAAGCTTGGCGCCAACGTGGACAATTTTCAGCATTGAACAGAAGACAACCTTCAAACGTTGTTACGTTTCTCCGATTCTAGATCTCAGCCATGCAGGCAAAGAGAGTGAGAGTTTCCAATAATAGCCGGGCAAACACGCGAAGCCACCTGAGGCTGAAGAGGTGAAGGGGAGAGCGTCAACGACGCGTCTTTGCGTCTGAACTGGGCGTCTCATCGCGGAGCTGAAACATACGTGTATGTGGCGCGATGGTTACAGTCCCGAAAGTGACGAGGGTAGCCGATGGCGATCGCAAGGCAATTGCATGGGTGCATCCAGCTGGCATGGACCCTTCCCGCCGAATAGCGTCATCGTATCAGAACCCTGATTTAAAACATCCGATGAGACGGGGGGGTGTTCTAGGCGCTTGTGGCTGCGAGGTGAGACTCAGGCCAATCAATATATTAATGCTGTGGCGTTCTGTCGTGCTGTATTCCGTACAGACGGAGTACTCCGTACGTCGCACAAAGATATCCATCATGCAGTCTAACAATCACCCAGGAGTGAAGCCAATAAATCTTGATTCCCCCTATCGTGGTAGCACAATATTACGCTTCATCTCCTTTAATTGATTGATTGATTGATTGAGCTTCAGTGCACGCTGGAATTGTCCGCTTGGCGTTATTGGCAAATTCCGTTCAAACTTGGAAGTAGCGTGACTATTCTACGCCGATCGTCACCCCCAATCTAAACATCAACAATAAACTCCAATTCCACATTTACATTCTGTACGGCTGTCCAGGAGACCAAGCTTCATTCCTCACCCATCATCGCACTCTTACACATCTTATCTGGTCAATCTCCCTGGAAACTCGCTCCGCCGTGAGCTTCAACGTCACAGCCCGCAACCATGTCCACCGGCCAGACAGACTCCTCAACTGGGAAATCCGCTTCGCTCTCCGCGTTTGTATCCACTTTGGTTCCGGTCTTGTTGGTGGCTGTGGTGTATTTTGTGATCTTTCTCGTGTTGCGCCCGAAGTTCCTGCGCAATTATGCCCCTAGGAGTTTCTTGGGCGCTCTTCGTCCACAGTAAGTCCAATGTCAATGCCAGGAAGAGATAAAGTAGCACTAACGGGCCTTCCCTTGCAGAGAACGCTCACCTGATTTACCGAAAGGACTGTTCAATTGGTTTGGTGCCTTTAACAAAATACCTGACAGCTATGTCCTCAACCACCACTCGCTCGATGCCTTCCTCCTCTTGCGATATCTCAAGATTGCCTCGGCCATGACCTTTGTCGGTTGTTGCATGACTTTCCCTGTCTTGTTTCCAGTCAACATAACAGGTCATGGAGGGGGCCAACAGTTTGATATGTTGAGCTTCAGTAACATAGTCGACAAGAACCGGTATTATGCACATACTTTTGTTGCATGGATCTATCTTGGTAATTATGGTTCTTTCGAGCTGTAACATGGCGAATAACATGCTTACATGATCCCAGGATTCATCTTCTACATGGTTATGCGTGAAAGTATCTACTACGTCAACTTACGTCAAGCCTACCTTCTCTCGCCGCTATATGCCAGTCGAATGTCTTCGAGAACAGTACTCTTTACCTCCGTGCCGGCTGCATATCTTAACGAGGCAAAGCTACGCCGTATGTTCGGCAAGCAGGTGAAGAATCTTTGGATCGCCAACGAATGCGAGGAAATTGAAAATCTCGTGGAAGAACGTGACAAGGTTGCCTTCAAGCTTGAAGCAGCAGAGACGAAACTTGTCAAACTTGCAAATGCGGCACGTCTCAAGTCTGTCAAGAAAGGAGGAGCACATGAAGAAGGGCATTCCGCAAACGTAGACGGAGAACCTGGATCGGCTGCAGCTCGTTGGCTCAAACCCAAAGACCGACCTACCCACCGTCTCAAGCCTATTATTGGCAAGAAAGTCGATACCATCAATTGGTGCAGATCAGAACTCGAGCGTATCATTCCCAAAGTCGATGCTCTTCAAGCGAAGTACCGGGCCGGCGAGGCAAAATTCGTAAACTCTGTCTTTATCGAATTCTACAGCCAGTCGGAAGCACAGGCGGCATACCAAAGTCTAAGTCATCATCAAGCTCTACACATGGCTCCCCGCTTCATCGGAATTAATCCCGAAGAAGTCATTTGGAAAAATCTGAAAATCAACTGGGCCTCCCGAGTCGTCAGGAACATTGCAACCACCGCATTCGTAATAGCGCTCATTGTCTTTTGGTCCATACCTGTGGCTGTTGTCGGTGTCCTTTCTAACATCAAAGCCCTGGAGGCCACCCCAGGTTTGACATGGTTGAAATTCCTCAACAAGATTCCCTCGGTCATTATGGGACTTGTCGAAGGCCTGCTCCCTGCAATCCTTCTTGCCGTGTTGATGTCCCTACTTCCCATAATCTTGAGGATGATGGCGAAGTTCAGTGGTTGCCCATCTCGGTCAGCCGTTGAGTTACGGACCCAGGGTTTCTATTTCTGGTTCCAGGTTATCCAAGTCTTCCTCATAACTACTGCAACTTCGTCGGCCGCTGCATCATTCCAAAGCATATTCAAGCACCCGGCCCAAGCTCCCAACCTCCTAGCTACAGACCTTCCCAAAGCTTCTAATTTCTACATTTCATATTTCGTTCTTCAGGGTTTAACCATCAGTTCCGGTGCATTGGTGCAAATAGTCGGAGTGATCCTATTTAAGCTGTTAGGAAAGTTCCTGGATACGACACCAAGGAAGATGTACAAGAGATGGTCTACCCTCTCTGGATTGGGCTGGGGCACCGTGCTACCGATCTACACCAACTTGACGGTCATTGGTAAGTCGAATCAAAAAACTGTATGATTCTATTCTAACTCTATCAACAGCCATCACTTACTCAATTATTGCACCCCTGGTTCTTGGGTTCGCAACAATCGGTCTCTATCTGATCTACCTGGCCTATCGCTACAATCTAATATTCGTCTACAACGCCCAAATTGATACCAAAGGTCTCATTTACCCCAAGGCCTTGCAGCAAACCACCGTTGGTGTCTACCTTGCCATCGTCTGTCTGATAGGCCTATTCGGTATTAGAACAGCCATCGGGCCACTAATCCTGATGATTGTCTTTCTTATCTTCTGCATATTATTCCACTTATCACTCAACTCTGCCCTCGATCCATTGCTCAAGTATCTTCCAAAGTCCTTGGAGGCAGAAGAGGAATCCCTTCTGGCTATTGAAGATGGCAGAGCAAACGGTGATACAATGGGGCACGAAAAGAACAACCACCTTGGTCGCAACGGCGATTCATCTTCTACTGCCGCCAAGGGTTTACCGGCTGCCCCCCATAAAAAACCCAACTTCATTACCAAATGGCTTCACCCAGAGATATACACCGACTATGAAACTCTGCGTCGCCTTGTGCCACGCGGATTTGCAGAGATTGTCTACAACCCTATCACCGAGCGTGACGCTTACTACCACCCTGCCATAGCCTCTCCTACACCAATTTTGTGGATCCCGAGAGATAGCATGGGAGTTAGCAGGCAAGAATGTAGGCACAGCAGCAAGGTCATTCCGATGACTGACGAGTCTGCAAGTTTTGATGAGAAGAACAAGTTGGTGTGGGATCATGAAGAGGGACGCCCGCCGATTTATCAGGAGAAGATCTACTATTAGATACTGCTCCCTGGATGCAGTTGCGGCGTTTACAGCATTTGCGTACGCTTAATCACTCTCGTTCCGATTATTACGGAATTTCCTCACAGCAAGCTTCGCGAAATCGCCTGGTGGAATACGGTTTTTTACAGTGGATAGGAGCAATGAGCGTCTAACATGATACCACATTTCCTAACTTGAACGTTTTCCTTTCTATAAGCTTTTACTTGAGTACAGTAACCGAGCAATAATAAAACCTATCATGCTTTGGGCTGCTGGCCATGCAGGTGATGCTAATGAAGCTCGTGTTATGAATATTGAGAAAACTCGGCGGGAGTCCTCGATACTGTCGTTATGCTAGTACCCCAAATCTGATAAGATCCACTGCGATAGGTTTCACGCCCCAATAGTCACTGAGAATCTTTAGTTTTGTGTTGTTGACATGATAACGTTTTCTTTCATATAAAGTATGTCAACATCTCGTTTGTAGGTCATCTGGCCCAAACACATCCGTGAACATTTGGACCAGATAATCAGACATTTTGACAACTTATCAGGACCTGTTACACTATCTTCAAGCTGGGTCGCTGGCAGAGATTTTCAAAAATACGCTGCCAGAATTTCTCATTGCTCCGTGCGAGTCTCTAGGCCGTTATCCGAATCACATCATGTCGCCTTCCGGGAAACAAGCTGGGACTTCAAGTCTGCATCACTGTGATATTTTCTTTGATGAATCAAGGAGCACATCACTGAATGAGACACAATTTCCCTTTCTGAGACTCCCTCCAGAGATCCGCAATCAGATCTATCGACTTCTCCTCGTCACCAAACATGTTGTGAAACGCCGCGCTAATTCAGCTCATCACAGTCGCCTCGCTGAAAGCGAACCAATGTTGCATCCTGCGTTACCGCAACATCTTGAAACCGGAGAGGTACGAAGCCACAGCCACTGGAAATACACACTGAAATTCGATCTTTCGATACTGCGGGTCAATTGCCAGATTTATGAAGAAGCATCGGGCATATTTCAGGGCGAGAACAGCTGGGTTATCGTGTGTGCTAACAAAAATCGCTTTGGACAAGACTTGAAAGATCATGGGTACGGCGTTGTATATTGTGAATCCGCAGGGGCGGCTCGATCAATCCACCGTATTGTCAAGCACCCAGTCATGAAGCTTTCCATAGTTTTTGCTGGTTCTTACACGCCTGTGGTCAAGGACACATTCATCATGACTACGGCGGGTATCAGCCAGCTGCCCCGGGCACTATGGACATTACAGGATTCACACCTCATGAAGCTTTTCTACGATTCCTCTCCAGACTTTGCCCGGTATCCGGCCGCCGCCAAGAAAGTCGTCCGGGCCTTTTCTCAGCTTTGGAGACCCAGCATTGAACATTTTAAAGTCCCAAAGGACCACCGTGGCCCCGATGGCGGGATTCTTTTACCCAACGCACTTCATGAGCTGGACCCCATCGAATTAGCAGTCCCAGCGCAATTAAAGCGAGCTCATCATGTCATTCGAGACTACTGTCGTGAGCGCAGGTTTACTAAAGCAGCACTTCACGGCGAGATAGCACTGGCGTTTGTAGCCGACTGCTACAAAGTATACGGACAACGGATGCATTACAGCTTCCAGGGCGTGCGCAGCATGGCCGAAACAATCGTCTGGATAGCAATGAGCCTTGCCGAGATCGAATTTGCCCTCAAGAACTTTACAGCCGTCGATAGGTACTGCTCGTACACGCTCCGCATGACCAACCTCCACTTCCTTCCTCGACCCGTACTAGTTGTACGCTTGCGCGACCGCGACATTGCGAGAACGCTTCTCCTTCGTGGTCAATCGCGCGTGAAGTTGGGAGAGCGCATCACTGGAATGCACGACTTTTGCTCTGCCGAGCGATTGATGGCTGGCGATGCGGGCTTTAGGCAAGACGTGAGGGCTCTCGTGACGAAATACTGGGCGCATGCTCCAGCGGAATTGCAGCTGCTTCGGAATTTGCGGATTGGGGAGGGGATGGTACATGGGATGGGTCAAGGAAAGGAAGATGAAGGAACTATGGCAGAAGGGTGAGGATATTGGGGGTTGGGGGGGTTTCATCAGCACACTTCCAGGTCCCCTCTCTGGATTACTCAAGGTCAGACACCATGACACCATAGAGGCAGAACTGCAAAAGAATTGCGATGGGTTCCATATCTGACAACCTGAGGGACAGTAAGAGCGAAGGCTTCTATTGCCCATCAATGTCGGGCTTTCTTTAGATTTCCTCGTTCGTACACAGTCCATGGACGCGGTATCCACACACACCTCTACAGCATTTGCTCTTCGATGTAAACGTCAGGAGTTACAGTAGGTAGCTCAAGCCCAAAAAAAAAACTCCAACGTCGGCTTATTGCAACTATGTACAGTATGTAAGGATTCATTGAATTCCGATTTGCAGCCTCATTGCATACAAGCAGTAAGGATTCATCTCTGTAGTCTATACTGTGACGCTTTTAAGCTTTCGACCGGGGTCTCGAAGATGATATCAAGCGTTTTCAGTCGAGTTTTGCGCTTGTACTGTATGAACCAGAGCCTGGAGTGGTTGCTACAGTACTCGTACTTGGAAGCTTGGGCGGCCGCCTCGTTGCCTTTTCCCAACTTCCGAGGGGGGCGGGGAAAGGGGGCTGTTCCTTTGTAGAAACCATATAAACCCATGTCTTTTGATGACGCGAAATGCAGCGCTGGTTCTGTGTTCTGGGCTAATATTGGTACTTCGTCAAGTTTCTATAGTCTGTTGTGGTCGGTATGAGTGTGTAAGGTATGTAAGGTATGGAAGGTATGGAAGGAACCCTGCAAAGGAAAGCGATAGAGACTGAGCCGAAGCTTTGGATAATAAGTAGAGTGGTTTTTGGAGGATAGAGGTTGAGCTGAAGCTTTGGATACGGTTGACGCGGTTTATTGTCAACTCGATCCTGCGTTTGATTTAAGGGGTGTATACATGATAGTAAGTAAAGTAAGCAAATAATAATTCATAGTCAGGCATGCTACTTACTGTAGGTCAATTGTTAGGCTAAGAGACAGGCTTGAGGGTGGAAAGGCTAGCTTGAGTGGTTTCATGTGTTTTTTTTTGTTTGATTGTTTGTATTGCTTAAGCTTTGCAATCGGACTTTGGGTTGGTTGGTAGACTATGTCAGGGAGGTTTGGGAGTTCCAATTGATGATTAGGAGACCAGGATTGTTGTTTATTTGTTTTGTACACCCTGTGGTGATCCATGTAGCGAAGGTGGGATATCGCAATCGTGGTATGGACGATTTCTAACCCTTCAGCAGAACGACTAGTGTAAGATCATTGCCTCTGGGGATTTGAGCCCAGGAGTGGATCAAGATTATCGCATTGAAAACCACTGAAGCGTGCCTTCCAAAGGTGAATGATAGCATATAAATCGACCACACAAAAGACAGGATGGTTTACGGGAACCGCGAAGGAGTTGAAGCTCTTTTGCAAAAGGGACATGCTATCTCATTTTGCCGGACCGGGTGACGAAAACTAGAACAAGAAATGGAATCTTTGAGGGAGGGGATTAAAGCAAGCAAAGCGGAAATCTCTGATTTGAAGTTGACCTCTGAGGGGTATAAGCATCCGCAATCGCCACTTTGACGTGTACTGGCGAGATGTTGGAGGGGAGCCTAATATACCAAAACGGCTTATTCGAAAAAGAAACGCCGCTGCCCACAACGACAATGCAGCCAGTGACGCCCTTCTATATGAAAAGCGAATCAGGACAGACTATCCCGCTTACCAAAGAAAATATGGATTAAACCCGTTCCTAGCCTTGGCCTTACCTATGATCGACCAGATTGTACGCATACGCACAAGCTGACATTGCTGTAAAGAAGCTCGGCAACGTAAAGGCTATTGGCCTAATAAACTATCAAGGGACTTTGGTTGGGAATAGCGATTCGATACCTTTGAAACTTGCGGCGGCGTACGAGGCTTTGGTGATGAAGGTACAAGAGTATCTGACGACGAATTGGACGCGAGAGTGACGAACTCGGGGTTGTTCGAGGCGGATCGTGTGTATTGTGAGGTATACGAGAAATATACAGCGGCTTGATGTTGGGCCTGGGGTTGTGGTATTTTTCTGTATAGCTTGTGAATTTACATCTATTCATGTGTGGTTATCTTGATCTTGGAATTTCTTTTTTAGAGACGCTTCGCTACTAGTCGACGTATTTCTATTTGATCATATAAAGAAGAGCTCGATCTGAGATTGTGCAAAGCAATTAAATAGGCCGGTTTGAAATCATCTGCTGTGGTACCTAGCTTTATGAATCAGTCTGAGAGGTACTGTCATGCAGAGTATTCCTACTCCCATCAGCCTTCGTACCTTATTCTACTATCGACTTTCTCAAAGCAACCCTCAAGGCTCTATCGTTACAAATATGCCAGGTACATCCGAGAGCCTTCCATAACCCATCAGCACAATGACAGCCCACAGGCTCCTCTCTTTGGCTTGTTCCCCCCAGAAACTCCCAAATCCACGTCATCCTTTCAAACCTCATCACCAAAACCGTTCCATCCCTCTTCCCCGAATTGCAAAATCCCCTGCAATTTGAGCCGCACCTCACGCTCACAAGCGATGTCCCCCAAGATATCACGGACGGTACCACTGACTCCCAAGCCTGGCTTGACGGACTTCATATCCCCATCTCTGCGAAGCCCCTGACTCGCTTTGAATCTCTCGACATCGGCGACCAGTTCTTCAAGAAGCTTATGCTGAGTGCCTCCAAGGTGCCCTTGCTCGAATTAGTGATTCAGACCCGCGCTGCTGCCGTGGAAGATGGAAATCAAAGTGCCGCGAGCAGCTGGGCGAACAAGGACTGGGCTCCGCATGTGAGTCTGCTATATGCGGATGTCGAGATTGTGGAACAAAAGCGGGAAGAGGTGTTGCAGGCTCTGCATAAGGCTGGGATCAGGTTGGATGAAGAGAGGGGAGTGGCTGCTGTAGAGAGTGGAGATTTTGATGGATGGGATGGAGGGCGGATCGTGTTGGTGCCGACGTGGAGAGATCCAAAGGAGTGGGTTGTTGTCGCTGAGAGGGAGGTGTGAGGGTATAAGTAGAGGATGAATGAAAATCTGTGACGGTAAGTGCCCGACCACTTTCCTCCACGGTCGGGGAGGACTCTCTTTTGTTCGAGTAGGTCCTATTTGAAATCTTCAATCGCATTGCACAAACGCTTGGAAATTAGCTATGTCGTTTTCATATTCCCAGAGGCCATGCACCCTCAGTGCGTCAGCTATGTCCTGGATTTACTCTGCATGGCTGCTCCTAGAGAGGCACATATGACTGGATTTTCGAAACAACTTATGATTGCCGCTCGACTGATTTTCGTTTTTTCATTTCAGCAACACAAGTGCAATATTTTACGTCACAACGTCAACACTATGGTTCATCAAGCGTTCACCTTGAACGTGAACTTTAAGTATATAATTTAATGTGGTCGAGCAGTTACGCCTTACCTATCATTCATTACATCTGTTAAATCTTCTATCATTGATACCCGAACCAAGCCTGCGACTCGCCAGGATTGTTTGATGACTACCCTTTTTACAGGACGAAGCCACTCCTATCTACATTTAACTCAGTGGTCGCTAAGCAGAGCTTCACTGTCAACCGGGTTCTGTGATCGCCTCCAGCGGCAGATTTCATCGAGGAGCAATCACCAACCACAAGGTATTCACCCATTGGTGAGCAAGCGCCCCCCCTTCCAAAGAAGCGTTCAGCCAAGTTATTCTCATTTCAAGATATCCCTCACTCTAAAAAAAGTTTATACTAATCCCTTTACCCGCTTTGTCCCCTACCTACGTAAAGGAATTCTGCTAATCGCCACGGCGATCAGAATTCGACCCCATCATGGAGCCATCTATGAACTCAGCTCTCGGGCTCGCAGACTCATCAACCGTCATGGATCCACCATCACTCTCAAGCCTTTCTCTTGAGCTCCAACTCATCGTGTTCCAGTCTCTCGCCAGTCTATCCGATGTCGCTGCTTTATCACGAACTTCTCGGTTATTCAACGACATTTGGATGTTCAATGCTGCCAGCATTTGTGGTGCTATCCTTCCCCGTGTCATTGAATGTTTTGAGGATGCCCAGGCTTTAACCGAGGCTCAAGCACATGATGAGAAAGAAGACATCGTTGAGCAGGATAAGAACCGGGTAGCACTACAACAAGCCAAGCGCTATCTATCGAACCAGAATACGGTCCACCGAACATGTGACAGTTTTGAGAGCGAGGTCCTTCGGAAACTAGAGTCACGAATCGGCAAAGATACTCTGGTTCTAACACCAACTGAACGTCCTCGCTTCATACATTCTTATTATCAGCTGTGGAGCCACATCCTCAGTACAAGCGGGAAACCCTGGTTAGAGTTGCCACTATCTGTGTCGACTTCTTCCATGCTGGATTTGCTCCAGAAGTCTGAGATGATGGTCTGGATTTACCACCGCGAGTTTGCTGGCCACCCACCGATAATGCCTAAAACCATAGGCAAGAGTTGGCAGGGAGACGCTGATATGATGAGGACGCACGGCAGGATTCTGAATAAGGCTTTCTTCGCCGACATAATTATGCGACCATCCGAAGTGTTACCGCTGCTTTATACAGTCATGGACGGCTTCCAAGACTTCCTGGAGCCAAAATTACGTACTATAGCTTCGAATGGAGGTGGTTTTTTTAGATTAAATGGACCACCATGACCGTCAAACCACAAGTCAGCTAGCCACCATGTTCAAGATCCGCGCGGAGGCGGTCGTTTGAAGGAGGCAATGACTGGTCTGCTGAATCTTGAAGGTTTTTCTTCGACGTTCTCGGTAGTAGCTGAGGTCCTGCACTACTTGCTGGCCTCATCAGGCTTGACAAGAACAACTGGTGATCGGTCAACTTGTCGCCTTAGTCAATAGCACTTAAGTACTTCAGTGCGGAATAAAGGGATATTGAATCGTCTGTGAGAGGTTTGACAGCTACGATCAGAAATTACATGCTCACCCCCCTCGACACACTCCAACCTTCTTTACCTCTTCTTTACCAGCATCAAAAGGCACCCAAATCACAAACTCAACAGACTTTACACCGTTCACGGGTCACGAAGTCCCCTTGAGAAAACGCATCAAACGTTCCCTTATGCACCGACCCACAAGTAAGACCTCACCCTTTCCATTCATAAATCACCCTCTTCCCATCCCACCACCCCTAATTGCACAACTCTACTTCTCACTCGCCCTCGAACCAATTTTCATTGAACATCACACATTCTCCCGCTATGACCGATTTTCAACATTACCGTACTACCTCGCCTACGTTGAAGTCCGAACACTCCGACATCTTCTTTTCGAAATTAGCTTACTATCACACACACCCGGCCAGAGTCTGATAATGCAAAGAAGAAGAACTGTATTAGGTTCACTGATTCCATCGCACCACCCACTCCCACCCCTCCCTCCCCGCTCCCCAAGCCCATCCTACCCAGTCTCCTCTAATACTGTACGCCTACACCTACACGCACCTCCGCACCTCACACACCCCTATCCACCCCACCTCCTCTACCCCATCGCAACCTCTTCAAGACTGGTAAGTTAGAGCGATGTGGTTCGACCATGAATATCCGTCTCTGAGATTGGCGTTGAGCGAGGTACATGATTTTGGAAAAGGAAAGGGTGGAGGGGGGAGGGGTCAGTGCAGGGTGGAGGGTTAGAGGAGGGTAGAGTGGGTGATTGATGGCCAGCATGAAGGAGGAGGAACCGTGAGCGTCTCCTGATGGATTTCGAGCAAGGCGTATCAGGATTCCCCGCGGTAGTGATGTAAAGGGAGGATTTTAACAGTACATGATGAAGGGGTTTTTGGGGCCCGGAAGAAGGTGGGTGGGGGGGATGGGGGTGGATGGTAAATTCAGGATACCGTTAGGAGAACTGTACAGAATTCGAATAAAAGATGTCGTATGCACGATCTGACTCGTTCGTTTAAATCCGAATAAAGTATAGCTTATAGTATATACTTATGTTACAGTACGTCTATACCAGCTCCGAGTAGAGCGTACTGCTGATGTTTTCTGATAAGGATGGGAGGGGTTGGAGATGGGGGGTTTTTGGGGTAGGTGGTGGATGATGGTGAATGTGGAAAGGGGTAGGTGTGAAAGGGGAAAGAGAATTTTTTGTGGGGGGGATGGGGTAAATACAGGATATCTTTAGGAGAACTGTACAGAATTCGGATAAAGATGTCGTATGCACGATCTGACTCGTTCGTTTAAATTCGAATAAAGTATAGCTTATGATATATATTTGGGTAACCACTATATGAACACCATCCGCCTTTGCAGAGACATCACCTGAACTTTGCAAAAACATCACCCCCCTCACTAAGCCTAATCAGGTAATTCCAGGATTCATCGCGTTGTTTATCTTTGCGTTCGCTTCACTTTTTACCTTCATTGCTACTCACCCACGTCGTCGCCATGTCTATGCAATTACTTTCTTCTTCAGAAGACCTTCACTGCTCAATTGAGCTTCTTGTCAAGTCAGTCAATGAACACGCTGGTTCCCAAGGCTACGCCGTCAGGAAGAAGCGCTTCAAGAAGTTCAAGAAAGGCGTGATCATGAAAGTCTGACTTTGTTGCGATCGTGTCGACGTGACAAAGATCTCTGGCCTTGAGCGATTCAGAAAGAGAAGGATCACACAATGAAAGAGGAAGAGATGATAGATGTGTCAGTCACATCTTCACTCGTCGTCGTCACTGCTTCTACCGCTACGACGGCTTCGAAAGACATACTACGCGTTCAGAAGTTCGTCATTGTCAGAGCGAAAGAGCGGTCACGAGGCTCATCTAATCGTGTACGGCCAGAGATCTCTCAGCGGCGACAACGAGCCTTTGAAGAGTCTACACAGCGAGAGCCGTCTGATCTCGAACTCGTGGAAGAGCTTCCGTCGCGCGAGGCTACCCAGGCGACTCAGATACCTGAGACTCAGCCTCAACAAGTCTCTCGGAACCGTGGTGAACGTAGACGAGAACGAGGACGAGGTGAAGCAGAAGATGAAGCAAGAGATGATCAAATTGCAGACGTTTCAGACGACATGATGATCTCTTTTCAGATGTAAATAAATGTTAATTTGAATGCGATTTGAAGCGTTCAAAAAGATATGTTTCAGGTTTTGATTATGTTCTTGAAAGCGAAGAGAACGAGGTGCTTTTCGCACCAAGAATCGACTGTTTATGTGTTCTTTCCAGCGTTCTTCTTCAAATCTCTTTCAGGGGTAAAACAATTACCTGATTAGGCTTAGTGAGGGAGGGTGGTGTTTTTGCAAAGTTCAGGTGGTGTCTCTGCAAAGGCGGGTGGTGTCCATATAGTGGTTACCTATATCTGTGTTACATTTATGCCAGCTTCGAGTAGAACGTACTGCTGATGTTTTCTGATAAGGGTGGGAGGGGTTGGAGATAGGGGTCTTTGTGGTGGGTGGTAGGTTGTAGAATGGATGGAAAGATTCAGCAATCATCATTCCCGGCCTGTCGTAAACGTTATATATTTCACCACTTTCAACAATCTTTCATCAAACAGTCCACTTGTGACAACCTACCACCCCCTCACACCCACCCATCATCTCCCCCAACCTCCCCATCTACCCAAACCGTCCCCTCAAAATCCGTCATCCTCTCCCCCTTAGTCGTAAACATCTCCGTGCGCACCGTATAATACCCCTTCTTCAACCACGGATACGGAATCATCACGCTGTACGACATCTCGACCGGGCCTTTCTCCGGTGGGCATTTATAAGCCTCGTTCTGGGTGATTTCGAGCCGGTGGTTGCAGATTTTGTCTTTGACGCTGGGGCCGAGGGTTCCGTTTAGGGAGGCGGTGACTTTGATGAGGGGGGTGGGGCCGAGGGCGGAGGTTAGGGTTCCTGTGAGAGTGAGGGTGAAGTGGCTACGATGGTGAAGGTTGGTGTTGGCAGCTGCTTTTTTTTGCGAACGCATACATATGCGAGAAAATAGGCGTGTAGAGTGGGACTTACTCGTCTGGTGGGTTTGGGATAAGATCTAGCTTTTCGATGGTAAGAATGTCGTCTTTTGGGTCACCGTTGTAGTGGGCGGGAGAGTCTCCAGGGACGTTTTGACGGCAGTCGTGAAAGCTTGATGGATCTGTGGGTTTTTTTATCTGTTGAAGTGGTTCTTGATTTTCAATTGCCACTGATATGGCGACAGGACGGAGTAGTGCCAAGATCCAAATGATCGTTGAGATGGAGGTATGCATTTTTGCTTATTATTCCATTCGTTCCCTCGACCGTGCGATACAACTTGAGAGAACAAGAATCGAGAATCTGTTCTGGTAGTCAAAGTACGTAAATCCAGGCAGCCGTCTGAATTCTAACAGCAAATATAGCGGATTCGTCGACCAATAGTGACTGGTAAGGGGGTCCATCTATCGATCAATCTGTTGACAGATTCAGCAATGCCGGAAATCCATTTGATCATCTGATCTATCGTCAACCCATGCTAAGTTTTGGCTGGATTTTCTTGCGCTGTCAATCGGAGCGAGATGTTGCTGGCAGCAATCGCACCTAGTCCCTAAAGCTTTCGTAAGTAGATCAATCCATCAACCCCTTTAATCCATGGGGTAAGGCTTGGCTATACAGGCCAACTTGACATGTTGGTCGAGGACTAAAACTGGTTGTTGACCTTTCAATGTTATCCAGTGCACATCTGACACTTCCCGACAGCAACATGTCTGAAATAGCCGATAGCAAGTAAAACTGCCATTCTGGCTGGAGAAGGCTCAATTTAGAAGCTCCAAAAAGTGACTCCGGTAATCTGACCGACTGTCTTTGTACATGCAGATTCAATAGCCCGAATTCATGAGGTTTGAGTACAGTAATCTTATTACGGGGACGAAGAGTTGTGTCCGCCTACTGTGGTACGCTGTGGTCCTTGCCGGTAATGAGTTGTTAAATATATGTATTTTCGAGACAAGGTATTGTTGACGCTCTCTATATTGAACCATCCAGACAGTCTGTTCTCTGTGATACATGGTCATATTCGTTTTCAGTAAAGTATTGACCCTCAGGCGAGCAAGAGTAGAATTCTCGGATTGGCCATCGCATCGAGGTTTTCGATACCAAGTACCAACATTACCGCACAATCGTTGTATACTTAACAATGGAAACCCTTTCTGTCGTAATTAACACGACTTGATTCGAATATGGAGGTCTATTGAAACTTGGGATGGATCGTCCTCCGTCCTCCCACTAGAACTACTGTATGCTCGTCGTCAACGTCATCACTAACTCTATCTCAACTTCTATTTCAAACAATTGTTACAGAAATCCCTGTTACTCTTTTCCTCTCTTTAGCTGACACTCAATTAACTACTCTCAACCAACCTCCCCGATCAACCTTCAAACTCATCAAACATAGCTTCCCCACCCGCCCTCCGCCTCCGCTCCCTCCTCCGCACAATGTCCACCACCACCCACCAACTCAATGTCCCTACAGCACCCTGGAAACAGGCCTTCCTCTCACATATTGCCAAAATGGACTCTCCTGAATTCGTCTTCGCCTCTTTACATCCGTCCAAAGACTCCTCTTCACCAACACCCTATGTCCCCCGCCTCCGCTACTGCATCTATCGAGGCATGTGGGGCGAGCTGCCCGAGAATAAACACAATGACGCACCTCAAAACCCCCGCGCTTACAATTCTGAGATGCCCACCTTTACGACAGACGTACGAATGCAAAAGGTTGGAGACATATTTACTAGTAGCGCTGGGCATGCGACTAAAGATGAGCAAGTGCAAGGCAGCGGAGGTGGGGGGCCAGTAGAAGCGGTATGGTGGATCAAGGATACAGGGACGCAATGGAGGATCAAAGGGGAGGCGTTTGTGGTGGGCAGGGATATTGAGGGAGAAGGTGAGGAGAGCAGTGGAGTTCGGACTGTGAAGAGTGAAGTTGGAGAGCGGATGAGGGTTGTGGATGGGAGCAAGGAGCAGGAGTGGAGTTGGGGGAAGGAGTTGACTGCGCATTTTGGGAATTGTAGTCCTGGAATGAGGGGTGAGTGATCCAAGTCCAGCGTTCGAAACGGCCAGCGGTTGTTTGACTTCGCATGCTGACAATACGATTCTCCAGGTTCTTGGAGGAACCCTCCACCAGGTACGCTGGTGAAAGGCGAGCCGGACAAGGACCATCAACTTGCGCAGAAAGTGACAGACCTGCACGATCCGATCGCAAGGGCGAACTTCCGCGTTGTCATTATCAAACCAGAAGAGGTCGAGCAAACGGATATCAGTGACCCGGCCAAATCGAGGAGATATCGATACACGTTTGTAGTAGAGAAGGGACAAGGCACCGAGGGCAAGGGAGAGTGGAGGATGGAGGAGCTTTGGCCTTGATTGGCCCCTCAGCATGATGCTACGGAGCAAGCACAATGCCAACACGAGTTCGTCATCGTACATGATCAGAAATTGGACACAATATGCTTGTCCGGGTCCTTCTCACACATTGGCATGCTGCTAAGCCCCATTACAAAGACCAGCAGAATCTTCTGAATTTCAGCACTACCAGTGTCAGCCCTAGTCACGGACCTTGCAAGAACGACGTTGTGCTTCGTATCTCAAAGAAAAATATTCATGTGATGACAGCGGGAACGTCCGGAGATTCTCCAAATAGAAAAGGCAGCCAATTTGCAAGTGCTATCAGAATATTTATTGGTGGAAACAGCCAAATGTTTACTTCCAACTACTTCCAATCCACGACCATCTGCTTACAATATGCGGGGTTGGCCAAAGGCATTACTTGCTGACTCGTTTGACACTTGGATAATCGATCGTTTAGGGATTCAACGCCAAAGGATTGTGATGTAACAGAAGTGGAAGAGGCGTGGTAAGGGGGTGATCAAGTAAGTGGCCTAAGTTCATTAGTAAGCTCTGCTACAGGAGCAGCAGAGGATTCAGGTAACAGTTAAACATTTCGAGCTACTGCCCAGGCGGCGCATTCTTGTACGTACCATCCAACATTCTCGTCGGGATTCTTGGTTCAACGGTCGGCAAATTCTAACCTAAGAAGGGCTTTGCAACAACATAATGCCTTGCGTTTCCAACTATGCGATGTTTCATCCTACAGGAATATCTGTAGGAAGATATTGCCACGATGTTAAGTCATACATATATTGTGATCTAGGCCCTTCTCTGTGGCCGTAAAATATCCTCCAATATCCATCAATATTGTCCTTTAATATGCTCACTTATATGCAGCGTTACCTCTACCCTATTTCTTTGTTGTTAAATGCCTTTTCTCAAGTTCGTGGACAATCCGCTGGCGGTTCGTCCGGAGTGCCTTCGGCGTCTTTCATTCCATCGTCTGGCGTTCCAAATGTGCCGCCTCCATCCACATTATCATCGAATCTCTCATTGAGTCTCGGGTCTTCGGCAGGGACACCATCAGGGCCTCCACCTGGGATTCCGTCAGCCGGGTCAAGTGTTCTGTTACCGACGGCTGGTATAGTACTCGTAGCTACAATTAGTTCAACGGCTGTCAGCGAACAATTTATACCTACAACTTTTCCAGGGTATGCTACGCTAACTACTACTATCTCAACGACTTCATTGGACGCGCAAAGTAACCCGATTACGGTCTTGAACGGTCCTAGTGGCGTTGCTTGGACGCCTACTAATCAACCTTCTGGGGCTCTTGAGGTCCCACCACCTTCAATAGTACCCTCTCAAATACTGCCTCAGACTACACAGTCTTCAGGAATAGCATTGCCGACGATTACGACTTCCTATGATCCTGGGGCAGTAACTATTCTTTTCATTGACCCTACCATCACGGGGAACACTGTTATTCGAACGAGTGACGATCATCATACTCTAGGATTTTATCCATTCATTAAGGGAGGACCAGGCTGTTTCTTTTGTCCTCCAGGCCTTGATAATGGGGGGTTTTTCTCGTTTGGGATGAACTTGCCAGGCATATTCCCTCCTCCGACTCCTCCCCCCTTTCCAAAGGTCAATAATTGGCCGACGATCACAGCCGACTCCTGATCCGGGAAACAAAGACCAGCCGTCTACGCAGCCAACGAATTCAGCCGATTCAACGGCGACATCTACCGGAACACCATCGTCCTCGGAAACATCGTCATGTAGTGCGAGCACTATTGCATCGGACTGCTCCGTGCTTTGCTCTGCTACAAGCGGTTCTGGCTCCTCTCAAAGTTGCAGCACTAGCTGCTTCTCAACTGTTACTGGATGCAGTACCGTAGGCACAACTATAACATCAACCACCACCAGGGCATGCCAACTACTGGTGCCTTTCAGTAACATAGTGGATGGATCTGATTATGCGCAGAACTCGGCAGCTCGTACAGCAAACCCTTCCAGTGCAGCTTCTCGCTCTGCCGGCACCATAACCGGATCCGTGTCAGCTATTGCCACCGGGAATTCGACATCTCAAGATGGAAGTGGCGGTACTTCGTCCATACCGCCTACGAGTACTACGAATACGACCACCACTGCGAGTACAAGCAGTCCCTCAGACTTCTGTCCCGCAACCAGTCCAGCATCTAGCGATCCTCGGATTCCCGGCTGTTGGGGTGTCCCCGGTAACTTCAACCATGGTCGTCTAGAGAACAGTCTGAAGGCTAACATTGATTAGGTTGTGCTTACTATTAAGCTTCTGAGCAAGGTCTTCCTGCTGACACTCCGAACTACTGCAACTGCGGGGGTACCACAGCTCCGCTCCTTACCAGCGACGGGACAACCGACTGCTTCTATAGTACGCAGCCTGCATCCAACATTCCCTTGGGGACATTGAGTGGAGTTAGCACTACGTCAGCTTCCGTTCAGCCATCAACATCCCCACCACCATCAACGTCGGCACCCCCATCTTCTTCAACAGTGGCAACCACTACATCTTCTCCGGTTTCTACCACCATAGATACTTTCCCATGCACATTATCAGAGGTAGCTCCCCTAGCCATCTCTAACGGTGTCGGTGCCGGTTCGACGCAGGACTGCTGGTGTAATTTTGCTGGAGGTATTAATGCTTGGAGTTACGGCGGAACACCTGGCGATAATTGCTGCGACAACGCTTGCAATGCCTGTACGAATCAATGCAGAGACACTACAGGGGGCCCTTTTTTTCCTCCTAGGCGTCGTGAACTTGCTCTGGGTAAAGATCGACCGCGCCAAATATCCAGCAAAAATTCAAGACGAGATTCTATTGCCAAAGCTCACGCGCCGGCAATTCGAAAAGAGCCATGGACGGCGATCGGGCGCTTGTTCGATGTTCGAGGACTAAAAGACCATCAACCAAAATGGCAGTATTATGCGCCCAAAGGCCTGCAATACACAAGGACTGGACGAACAAGAACGGCGCTGACGCACAAGACCCATGCATCTTTGACGACTACTTCAATTTGCAAGGCCCTACCAAAGCGAAACTGTCTGAGACCGCTAGAAAGCTCCTAAGCGACAACGAAGACATCACCGACTCAGTCTACCTCTTAATGGTAGCTATAGGCCCCAAGGACAACCAGATTGCAGATTTCACCGTTACCGTCAGTGCGAGCGCAGGGGTGTTCCTTGCTAACGCCATTGACAGAGGCGCAAGGCCAGAGGACAATCCGCCTCGGGACCCGATTCCATACAAATTCTCTCAGGTAGCTTGGTGGATGTGGGTGAGGACTGTCAAGACGGACAATCCGGACGCGACTGATTTTTCAGGGATTAAATCGTTCTGGCAACGCGATGTTGACAACCCAGACACCGTCGAGATCCTGAATGAGATCTTTGCGGGAAAAGACATAACTGAGACGGTCAAATTCGACCCCAGCGACGAAGGCCCTGACAATGCTTTTTGGCCGCTACTTGGTTCACCAAACGGGAATGGCATGCAATACTTCCTTACTGATCATAAGGTCGCCACCAAAGGCAAGGGTATTAAGAGGATCAGTGTCACCACGGATAAGAACAAGAGATACCAGATGTGGGCTACGATTGGATAAGGATGATCGATGTTGCGACTCGGATGGTTAGCCTTAAAATGAACCTTTGAAGTTCTGTCTTCGGAAATGCTTCCATAATGTATTGGATAGAGATTAGAGCACTCTTTCCGCGGCGAGGCGTGTCGTTTGATCCCTTCCATTTCCTAATGCAACTACCTTACACTCGTTCCAACTTTAAGCAAATCGTTTCAAGTTAGACAGTTCTACGGGGGGGTCCATCTCTTCGCAAAAGCCTTTTCTCTTCCACGGAACAGTGCAGGGTGTCAAAATCCGAATTTCATGGGCTTATGATGAAATCCGCGCTCTTGTATCAAGTCCGCAGCTTCTGGGATAGCCAGGCCCCACCCAGAAAATAAGTGGTGGTTTATTTATTTATTTACCATATCCCTTGAGAAATCAGACGGAATGCGACTCTCAAAGTTACAATATCACAACCCGTCGGTGACAACATTGAATATCACTGATAAATGTTTCTACTACACATCTGCATTTAGACAATCAGATAATTGGACGGGTTTTTAATTGTCTGGCACGGGTATCGAAATGATGAAAGTCGACAACGCGAGAGTGAAAAGGAGGCAAGCTTCTCGCTAAAATTCCCAATTATTCTTTGAAATGCGCCTGTAGCGCCTTGCTGGCTTTGCAGATTCATTAAGCGAAAAAGTGAAAATATTGTCCCCGGCGCCAGCGAAGATTTATTGGGATAAATACTGGGTAGATGTCTAAAAAGGATGGTGACGCAGACCGGATTGGTGATATAAAACCTGCGAAAACCGGAGGGACAAAAACAACACGGACCCCGTTCATACCTCGTCTTCGCTTCCATAAATTTCATCAAACATCTCATTGTACTCGGTCCGCTTCCTCGCCCTTTCCTTGTCTCGCGAGACCACAATCTTCATTGCGCGCTTGAGTGGGCAATGGAAAACACGTGCTTCACCCAAGTCACTGCCGTCGGTGACTTCATAGCTAGTGATGCCGTCCTTACTACCTTCGACATCAAGCTCTCTTGCAGTGCTCTCAGTATTGCACACTAGGAGTACGCCGTGCTCTTGCCACCCCTTGTTGAGGACAATTAATACCGACAAAAAAGTGGGTCTGAGCTGAAAGGACCTATCTCGTCGTACTCCATCCGGCTTCACATGAAACGAAGCATAAAGTTCCCGATCCGGCACGTCGGCTTCTAGTCTCTGCAGTCGCCTGCAAAGCGACCGATGAAAGCATAATATCTCCTCGAGTTTGCTTACTCCACGCTTAAACTGCATGAATTTCCCAAAGAAACTCCCATCCGAAACGTTCTTATCTCGGGCACGATGCGGAAACCATTCCTGATAGACCTGGCTCAGCAGATCGAAAGAATCTTGCCCTGTCAAACCAGCATTACCGTATATGACGCAGTCTTTCCAGCAGAACGCTCGGCAGTCGTCGGGATTCAGGTCTGACAGAGATCGAACGGTATGTCGGTTGTTGTAGCCACGAAACTCGAGCAGGCGCTCCGAGTCTGTGGCCGCAGGGTTGATGTAGAGGGGAATGTGGAATTGTTTGCGTTGTGGTTCGTAGTGTAATTCCAAGTCATCGTGAGAGCAGCGATGTTCTTGGTCCATGATGTGTGTTTCGACTTGCGAAGTGTGAGAGAGAAAGGAAAACAGCATGGAGAATGATCGAAGCCGGAAGATAGATACAGTAAAGCATTCAAATAAGAAACCAAGCTCTAACCGTCAACTCTTCTTCACATCAGTACTATAGAGCGTTTAGAACTACACATCATCGCTTACAAGTAGAAGAATTGAAGGAGCTGACTGAGTCTAGACAGCAGTGTTTGCTCAACCCTACTTGAAACAATGACGTTATGACACTTTTACCCATACTTCAAGAGAAACATGTCCTGCGTTTGAGATTTCGTGCTCGAGCCCTGAGACCCTCGCTAATGCTTGTACTACGTAGTCGATGTTGAGGTATGAGGGTCAGAAGAAGAGCATACCTTAGACATGTGTATATATTAGTTGAACTATTCTAGAAATTAGAAACTACGAAGGGAGAAAGAAGGTGAAAACTCTGAACCTCACTAGCGTCAGCCCTATACTCTAGGGCTCGAAGCGAAGATTACTAATCACAGAGGTAACAGTACGAGTACTGTTGCCTCAGTTCTCAGACGTGTCAACGTCGCTAAGTCTCTTCGAATTAGCGTTCTGCTGACTTCGCAGCATACGAACGACACGTCTGAATGCAAATCTCTGTAAGATAGATTGATCTGCGTTAATTTGATGACAGCTCGCACAACTTGTCTCGTTAACTTTTGCAAGTCACAACATTCTTGTTTGTGACGTGATCATCAATGCACAACATGTAAATCATAATGTATGTGAACTTGCAATAGTACTTTCACATATGCTTTATCTGATGCGTCTAATTTAAGTATCAATAAAATTCTGCAAGATCAATAAGTTGCATCATTGCATTATTAAGTTGACTGCGTGTGATAATTCAAGTAGTTGAACAGCATGATCAAGAATATGCTAGCTTCAATTTTTTGCTTTTGTTATCAGATATTTTATGATCATATTATCAACTGAACTTAGTTGAACTTGTATCATGTTGTGTGATGAAGATTTGATTCAAACATTCTTTTTGATGATCAAGAAAGTGCGTTAAGTTAAAGTTAAACTGATCACGTCAAGTTGAATCATCGAGATCGAGTTGAATTTTCAACTCATCAAGACTCAATTCAAGTCAAAATTCTTGACTTAAGTATTTGAGTTAAGTTGAAATGTTCAACTTAAGTATTCAAGTTGAGTCAGAGAATTGAAATTGAATATTGACTTGAAATTTTCAACTCGACTCATTAAGACATGAAAATAAATAGATAAATATTTTATTATGACTCTCTATTATAACTTTCTATCATGACTCTCTATCAAATAATCTTCATAGTTTCTCATCATGACTCTCTATCATAACTTTCTATCATAGCTCTTTATCAAAGCTCTCTATCAAACAATCTTCATGTTTCTCTTCATGTTTCTCTTCATGTTTCTCTTCATGTTTCTCTTCATGTTTCTCTTCATGTTTTTCTTCATGTTTTTCTTCATATTTCTCTTTATGACTTTCTTCATGTTTTTCTTCATGTTTCTCTTCATGTTTCTCTTTATGACTTTCTATTAAAAAGATAATGCAAAGATGAAAAATCGAAAAAATTTCTATATTTAACTTTCTTGATATCATATTCAATTGCTTGATGAGTCAAGTTGAGTCAGTGTCACGGACTGAGGGCTGGATGGAACCAGGATGGAATTCTAATAACTAGATTTTAGATACAAGACGTTGCACGAAGAAGAAAGGAAAGAAAAAGATCATTCAGAGGTTCTTATACCCCATGAACGCTGGGTACCATCCGTACCGGGGGGCCCCCATAACACCACTGATAACCTCACGCCTATCATCACCTATAATATTGTCCAACACCACCTAAGTGACCTAACACCTCTTTTCCCAACACTTTCCGAGTAACACATGCTAAAACCGTGACAGTCAGCGAGTTCTGACTTGACTCAAGATTGATATCAAGTCAAATTATGAGATTCAACTTAAGTATTTGAGTTGAGTCAGAAGATTCAACTCAAGTACTTGAATTGAATCAGAATGTAAATATGAAAACTCAACTCAATGATCAATTTAGTTGAAGCAGTCAACTGAAAAATGACTGACTATGATCAAATCATGCAAGTCAATCTTTGATAAATACATGCATCAAACAATTGAAAATTGATTTCAATTAATGTCAAGAACTCAACAGATTAACACTCTTTATTTGCTGTTGAAGAATAAAAAGAATGTAATTCTCATCATCAGAATTGAATTTGAAAAAAACATCATTTTTCAAATTGCATTCTTGATGTTCATTTCTGCTAAAACAACATTAATCATCATGTCATTGAATGCTTTGAAGAATGAGCAATGCAAAAAGCTAAAAGATATTAATGATTGTAAATTCTTTGTATTGAATGAAGATAGTTACAGCAGTTTCAATATTGCATTAATTCATTAAAAAAGTTTCACTCATTGTAAATCTTCAGTTTAAGTTAAAATTCTTCAAAAGATGTTAATAAATCAATGTTCATAAGTTTAAAAATTGCAATATTCAAATTCTTCAATGATGAGATTTTAAAACATGTCAGTTTTTTCACAAATTTATATCTATTGACTATTAATGAAATGCACTTGATATCGAAGTGAAGTACATTTTGTTCAAAGTACTTTGATCTTGAAGTGTTTCATGCAAAACTGTTTGCAAAACTTTCTCTTTTAAGCATCTTTGCAATTATCAATGCAAAAACACTAATCATTGTAAAAGATTGATGCAATTTTAGTTCAGATATCAAAATCATTAAAACTGCATTAAATCATTTTGAAATATATATTCAGATTAACTCACTTCAAATGTTTGCAATCAATATGCTTGATCTGCAGCATATTTTATCTGTGCAAGTGAATGATTCATTAAATATTTTTAAGATTATTATTTTTATGAATTTCATAAAGATCATCAATAATGTCTGCACATTAATGCATTGCTGAATGAATCAACTGTTATATTCTCATGACTTTAAGAACTGAGTGACATCTTTTTTTTTCAACATGATCTCAATTAATAAGACTAAAATTGCAATCTTTTTTAAAAAATCATTGATTGAAAACATAACATCTTGAATTTTAATTGCAACAAATGTTTATGAGCTTAACGTTGATAATTTTGATGTAGCAAGAGTTTTGCAATGATTGCTATCAAGTAGTATGTCAAAGCTGTATCAACATCTGAGTTAAGACATATATTGTGATAATAATCAGATAAATTTTACACTTTTACACTCTTCTTGATGTATAAAGTTCAGAAGTGAAAAAAAGATGAATAATCAAGACAATACAGATTAGAAAGAAACAGAAATGAGATTTAAAAAAAAGAACATGACTTGCATTGATTTAAATTGATGTCGTGATATGAAAGTTAAGCTTTAAGAATTATTGAATGCTTTGACAAGTGATGATTGCATTCACAATGTGAAACTAAACTTCTTTCAAGATGAAGTTTATTAAACTTTAATTTATATAAAGCTCAAATCTTGTTGTTTTAATTATGATTTAAATTCTCAAATCTTCATTGCAAGTCACGACAAGCTGATTAAAGATTCAAAGAAAGACTCACTTCATCATTCATGATTATGTTATCAGCTTTAAGAATGATGAGCAGAAAAGACTCTCAGAATGTTTCTCATTAATTATATGAATCATTGTTTATTGTTGATAATGTTCAATAGTATATTAAAGTCTTTAACAAATTGAGCTGAATATATTCATGATGAATTGAGTCTGCAACGCTGAGTTGAAGATGAGTGAAGTAATCTTTAAATATATCATCTTGAAATTATAATCATATTGAAACGAAATCACAGCATAAGTTCTGATGCAAGCGAGATTTTTAATGAGTAAAGATGAGTCAATAATATATAAAGAAATAAAATCTCAGATTTGAATGCAAATGATGCTTTGATGAATTTCAATAATTAAAGAAACAGTTAACTCATTTCTTGTAAATATAATAAGTTGATTAAAGATGCAGCAGACACAATGAATGACTCATGAAAGTAAGTCAAGATGAGAAAGTTATCGATGAAAAGTATGAAGCTTAAAGAAAAGATTCAGTCTTTGATGCTGAATGAATCACATGATAAAGCATTGCAATCAATCAGCTCTAAGCAAACATTAATGAAGAATGAGCAAAAGCTTGAAACTGATGTAAGTAATTCAACAGATACATGATAGTCTTGTGAAACACTTTAAGAGATAGAAATTAATAGTATGATGAACAATTCAAGAAAACTTTTGTTGTCAGAAATGACAAAGCAAAAAAGAAAGTTTTCAACTAAATATGAAAGTTAAAATTGTGTGATGTCAATTTGTTGATTTCAAACACGAAAATTTTAATCAATAAATAAGTAATCACATATCTTAAGAAGATTTATCAAAATAGTGAAACTATCTGACATGTTGATAATTGAGTCAATGAAATTAATAGCTGCTTCTGCATCATTATTAATGATATTGAAAGATATGACTTTCACATCATGCTGCTGATTGTACTTCAAGATGTTTTCATCAAGTCTTTCAAATCTTGTGATATAAAAATTAATAGTTGAGTGAAGTGAAAATTTATCTTGACTTAATCTGCGTAGGGACGTGAAAGTTAAATTGAGCATCATACTTCATATGTCTTCAATTGCGAATTTTGATGCATGTTTCTCTGCTTACAATCTTTCAAAGTAAGATTTCATCACGCTCTTGAGTTTCAATAAATAAAATTCATTCAAAGTTCAATTTTCAAGCATTTAATCACTGTTTTTTATGAAATTAAATTGCTTACGCTGAAACATCTTTAGATTGTTATTCAATAATTCAAGAAGTTGATTCAGTTTAAAATTGAAATCTTTAATGCTTTGTAAATTCATTAAAATGTTGATCAGCATGCACTTTTGAAGTCATGTTATCACGATCATTGAATCAGTTAAGTGAAGAATATACAATAAAGTTTGCTCATATTTGAATGTTTCAGCAGTCTTTGTCTGAAACATGACAGTTGTATAACGCAGCATGTAACAAAGAAGATTAATATTTGCATACTTAATTACATATTAAAGAGTTAAGTATGTTTCAACATGAGCACAGTAATTCTGATGATTGTTGAAATGTTCATCATATGCTGATGATTCAATAACAACTTTAGTCATGAGTGAAAATCAATGAATTTTATCAGATATTGAATTTAATACTTGAAGTCAAGAGAATTGATAACAAGATTCATCTGTACATGATGTTGACTACGAATCTTTTGATTCTATTCTGTGTTCAAATAAAAGTCAAAAGAGTCAAGAAATTTCAATTCAACGCAGTTCAAATTGTTAGAAGCCTGCCTAGAGCGAGTCAGATAGGGGTGTCATTTAACTAGAAGATAAATGCTAAGGAAGAAAGATAGCTACGGGAAAGAAGCTGGCTACATATGTGTGTTTCTCAGCCGACGCTAGGCCCAATAGGGACTAGTCAAGATGACGGAGCGAGAATAGGCCTGGTAAGGCTAGAAGGCTGAGCCTGGCAAGGCTAGGATCGTGACATTACCTCTCCCCTTCGACGATTCATGTTCGCATGAATGTATTTTCTGCCCGGCTCGATTGATTGCCCAATCATGATTTCACAGGCTCAGGCCTGTTAAATCGTGATTGGTTGAATTGTCGATTAGCGCGATTTGT
>JAABVA010000878.1_pt1 | contig 34514 bp, 35 predicted proteins | sample 5560331 | NCBI WGS metagenome assembly JAABVA01 (sample SAMN12812661, study PRJNA571458) | rock metagenome | isolation source: Antarctica rocks | place: Antarctica: Victoria Land, Mt New Zealand sud | collected 2016-01-07 | reverse complement strand
GCTGCGCCGCAGGGCGGTGCTGCGCCTCAGGGTGGGGCTGCGCCGCAGGGCGGTGCTGCGCCTCAGGGTGGGGCTGCGCCGCAGGGCGGTGCTGCGCCTCAGGGTGGGGCTGCGCCGCAGGGCGGTGGCGCGCCGCCGAGCAGCGGCGGCCAGAGCGCTCCGTAGCTCGGTGACCGGCGCTCCGCCGGGCCGCGCCCCCGAGGCGCTGCTCGCCCTCGACGAGCTGACCCGGCGGCTGCGCCGCGAGTGCCCATGGGACCGTGAGCAGGACGAGCGCTCGATCGTGCCCCACACGCTCGAGGAGGCCTACGAGCTCGCCGACGCCGCCCACCGGCACGACGACGCCAGGCTCCTCGACGAGCTCGGGGACATCCTCTTCCAGGTCCACTTCCTCGCGCTCCTGCTCGAGGAGCGGGGCGCCGGCGATTTCGCGCAGGTGGCCGAGCACTGCGCTCGGAAGCTGATCCGCCGCCATCCGCACGTCTTCGGGGAGCGGGAGGTGCGCGACGCCGGGGAGGTGCTGCGCAACTGGGAGGAGATCAAGCAGGGGGAGGAGGGCCGCGAGCGCGGCATCTTCGCCGAGGTGCCCGAGAATCTGCCCTCGCTCCTGCACGCGCGCAAGGTCCAGCGGCGCGCCGCGGCGAGCGGCTTCGACTTCGACGGGGTGGAGGCGCCGCTCGAGGCCGTCGAGGCCGAGCTCGCGGAGCTCGCGGCCGCCCGCGAGGACCGCGAGGCGGCCTTCCACGAGGTGGGAGACGTGCTCTTTGCGACGGTCAACGTGGCGCGCAAGCTGCACGTCGACCCCGAGCTCGCCCTGCGCGCGACGAGCGCTCGCTTTCGCGCTCGCGTGCAGGCCGCCGAGGCGCTCGCGGCGTGCGCCGGACGGGCCTGGCAGGATCTCTCGCCCGAGCAGCAGCTCGGCTTCTACGCCCAGGCCCGCACCGAGGAGGAGAGCGCGTCCCACCCATGAGCGCCATCGAGCAAGTCCACGCCCGTGAGATCCTCGACTCTCGCGGCAACCCGACCGTCGAGGTCGAGCTCTCCCTGCGCTCGGGCGCGTGGGGGCGCGCCGCGGTGCCCTCCGGTGCCTCCACGGGCGAGTTCGAGGCCACCGAGCTGCGCGACGGCGGGGAGCGCTACGGCGGCAAGGGCGTGCTCCGGGCGGTCGAGCACGTGAACGACGAGATCGCCCGTGCGGTCAAGGGCCGCGACGCGAGCGGCCAGGCCGCGCTCGACCGCGCGCTCGTGGAGCTCGACGGAACTGCCGCTAAGAGCCGGCTGGGGGCCAACGCCACCCTCGCGGTCTCACTCGCCGCCGCCCACGCGGCCGCCGCCGAGGAGCGCCTGCCGCTCTGGCGCTACCTGGGCGGGGAGGCGGCCCACGTGCTTCCCGTGCCGATGATGAACGTGCTCAACGGCGGCGCCCACGCCGACAACCGGGTCGACTTCCAGGAGTTCATGATCGTTCCCGTCGGCGCCGAGCGTTTCTCCGAGGCGCTGCGGATGGGGACCGAGGTCTTCCACCACCTCAAGGCGACCCTGCGCAAGCGGGGCCTGGGCACCGCCGGAGGCGACGAGGGGGGCTTCGCGCCCAACCTCGAGTCCAACGAGGCGGCGCTCGAGATGCTGATGGAGGCCATCGGCGCCTCGGGCTACGTGCCGGGCACGCAGATCGCGATCGCGCTCGACCCGGCGACGAGCGAGCTGCATACCGACGAGGGCGGCTACGAGCTCGAGCACGAGGGCCGTACGCTCACCTCCGGTGAGCTTACGGACTACTGGACCGATCTCGCGAGCCACTATCCCATCGTCTCGATCGAGGACGGGATGGACGAGGAGGACTGGGAGGGCTGGGGCGAGCTGACGGAGAAGCTGGGCGCGCGCGTGCAGCTCGTCGGCGACGACCTCTTCGTCACGAGCTCCGAGCGCCTGCGCCGTGGCATCGAGGCCCACGTCGGCAACTCCATCCTCGTGAAGGTCAACCAGATCGGCACGCTCACCGAGACGCTCGACGCGATTAGGCTGGCCCGCGAGAGTGGCTACACGGCGGTCATGTCGCACCGCTCGGGCGAGACGGAGGACGTGACGATCGCCGACCTCGCCGTGGCCACCGGGTGCGGGCAGATCAAGACCGGCGCCCCTTCGCGCTCGGATCGCGTGGCGAAGTACAACCAGCTTCTGCGCATCGAGGAGGCGCTGGGCGACGACGCCACCTACCCCGGGCGCAGCGTCTTTCGCTCCTAGCCCGCGGGGAGCTACCGGGCCAGGACGACCGGACGCGCTGCCACCCTTTGCGGGCACATGCGCCGTGAAGCCGCGCAGGCGGTCGTGCAGCAGGAAGGGGAACGCCCGGGTCGAGCGAACGAGGCGGGCATGCCGCCGACCCGCTCCGCCCGCGCCGCACCTCCGCCCGGCCGCCGCCCGGCCGCTCCGCGTTCCTCCACCGCCTCGCTGCGCGTGCGCTGGGACCGGGTGGCGCGCACGACCCTTCTGCTCGTCCTCCTCGGGGTCCTGGGCCTCTACGTGCAGCCCGCGCGCTCCTACCTCTCGACCCAGCGCGAGGCCAAGCGCGAGCGGGCGCTCGTGCGCGGCCTCGAGCGCGAGAACCGCTCGCTGCGGGTCGAGCAACGGGCGCTCGGCGACCCCCACACGCTCGAGCGCGAGGCGCGGCAGCTGGGGATGGTCCGCTCCTCCGAGCGCTCCTACGTCGTGCGCGGACTACCCGGGGGGCCTTGAGGGACGCTGGTAGCCTCGCGCCGGTGTCCTTCGTCCACGCTCACCACCAGTGGGAGGACGGGACCCGCAGGCTCAGGGAGAGCCCGCCCGAGCTGCGTCCGACGCTCGAGCGGGTGATTCATCGGATCGTGGACGAGCTTCATCGTCGCCTGGGCGGTCCGTTCTCCACCGACGAGCTCGCCGAGCTCTACGACGAGGGCACGGACTGGTGCCTGTCCGTCGCGATGGACACCGCGCCCGAGGACCCACGGGCGTGGGACGCACACACGCTCGCGGGCGCCGCGTTCGCCCGCTACGCGCGCGAGGCCGCGGATTTCGCGGGTGGCCGCCGGCTGTCGGCCTAGCTCCGCCGGGGGCCCGAGCCGGGGGCCGGCTCGGGAAGCGATCGCACGAAGTCGTAGAAGCGCCCGATCGGCACGAAGCCGAGGCGCCGGTAGAGATGGCGCGGCCAGTCGTTCTCGTGGGCGAGGAGGAAGACCCGATCGTTGCGCTCGGCGCGCGCCAGCTCGACCGCCGCCAGCACGCTCGCCCGTGCGAGGCCGCGCCCCCGATGCTCGGCGAGCGTTCCCACGTCCTCGATCTGCGCGGTGCGTCCGTCCGCGTAGAGCCGGCAGGTCGAGACGACCTCGCCTGCGCCGAGCACTCCGAGGTGGCGCGTTCGGGTCGCGGCGGCGGTCCGCAGCCCCTCGTCGCGCAGCTGGCAGGCCGCTCCTCGGTCGCGTGGCGGCGCGAGCGAGCGCAGGAAGCGGGCCTGGAAGGCCCGCACCGCCTCGGAGTCGAGCTCCCGAGCGACGTGCTCTGCGGCGGCCGGCCGGTCGGGCGCCTCGCGGTGGACCATGGCCACGAGTGGCTGGATCCTCCATCCCAGAGCCGCGAAGCCCGGTGCGAGGCGCAGACCGAGCGCCTCGTCGTCCACCGTCACCTTGCGGTGGCGCAGCTCGGCTCTTCCCTGGCGCCGCTCGGCCTCGGCGGCGAGACGCCGGGCGGGAGCGGTGAGCGGCGCCCGCTCGACGCGGAGCAGGTTCAGATCCCACACGTGGGGCAGCGACGGCGTGAGGAGCGAGCACCCCCAGCGAAAGCGCTCGATGCGCTCCGCGCTGCGGTCCGAGACGCCGCGGACAAACGTCCGGATGAGGGCCAGCTCGTCGAGCTCGACGGGCCCTCGGGGCAGGCGCTAGTCGTCCTCGTCGCCGGAGGCGACCCGGCGGATCACGATCTGGTTCTCCTCGACGGAGACCTCGACCGGCCGGTGCCCCGCCCAGTGCTCGGCGTACACCGGGTCGTCCTGCACGGCGGGATCGAGCCACAGGCCGTAGCCCTCCTCGCCGTGGTCGAAGGTGCCCTCGAGCGCGGCCGTGCTCGTCCGGCGGCGAGTGCGCCCGCCCCGGCGACCACGCCGGCGCGCGGGACGCTCCTCCTCGGAGTCTCCCGCAGGGGCCTCTTCCTCGGGCTCCTCGGCGGCTCGCTCCGCCGCCCGAGCGGCGGCGGCCTCGAGCTCGGCCGCGATGAGCGCATCGTCCTCGGCGCGCAGGTCGATCTCGTCGTCGAAGTCGGGTCCGGCGGGGGCTTCGACCTCTCCGCCCGGCTCCAGGTCGTTCTCGCGCTTGAAGGCCTGGATCTGCTGCACCGTCACCTCGAGCTGATGCGCGATCCACGCGTCGGTGCGCCCCTGGCGAACCCAGCCGCGGATCTGGTTGAGCTGCGGGCGCAATGAGCGACGAGTCATCGGCGGCGCAGACTAGTACATGTCGCGGGCGTGCAGCAGGCGCTTCCGCCGCGCCGACAGACGGGTATCCTCAGCAGGAGAAGTCAGGTCGCGCCCGAAAGGATCACGGCGCCGCGACTTGTCGTTTCGGCTCACAAGGCGGCAGGGAGGCGTAACGCATGTTGGTTCTGACCCGGAAGTCCAACCAGAGCATCATGATTGGGGACGACATCGAGATCTCCGTGTTGGCCATCATGGGGGAGAAGGTGCGCATCGGCATCCAGGCCCCCCGCGAGGTACCGGTCTTCCGCAAGGAGGTCTACCTCGAGATCCAACAGGACCGCGCCGCGGAGCGCGAGGGCTCGCGCAAGGAGGTCGACGCCGCGCTGCGCGACCTCGGCCAGCCCTGAGCGGGCCGCCGGCTCTGCTCAGCCCATGACGTAGTACAGCGTCTCGAACATCGCGACGGTGACCACCACCGCGGTGGCGATGAGCGTGAAGACGAGCAGCGCGAAGCGGACCGACCCGCGCTGCTCCTCGCGTGCCCGGGTCCGCTGGCGCGAGCGTTGGGCCGCGGTGTGCCGCAGCCGCTCGCGGCGGCTCCGGTCGAGCTCGGTCTCCTCGAAGAACGCCTGCTCGAACTGGGCGAGGCTCGCGCGCATCCGCATGGTGGCCGAGGCTACCAAGGGCTTATGTCACCCGTCCGGGAAGGCGTCCACCCCCGCCGAGCCGCAGCGCCGCCAGAGCCCGGCGCCGCGGCGGCGCGCCTGGTCGGCCAGGTGCGCGAACAGTGCACGATGGGCGGTGTTGTCCGGGAAGGGACGAGCGCGGGCGTCGCCGCGGCGTACGAGCTCCGCGTTGACGAAGAGTCCATCCGGGCGGCGATAGACGTAGGCGAGCAGGCGGCCGTAGCGATCGCGCGGATGGAGTCGAAGCGCAGCATCACCGTGCGTCCGGCCACGAGCGCGGCGTTCTGGCGCGCGGCCCGGCGCGAGAAGCACCGCACCCCGACCCCCGGCTTGACGTCCTCGGGGGTGTCCATCCCGATGTAGCGCACCGTGCGGCGCTGGCCCGCGATCTGCACCTTGACCGTGTCGCCGTCGACCACTCGTGTGACGCGCGCGAGCGCCGTGCCCCCGGGCCGCCGTCGCTCGGGCCACCCGTGCCCGGAAGGTGCACGTGCGGGCCGACGATTGCCGCCAGGGCGGCGAGGACCACGAGGAGGGGAAGGGCGCGGGAACGGCTCACCCGTCGGACGCTAGGCGACGGGTGAGCCGCGACGCACGAGCCGTTGCAGAGTTGGCACGCGAACGGCTCGGAAACGGCACGAAGCGCGCGCGGCCCGGCACAGGCGGCACGGCGCACCGCCGGCGGGCCGGGCTACACCGGGTGACCCGGACCGGCCCGTGGGCTAGTGCACCGCCTCCTGCTGCTCGTAGACGCGCACGAAGCGCAGGTAGTTCTCGGCGATGAGCGCCGAGGCCTGCTCACGCGGGAGGCTCTCGTCGAGATAGCCCTTGAGCGCGTCCCACCAGATCGAGCGCCCGATGGCGAAGCCGATGAACCCGTCGACGGGGGCGGCGGCGTTCAGCCACTCGTCGACCTTGTCCGTGCTCGCTCCGCGACCGAGCACCACGCAGACCACGTTCTCGCGGCCCTCCCCGCGCCGGCTCTGCTCCACGAGCATCTCGCAGTCCGAGCGCTCGTCGACGCCCTCGATCTTCCAGATGTCGACCTCGATCCCGAAGTCCTGAATCTCGGCGATCGTCCGGCGCATGAGCTCCGGGCGCAGCTCGGCGTCGTAGCGATCGGCCTCGCCGCCCACGGAGGAGAGCTGGCTCTCCTCGGCGGGAACGAGAAGCTCGAAGAGGAAGAGCCGGTTGTGCGCGTGGAGCCAGTCGGAGAGCTCCTTGAGGCGGCGAAGCTGGCGCTGGTTCATCTCCGTCTCGGCGTCCGGGTTGTAGCGGACGAGCACCTTTGAGAAGTCGGGGTCGAAGCGCTCGATGTGGGCGCCGAAATCGGCGCCGTACTGGAAGTCGAACTCGTCCTGGCCGCTCTTCTCCACGGGCATCGCCAGCTTGAGCCCCTTCTCCTTGGCCTCGCGCGGGATCTCGCCGCCGAACTGCTCGTCGACGAGCACGCCGACGGTCTCGTTCTCGGCCCCGCGGTCGGCGGCCAGGGCCAGGCTCTCGTAGATGACCTGCTTGGCGTCGGCGATCGTCGCCGTCTCCTCGGGAGTCGGGTCGCCCGGAATGCCGAACATCTTCTTCTGGAAGGACCCCCGATGGTCGAAGGCGAGGATGTAGAGCTTGCCGTCGTAGCCGAGAGCCATGGGGAGAAGTCCTTTGCCGTGGGTTGCCGGGGAAGCCCGCAGTCTAGGACGCGCCGCCCTGTCCGGCCCGGGCCATCGACCCGAGCCGCGGGTATGGTGCCGCCGCGATGGAGCACAACTTCACCGGCCCGGACTTCACGCTCGGGATCGAGGAGGAGCTGATGATCCTCGACCGCTCCTCGCTCGAGCTCTCCAACTCGATCGAGGCCATGCTCGAGTCCGCGCCCCAGGGCGACATCAAACCGGAGCTGATGGAGTCCGTGCTCGAGATCGCCACCGGACCGTGCCAGAACACCGCCGAGGCCGGCGCCGAGCTCCGCGGCCTGCGCAAGGAGGTCCTCCAGATCGCGGAGAACAAAGGCCTGGCGATCGGCTCGGCGGGCACGCATCCCTTCGCGATGTGGGAGGACCAGCGCATCGTCGCGCGGCCTCGCTACCGCGACCTGGTCAGCGCCCTGCGGTTCGTCGCGCGCCAGGAGATCATCTTCGGGATGCACGTGCACGTGGGGATCGAGGGCGCCGAGAAGGCGATCCACGTCGCCAACGGGATGCGCGTGCACATCCCCGTCCTGCTCGCCCTCTCGGCCAACTCGCCGTTCTGGCGCGCCGACTACACGGGCCTGGCCTCGGCGCGGACGCCGATCTTCCGCGCCTTCCCCCGCGTGGGGGTGCCGCCCCGCTACCGCGACTGGGAGGACTACGAGGAGCGGATCGGCTTCATGGTCCAGACGCGGATGATCGAGGATCACACCTATCTCTGGTACGACGTCAGGCCGCACCCCGACCTGGGCACGGTCGAGGTGCGCGTGATGGACGCCCAGACGCGGATCGAGCACACCGTCGCCCTCGCCGCGCTCGTCCACGCGCTGGTCAAGGAGCTCGTCGAGCACTTCGAGTCCGGAGAGAAGGTCTCGGCCTATCAGCACGAGATGGTCGACGAGAACAAGTGGCTGGCCGCTCGCCACGGCCTCGAAGGCGAGCTCGTCGACCTGCCCTCGAGCGAGCGCGTGGGGACCCGCCAACTCGCCCATCGCCTGCTCGAGCGCGCGCGTGAGCACGCGCAAGACCTCGGCTCGGCCGCCGACCTCGAGGGCATCCAGGATCTGCTCGACCGCGGCAACGGCGCTCAACGCCAGACCGTCGTCTACGAAGCCAACCGTGACCTGCGCGAGGTCATGGGGGAGATCGTGGCCGCGACCGCGGTCATCTAGCCGAGTCCCCGAGGTCGAGAGGTCGGCCGCCGGACGAGGGGCGCGTGCGCCATGCGGCGCGCTCTATCATCGGACGGTGTCCTCGAGCGGACCCGATCTGTTCGTGATCTGCAAGAAGTGCGGGTCGGAGGTCTCACAGTACGTCACGGAGTGCCCGTACTGCGGCACGCGACTACGCAAGCGGGCGCCCAAGCTCGACCGCGACGGGCGGATGACCGAGAAGCCGGCGCGCGCCCGGCGCCGCCCGACGGACTCGCTCGGTCGTCTGCGGCGCGGCGAGATCCCCGGGATACAGCCCGACCGGCGCCCGTACGCGACGGCGGTGATCGTCGCGCTCAGCCTGTTCGGCGCGTTGATCCTCTCCCTCGCGTTGATCGCGCTGGCCGATCTCGTACCGGGCGACGGCCTCGCGAGCGGGTGGTGGCGCTTCCTCATCGGTCCGCTGATCTACGCCAACACGGGCTACACGCTTATCGCGGTGATTCCGATCGCGGTCTTCGGCTGGCTGCTCGAGCGCCGCCACGGACCCGGGCCGGTGCTCGTGCTCTTCGTGCTCGGCGGGATCGGCGGGGCGCTGCTGGCCTTCCTGGCGCGCGCCGACGCGCTCGCCCTGGGCGGCAACGGCGTCGCCCTCGCGCTGCTCGTCGCGTGGGCGATCCCCGATCTGCGCGACGTGCGCCGGGGCGTGGAGGTGGACGGCGACCTACTCGGGGTCGCCGTGCTCGCCGCCGTGCTCCTGCTCGTGCCGATCGTGGTGCCCTCTGCCGACCCGATCGCGGGGCTCACCGGCGTCCTCGCCGGACTCCTCGTCGGGCTGCCGCTCGCGCGCCTCAGGCGAGGCTGATCGCGCCCGGCACGCCGGGCACGAGCCGGCCGAGGCGCGCCCCGGGGACCTCCGCGGCGCGCTCGGGGGCGAGCGCGGCGAGCAAACCACCCGAGGTCATCGCGTCGCAGGCCAGGCGGCGCCGGGGCTCGGGCACGCGCTCATCGACCGAGGTGAACTGATCGGCCCACGCGCGGTTGCGCCGGCTCCCGCCCGCCACCGCGCGCTCGTCGCTCAAGAGCTCGAGCACGCCGGGCAGCGCGGGGATCGCCGCGGCGTCCACCTCGGCGGCAAGGCCAGAGGCGAGCGCCAGCTCGTGGAGGTGGCCGAGCAGGCCGAAGCCCGTCACGTCGGTGAGCGCGTGGGCGCCCGCGGCCCGTGCCGCCGCGGCCGCCTCGGCGTTCAGCGTGGTCATCGCCTCCACCGCTCCGGCCACCGTCGCCTCGTCGACCAACCCGCGCTTGAGCGCCGTGGCCACCGCTCCGGCCCCCAGCGGCTTGGAGAGCACGAGCACGTCGCCCGCGCGGCCGCCGCCGTTGGTGAGCACCTCGTCGGGGTGCACGGTGCCGGTGACCGCCATCCCGTACTTGGGCTCGGGATCGTCGATGGAGTGACCGCCGATCACGGAGGCTCCCGCGGCGGCGGCCGCGTCGCTTCCCCCGCGCAGGACCTCGCGCAGCACATCGGGCCCGAGCGCCTCGAGCGAGAACGCGACGAGGTTCAGCGCCGTGATCGGAGTGCCGCCCATCGCGTAGACGTCGGAGAGCGCGTTGGTGGCGGCGATGCGCCCGAAGAGGTAGGGGTCGTCGACGATCGGCGTGAAGAAGTCGACGGTCTGCACGAGGGCGAGGTCCGCGCGCAGGCGAAAGACGCCGGCGTCGTCGGCGGTCCCGTGGCCGACGAGCACCCGCGGATCGCTCGGCCTCGGAAGGCCGGCGAGCACCGGACCGAGATCCGCGGGACCGATCTTGCATCCGCACCCGGCGCCGTGGGAGAGCGAGGTGAGGGCCACGGCCATGCCCCTATCATGGCGCGCTTGCCCGAGCGCGTGTTCACCGCCGCGGAGGTCGACGCCGCCGTCGCGCGCATCTCCGACCCCGAGCGCCTCCAGCACGCCCAGGAGGTCGTCACCCACGCGGCGCCCAGCCTGCAGAAGGTGCTCGGCGAGGCGCTCGCCGAGGGCGGCTACTTCTCCTCCGCGCACGAGGAGGCGGTTGAGGCTGCCGCGCGCGAGGAAGACCCCGAGCAGCGGGTGCGCCTCGTGCGCACGCTCGTCGCCGAGGAGGCGCGGCTGGGCATGTTCGTCGGCGCGGCGATCGGCTTCGAACTCCACCGCGAACTCAACCGAACCCCACCACAGGAGTAGAACGACGACATGGAATTGCGCTTTCTCGGACAGTCGTGCTTCGAGCTCTCAGACGGACGGCACAACGTGCTGATCGACCCGTTCCTGAGCCAGAACCCCAAGGCGGCGGTCGGTCCCGACGAGGTGAGCCCGACGACGATCCTCCTCACGCACGGGCACGCCGACCACCTCGGCGACACGGTCGACATCGCCAAGCGCACGGGAGCCACCACGGTGGCGGTCGTCGAGCTGGCTCACGAGCTGGGCGAGGAAGGTCTCGACGTCCGCGACCCGAACCTCGGCGGAACCGTCAAGTTCGACTGGGGGTGGGTGAAGCTCACCCCGGCCTGGCACACCGCCGTCTCGCCGAAGGGCACGCCCCACGTGGCCGCCGGCCTGCTCGTCAACTTCGGCGGCACGCTGATCTACCACCTGGGCGACACCGCGCTCTTCTCCGACCTCGCGCTCGTGGCCAAGCGCGGGGACCCGGTCGACGTCGCCCTCGTGCCCATCGGAGGCCACTACACGATGGACCGCTGGGACGCGATCACCGCCGCCGAGCTCGTCGGTGCCAAGACGGTGATCCCCTGCCACTACGACACGTTCCCTCCCATCGAGAGCGATGCGCAGGCCTTCAAGGCCGATGTGGAGGCGGCCACGAACTCCGATGTGGTCGTGCTCGCTCCGGGCGAGACCCACTCGGTCGCGTGACCCACGCCGTCGTCCTCATCCAGGCCGAGCGCAACGCCATGGCGGGGCTGGGCGGCGCGCTTGCCGACATCGACGGGGTCGCCGAGGCATACTCGGTCACCGGTGACTGGGACTTCGTGGCGATCATCCGCCTGCCTGAGCACACGGATCTCGCCGAACTGGTGACCGGGCGACTCTCCACGCTGCCCGGGATCGTGCGCACGCAGACCATGGTCGCCTTCGAGGTCTTCTCGCGCCACGATCTCGAGGCGATGTTCTCCGTCGGCGGCTGAGCGGGGCCCGGGCGGTGAAGCGAGGACGGGATGAGCAGGCGGATCAGATACGCCCCGACGTGCACGATCCGCCTCGTCCCCCGCGCGGGCGGCGTGGTGAGCTAGGGCTGGCGCCCTGCTCCGCGCTCGAACCAGATCCGGCGGTCCTTCCAGTCGTGCGCCATGAGCGCGGCGCCCGCGGTGAGCACGGCGGCGCCCAGCCCGCGCTCGGCCACGTGGACGAGTACCCCCGTCAGCGCTCCGCCGGCGATGAGGGCGCCGCTCGCGCCGTGGTGGCAGCGCTGGCCCAGAAGCCAGAGCCGTCGGCGCGTCGCGTCGTACTCGACCGGAGGACGGGGGCGCGTGGTGGGCTGGGCGTGCATGGCGTGCGGGGGCGGGTCCTCACTCATCCGGTTAATCGACCGCAGGTGGTCGTGGCATGAGCTCGCGCGGTCGGGCCTCGGCGTGCGCGTGCGCGTGCGCCCTCGGCTTCGCGGCGTGCGGCGGAGGCGGAGCGGGGAGCCCGTCCACGCCATCGAGCACGCCGCCGCCTCCCTCCGGGTCCGGGAGCGCGACGGGCGCGCAGCGGCCCTCCCCGGACCCCCGAGCGCCGACGGCGTCGCCAGCGACTCGGCCACCCCGGAGCAGTGGCTCCCCCGGTTCTCCCGTCGCTCCCGCCGCTCACGTGCCCGAGCGCGCTCCCGGCGGCGCGGGCGACGAGCAGCCGATTCGCGTACCGGCCACCCTGACCTTGGCCGCCGGCCGCTTTCGGCCCTCGGAGGTCTCCGTGCCGGCCTTCCTCGCGATCGAGCTCACCGTCGTCTCGCGCGAGGCGGTTCCGCGGCGGATCGTGCTCGAAACCCCCGAGCGACGCGAGTTCGTGGTCGCGCGCGGCGCTCGGGTGAGCCTGCGCGTGCCGGGACAGAAGCCCGGCCGCTACCGCCTCTCGGCCACCGGGTCGGGCGCCGCCACCCTCGCCGTCGGCTCCGAGCCCGGTCCATAGGAGGCGGCCCGCCGATCGGGCACCGGTAGGGTCCCCGGTCCTCGTGATCCTCGTCCCCTGAGGAGGCCCCTTTGTCCAGTGCCGCCCGACCGCGCACCGAGCGCGTGGACTTCCGTGCGACGAGCGACCCCGCGCTTCAGGAGCCCTCCGACCGGGACGGGGTGAACCTGCTCACCTACCGCGAGCTCTACGGGCTCTGGGAGCGCCAGCACTGGGCGGTGGGTGACCTCGACTTCGCGCAGGACCGGATCGACTGGCACGAACGGATCGGCGCCGAGGAGCGCTACGCGCGGATGTACGGGCTCTCGGCGTTCTTCGTCGGCGAGCAGCGAGTCGCCGCCGAACTCGGACCGATGATGCGCGCGATGCCCGACGAGGAGGGCCGCCTCTTCATGTGCACCCAGATCGCCGACGAGGCGCGCCACGTCGCGTTCTTCGATCGTTTCTACTCCGAGGTCGGAGTGCTCGACTCAGGCGACCTCGAGGGACGGCTCGCGGAGACCGGCGCGCACCTCAACTCCGCCTTCGGGGAGCTCTTCGACCGGGCGCTGCGCGATCGCGTCGACCGTCTGGCGCGCGAGCCGGAGGATCTCGAGACGCTCGTCGAGGCGGTGACGATCTACCACATGGTGATCGAGGGAATGCTCGCGCTCACCGGCCAGCACTTCATCATCGACTACAACGAGCGCCAGGGCACCCTGCCCGGCTTCGTGCGAGGCTTCACAAACGTCGCGCGCGACGAGCACCGTCACGTGGCCTTCGGCGCTCGCTTCCTGCGCGACTGCGCCCGCGCCGACCGTCGCTACGCGCAGGCCGCCCAGCGAACGCTGGCCGAGGTGGGCCCCGTGGCCGATGCGGTGCTGCGGCCGCCGTGGGCGCAGGCGGAGGACGAGGAGCAGCCCTACTTCGGGGCCTCCGCGGCCGAGACCCGCGCCTTCGCCGTGCAGGCGCTAGAGCGTCGGCTCAAGGTGATCGGGCTGCTCGACGCCGCCTGAGCGGCGCCGCTTCAGGGAAGGGCCGGAACGGGCGCGGGCGCGGTCGTCGTCCCGGCGCCGGTGCCCGGAGCCGGGCTGCCAGAGCCCGAGCCCGAGCCGCTGCCCTGACCGGAGTCGCTCCCCGCACCGGCGCCGCTGCCCGAGCCGCTCGAAGTGCCTCCCTCGGGCGAAGCGCTCCCCGAGGAGGAGGCGGTGCCCTGCTGCGCGGGCGACCCGGGAGCGGTCGTCGACTCGGAGATCACCTGAGTCGGGGCCGGCTCGGCGGGCTTCGACTCGTGGGTGCCGAGAAGCGGGGTCGGCGTCGCCACGGGAGGCGTGACCGCCGCGGCGGGCTTGCTCGGCGCCGTCCGTGCTGCTGCCTTGGCGATCACGGGTCGATGCGCGGCCGGCGGCGCGGCGGGCGTCCGGTGCGCCGGGGTGGGGGCAGGCGCGCGCTCGGCACGAGCCGGCCGGTGCGGCGCGAGCTGCGAGGCGCCGGGTCGCGCGCTCTGATGAACCCGCGGCGCCAGGGCGGAAGGAGCCGGCAGGACCCTCGCGGCGAGCGTCGGATGACGATGCGGGGCGTGCGTGTCGACCTGCACCTCGACGGCGCCAGCGGTGACGAGCGCCGCCGCGGTGAGACCCACGGCGGCCTTGGTACCGAGTGCCCCGAAGCCGGCCGAGAGCAGGCCGCCCGTGGTCGAGCCGCCCGCGGCGGTGCCGCCCGCGGCGCCCGCCGTCGCCGCCCCACCGCCTCCGCTGGCGGTGTGGCCGAGGTGCGCCAGCACGAGCTTCTTGGCCATGAGCACCGCTCCCACCGGCATGACCGCGGCGAGCGCCTTGTTCGTGTCCTGAAGCTGGCGTCGGAAGGCCGAGCACCGATCACAGCCCTTGAGGTGGCGGCGCACCGGTGGGGTGAGCTTCTTAAGTCCCTCGGCGACCTCGCCGAGCTCGAGGCGGACCTGCGAGCACGAGAGCGCTCGCGCCTCGGCGGCCTCGGCCAGGCCCACCCGGGCGCGCACGAGCAGCGACTTGACGCTCGGGATCGTCGTCTCCATCGCCTCGGAGATCTGCTCGTAGGAGAGGTTGTCCATCTCCCGCATGATCAGCGCGGAGCGCTGCGTCTCGGGCAGCGTGCCCACGTCGGCGATGAGCTGGCGGAACTCCTCGCGGCGGTGCACCTTGTCGGCGGTGGAGATGCCGTGCTCGGCGAGGTGCACGTCCATCGAGTCCACCCCGATCGCGGGGGTGCGACGAAGGTGGTTGAGCGAGCGATTGCGCGCGATGCGGTAGAGCCACGGGCGCACGTTGACCGGCCGGTCGTCGGCGTGGAGCGCGTTGAAGGCGGCGGTGAACACCTCCTGCAGGACGTCCTCGGCGTCCTCGCGGGAGCCGAGCATGTGTCGGCAGAAGGAGAGCAGACGGGTCGTGTAGCGCGCCACGAGCACCTCGAAGGCGCCGTGGTGCCCGCGGCGGATGAGGGCGACGAGCCGCTCGTCGGACTGGAGCCGGAGCAGCGGCGAGTGACCCGCCGCGAGGGCGGGGACGCCCCCCGTGCCGATGTGCTTGAACGCAGAGACTTCCACGTGACCCTTAAACCGTCTTGACGTTCGAAGACACGCTACCAACGGCGGAGTTGCGCGCTGAAGGAGGTCTTGCGGACTAGAGGGCCGTCGAGCGCAGGGAGCGAACCTCCTCGCTCGTGACGAGCTCGCCCTCGGTCGTGAGCTGATCGACGAGCTCGAACCAGCGGCTCATGCGCTCCGGGCGGTCCAGGACGCTCGAGACCACCGGCACGCGGCGGCGCAGCGCGAGGAGTCGGTCGCCGTGGGGCGCGTGCTCACCGTGATACCCCCAGATTCCGCGCAGGACGGTGGCGCCCCCGGCGCCGGCCGCGCGCAGCTGCCGAACGAGCTCGAGGTAGGCCGGGCGCCCGGCGTAGCGCGCCTGCTCGCTCGCGTAGATCGTGAGCTTCTGGCTCATCGGGGGCCCGCTCGCCTCGCCGGCCGGGAGCCGGCGCGGCTCGGCGAGGCGGCGCCCGTCGCGCTTGCACACGCGCACGTGCTCCAGCGTGAGAACCGGGTTCGGGAGCAGCTCTGCGAGCTCGGGCAGCACGGGGGCGATGCGCTCCCCGGACCCGACGGCGACGATCAGGAGCGGCACCTCGGCGTTGCGCCCGAAGAAGCTTGCCCGCTGACGTGTGCCCTGAACGGTTCCGTCGACACCGAGCAGCACGGTGGCGCCGGCGATGCCCCGGCGGTGGAGCAGGTCGACCACCGCCACGTGGGCGGGACGGCCGGCGGCGCGCGCATGGCGCCCGCAGTACACCGTCAGCTTCGTCGCCTCCTCGGGCTCGACACCGAGCGCGACGCGCCCGACGGGCCGGGAGAGCACGCGAGCTGCCTCAAGCGTGACGAGCTCGGCGGGGCAGAGCTCGCTCACCTCATCCGCGGCGCGCTCGATGCGCTCGCGGGTGTCGAGCGCGACGGACACGAGCGACTCGTCCTCCGAGAGGGTGAGCAGCCGCTGCGTCCGGAGCTTCTGCTTCGCGCCGAAGCCCTCCGCGCCCCGCAGGAGGACGCTCATGAGCAGATCGTGGCGCTCGTAGACGTCGAGCAGCGCGTCGGCGAGGAACCTTCCTTCGACCAGGTCGCGCTCGCCGGAGTAGGTCGTGAGCTTGAGGCCGTCCTCGTTCACAGCGCCGATCCGAGGAGGCGCCCGAGCGCGGCGGCGGCGAGGCCGACGAGCAGGGGGAGGGCGAGGTTGAGCGCGAGCAGTCCGCGCCGGCCGTCTTCGCCGAGGCGGTGGGACTCGAGCATCCACGTCGAGAAGGTCGTGTAGGAGCCGAGCGTCGCCCCTCCGGCCAGGAGGAGGGCGTCGCCGTGGAGGGCGAGCCCGACGACGAGCCCGAGGGCGAGCGCCCCGCTCGCGTTGACCGCGAAGGTGCCCCAGGGAAAGCCTCCCGGTCGCCGAGCGGAGATCGCCGAGTCGAGCGCGAAGCGCGCGAGCGCTCCCACGCCGCCGAGCGCGCCGACTCCGAGCCACAGAAGCACCGTCACCGGAGGGTCCGCACGCGCCGCGTGAGTCCCGTGGCGAGCAGCATCGCTCCGAAGCCGGCGAGGAGGCTCGTCGCCGCGTAGCTCGCGGCGAGCGCGAAGTGGCGCGTGTCGAGCATGCGCAGAAGCTCGACCTCCATCGTCGAGAAGGTCGTCAGCGCGCCGCAGAGCCCCGTTCCCAACAGCGGCCGACGGTAGGCCGAGACCGGCAGGCGCTCCTGCAGGCGCGTGACGAAGTAGCCGAGCAGCGCGGCGCCGCCCACGTTGACCGCGAAGGTGGGCCACGGCCACGCTCCCGCCGCACGCGGGGCAAGCTCGGCCAGCGCCGTCCGGGCGAGCGCGCCTACGAAGCCACCCGCGAAGATCGCGGCCAGCTCTCGAGGATCGCGGGGGGCGAGGGACAAGGAGACGAAGCGACGCGCCGACGGGCCCCGAACGTACCTCGGCGCTCGGCGTCCGCGCGCCCCGGCGACATCTCGACTTTGCGGAGCATGAAAGTCCGCAAAGAGGGGAAGGCTTGAGGCCGTGGTTGGGGAACCAGGGCCGTCAGGGGGCGGCCGGATGAGCGAAGCGCCCGAGTCGGGCGCGTTCGAGCTCGAGTCCGTCGGGTGGCTGGCGCGCGTGGTCATCGCGGCGGTGCCCGAGGCCAGCGTGGTCGTCTTCGATCGCGACTTGTCCGTGCTCGTGGCCGAGGGGTCCGGCTACGGCCGGCACGGCATGCGCCCTGAGGCGATCCTCGGTCGCGCCATCCCCGACGTGGTGCCCGCGACGGCCTGGCGCGAGCTGCGCGAGCGCTACCACGCGGCGCTCGGCGGCGCCCGGCAGTCGTTCGAGTACGAAAGCTCGGACGGGCTCGCCCGGTACTGGATCCACCTCTCGCCCGTCGAGGACGAGGCGGGCGCGATCGTGGGCGGGGTCCTCGTCTCGCAGGACGTCACGCGGCGCTCCGAGCGTGAGGAGGCCCACCGCATCGAGGTCGAGGCCGCCACGGCCGCGTTCCTCGACGCCCCGATCGGCATGGCGGTGCTCACGCTCGACGGCCGCTTCCTGCGCGTGAACCCCGCGCTCTGCCGAATGCTCGGCCAGTCGAGCGAAGCGCTCCTGGGCACCGACTACCGAGAGCTCCAGCATCCCGAGGAGCGGGACGAAAGCGCCGCGACGCTCCTCGCGCTGCGCTCGGGGCGGATGACGAGCCAGTCCGAGCGGCGCTACGTGCGGGCGGACGGGACCGAAGCCTGGGGGCTCGTCAGCACCACGCTCCTGCGGGGAAGCCGCGACCGGCCCGACGTGCTCTTCGCCCAGGTGCAGGACGTGACCGAGCGCCACTGCGCCGAGCAGCAGCTCCGCCGGCGGCTCTTCCAACAGTCCGCGGTGGCCGAGCTCGGGCGCCGCGCCCTGGCCGGAACGAGCCGGGAGGCCCTCGTCGAAGCGGCCACGGAGGCGCTCGGCGAGACGCTCGACGTCGAGGTCACGAGCTTCCTCGAGCTCGCGCCGAAGGGAGATGAGCTCGTGCTCCGGGCCGGCCGCGGCTGGCGCGCATCCGAGCTCGGGCGGATGAGCGTTCCCCCGACCTCGGCTTCGAGCGCCGGCTTCGCCCTGACCACGCGGCGGCCCGTGGTGAGCGACGACCTTCGCGCGGAGAAGCGCTTCGAGGCGCCCATCCTCCGCGAGCAGGGCATCCTCTCGAGCGTCTCTGTGCTCGTCGGCCAGCCAGAGCGACCGATCGGAGTCCTCGGCGCTCACGCGCGGGAGACGGAGGCCTTCAGCGAAGACGACGTCAACTTCGTCGAGGCGGTGGCCAACGTGCTGGCCGAGACGATCGAGCGCCACCGGGCCGAGGCGCGCGCGCACCATCAGGAGCGCCACGACGCGCTGACGGGGCTGCCCAACCGCACGGCATTCCTCGCCCAGGTCGAGGAGGCCTTGAGCGGCGCGGCCTCCTCCGCGGAGCGCATCGGCGTCTTTCTGGTGGATCTGGACGACTTCCAGATCGTCAACGACTCGCTCGGACAGCGGGCCGGCGACGAGCTTCTCCGCGCCGTGGCCGACCGGCTGGGGGAGGAGGTGCGCACCTCCGACGTGCTGGCTCGCTTCGGCGGCGACGAGTTCGCCGTCCTCTCTCCCGCCCTTCCCGATCGCGACTCGGCCACGGAGGTGGCCGAGCGCATGTGTCGCGCGTTCACACGCCCCTTCGCGGTCGACGGGGAGGAGCACTACCTCGAGGCCAGCGTGGGCGTGGTGGTCGGCGCGTGCTCCGGGGCCGGTGCGCACGCGCTCCTGCGCGATGCCGGGGCCGCCCTGGAGCGGGCGAAGATCCATGCCCGCGGGTGTTGGGAGCTCCACGAGGAGCCTCGCCGCGTCGCCCGGGTCGACCGCCTGCGGCTGCGCAACGAGCTACGCCGGGCGCTGTCCGAGGGCGAGCTGCGAGTCGCCTATCAGCCCTTCTACGCGGTGGGAGACGGACGCCCGGTCGGAGCCGAGGCGCTCGTGCGCTGGGCGCATCCCCAGCGAGGCCTGCTTGCCCCGAGCGAGTTCCTACCGCTCGCCGAGGAGTCGGGGTTGATCATCGAGCTGGGCGAGTGGGTGCTGGGCGAGGCGTGCGCCCAGGGCGCGCGCCTGCGCGAGCGGCTCGATCCCGGCGCGCCGTTCCTGCTCACGGTCAACGTGGCGGCCCGGCAGGTCGCGGCCGAGGGTCTGCCCGGAATGGTGAGCGCCGCGCTCGCGCGCAGCGGCCTACCGGCCGGATGCCTCGGGCTCGAGGTCAGCGAGGGCGTCATCGGCGAGTCGGGTGGATGTCATCGCCGCGCTCGAGGCGCTCAAGCGCGTCGGCGCCCGCATCCTCCTCGACGACTTCGGCACGGGGTTCTCCTCCCTCTGGCGCCTGGGGCGCCTGCCGATCGACATCGTGAAGATCGACCGTTCCTTCGTCGATCAGCTCGCGGTCCCCGACAGCCACGACGGAGCCATCGTCCAGGCGATCCTCGGCATGGCCGACGCGATGGGCAAGGAGGTGATCGCCGAGGGCGTCGAGACCGGAGAGCAGCTCGACTCCCTGCGCGCCCTAGGCTGCCGCACCGCGCAGGGCTTCCTCCTCGCCCACCCGCTGGGCGCCGAGGAGTTCGGCGCCGCGGTGGCCGGCGCGCCGTAGCGCGAGTGCCCGGGGTGGGACTCGAACCCACACGCTCCTCAGAGCAGCAGCTTTTAAGGCCGCCGACTATGCCATTCGTCTACCCGGGCGAACGGGCCGGGAAGTCTAGAAGCGCTCTTCTCGGATCGTCGCGGCGAGGTCGCCGACCGACCCGGAACGGTTCGGGTTTGACCCGGGCTTCGCGCTTGCTAGCTTCGCGCTTCGCCTGGCATCGGGAGCGCTTGCGTCTCGACCCGGCGGGAGGAGGAGAGCGGTCGGGGTGTCTGGGTGCGCAACGCCAGCGTAGTGGGACGAACCGCGGCCGTGGCCGCGGTGGTGATCGCCATCGCCGGCGTCGTGGTTCTCCTGCTCGGATCCGGCGCCGCGCCGTTCACGATCAAGGCGAACTTCCTCAACGCGAGCCAGCTCGTGCGCGGCGACCTCGTCCAGGTCTCCGGCGACTCGGTGGGCGCGGTGACCGACATCGAGCTCACGCGCAACGGCCAGGCTCAGCTCACGCTAAAGATCGACAAGGCCTACGCGCCCCTGCGCCACGGCACGGAGCTCACGGTCCGCCAGGCCTCGCTCTCGGGTATCGCCAACCGCTACGTCGACCTGCGCCTGGGCCCGCGAACGCGCCCGCCTACCACGACGGCGAGGTGGTCCCGGCCACGGAGACGACGACCGCGGTCGACCTCGACCAGCTCTTCAACGTCTTCGGTCCGCGCGAGCGCCGAGCGCTCCAGGACGTGATCCAGGGCTCGGCGCTGCAGTACGCGGGCAAGGGCGAGAAGGCGCGTGCCGGCTTCGCCTACCTGAACCCGGCGCTCGCGACCTCGAGCACGCTCTTTCGTGAGCTCAACCGCGACACGAACCAGTTCACGCGCTTCATAGTCTCCTCCGCCGGCCTCGTCAGCGACATCGCCCAGCGACGCGACGACCTCGCCGGGCTCGTCTCACACCTCTCGACCACCACGGGCGCGATCGCGCGGCCCACGCACGCCCTGGGCGACGCCGTCGAGCAGCTGCCGCCGTTCATGCGCCGGGCCAACACCACGTTCGTGAACCTGCGCTCGACGCTCGACACGCTGAGGCCGCTCGTGGCCGAGTCAAAGCCCGTCGCCCGCAAGCTACGGCCCTTCCTGGCCGAGCTCCGTCCGCTCGCCCGGGACGCCCAGCCCACGATTCGCGACCTCTCGCGGCTGACTCGAGCCCGGGCGCCAACAACGACCTGATCGAGCTGACCGCGGGCACGCCGGCGCTGGCGCAGGTCACGGTGGGCAACGTGCTCGCCAACGGCAAGCTGCGCGAGGGCTCGTTCCCGGCCAGCGCCCGTGCCCTGGGCACGGGCACGCCCGAGCTCGCCTACGCCCGCCCCTATGCGGTCGACCTCACGGCCTGGTTCGACGACTTCTCCCACCCCGGGGTCCAGGACGCGCTCGGGGGAGCCAGCCGCGTGCAGGGGACCTTTAACTCACTGCTGCTCCAGAACGGACAGCTCGCGGGGGTCATCGCTCCCGCCGATCGCGCCCCGCTCTTCCAGATGCTCACCCGCAACCACCAGTACCAGCGCCGCCCGGGCTCGGAGGAGCGCAACCCGGGTGACGGCTCGACGCCCTATCACCCGCCGGGGTATCCGTGCGACCCGACCCAGGTGCCGCCCGGACCATGAGGCGCGCTCTGCCGATCGCGCTCCTGCTCGCGGGCCTCGTAGCGCTCGTCGTGCTCAGCTCGGGGTCGGGATCCAACCCGAGCCCGCACTACTGGGTGCAGCTCGACAACGCCTTCGGGCTCACGAAGGGCGCCGACTTCAAGGTGGCCGGGGTGCGCGCCGGCACGATCACCGGCTTCAAGCTCGACCTGACCACGAACAAGGCGCTCGTCGGAGTGGACGTCACCCAGAGCGGCTTTGGCTCCTTCCGCTCCGATGTGTTCTGCCAGTCGCGTCCGCAGTCGCTCATCGGGGAGTACTTCATCGACTGCGACCCGGGCACCTCGGGCCACGCGCTGAAGAGCGGGTCGATCATCCCGGTCTCGCACACGCGCTCGACGGTGGGTCCCGACCTCGTGAACAACATCCTGCGGATGCCCTACCGCGAGCGCCTGCGGCTCATCATCAACGAGCTCGGCGCCGGAGTGGCGGGCAACGGCCAGGCGCTGAACGAGGCGCTGCGGCGCGCCAACCCGGCCCTGCGCGACGTGGACCGGCTGCTGGCGATCCTCGCTCAGCAGCGCGGCGTGATCGCCAACCTGACCACGAACGCCGACACCGTCGTCACCGCGCTGGCCCAGAACAAGCGCAACGTCGCCCGCTTCGTGGTCGAGGCCCGCAACACCGCCCGCGACTCGGCGCGGCGCCGCGGCGATTTGCAGGCCACCTTCCACAAGCTGCCCGGCTTCCTCGAGCAGCTCCGGCCCACGATGGCAGCGCTCGGGCGCACCGCCGACGCCCAGCGCCCCGCGCTCGCCCGCCTCGATCGCACCTCGCCGCAGCTCACCCGCTTCCTGGGCGACCCCGTGCCGTTCTCGCAGGCCTCGACCCCGGCCTTCCAGGCGCTGGGCCGCGCTTCGGTGACCGGCCGCGAGGCGGTGGTGGCGGCGCGACCCACCGTCGAGGTGCTGAACGCGTTCGCCCGGCGCACGCCCGACGTGGCCACCAACCTGGGAATCATCCTCCACGACCTCGACGACCGCTCGCGCGCGGTGGAGGCCGATCCACGCGCCGCCCAGCAGATCGGTCGCCCGGGCACCAAGGCGGGCTACACCGGCCTCGAGGCGCTGCTGCAGTACGTCTACAACCAGTCGCTCGCGATCAACACCTTCGACGCCAACGGCCAGCACGTCTTGCGCGTCGACGCGTTCAGCGACAAGTGCGCGCCGTACCGCAACGGGCCCGACCTCAAGCGCGAGCTTGCGCGCGACCCCTCCTTCAAGCGCTGCATCTCGACGACGGGGCCGACCCAGCCCGGCATCAACGCCCCCGACCCGAGCACGGCGTTCCCGCCGGGCGTTTCAGCCTCGAGCGCACGGGCGAGCCGGGCGCAGGCGGCTCAGGCGCGCCCCGCCCGCGGCCACCGCGGTGCCCGGCCGGGCGCCGCCCGCGCCGGGGCAAATGCATCCGCGCCCGACCCGCTCGGAGCGCTCGGGCGCGCGATCTCCGGCAAGACGGCGCCGCGGCTCCCGGGCGGCGCTCCGGCCGTCCCGATTCCCGCTCCGGGAGCCGACGGCGCCCCGCTCCTCAACTACCTCCCTCGCGGACGTCGTTGCCCTGGACGAGGTTCGAACCGTTGGAGACGTCGACCTTGAGCTGCGTCGTGGGCACGAACGGCAGGCCGTTGTTGGCGTTGTAGGCCAGGAACACCGCGACGATGACCACGAGCACGGTGGTCGCGCCGACGAGCGCGCGGTTCAGGGCGCCGAAGAAGCGCGGCAGCCCGGTGCGCGGATCGGCGAGGTTCTGCGCCACGGGCTGAGCGTGGCGGAAGAGCTCGGGGAGGTTGCGGATCGCGAGGTTCAGGTCCTCTCCCCGGCCGGCGAGGGCGTTGCCCGAACTCGTCGAGGTTGCGCTGGGAGGCCGCGCGCGTGCGCGCTCGAGATCGGCGCTCCCGTGCTGCGACGCTCGATCGCGCTCGACGGGCGCCTGCAGGGCGCCATGGGCGCACTGCGCGACCTCACCCGCAGGCCGAGCACGAACCTCGCCGTGCGGGCGCTCAACGGCGCGGTGACCACCCTGCAGCCCCAGCTTCGCTACCTCGGGCCGGTCCAGACCGTCTGCGACTACTGGAACTACTTCTGGACCTTTCTCTCCGAGCACATCAGCGAGGAGGTCCCGGGCGGCCTCTCCCAGCGCGCGCTGCTCAACACGAACGGCCAGCAGATGGACTCGACGGGCTCGGCCGGGGCGATCCACCCCGCCAACGGGAAGGGCTACGTCGACAACCCGCTCAAAACGCGCGCGGCTCGATCGAAGGCCAATCCGTTCGCTCATCCCTTCCAGCTCAAGGCCGTCTTTCGCACCTCGAACAACGTGCGCAAGGCCTCTCCCGTGCGGATCGCCGGCGTCAACGTCGGCAAGGTCGTGAAGCTCGCCCATCTCTCGGGCGGTCGCGAGGGCTCGGTGGTGACGATGGAGATCGACCCCAAGGGCCTGCCGATCCACTCCGACGCCACGGTCAAGGTCCGCCCCCGGATCTTCCTCGAGGGCAACTTTCGTCGACCTCGCGCCGGGCAGCCCGTCTGCCTCCACGGTGAGAAGCGGCCACACCCTCCCGATCCAGCAGGCCAGCGCGCCCGTCCAGCTCGACCAGATCCTCACCTCGCTGCAGTCCGACACCCGCCACAACCTGCAGACCCTGCTCTCGGAGTACGGCCGCGCGGTCAAGCGGGGCGGACGCGGCTACAACCGCTCGATCGACTACTGGGAGGCGGCGTACGAGAACTCCTCGATCGTCAACGAGGCCACCCTCGGGATCCAGCCGCACGACCTCTCGAGCTATGTGCGCGACTCGGGGGTGGTGGCCGGAGCGCTCGACCGCAACCCCGAGCAGCTCAAGAGCTTTCTCACCGACTTCAACATCACCGCGGGCGCCTTCGCGCGTCGGCAGGCGAGCCTGGCGGCCGCCGTCGCCGAGCTGCCGCGCACCCTGCGCACCGTTCAGCCCGCGCTCGCCGCGCTGAACGGCGCCTTCCCGCCCGTCTGGGCGCTGGCCGGCGCGCTGCGCCCCGGGGTGCGCTCCACCGGGCCGACGATCGACGCGAGCCTGCCCTTCATCGCGCAGGCGCGGCGACTGGTCTCGCCGCCCGAGCTCCGCGGCCTGGTCGCCGAGCTGCGCCCGACGATCCCCTCTCTCGCCGCCCTGCAGAGCCGCTCCATCCCGCTCAACCGGCAGGTGCGGCTGGCCTCGAGCTGTCAGAACGAGGTGATCCTCCCCTGGACCCACGACACGGTCCCCGATCAGGCGCCGGGGCTGCAGGCGCGGGAGAACGTCTATCAGGAGTCGACCAAGTCGCTGCCCGGCTTGGGCGGCGAGAGCCGTAACGGCGACGGCAACGGGATCTTCTTCCGCGCGCTCGTGGGCGGCGGCACCAACATCTACGACCTCGGCCGCGGGCAGATCGCCACGACGCTGTTCCCCGTGATGGGGGTCGAGCCGCCCAAGCCCGAGGGACCCAACGCGCGACCGCCGATCCGCCCCAACGTGCCGTGCGAGACCCAGCAGCGTCCCGACCTGCGCACGACGATCGGGGCACCGCCGCCGAAGATGAACGCCGCGCTTCCCGCCCCGGTCCTCCTCAAGGCCCAGCAGCAGACCGTCAAGTACCTGCGCTCGGTGGCCAGGCGCGAGCGCCTCCACGTGCGGGTGCTCGACGGGTGGGCGACCCGCTCTGAGGCCCAGCGCGTCGCGGCGGCGGCGACGAAGGCCGGCCCGTGAGCGTCATCCGCAAGCGCGGCAAGGACTTCGGCGCGATCGTCTTCCTCGTCGTGCTCGCTCTCCTCGTCTCGAGCTACATCCTGCACCAGGAGCGGCTGCGCTTCCCGTGGGAGGCCGCCCCGTTCAAGCTCAGGGCCGAGTTCTCCACCGGGCAGGCCGTCACGCCGGGGCAGGGGCAGACCGTGCGGGTCTCCGGCGTGCGGATCGGCGACATCTCCAAGGTCGACCTGCTCGACGGCCGCGCCGTGGTGAGCATGGACATCGACCAGCAGTACAAGCGCGTGGTGCACACCGACGCGACCGCGCTGCTGCGCCCGAAGACCGGCCTCAAGGACATGTTCATCGAGCTCGACCCGGGCACGAAGAGAGCTCCCGTGGCCAGCGAGAACTGGACCATGCCGGTACGCAACACCCAGCCCGACGTCAACCTCGACGAGATCTTCCAGGCGCTCGACGCCGACTCCCGCGCGTATCTGGGCCTGCTCGTCAACGGCGCCGGCCGCGGGCTGGCGAACCGGGGAGGCGACCTCGCCGAGGTGTTCCGGCGCTTTGCCCACCCACTATGAGCTCGCTCGCCTCTCGGGTGCGGTGCGTACCCGCCGCGTGGCCCTGCGGCGGCCGCCACGCCCGACCTGCGGCGCTCCTTCGTGGTGCTCAACCACCTGTTCAACGACCTCGCCTACAACCCCAACGGCCGCGAGGATCCCAGCCTCGCCACGCGTCAGGAGGGCTACCTCTTCTGGATCGCCTGGGTCGACCACCAGGGCCTGCAGCTCTTCTCGAGCAACGACGCCAACGGCGGCTACCGCCCCCTCTTCCTCTCCGCGAGCTGCGCGACCTTCCGCCAGATCGTCGACAACCAGCCCGGGGTGCCGCCCGCGGTGCAGGGGCTCCTCACCGGCTTTGGCCAGATAGTGGGCGAGGCCGGCACCGGCAACACGGGCGTCTGCCCCCCGACCGGCGCGAGGTGAGCTAGGCCGTGCAGAAGACCGCTCCCTCCTTTCCCCGCATCCTCACGATGGTGCTCTTCGCGTTCTCGTGCCTCGGGCTGCTGCTCTTCCTGTGGCCTGTCCTTCGGCGGCTCGATCCCGCTCAAGCCGCAGGGCTACCGCGTCAGGATCGCCTTCCCCGAGGCCACGCAGCTCGCCGAGCAGGCCGACGTGCGGATCGCCGGCGTCTCGGTGGGGAAGGTGATGAAGAAGAGCCTTGACCGCAGGGCAACCGCACGGTGGCCACGATCGAGCTCGAGTCGCGCTACGCGCCGCTGCACCGCGACGCACGGGCGATCCTGCGCCAGAAGACGCTGCTCGGCGAGACCTACGTCGAGCTCACCTCGGGCACCAGCCGGCCCGGCAACGACGTGCCCGACGGGGGCTGGCTAGCGCGCTCCCGCGTCACGCACGCCGTGGAGCTCGACGAGATCTTCCAGGCGCTCGACCCGCGTACGCGCGCCTCCTTCCGCTCCTGGCAGCAGGACCTCTCGCAGGCCGCCTGGGGCAACGGCCAGAACCTGAACTCCGTGCTCGGGAACCTGCCGACGTTCGTGGCCGACACCACGGACCTGACCAAGGTGCTCGATATCCAGCACTTCGCCGTGCGTCGCCTCGTCTCGAACACGGGAACGGTCTTCGAGGCCGTGGCCCGCAACCAGAAGGCGCTGCGCGGGGTCATCGTCAACTCCGCGGGGGTGTTCGGACAGACCGCCGCGCACAACCGCGCGCTGGCGCAGACCTTCCGCGTCTTTCCCACCTTCCTCGACGAGTCGAAGACGACGCTCGCCCGCCTGCGCGGCTTCGCGCTCGACACCGACCCGCTCGTCCGCGACCTGCGTCCCGTGGCCCACGACCTCGTCCCCACCCTGCGCTCCGTGCGAATCCTCGCTCCCGACCTGCGCGCGTTCTTCGTCAAGCTCGATCCGCTCATCCGCGTCTCGCGCGCCGGCCTCCCGGCGCTGCAGCGCGTGCTGCGCGGCGCCTCGCCGCTGCTCGCCCGGCTCGGACCCTTCCTCGAGCAGCTCAACCCCATCCTCGAGTACCTCGAGCAGAACCAGCACCGCGTCTCCGACTTCATCACGGTGGGCTCGGGTGGCCTGGCCTCCAAGACGACCTCGGCCTCGGGGGGGATCGGGCACTACCTGCGCCAGTTCCAGCCCAACGGCCAGGAGTCGCTCTCGGTCTATCCCGTGCGCGCCAAGGACAACCGCGGCAACGTCTACCTCCCGCCCACCGCCCTGAGCGGAGAAGGACTCGGCCGGCACCTCATCTTCCCGAACTGGGACTGCAACCCGTCCAAGGGCGACACGGGCGCCAACGCGCTTGGCGAGAAGCCGCCGACGGAGGGCCCCGGCGGCACGCCGGCGTGCTTCATCGGGCGCTCGTTCCGCTTCAAGGGCACGCCGCTGCAGTTCCCGCACGTCGCCCCGGACCGCTACCGCCCCGGGCCGGGCTGAAGCCTTCCGCCTACGCGGCGGCCGACGCGGCAGCGGCGCGCTCGGCCTCGGCGCCGAACGCGTCGAGCAGCGCTTCCGCGAGCTGCGCGTCGCCGTCGAGCTCGAGCGCCTGGCGGTCGGCGTCGGGCCCGAGCGCGCGCACCCAGGCCGACTCGAGGCCCGCCAGGCGCGCGTCGGCGTCGGGCGCCTCGCGCTCGGCGATGCTCACCCGACCGTTTCGCGCCTCGAGCACGTAGGTGCGAGACGCGGGCTCCTTCGAGCGCTCGGTGACGGTCATCTCCACGGTTCCCGACACTCCGGCGGGCGGCGTGAGCAGTCCGGGAGCGAGGCGGAGAATCGCCCCGACGTCGACTTCCTCCCCGCGGCGCGGGGCGCCCCACGCCCATCGGTAGCCCCAGTGGGCCAAGGCGCCCAGCACGGGCACGAGGTCGCGGGCGCGCTCGGTCAGCTCGTAGTCCACGCGCGGCGGCACCTCGCGGTAGCGCTGACGGGTGAGCAGGCCGTCGGCGACCATGCGGTTCAGGCGCGAGCGGAGCTGCTCGGTCGAGATCCCGGGCAGCACGCGCTGGAGCTCGACGAATCGGCGCGGGCCGCCGACGAGGTCGCGGACGATGAGCAGCGTCCACTTGTCTCCGACCAGGTCGAGCGCGCGCGCGTCGGGCGCCCACTGGTCGTAGGGGTGGACCTTCACATGCGGAGCGGGTGAGATGACGAACCTCCGGTGGACGGTTGGCGCTGCGACAGCGGCCCTTCCCCTAGGACCACCTTCCAGGGTAACGCGAACCCCGACCGGGGCAACCCCTCCATCGAACGAACGTCCAGCTCGGGGTCGCCGCCAGTTTCGCGCCGACGGTGCGTTTGAGTAGGTGGACGGCGCCGCGCTCGAACGGATTCGGCGCTCCTCTCTTCTTGGACACCATGGGACAGCTCATCGATCTCTCGACCGCACGGGCGGCACGGGCCGCTCGAGCGCCGCGGCCAGGGCGCCCGTCCCGCGCGACGCTCCCCCTGCCCGCCCCACGCGACGCGGCGACCTTCTGGCTCGACGTCGCCTCTCCGTTCACCTACCTGGCCACGGAACGAGTCGAGCGCGCGCACGCCGGCCTGCGCTGGCGCGCGGTTCTCGGAGACCTCGTTCCGGGCGCGAGCTCGTGGGAGGGGCCGCGCGGCGCCGCCCTGCGCGAGCACGCCGAGCGTCGCGCGGAGGCGCTGGCGATGCCGCTCGTCTGGCCCGAGCGACCGCTGGGCGGCGCTCGCGCGGCCACCCGGGCGGCGGTGTACGCCGCCGAGCAGGAGCGCGGCGGCGCGTTCGTGCTCGCCGCGGGCCGGCTTGCCTTCTGCGGGGGGTTCGACCTCGACGACCCGGAGGTGCTGGCCGAGGCCGCCGCCGCCGCCGGCCTGCTCGTCGAGGATTGCCTCGCCGCCGCGCACGACTCCGCTCGCGACGTCGAGATCGAGACCACCACGCGCTGCCTGGGCGCCGCGGGCGTCGACTCGCTGCCGGTGTTGCAACTCGGGGGTCGGCTCGTCTGCGGCGAGGAGCGGCTGGCCGAGGCCGCCGCGCTGGCGCAGGCGCCGGTCGGCCTGCCGCACGTCTCCTAGAACCTGCTTCGCGCCACAATGAGCGTGTGGGGTCCCGCCTCCTCACCCGCCTCTTCTCTCGCCTCGGCGCCCGTTACCTCGTGGGCGTATTCGCGGCCCAGGGGGTGGTCAGCCACGTCATCGTCGCGCTCGGCGTCGCCGAGCTGACGCTCTTCCTGCCCATGAGGGCGGGAGAGCTGTGGGCGGTCATGGGCGTGGCCCAGGCGCTCATGCTCCTCGACAACCTGGCCGCCACGCGCCTGGCCGCTCGGCTCGCGCGTCCCGTGCGCCCCTGGCTGGCCGGCGACCGAGGAGCGCACGCTACCGCCGGCGCGTGGCGCGCGCTGGCGGCGCTGCCCGCGGACTCGCTGCGCTGCCACCGGGCCGTGCCCGTGCTCGCCAACGTGGTTCCCTTCTGCGCCTTTACCACCGCGCGCCTCGGGCTCCCGGCCTACGGCTTCCCGGTTCTCCTCGCCGGCGGGTTCGTCGCCCTGGGCTACGGCGCCACGCTGCGCTTCCTCGCGCTCGAGGTCGCTCTGCGTCCGGTCATGGAGGAGGTAGCCGAGACGCTTCCCGACGGGTTCGACCTCGGCCGGGGCGGGATGCCGCTGCGGGTCAAGCTCCTGGCCGGCCTCCCGCTCATCAATGTGATCACCGGGGTCACGGTCTCCGCGCTCTCGCAGTCGGGCCACGGCAGCCTCTCGGGCATCGGCCTCTCCGTGGCCGCCGCGCTCTTCGTCGCCTTCACGGTCTCCTTCGAGTTGACCCTGCTGCTCTCGCGCTCGATCCTCATGCCGGTCGGGGACCTGCGCCGCGCCACCGAGCGGGTGGCCCGGGGTGACCTCGCCGCGCGTGTTCCCGTCGTCTCCACCGACGAGACCGGCGCGCTCGCGCAGTCCTTCAACGCGATGGTCGCCGGCCTCGAGGAGCGCGAGCGCCTCCGCGCGGCGTTCGGGGCCTACGTCGATCCGGGCATCGCCGAGCTCGTGCTCCGCCAAGGGCACGACCTCGCGGGAGAGGAGCTCGAGGTCAGCGTGCTCTTCCTCGACATCCGCGACTTCACCGCTTTCGCGGAGAGCGCCGACGCGGGCGAGGTGGTCGCCCGTCTGAACGGGTTCTACGAGCAGGTGGTGCCCGTGCTGCTGCGCCACGGGGGGCACGCCAACAAGTTCGTGGGCGACGGGCTGCTCGGCGTCTTCGGGGCGCCCGACCACCATCCCGACCACGCCGACCGCGCGGTCGCGGCCGCGCTCGAGATCGCCCGGCTTGTCCGCGAGGCCTACGCCGGCGCGCTGCGCATCGGGATCGGGGTCAACTCGGGGCCGGTGGTGGCCGGCAACATCGGCGGCGGCGGTCACGTGGAGTTCACGGTCATCGGCGACGCGGTCAACACCGCCGCGCGCGTCGAGGAGGTGACCCGGCAGACGGGCGACGAGGTGCTCGTCACCGAGGCCACACGGCGCGAGCTGCGCCGCGAGGTGCCCGGCGGCTTTGAGACGCGCGCGTCGGTGCCGCTCAAGGGCAAGAGCGAGCAGGTGGAGCTGTGGGCGCCGTGCGTGCTCAGCGGAGGCGAGCGGCCCGCGGCGGGAGGAGCGCCCGCGTTTGGCCGGCTCCGTTCCCCTTCCGCCTGAGGAAAAGGAGGGAGGGGTCCGCCGGCGCGGCGGACGGGAGGTTCCGCCACGCCGGCTGCCCCGAAGCAGACCGCAGCGTGGGAGGGCGCCGAAAAGTTCTCGACTCGCTTGGTCGCGGAGGGCGGAGACGCTAATCGCCTTGGTCGACAGCGCCCCGTCTGCCCGCTAATCGGCCGGCGCGCGCCGCCCTTGAGAACTTGTGAACCAGGTCCTCGACCAGCGAGCGAGCCAAGCGCCCGCCCGCGAGACGGTCCGCTGATAGCGTGGCGCCCGTGGCGGCCACCGGCGCGGAAAGCGACACCGATCAGCGCACCACGTTCCACGGCGGGCGGCTGATCGCCAAGCGCCTCAAGGCCCACGGGGTCACGAAGCTCTTCACGCTCTCCGGCGGCCACCTCTTCTCGATCTACGACGGCTGCCGGGAGGAGGGCATCGACATCGTCGACGTCCGCCACGAGCAGGCCGCGGCGTTCGCCGCCGAGGGCTGGGCCAAGGTCACGCGCACGCCGGGGGTCGCCGCCCTGACCGCCGGCCCTGGGGTCACGAACGGGATGAGCGCGATGGCCAGCGCGATGCAAAACCACTCGCCGATGCTCGTGCTGGGCGGTCGGGCGCCCGCGATGCGGTGGGGCCAGGGCTCTCTGCAGGAGATCGACCACGTGCCCTTCGTGCGCCCCGTGGTCAAGCTCGCCGCCACCCCGGACTCGACCGCCGAGATACCCGGACTCGTCGACGACGCCCTCGCCTGCACGATGGCGCCCCATTCCGGCCCTGCGTTCCTCGACTTCCCCCTCGACCACGTCTTCATGGAGGCCGAGGAGCCCGAGGGCGGCGCGACCGGGCTGCCCGAGCCCCACCGCGGCCCGGGAGCCGACGGCGCGGAGCTCGAGCGCGTCGCCGCACTGCTGCGCGAGGCCGAGCGCCCGGTGATCATGGCCGGCACCAACCTCTACTGGGGCCACGGCGAGGACGCGCTGCGCGCCCTGGCCGAGGAGCTCGGCATCCCCGTCTTTCTCAACGGCCTGGCCCGCGGCTGCCTGCCTGCCGATCACGAGCTGTTCTTCTCCCGCGCGCGGAGCACCGGCCTCAAGGAGGCCGACTTCGCGCTGGTGGTGGGGGTCCCGATGGACTTCCGCCTGGGCTTCGGCGCGTCGTTCGGGGAGGAGACCGAGGTCGTCGTCTGCGACGTGGCGGAGTCAGAGCGCGAGAGCGCACGCCCGGTCGCGGCCGCGCTCTTCGGTGCGCTGCCCGCCACGCTCGAGGCGCTCCGCGCGGCGGCCAAGGGATCCCCGAGCACGAAGAAGTGGGTGCAGGAGCTGCGTCGCACCGAGGACGAGAAGCGCTCCGCCGAGCGCGAGGAGATCGAGGACTCGCGCTCGCCGCTACATCCCATGCGCCTCTACCACGAGCTCGCCCAAGTGCTCGATCGCAACGCGATCGTGATCGGCGACGGGGGCGACTTCGTCTCCTACGCCGGCCGCGTCGTGAGCTCCTACGAGCCCGGCTGCTGGCTCGACCCTGGTCCCTACGGCTGCCTGGGCAGCGGGCCGGGCTACGCGCTGGCCGCCAAGCTCGCCCATCCCGCCCGCCAGGTCGTTCTGCTCCTCGGCGACGGCGCGTTCGGGTTCTCCGGCATGGAGTTCGACACCCTCGCCCGCCACGGGGTGAACGTCGTCGGGGTGATGGGCAACAACGGCATCTGGGCGCTCGAGAAGCACCCGATGGAGTTCCTCTACGGCTACTCCGTCGCCGCCGAGTTGCGTCCCGAGACGCGCTACGACGAGGTCGTCACCGCGCTCGGCGGCCGCGGCGAGCTCATCCGCCGGCCCGAGGAGCTCCGCCCGGCGCTCGAGCGCGCGTTCTCCGCCGGCCTCCCCACGCTGCTCAACGTGCTCACCGACCCGACGGTCGTCTACCCGCGCAAGTCGAACCTGGCCTGAAGCTCAGGCGCCCGCCGCCCGCGCGAGCGCCGCTCCGTGGAGGATGTCGCGCTCGGAGACCTCGAGGCGCTCGAGGCCGAAGCAGCGCAGCGCCGCGAGCAGGATCACGACGCCCGCGACGATCGTCGGCGCCCGGTCGGGGTGCAGGCCCGGCACCGCGCGGCGCTCCTCCCCGGTGCGGGCGGCCAGACGGCTCAGCATCCCCTCGCATTCGCCGAGCTCGAGCATGTAGCCCTCGACCCGCTCGGGGTCGTAGGGCTCGAGCTCCTGGGCGATCGCGGCCAGGGAGGTGGCCGTGCCCGCCACGCCGATCGCCGCCTGCGCGCTGCGGCGAGTGGCGGGGGGCACCACTCCGACGAACCGGGCCTCGACCTCCGCGCCGAGGGCGCGGAGCTCGGCGGGGTCGGGCGGGTCGGTGGTGATGTGACGCTCACTCTGGCGCACCACGCCGGCCTGGGTGGAGACGTGAAAGGCGGCGCCGTGCGCGGCCGTGCCGACCACGAGCTCGGTGGAGCCGCCGCCCACGTCGATCACGAGCGTCGCCGAGGAGTCCTCCGGGTCGCGCGCGCTAATCGCGCCGGCAAAGGTGAGGCGCGCCTCCTCCTCCCCCGAGAGCGTGCGCGCCTCGAGGCCGTAGCGGTCGGCGATCGCGCGGACGAAGTCGGGACCGTTGGCGGCGTCGCGCACCGCGCTCGTGAGGATCGCGAGCGCCCCGTCGCGCGCGCCGTGGGCCTCGGCGGCGACCGTGTAGTCGTCGAGCACAGCGAGCACCCGAGCCATCGCGTCGTCGGAGAGGCGCCCTGTGCGATCGACTCCGGCGCCCAGGCGCGTCACGCGCGATTCCCGCACGAGCTCGTGCACCCGGCCCTCGCGCACGTCCGCGACGAGCAGGCGGGTCGAGTTCGTCCCGATGTCGAGGATCGCGGTGCGCATGGGCGCGGTGGACCCTACGCGCCGCTCGCGGCGGAGGGCATCGTGCGGCCCGCGAGCGCGGCGAGGAGGTTCTCCTCGGCGATCTGCGCCATCCGCGCGCGGGCGGTGCGCGTCGCCGAGCCGACGTGCGGGAGGAGCAGGAGGTTCGGCGCGCGCAGGATCGGGTCCTCCGGCGGAGGAGGCTCGGGGTCGGTGACGTCGAGCGCGGCGGCCGCGATGCCTCCGTCGTTCAGAGCGGCGACGAGCGCCGGCTGATCGACGATCGCCCCGCGCGCGGTGTTGACGAGGATCGCCGTCGGCTTCATCGCCGCGAGCGCTCTAGCGTCGATGAGGTGCCGGGTCTGAGGCGTGAGCGGGCAGTGGAGCGAGATCACGTCGGAGCGCGCGAGCAGCTCAGAGAGCGTCACGCCGCCCGAGCGGCTCGTGTGAATCACCGTCATCCCGAAGCCGGGCGCGCGCTCGGCCACCGCGCGCCCGATGCGTCCGAGGCCGATCAGGCCGAGGGTGGCGCCGCGCAGCTCGAGCCCGAGGAAGCCGGCCGGCTCCCAGGTGCGCCACGCGCCGGCGCGGACCGCCTCGGCGCCCTCGGGCAGCCGGCGTGCCGCCGCGAGCAGCAGCGCCCAGGTGAGATCGGCGGTCGCGTCAGTGAGGACGTCGGGGGTCACGCCGACCTGGATCCCCCGAGCGGCCGCGGCCGCAAGGTCGATGTTGTCGCTGCCCACGGCGTAGTTGACGACGGCGCGGAGCTTCAGGCAGGCGTCGATCAGCGCCGCGTCGATGCGGTCGCTCAGCATGGTCAGCAAGCCGTTCGCGGAGCGGGCGCGCGCGAGGAGCTCCTCCTGGGAGGGCGGCAGCTCGTGCGGCCAGACGTCCAGCTCGTGTGCGGCGGCGAGCCGCTCGAGGGACGGGCCGGGGAGCCGGCGGGTCACGAAGATCCGAGCCACGCAGCCGCGATTCTCCCCGATGAGCGAACGGCTTGGCGATCCCGAGAGGGTGCTCTACAATCGCTCGTCCACGCCGCGGGGTGGAGCAGTCTGGTAGCTCGTCGGGCTCATAACCCGAAGGTCGCGGGTTCGAATCCCGCCCCCGCTATGAGAAAGCCCCGGAAATCGGGGCTTTTTCTTGGGCAGATTAGGAGTGATTTCGAAAGTGGGCTATCCACTTCCGTCCATCTGGGGTCGTAGCGTGACCGCGTGCAGCCAGATGCGCCGCAGCCGGGGGTCGACTACCCGCACAGCTTTCACGAGCTGACTTCGTGGTTCGGCGCGAGGAGG
>JAABVA010000876.1_pt1 | contig 34562 bp, 32 predicted proteins | sample 5560331 | NCBI WGS metagenome assembly JAABVA01 (sample SAMN12812661, study PRJNA571458) | rock metagenome | isolation source: Antarctica rocks | place: Antarctica: Victoria Land, Mt New Zealand sud | collected 2016-01-07 | reverse complement strand
GACACTCATACGCTCACCGATCACTGAGGCCTCCCGCACCTGTGGCTCTACCGACACTCGAGAGCCTGTCGGCAACCCACGCCCACATGCGAGCGAGGCCTCAGCCCTCACCCATACCGTCTAGAGCACCGCGGACCGTGCGATGGGCATCGACTGGAACCGTTCGAAGATCCCACTCGACACATCGGTGAACAGGCGGAGGGCGGTGTAGGCGATGCCCGAGGCGATGGTCACGAGCAGGATCCCGGGGAGCAGGTAGTCGACGTAGCGGCCGCTGCCGACCCTGATCGCTCCGCCGAGGACGTAGACGAACAGCAGCAGCATGGCGATCGGCGTCAGGACCGTGGTGACGATCGTGTCCGGGCTGCGCAGCACGTGGCGCAGGGACCGCTCGAGCAGCACCGCGGTGTCGCGACGGGTGGAGTCGCTCATCGGCCGGCCACCCGTGCGCCGGCGTCCCGGCCGACGACCGCGAGGAAGACGTCCTCCAGCGTCGGCTGCTTCTCCACGTACTCGACCGTCGCCGGCGGGAGCAGCCCCTTGAGCTCGGCGAGGGTGCCGTCGGCGATGACACGCCCCCCGTGCAGGATCGCGATCCGGTCGGCGAGCTGCTCGGCCTCGTCGAGGTACTGGGTGGTGAGCAGGACCGTGGTGCCCTGGCCGACGAGCTCGCGGATCGTCCTCCAGACCTCGATCCGCGACTGCGGGTCCAGTCCCATGGTCGGCTCGTCGAGGAACAGCACGGCTGGGTCGCCGATCAGGCTCATCGCGATGTCGAGCCGCCGGCGCATGCCGCCGGAGTACGTCGCCACCCGCCGCGCGGCGTCCTCAGCCAGGTCGAACCGGACGAGCAGGGCGTCGGTGGTCCTCCTCGGGTCGTCGACGCCTCGCAGCCGGGCGACGAGGACGAGGTCCCCCCGTCCGGTGAGGATCTCGTCGACTGCGGCGAACTGCCCGGTCAGGCTGATCGACCCGCGAACTGCCGCGGGCTGGGTGGCGACGTCGTACCCGTTCACGGTGGCGGTCCCGCCGTCGGCCCTGAGCAGCGTGGACAAGATCTTCACCGCCGTGGTCTTGCCGGCGCCGTTGGAGCGAGCAGGGCGAAGACGCTGCCCCTGGCAACGCTCAGATCGACGCCCGTGAGGACTGGGTGGTCGCCGTAGGACTTGGTGAGCCCGGCGACCTCGATGGCTGGTGTCGTGGTCATGGCGCCAGCGTCCGGCCCTGACCCTGCGTCAAGGTCAAGCCCGCCCGAACTCCGGTGCGCGGCTGCCGCGGTCGGTGTGCTGGCGGTTCGAGGGAAGGGGCGCGAGGAGTGTGGATCGCCAGTCGGTGAGCGACTGGCGATCCACACTCCTCCTACTTGCGGTGCAGGACCAGGCGGCCGTTGACGGTGGCACAGACGAACCCGTACTGGCCGTACTCGGCGACGGCCTTCGCCGAGCACTGCTGCCCGACGGCCAGACACTTCGCCTTGCCGTTGATCATGGCAGCGGTGTGACCGCCCGGGCACGTCCGCACCCCGCCCGCACCGGCCGCCCCCGCGGAGGTCGACCCGCCGGCGGTGCTGCCGCCTCCCGCCCCGGTGTCGCTGGCGGCGGCGCCCCCGGTCTCGGCCGACGCAGCGACCGACGCCTTCGCCGACGGGGCTGTCGACGACGCTGCGGTGTGGGCCTTCGGGCCGCAGCCGGTCAGCGCGGCGGCGGCCGCGACGGACGCGGACAGGGTGAGCAGGACGCTCGGACGTCGACGGTTCACGGGGACCTCTCGGGTACAGGACGGCAGGTGGGCAGGTGGGCAGGTGGGCAGGTGGGCGGTCGGGGGGGCGTAGCGGGCCGGGCGCGGTCAGCGGTCGGCCAGCGGCGGTGGCGGGCCGGGCGCGGTGGTCGGTCGCGTGCCAGTGTTCGGTAGCCGGCCGGCATCCGCTCGGTGGCTCGCCGGTGCGTGCGGACGTGGCCTGTCTCCCGGTGGGGGACCCCCGCGTCGCCCGTCCACTGTGAGGGTGGCGAACCGCGGCCCGTCCCGCCCGCCTGCGGCGCTGCTCGCGTCCGAACCCGCGGCCGGTCCGGGCTCAGAGGGTGTTGCCAGACTCCGCCCAGCGAGACCCAAGCCACGACCCTCAACGTCGGGGACATGACCACACCACATCAGCACGGAAACCCGGGGTCGGGCCGTTCGATGCGCCGGGCGGCAGGTCTCGTCGTCCTGGCCGGACTCGCGACGGGCGGCGCCTTCGCCATCGGGACGGGGATCTCCTCGGCTGCCGGCGGCACGTCCACCGCAGCGTCCACGACACCGGCCACGACCAGCTCGACACCGGCCGCCGCCGCACCGTCGGCGACCGCGCCGTCGACCACGACACCGTCGACCGGCTCGGCCGGGACCGGTCACGGCTGGGGCGGCCCCGGGGGGATGGGCCGCGGGATGCGGGGCGACGGCTTCGGCCGCGGGCACGGCTTCGGCGGCGGCGGTGGCGGCGGGACCATCACCGCGGTGAGCCCGACGACCCTCACGCTGCGGACCGAGCAGGGCACCGAGACCGTGACCACCACCTCGTCCACGGCCTACACGAGAGAACGCCTGAGCGTGGGGCGTGGCCAGCTCCGGGTCGGCGAGGTGGTCCGGGTCGCCGGGTCGCGCCCGGGGTCGGCGATGACGGAGCCGGGCACCGGAGCGGTCACCGCCACGCGCGTCGAGGTGGTCCTGCCGGTGCTGGCCGGCCGGGTGGCCTCGACCTCCGGGGGGACCTACACCCTCGTCGGGCCTGACGGTCAGCTGCTGACCATCACCTCGACCAGCTCGACGCGGTACTACTCCGGCGCCACGGCTGGGACGGCCGGGGCGGTCAAGGTGGGCACCTTCGTCATGGCGGAGGGCACGCAGGACAGCGTCACCCACCTCATCGCGGACCTGGTCGCGGTGGCACCCGCCCGCGGCTCGATGCCGGGCGGGCCCGACGGTGCAGCCGGGCCGGACGGTCCCGGCGGCCCCGCTGCCGCGCCCGCTGCCGGATCCACCGCGTCGAGTGGATCGGCCGCCGCCGGTGCATCCGATCCGGGAGTGGCCCTGACCGACGCTGCCGCCGGCGCGAGCGCGTAGGGCGACCCACCCGATCGGCGCCCCCCGCGGCGCGGACCTCGTGCACCGACGGGTCCGCGCCGCGGCCGTGCGAGGAGTGCCCCGGCGCGGACATGCGGGGCCTGCGCCCAGAGCGGGGTGTCCACGACGATCGAGGAGGTCGACGTGCCGTTGGCGAGGCCCGGGCCGCCGCGGCCCGACCGACCGGCGGTGTGGGCGATCGGGCCGACCTCGTCGCCGTTGCGGTCGAGGTGCGCGTCGAACCTGCCCGGCGAGCCGCGGAGTGAGCAGTCGTCGGTGTAGCTCGCGTCAAAGCCGTGCTGGTCGTCGTCTGTCCTGCCGCCCCGACACCGCCTGGAGACCGCCCCGGCGGGGCTGGCAGACCGGCGCGCGGCGACCCAGGCTGGGCGTACACCGCCGCGGTCCGGCGGGTCGTCACCACCTCGGAGGACCTGACATGCCCCAGACGCTCCCCAGCACGCTCCCCGGAGGCAGCTACGACCTCGCCGACGGCCTGACCGTGACGCGGATGGGCTACGGCGCGATGCAGCTGGCCGGGCCGCACGTGTTCGGCCCACCCGCCGACCGCGACGGTGCGATCGCCGTCCTGCGCGCGGTGGTCGACCTCGGGATCACCCACATCGACACCAGCGACTACTACGGCCCGCACGTGACCAACGAGATCATCAAGCAGGCACTGCACCCCTACCCGGGCGACCTGCACCTCGTCACCAAGGTCGGTGCGCTGCGCGACGCCGAGGGCGGCTGGCCGAAGGCACTGGCTCCGGCACAGCTGCGCCAGGCGGTCCACGACAACCTCACCCGTCTGGGCCTGGATGCCCTGGACGTCGTCAACCTGCGCGTGGGCGGCCTCGACCGGCCCACCCCGGGGTCGCTCGCCGAGCCGTTCACCGCGCTGGCCGAGATGCAGCAGGAGGGGCTGATCAGGCACCTGGGCGTCAGCACCGTGACCGCTGAGCAGATCGCGGAGGCCCGGTCGATCGCCCCGGTCGTGTGCGTGCAGAACTCCTACAACATCGCCAACCGTGCCGACGACGCCCTCGTCGACGACCTGGCCGCACAGCACATCGCCTACGTCCCCTACTTCCCGCTCGGCGGGTTCACACCGCTGCAGTCGGACACCCTCGCCCGGGTGGCAGAACGCCTGGGCGCGACTTCCCTGGACGTCGCCCTGGCGTGGCTGCTGCAGCGGTCGTCGAACATCCTGCTGATTCCCGGCACCTCCTCCGTCGAGCACCTGCGGGCCAACGTCAGCGGCGCCGGACTGGAGCTGCCGGCCGACGCTGTCGCCGCCCTCGACACCATCGCCGGCTGACCCGGGTCGGGGCCGCCGGCCGCAGGTGGCGGGCGAGCCGGTGTGAGCGGGCGCGGTGTTCGACGCCCGGGTGGGGCCGCGCGTACTGCGGGCACGCCACACTCGGGTGCCATCCACACAGCGCGTGTGGCCAGTGAGTTGTCGGGAAGGTGCACCCATGCCTGGATCTCCGGTGGACTCCCTCGCGGCCGCGGTCGCGGTGACGAGTGGCCTGATCGACGGGGTCGGCGCGGAGCAGTGGTCGTCGCCGACTCCGTGCACCGACTGGACGGTCCGCGCCCTCGTGACGCACCTGGTGCTCGGGGACCGGCTGTTCGTCACGGCGCTGCACGGCGGGGAGCTCCCGGCGGCGATGGCGGAGCTGCGGCGGACGGCTGACGTCGACCAGCTGGGAGCTGACGCCGGGACGCTCTACCGGGCTGGTGCGGAACGGCTGATCGCCGCGTTCAGCGAGAACGGCGTGCTCGAGAAGACCGTCACCGTCCCGCTCGGCACCGTTCCCGTACCGGTGGCGCTGCACCTGCGGGTCGTCGAGACCCTCGTGCACGGGTGGGACGTGGCCGTCGCGACAGGCCAACGGCCACGGTTCCCCGACGCGCTCGTCGAGGACGAGATCGCGGCCACCCGGCGGATGCTCGCAGACCTCGTCCCCGCCGACCTGCCGCCGGGCTCCCCGGGCCGGCGTCCGTTCGCGCCGTCCGTCGCCGAACCTGCCGGTGGGACTCCGATCGACCGGCTCGCCGCGCTGCTCGGACGAGAGGCACAGCCCGCCTGACGCGATCGCCTCGAGAGGTGCCACCGACAGCGCAGCCGTGCGGTGCCGTGCGGTGCGGGTCACGGCGCGCCGGCGGCGACCTCGGCGTCGCTGCGGAGGATGCAGAACTCGTTGCCCTCCGGGTCGGCGAGCACCACCCAGCCGGACCCGTCCGGGCGCCGCCGGTCCTCGACCGCCCGGGCGCCCAGCCCCAGCAGCCGCTCGAGCTCCGCCTCGCGGGTGCCGTCGACGGGCCGCAGGTCCAGGTGCACCCGGTTCTTCAGCTGCTTCGCGTCGGGCACCTCGATGAACAGCAGCCGCTGGCTGCCGTCCCGGGAGCGGATGAGGCACTCCTCGTCGCCGGGCTGGTTGGGGTCGTCGGGGTCCTCCGTGAAGTCGAGCACCGCGGCCCAGAACAGCGACGCCGCATGGGCGTCGAGGCTGTCGACGGTGGTGTGGGAGATGAGCGCGGTCACGGACCCACCCTGGTCACCGACCCGTGCGGTGTCCACGCCTTTGGCCGGACGCTGACGTCTCCGGCGAGAGCAGTGGTCCCGGTACGCCTGCGTCCTGGGCGGACACGTCGACGACGAGGTGGTGCGGGTGAGGCGAGAGGGGCGTCCCATGCGCCCCACTGGTCCCAGGTCGTCGCCGATGTGCCCGCGGGAGCCCGCCAGCTCGCTGCGGCGCGACGCCGGGTCAACCGGCGAGGGCGACCCGGTTGCGCCCTGACTGCTTGGCCCGGTAGAGGGCGTGGTCGGCGGCCGTGAGCAGGTCCGTGAGGTCCTGACCGTGCTCGCCGAGGACGGCGACCCCCACCGAGACGCTGAGGTTCAGGGTGGCCTCCCGGAGCAGGACGGGCGTCGCGGCGACCGCGCGTCGGAGGCGGTCGGCGATGGCGCAGGCCTCTTCGTGCCCGGCGCCGGGCAGGACGGCGGTGAACTCCTCCCCGCCGAAGCGGCCGAGCTGGTCATAGACCCGCAGTCCGCTCACGAGTGCGTCGACCGTGGACCTCAGCGCGACGTCACCGGCCAGGTGTCCGTACACGTCGTTCACCCGCTTGAAGTGGTCGATGTCGGCGATGAGCACCGCGACCGGCTGGTGCTGACGGTGGGCGCGGACGATCTCGCGCTCGGCCTCCTCCTGCCACGCCTCGGCATTGAGCAGACCGGTCTTCGCGTCGGTGCGCGCCGCGGCCCGCAGCTGGGCGTGGGTCAGGCTGCGTTGGACGAGCACCACCGGGACCAGCATCGTCAGCGCGAAGAACGGGGTGAGCAGCCACCCGCCGGTGACCGCGATCCCCAGACAGACCTCGCCGACGTCGATCACCCGCTGGTCGCGGTCGCCGACCAGGTCGCGCGGACCCCGCCCGGGTGCTGCGAGAGCCAGCACGACCGCCACGAGAGCCACGTTGACCACCCAGCCTGCCGCCGCACAGCCCAGGGCGACCGCGAGGATGCCGGCCCAGGCCAGCTGCGTCCGCCCCGTCAGCGAGGTGCCCGTCCAGCGCAGGTACTGGTGGAAGCAGACCGAGACGACGCCGTTGGCCAGCCCGATCGCGGCGACGCTGAACACCCGCCGGTAGAGCGGGCCCCGGCTGAGCCGCAGTTGGACGAGCACGGTCAGGGGTACCTGGATCACCAGCGAGTACAGCGGTGGGAGCAGCAGCGCCACCGGGAGTGTCCACACCGACAGCACGTCCCGCGAAGCCCCGGCCGGCTCACCCTCCCGGCGGGCCGCCTCGATGCAGACCGCCGCACAGCCCGCCAGCACCAGGCAGCTCACGGCGTCGACCGGGTGCGCCCGCGTCGTCGCGACGCCGACCACCAGAGCGCCGGCGGCGAGGGCGACCACCACCGTGACCCACCAGCGCACCGCCGTGGGGGCGGCCCAGAACGCCCAGCCGCGCACCCGCCCCGACACCTGCGCCACTCCCTGCGCCACCTCCGGACGACGACGTCCTGCTGCCATGGCTGCTGATCACCTCACGTCGGCCCGTTGTCCACCGAACGGGGTCTGTTGGCGGACGCACCGCTGCGTTACTATCGTAACACACGCAACGTAGGCGCCGGACGACACGCCGTGACAACTCGGCGCGTCCGACGGTCCTCTTTGATCGTCCTGTCGAACATCGACCCCCGGCTCTTGACAACGGAAGGACGCGCCATGCGGAACACCGCACGCAACATCAAGTGGGCCTGAGACCCCGACCCCGTCGCCGCCGTACCGACTCGACCAGACAGGAGATCGAGATGACGTCTCCAGCACGCAACATCAAGTGGGCACGCACCATCACGTGGGCCTGAGCGCCGGCGACCTCGGTCCGGGGCGACGGCGGGCGTCCCGGCGATGCCCTGGACCGAGGCAGGGACACGACGGCCGGGTTCACCCGTGCCGGTCGTGGGCGGTGTGCACCACGAGGACGTCACAGGTCGCGCGTCGGCTCACGGCCGCTGCGACCGAGCCGAGCAGGCGTCCGGACAGCGTGTTCAGGCCGCGGTTGCCGACCACCACGAGGTCTGCGGCCCGCTCGGAGGCAGCCGTCAGCAACGCCGTGGCCGGGTCGCCGTCGACGAGGACTCCGGCGACACCGACGGCTCCGGACCGGTGCGCGTGCCCGGCGGCTGCGTCGACCGCCGCTTCGGGGGCCGCTGCTCCGCGTGCCCGCTCGAGGCGGGCGTCCGCGAACGACGTGTTGAGGACCGCCTGCTCGCGGGCGGTCAGGGCGCTGTAGGCACACACGACCACGAGCAGTGCACTGTTCGTCGAGGACAGCTCCGCGGCCCGGCGCACCGCGTCGAGTGCGTAGTCCGACCCGTCCGTCCCGACCACGATCGTCGAGTAGCTCATCGATCCATCGTGACCGAGGTCGGCGCCCGATGGGGGCGCGGCCGGCGTCCGGGTGGGCGCCGCCGGCCCGGACGCACCGGAAGCCGACTGATCGCCCGGTCGAGCGGCGGGTCGTGAGCCCTAGGCCGTGCGTCCGACGCGGTGCAGACGGCTCCCGGAGAGCGACAGCGGGATGATGGGCGACTGCTCCGCCGCGTGCGACGGCCGGATCCACAGCATGGCGATCGCGGCGACGAACAGCAGGACGCCCGCTGTCATGATCGCGTTCGACGGGTCCGAGTGCAGCAGGCCCGAGTAGATCGGGCCGAACGTGATGGTCTCGAGGAGCATCGGCACGACGATCATCATGTTGATGATCCCCATGTAGACGCCGTAGCGCTCCTTGGGCACCATCGACACCGCCATGATGTACGGGACGCCCATGATCGACGCCCAGGCGATGCCCAGGCCGATGATCGGGATGAACAGCAGGAACCGGTTCCCGATGTGCGGGAAGAAGACCAGGCCGACCGCGGCGAGGGTCGGGCATCCCGAGTGGACCCACTTCGCCCCGTACTTCCGTGCCATGCCGACCAGGACGAAGGCCACGGAGAACGTCACGAGGTTGTAGCCGCCGTTGACCAGGCCGGTCCACCCGACAGCCTTCGAGTAGAGGCCCTCGTTGGCGGGGGTGGTGTGCCAGATGGACTTCGCGACGCTGAGGGACACGTACTGCCAGTAGCTGAACATCGCGTACCACTGGAAGAGGTACACCAGGCCGAGCTTGTGGAGCGCCGCCGGCATGTCGATGACCGCCTGCGCGATGTCGGTGATGGCCCCGTGCAGACCGCCCTTCTTGGCGCGGATCGACGCGAGCTCGGCCGCTGTCGGCGGGATCTCCTTGGTGGTCAGGACCGAGACGAGCACGGACCCGATCGAGCACACTGCCCCGAGCATGAACGAGCCGAACACCCAGTAGGGGATGCCGGCCGCCGTCCCACCCGTGATCAGCTTCTGGAAGACGTACAGCGACACGTTCGCCAGCGTGATCCCCAGTCCGGTGAAGAAGCTCTGGGTGAGGAATCCCTTCGCCAGCTGTGGACCGGGCAGCTTGTCGGCGATGAACGCCCGGTAGGGCTCCATCGCGGTGTTGTTGCTGGCGTCGAGCAGCCACAGCAGCAGGACGGCCATCCAGATGGCCGTCACGAAGGGGAAGAGGAACAGCATCACGCTGCAGCCGATCGCCCCTGCGATGAAGAACGGCTTGCGCCGTCCCCACCGCGGGCTCCAGGTCTTGTCGCTCAGGGCTCCGATGAGCGGCTGGATGAACAGTCCCGTAACCGGTCCGGCGAGGTTGAGCAGCGGCAGCTTGTCCGGGGACGCGTGCAGGAAGTTGAACACCGGGTTCACCGCGGTCTGCTGCATCCCGAAGCTGTACTGGATGCCGAAGAACCCGAAGTTCATCATCATGATCTGCCGCGTGGTCATGTGCGGCTTCGGCGCCGCCTCGTCGGGCACCCCGGGCCCGGACTGCGGTGTGGACACCGTGCTCGCGGTCGGCGCAGACGGCGGCGCCGCCACCAGTCGTGCCGCACCGGTCTCGTGTGCAGTCGTCACGGCCATCTCCTCGTCGACGAGCAGGACAGCGGACCGGTCCCCCCCGGTCGGTGGTCGAATGTCCCACTCCCGCGCCCGTCACGCAACGCGACATAGCGCCCACGCTTCTCGCTGCTGTCCGGGACGGCTCCCGCGGTCGGCGGCGGGCCGGGTGCGCACTCGAGTACTCGGTCGGGGCCGTGCCGGCGCCGGTGGCCGCTGGGGCGCCGTGCGAGTACTCCACTGCGCGGCCGCGCGGAGGGACGGGCGACCGACTCCCGCCGCCGCCCGGCTGACTGCCCGCGTCCTCAGGCGTTGGCGACCTGGGACCACCCCTGCGTGAGCTTCTTGCCGAGGGCGTCGAGGCTGATCCGGTCGGCGAGGTACTCCTGCAGGGCGGGCGTCGCGACCTGGGTCTTCCACTGGGGGTAGGCGTTGACGGACTGGAACGGCGCCCGGGTGAGCGTCGCGCCGTAGGCAAGGGTCTGCCGCCAGCCGTCGCGGCCGCCGGTGGACGCCGCGACCGCCGCGCGGGCCGCCGCCGACGACGGGATCAGCCAGTCCCCCTGCGCGACCGCCGACAGGTTGGACGCCTGCATGCAGTAGTCGACGAACGCCGCCGCCGCCGCGACGTTCGGGCTCTGCGCCGAGACGGACAGCGTCTGCGGGTCGGCGGCCTGGGCGCTGCTGGTGCCGGTCAGCGCGGGCAGGACCGTCCAGGTGAAGCCCGCCGGCGCCGTCTGGGTCAGCTGCTGCGCCGAGTAGTTCCCGCCGACGACCATCGCGTACCGGCCCTTGAGGAACGCCGTGAACACGTCGGCACCCGCCTGCCCGAGCGAGGTCGGGTCGAGTGACCGGTCCTGGTAGGCCATCGCGTGGATCCGTCGCGGCGCCTCGAGCTCGGGCTGGCCGACCGCGATGGTCGTCCGCCCGCCGGTCGTGGTGAAGAACCGGCCGCCGAAGTTGAGGCCGAGGCTCATCACCGTCGCGGTCGGCTGCATGAGGCCCCAGCCGAGGCCGAAGACACCGTGGCCGGTGGCCGCCTTCGCGAGCGCGGCGAAGGCGTCCCAGGTCAGGGTGGCGCCGGCCGGGGGGCGGACGCCGGCCCTCTTCAGCAGGGCGGTGTTCGCGAACACCACGTAGGACTGGAGGAGGGTCGGTGCGCCGACCACCTTCCCGCCGACGGTCACCGTGTCCCACACCCCCTGGGCGACGGCTGCTCTCGTCCCCGCCGACAGGTGTGGCGACAGGTCGGCGAGGTACCCCTGGGTGGCGAACCCGCTGATGTCAGCAGCCTCGTCGTGGATCACGTCCGGCGCGGTGCCGCCCTGGAACTGGGTGACCAGCTGGTCGTGGACGGAGTCCCAGCTCCCCTGCACGTACTGCACGACCGTCTCCGGGTGCGTGCTGTTCCAGCTGGCGACGATCTTCTTGGTCGCGGCGATCGTCGGGTCCTGGAAGGCCAGGCTCTGGAACCGCACGGTGACCGGCTTGGCGGCGGCGGTGCCGCCGGCGCTGCTCCCGCTCGCGGTCGCGGTCGCCGTCGCGACGGCGGGACCGGACCCGGCCGCTGACCCGGACGCGGTCGCCGGGCCGACCGGTGTGGCGGTGCCGGCCGGTGTGGCGGTGCCGGCCGGTGCAGTGGTGGTCGCGGTGGCGCAGCCCGCCACCATCGCGGTCGCTGACGCAGCAGCGGCCTGGACGAAAGCTCGTCGTCTCATGAGGGCTTCCTTCTGTCGTTGAAGTGCGGTGGGTGGCTGCAGTGGGTGGCTGGCTGGTGGGTGCGGTGACTGGCGGGCTGGCGGGCTGCTGAGGGTGCCGTGGGCGCCGCTGGTGCGACTCAGCCCTTCACGGCGCCGCTGAGCAGGCCGGAGGTCAGGCGACGCTGAATGATCGCGAAGAAGGCGAGGCTGGGGACGGTGGCGAGCAGCGACGCGGCGGCCAGGACGCCGAGGCGCACCTGTCCTTCCGCGCCGACGAACTTCGCCAGCGCGAGGGGCAGGGTGACCCGGTCGGGGTCCTGGATGAGGACGAGGGCGAAGAAGAACTCGTTCCACGCGCTGATCAGCGTGAACATCGCGGCCGCGACGATGCCGGGCCTGAGGATCGGCAGGACGATCGACACGAGTACCCGGATGCGACCCGCGCCGTCGACCGCACCCGCCTCCTCGAGGTCGCGCGGGACCCCGGCGATGTAGCCCTGCAGCATCCACAGGGCGAACGGCAGCGAGTAGACCGAGTACACGATCGTCAGGCCGACCAGGCTGTTCACGAGGTGGAACTGCCGGAGGATGAGGAACAGCGGGAGCACCACGAGGATGACCGGGAACACCTGGCTCACCAGGATCCAGCCGATCGCCGCGGAGCGGAGCCGGGTGCGGAAGCGTGCGAGGGCGTACGCGGCCGGCAGCGCGATGACCACCACGACGGCCGTGGTCGTGACGGCGACCTGGGCGCTGTTCGCGGTCGCGCGGAGCAGCCCGGCGCTCCGCACGGCATCGGCGAAGTTCGCCAGTGTCGGCGAGGTGGGCAGCAGACCGCCGATCGCGATGTCCCGGGCCGACTTGAGAGCGGTGACCGCCAGCCACAGCAGGGGGAAGCCGAGGAACACCAGGTAGCACGACAGCGCCGCGTACCGGCCGACGGTACCCGCGGGGCGCCCCCGGCCGCCCACGTGCAGGGTGCTCATGCCGATTCCCGCAGGCGCGAGCGGAGGTAGAACAGCAGGAACACGACGATGAGGACGACCATGACATCGCCCATCGCGGCCGCGTAGCCGAACTGCCCGTACTGGAACGCCTGGTTGTACGCGAACAGCATCGGCAGCATCGTCTTGCCACCCGGCCCGCCGGCGGTGAGCACGTACACCAGGCCGAAGCTGTTGAAGGCCCAGATGAAGTCCAGGGACGTGATCGCGGCGATGACCGGCCGGAGAGCCGGCAGCGTGACGTGGACGAAGCGGCGCCACGTCCCGGCGCCGTCCATCGCAGCCGCCTCGTGCAGCGAGGCGTCGACCGACTGCAGACCGGCGAGCAGGGTGATCGTCGTCTGCGGCATGCCGGCCCAGACCCCCACGAGGATGACGGCCGGGAAGGCGGTGCGGAAGTTCCCGAGCCAGTCGGGTCCGGCGCCGAGACCGAGAGCGCTGATCGCCTGGTTCACGGGACCGTAGGTGGGGTTGAGGAGCAGCCGCCACATGATCGCGATGATCACCGGGGGCATCGCCCACGGGACCAGCGCGAGTGTCCGGGCGAGCCACCGGAAGCGCAGGTCCTCGTCCAGCAGCAGCGCGAGTCCGAGGGCGGCGACGAACTGCAGGATCGTGACCGAGAAGGCCCAGAACAGCCCCACGCGGAAGGACGACCAGAAGAGGCCGAAGTGCGCCAGGCGCTGGAAGTTCGCGAGCCCGGTGAAATGGGTGACGACGCCGAGGCCGGCGTGGCTGTCGGTGAAGCCGAGGTAGAGGCCCTGCAGCAGCGGGTAGACGCTGAACACCGCCACCGGCACCAGGGCGGGCATCAGCAGCAGCCACGCTTCGCGCGGTGTCCCCGTCCGGCGGCGCCGCGTGGACCCGCCGGCTCCGCCGCGGCCCGGGCGGTCGGGACGGTCGGGGCCATCCGGGCGGTCGGACCGGTCGGGGCGGTCGGCTCGCGCGGTGCCGGGCGACATCGGGGTGGCCGAGGTCGACGCCACCCGGATCACCCGATCCGGCGGGCGGTGACCGTGCTGTCGATACCGGAGACCACGTCGACGGCGGCCCCACCGCCCAGGACCGGACCGACCGCGACTGGACCAGCGACCACCCCACCGACCGGACCGGTGGTGACGATGTCGACGGTGGGTCGCTCCGAGGTGGACACCGCACTCCTGCCTCGTCGCTGGTCACGGCCGTTGTCATCGTTCGCGCGGACGAGTACAACGGAGGGAAGCCCATGCCCGGGCGGTTGTCAAGGGTGCCCACACCGACCCGGGGAGCCGACGTGGCCCAGGCGAGGCGCACCCGTCTGCGGTGGCTGGAGGTCCCGACCGACCGGCTGGGGACGGTCCGGTTCCTCGTCGCCGGCAGCCAGGACGGCGGCGTCCGGTCGACGGTTCCCGCCGCCCGGTGGGTGTGGGTCCTGCACGGCCGGGGGAGCTCCGCGGCCGAGGTCCGGCCGGTCGTCGAGTCGATCGCGGCGGCCGCCTGCGCCGGGATCCTCCCGCCGTGTGTGGTCGTGGCGCCCGACGGCCCGTGGTCGCGCCGGATGTCCTGGTGGGTCGACTCCTCCTACACCGGGACCGCCGGCGGACCACCGCCCGGCTTCCCGGTCGAGACCGGGCTGCTGACAGAAGCGCTCCCGTGGGTGGAGCGCGTCGTCGGGGATGGGCTGCCGAAAAGCGGAGCGGTCGTCGGGCGGACCGTCGTCGGGCTGTCGATGGGCGGCTCGGTCGCTCTGCGGTGGCTGCTCCGGCCGGACCGGCTGTTCGACTCCGCGCTGCTGCTGTCACCGGCTGTGTACCGGGCCGAACCGCCCTTCGCGTCCTCCGCACGGACCTCCGGTGCGTTCGGCCGCGGTGGCGAGGTCTTCGACGCCGTCACCTTCGCCGCGCTCGCCGGCTGGGAGTCACTGCTGGACGCCGCGGCCGGCGTGGCCGGGTGGCCCGGCGATCTGGCTGGAGACCGGGCTGGGGAGCGAGCTGGGTACGGGCTCGGTCGGCTTTCGCCTCGGCTCCGGCCGCGGGCTCGGCTGCGCGTGGTGACGCTGATCGGCGATGGCGAGCTCGCACAGGACGGTCCGTCGCGGCGGGCCAGCCCTGGCCGGGCCTCAGACGAGGTCGGCGGGCGGGTGAAACCCGACGCCGGAGCGGTGCCCTACGACCTCGACCTGCAGGCGGCGCGGCTGCACGCCGCACTGCGCCGTCGACCCGACATCGACGCGCACCTCCGCATAGTCGGAGGCGGTCACGACGTCGACTTCTGGGCGGCCACGGTCGTCGACGGACTGCGCCTGACCCTCGCCGGCCTGGACGTACCGAGCGAACGTGAACCGGGTGAACGTGGGCCGAGCACCCGACTGACCGCCGGCTTGAACCCGCCCCGGGGAGCTCGGCCGACCGGCGTGTGAGTCGGTGTCGCGCCCCGGGCCGAGCACCCGCACCGTGCAGTCGAGTACTCGTACGGGCTGGTTCAGGTCGATCGAGGCCGTCACGCCCGGTTCGAGTACTCGACTGCACGCGGGCGAGAGGCTGGCGCGTCACCGTTGGATCGGTCCGGCCCGCGTGGGTCAGGGGCCGAGGTCCCAGAGGAGGCGGTAGTACGCGGTCCGCTCCTGGTCGGGGTCGATGCCGTAGGCGTCCAGCAGCGCGCTCTCCCAGCCGGGTCCGTAGTTCCAGCCCGCGCTCCAGGTGGCGACGGCCAGGTCGGCCCACCGGTCGGCGGTCCCGAGGTCGCCCAGGTCGACGTGCCCGGACAGCTGGCCGTCGTCGGTGAGCAGCGTGTTCGGCGCGCACGCGTCGCCGTGGCAGACCACCTCGACGTCCACGTCGGGCGCATCAGCCAACGACGCGAGAGCACTGGCCACGGTGTGACCCCGGTGCTCGACATGCCAGCGCTCCGGATCGAGCCGCCGCGCCGCAGCCCGGACTCGGATGTCGGTCAGCCGGTCCGCGACCGACCACGAGTACGGACACGACGCGGCCGAAAGGGCATCGTGGAAGGCGCGCAACCCGGACCCGAGGGCGCCGACCGCCACCGCCGGCGCTGCTCGCCACCTGCCGTCGACGGCGTTCCGGCCCGGCAAGGCCGCTGTCAGCAGCCACGACCCCGCGTCGTCCGCGCCGTGGTGGAGGACTCGCGGGACCGAGGTGTACGGGCCTGCCCAGAGCAGCCGGGCCGCCTCCCGCGCCAGGTCGATGCCGAGCTCTGCCCGGATCCACTTCACGAACCGGCAGTCCCGCCCGGGGCCACCGCCGAGCTGGAACGTCAACCTCCCAGCCTCGTTCTCCCACACCAGCTCGAGCTGATCGCCTCCCGCCAGCTCCATGACCACTGCCGGTACGGCTCGATCACCGATGTCGACCATCCCGATCGTCCGAGCCCCCCGGCCGCGGTCGCCGGCCCGTCTCATCCGGACTCGGCCGAGCTCGACCGTACAGTCGAGTACTCGCACGGCCATTCTGGCCGGTGGCGAGCGTCGTGGGCGCGGATCGAGTACTCGACTGCACGCACTCGCGCGGCATCGATCACCCGCCAGTCGTAGCGCGCCGTCGTCCGGAGCCGAGCAGGCGGTGTCTGCACCCCGAGAGCCGGTCCGTGACCGGGCGGGCCGCGAACAGTCCTCTGGGCGCGGTTCGGGTGGGGCCGGCTGTCGGTGTGCTCACCCTGCCGGGAGCGGGACGTGTCCCGGGACCGAACGTCACCCGGACGCTCGAGGTCTGGCCGGAGGCGAGGGCCATGCACATCACGCCGGAGCTCAGCCCTGGGTGGCCTTCGTCCACACGCCTCGTTCCGCCGCTCCCGGTCCCCTGTCACATCCACTTCGTGAGACTGCTGTCTCGGCCCCGCAGCTGGGAGAACCCGCCCGCAGACACCTCGCGCCGCGGCTGAGGCGGCTCGGCGCCTTGAGTGGGCGAGGTGGCCGACCCGCGAAGTCCACGTGAAGCGGGTGTGTCTCACGCTGGCCCGGGGGGAACGCGGTGCCGGCTCCCGGCCCACCACGCGACGATGTCCAGCGCGCGGAGCGCGGTGATCGGCGGCCCGGGTGCCACCGCGGCAAGCTGCTCCCAGAAGGGGAGCTCGCGGATCAGGTCTACCTGCACCGCTGCCGCGAACATCGGTTCGAACTCCTGCCACGACCTGCCGCGTTCGGTGGGCACGGGCGCCTCCTCACCGTCTTGGTAGACGTGGCGGACCTGCTCGTCGTACAGCGGGATCAGCGCCGGCCGCTTGCGGTGTAAGACCTTCGACAGGATCGTTCCGCGGGCTCCGGGCATCCCGTGGTGATCGAGGACCGCGAACAGCTCACCGAGCCGTTGAATGTCACCCGGCCCAGCGTCGGCGAGTCCGAGATCGGGTGGGAGGGTGTCGAGGACTTCCTGCAGGGCAGGCCGGGCTCGCTGGAGTGCTTCGTACGTCGAGATCCCGATCCAGGGGACGTTGAGCAGGACCGGGGCGAGCAGGTCGGCGTCGACCAGCGGTCCCCGCGCGCCCGCGAGGTCGAAACCGTCATAGGACGGGTACGCCCAGCCCTGTCCCCCCATCAGGTATCGGTGGGCGTACTCCACGGCAGCGCCGCGGTCCACCCAGACCCCTCCGACCTTCAGACGGTCCACGATCGCCTCTACCTCGAAGCTTCGAGGGCAGCTCTCGGCCCTCAGCACCGAGGGTATCGGCGCCGTGGCCTGCTCAACGTGCCCGGGCCGGTCACCGGAACGAATTGTGTCGAACGCGCGTCACACCGGGCCGCGGCCCGAGCGTTGGGCTGCGGCACGTCGCTTCTCAACCCGCCGATCCCAGTGCAGACCACCCAGGAGGATCGTCGTCCCGATGAACCCGGGGATGTTCGTGTAGCGGGAGTGGATGAGCCCGTCGGCGGTGAACGCGGCCGCCCACAACAACACCGCCGCAGCGACCGATATCCACCCGATGGCCGTGACCGGACGTCGACGGGGCTCGATCATGTCGCCACGGTAGCCATTGACCTGTCGAATGAGGTTCCGAGACAGCCGGTTCCTGGTGGATCGACCAACCAGCCCGGTCAGTACTCCGGCGGAGCTGCTGGGTCAGCGGCGGGTGCCCTGGGGGGTGTACATGGCTCCCCACCGCTGCTGCCAGGCGGCGGTCTTGGTGGTGGCGAGCTGCTGGTCGTAGGCGCAGCCGGCGCCGACGTTGGTGATGACGTCGGTGCCGCCGACGGTGGTTCCACTGACGGCCGGCGCTGCGGTGGGGCGCGTCGAGGCCGCGGTCTGTGGGCTCGCGGACGGGGTCCCGGCCGAGCCGGTGGTGGTGGCGGCGGTGGCGGCGGTGTGAGTGGTCGCCGCGCTGGGGTCGGTCTTGGTGATGGCCTGGGTGATCGCGGCACGGACGGCAGCCCAGTCGGGGTTGTCGTTGGTGCCCATGCCGGCGATGCCGGGGATCCCGGGGGACTGGGGGCGCAGGGTGATGCTCGCAAGGACCTTGGTGCGGCGGATCCGGAGCCCGAGCTGGGCGAGGGGGTCCAGGAGGGTGGCGGGGATGTTGGTCTTGACCGTCGACTTCAGGGTCGAGGCCAGCGCGGCGTAGCTGGTGAGGATCGCCGCGGGGGTGGTCTGGGCGATGATCGCGTTGATCATGCACTTCTGGCGGGCGATGCGGTCGTAGTCGTCGGAGTAGAACCGGCCGCGGGCGAACCAGAGCGCGTTTTTGCCGTCGAGGTGCTGGTTCGGGGCGGGCATCAGCCACCGCGACGGGTACGCGGTGATGGTGTGCCCGGTGACGGTGTCGTGCATCCCGCCGACCGGGATGGGGGTGGTGATGTTGACGGTGACCCCGCCGATCGCGTCGACCAGCGCCCCGAACGCGGTCAGGTCGACGAGCAGGTAGTAGTCCAGCGGCAGGCCGAGGGAGTACTGCAGCCCGAGGGCCAGGGCGTCGGCGCCGGGGTTCGCGGTCGACCCGGGCGGGAACAGGCCGGGATGGTCGCGCGGCACGTCGTTGTAGATCGCGTTGATGGTGTCGTCTCCGGTGCACCCACTCGACGGGTCGAACACCCAGCCGTTCGGGAAGGCTCCCGCGAGCGCGGTGCCGGGTTTCCAGTCCAGGCGGCACAGGTTGCGGGGCACGGAGATCAGCAGGACCTTGCCGGTGACGGTGTCGATGCTCGCGATGGCCATCGAGTCCGTCCGGGTCCCGGTCCGGCCGGCGGCGGCGTCCCCGCCGAGGATCAGGATGTTCAGGCGCCGCTTGGACCACCGGTACCCGGTGGCCGCCGCCGTCGGTGTGGTCCCGGGGACCGCGCCGGCCGCCGGCGCCGCGGGCGCACCCACGGTCGCCTGCGTCCCGAGCTGGGTACGGCCGCCGGCGAACACCGTCGTCAGGGTCGCCCGGGTGGTCAGCGCGACGTTCGCGCCGAGGACCAGCGGTGTCGACACCGCCACACACAGCAGTCCGACGAGGATCGCGCCGCCGACCCGCTCAGCGGACCCCGCCGCGGCCGGGCGCAGCGCTCGGTGACTGGCCACGATCACCGCCGACCACGCCACCGCGACCACCAGCGCCACGAGCGCACCCCGGCGGAGGGTCGCGTCGTCCAGCGCTCGACTCACCAGACCGGCGGTGGTCGTCCCCACGTAGGCCACCGCCGCGACCACTCCGGCGGCCGTGACCGCGAGGACCGCCAGCCCGCCGCGCCACCGGCCCGCCGCCAGCAACCCGACTCCCGGCACCACCCCCAGCACGGTGAGCAGCAGCACCGCGGCCACCGACCGGCGACTCCGCCCGACGCCCACCGGATCAACCCCGCCCGAACCAGCCACCGCCCCATCCTCCCGCCGGGAGCCGACGGGGACCGCGAGCGGTCGGCGACCCGAAGTTCAGCGGGCGGCAGGGCGAGCACGTCAGCGACGACATGGGGCTGACGGGACAGGTGGGACATGCCAACCGCCCCAGCCGTACCAACTGCGCGCGTTCGTGCTCGCCGGCCGCCCCGCCGCCCGCTCCTGGCCGGCTGGTCAGCGACCGAGGAGCTCGTCCAGGCGCTCGCACCCTCCCGGACACCGGTCGCGCGCCGACCAGGAGGGCGTCGCGCTCAGCGGAGCTGTCGACCAGCGACATGGGCCAGGGGCGGGTCGAGCGGACGCTGGAGTCCTCGAACACCGGCCGAGCGACGGGGGACATGCGACCCGGCGACCCGGCGACCCGGCGACCCGGCGACCCGGCGACCCGGCGACCCGGCGACCGGGCATGACGCTGACCTGGCCCGATCCGCTCCCGGCGCACGGGCCCGTCGTGCTGCGGCCCTACCGGGTCAGCGACCTGTCGCTGGTCGCCGAGCTGGCGGCCGATCCGTACATCCCGCTCATCTCGACGGTGCCCCAGCCCTACACCGACGAGGCGGGGCTGGAGTTCATCGCCCGCCAGCACTCCCGGCTGACCTCGGGCACCGGCTGGTCGTTCGTGGTCGCGGACGCGGACGACGACCGCGCGATCGGCAGTGCCGGCCTGTGGGTGCGAGAGCTCCAGGCGGGGAGGGCGACCGCGGGCTACTGCGTCGCCCCCGGTGCTCGGGGCCGGGGTCTGGCGACCGCGGCGCTGCAGGCGCTGACCGCGTTCGCGTGGACCGTGCCCGGCCTGCACCGGGTGGAGCTGTTCGTCGAGGGCTGGAACACGGCCTCGCTGCGCGTCGCCGCCCACGCCGCGTACTCACGGGAGGGCGTCCTGCGCAGCCACCAGAAGATCGGCAGGACGCGTCGGGACATGGTCCTGTGCGCCGCGGTCCGCCCGCCGGTGCCAGCCCGGCGGGTGCCAGCCGAGCCGAGCCGAGCCGAGCCGAGCCGAGCCGAGCCGAGCCGGTAACAGTCGAGCCGAGCCGGTGACAGTCGAGCGGGAGGCGGCCGGCGGCCCCCCGAGCGAGGTGGCGTCGCCCGCCCACGTTTCCGGCACAGTGGCGGGATGACGACGCCGCAGCACCGAGCCGACCTCTTCACCGATCCGGACCTCGACCCCCGCATGGGTGGTCCGTCGCTGGGGGACGAGCGGGCGACGCTGGTGGAGTTCGTCCGCTTCCAGCGCCTGACGCTGCAGCTGAAGTGCGAGGGGTTGGACGCCGACCAGCTCGCCCGCCGTTCGGTCGAGCCGTCGACGATGTCGCTGCTGGGCCTGGTGCGGCACATGGCCGAGGTCGAACGCACGTGGTTCCGTCGCCGGTTCGCGGGTGAGGACGTGGCGAAGCGCTACCAGTCCACCGACCAGCCCGACGGCGACTTCGACGGGGCGACCCCCGATCCGGCGGTCGTGGAGGAGGCGTGGGCCGCCTGGCGCGAAGACGTCGCGTTCGCCGAGCAGTTCGCCGAGCGCACCGAACTGGATTTCGTCGGCCGCGACGAAACTGGTCGTGCACTCTCCTTGCGGGAGCTGCTCGTCCACATGGTCGAGGAGTACGCCCGACACAACGGCCACGCGGACCTGCTGCGCGAACGGATCGACGGCCGCATCGGCGAGTGACGGACCGGCCCCGACGAGGCCTGCGCCTGAGAGGCCTGCGCCGAAGGTCTTCGTCCGATGCCCGTCGGGTCAGCGGTGCGGCGCGGGTCCGACCATGACGGTCCGGCAGCCGACTCGGCCGTCGGCCACGACGAGTCCGATCGCACCGGACGTCAGCCGGCTGTCGGGGTCCTCGACGTCGAAGAGCTCGTCGCCGTCGACGACCGCCCGCAGGCGGCTGCCGACGACCTCCAGCGAGCACTGGTGGGTCCGGCCGAGCTCCCACTCGTGCGGCGCGCTGGCGAGCACGTGTTCGCCGTCCAGGCAGCGGATCAGACGTGCCACACCATCAGCGCCGAGCAGCAGGGCGTGGTAGCGGTGCAGACCCTGCACGTGGACAGCGATCCCCACGGCGGACGCCAGGTGCGGGGTCAGGTCAGCGGCCACGACGAGGTCACCCCACTCCCGGGTGCCGTGCATGACCATCCCGCGGCCCTCGTTCTGGACCGGGCGGAACGACTCCGGCCAGTCCGGGCCGAAGTCGTCCACCGCGTCGACCCAGGCCCGGTGCCACATGCTGCCGCCGTCGGCAGGCCGCCCGAGGCTCAGCTGCGGGCTGCCGTCCCAGCTCAGCCAGTGCAGGTCGACCGCCCGACCGGGCCCCGCAGCGCCCGCGCCCGGAGCCGCCGCAGGCGAGCCGAAGGGGCCGGTGACGGCCAGCCCGACCGTGGTGATCGGCTGCCCCCCGGTCCCGGGCAGGGTCCACGCCAGCTCGACGTCCTGGCCGGGCTCGAGGTCGGCGGTCGGGCCGGGCATCTCGACGAGCAGGTCGTCGGCCCCGTAGCGGGTCACGACGATCCGGACACCGACCGGCCCGGTGTTGGTCGGGCACGCGGCGACCGCGGCCCGCACCCGCTGGCCCGGGTAGAGGGTGGGCGAGGCGAGCAGCTCGTACTGACGCATGTGTCGTGCCTCGGGCGGGATGAAGGTGGCCGTGGTGGCCACCGCCCGCGATGGACCCGCGGCCGTGATGCGGAGGCACCGGGACCCGCCCGGCGTGGCTGCCTCGACGTTCACCGCGGTGCCCTGACCGGGCGAGACGGTGAACCCCTGCACGGATCCGGGCAGCTGGAAGTGAAACCGCGCGCCGTCCTGCAGGACGAGGGGTGGCAGCCCGTGCAGCGCCCGTCCGACGTCGGCGAGGCGCACGGCCTCGGTGGCGATGTCGGTGACCGCACGCCCGCCGTCCGCGGTGGGCAGGTACATCCGGTCCGCGACGGGTCCGCGCCAGTCCTTGCTCGTGAACGCGTCGAGGCCGTTGCGGATGCCGAGCAGGCAGCCGAGGTTCCCGGCGTTGCAGTCGGTGTCCCAGCCGCAGGTGGTGACGATGCTCATCGAGCGGTCCCAGTCCCCGCCGCCCCACAGCAGCGCCAGGATGATGACGCCCAGGTTGGGGATCGTGTGGCAGTTGCCGCCCCACACCTGGTTCCCGTACGCCTGCTCCAGCTGTCGGCGAGCTACCCGCCAGTCCGGCTCCGCCGCGTGCCAGCGGCGCAGGTCGGCCACGAGCGCGGCGACCACCGAGTCGGCGGGGACGACCGACAGGCCCGTGTCGAGCAGCACGTCGATGTCGGACTCGACGAATGCCTGCGCCTCCATCGCCGCCAGCAGCTGTGCGCTGGACACCGCTTCCCCGTCGTGGCTGACACTCGCGGCGCGGCCGGCCAGCTCCGCTGCCCCCGCGGGGTCACCCGTTGACACCATCGCCCAGCCGTCGATGAAGATCTGGGCGCCGATCTGCTCCGAGACGACCTTCCCGTTCAGCTCCGCCGATCCCGAGCGCGGCGCCTGGATCCCGTTCCGGAGGCGGAGGTAGGCGGTGTGCTCGGTGGAGTTGCCGACGCCGCTCCACCACAGGATCGTCCGTCCCTCGACGATGAAGTCCAGCCAGGTCTGCCCGATCTGCGCCGCGGTCACATCCCGGGTGAGGCCGTTGTCGGCCAGCGCGCGGATGAAGGTGAACGTGCCGGTGATGTCGTCGTCGGTGACCACAAGCGGGACCCCGAGCCGGTCCGCCACGTAGTACTCCACCTCGCCGAGCTCGGCCACGATCCGCTCGTACGACCACATCTCGACGGGCCGCCCGAGGTAGACGCCGAGGACCTTGCCCAGACAGCCGGCATAGACCCGCTCGAGGTGGTCAGCCGGCAGCTGCGGACCACTCACCCGGGGCGCCGAGCCGCCGGTCGGGCCCTGTGCCGACGTTGTCACCGTGCCTCCGTCGCTGGACCGCGTGCTCCCCGTGGCTGGCACAGCGAGCGTACGCACGGGTCGGCGAGCGACGTCCGGACCCCCGGCCCGGGAACCCTCGACGGTCGATCTTGTCGGCGTCCCCTGGCATCGTCACGGTCATGACGACCGTGGTGCTGTTCCATTCCGTCCTGGGCGTCCGCCGCGGTGAGCTCGACGCCGGCGATCGGCTGCGGGCCGGTGGTCACGACGTCCTCGTACCCGACCTGTACGCCGGGCGGGTGTTCGACGCGTACGAGCCGGCGATGGCCTGCTCGGAGTCTCTCGGGCAGCAGGCGCTGTTCGAGCGGGGGCTGGCTGCGGTCGCAGACGTGCCCGACGGCTTCGTCGTCGGCGGCTTCTCGCAGGGCTCGAGCGTCGCCGTCTCCGTCGCCACCCGGCGCGCGGTCTCCGGTGTCCTGCAGCTGTCGGGTCTGAACCCCGTCGAGTGGTTCGGCGCCGACGCGGCCTGGCCCACGGGCGCCCGGTCCCAGTGCCACCAGATGCTCGCCGACCGGTTCCGGGAGGACTGGGTTGTCGATGCTGCGCGGCGGGACGTCGTCGCGGCCGGGGCGACGCTGGAGCTGTTCGACTACCCGGGCAGCGGCCACCTGTTCACCGACCCGACACTGACGGCCGAGTACGACGCCGGTGCGACGGAGCTGCTGTGGTCGCGGGTGCTGCCGTTCGTGAACGCGTGTGCGCCGGACCGCCGCTGAGCCGCCGTGCCGCCTCCGCACACCCGTTGCACCACCACTGACGGCGCAGCGCGCTACCTGTGCGGCCCGAGGCACCTCGCGGGGACACTGGCGAGGTGGCTGGACGGGGAGGCGATCGGCAGCCGGCGGACCCGGCCGGCGAGTTCGGCGGTTTCGGCGCTGACCTCGTCAAGTTCTACGAGGGACTGGCCGCCGACAACAGTCGCGACCACTGGGCCGCGCATCGCGAGACCTACCAGCGCTCGGTGCGCCAACCCCTGCGTGCACTCGCCGATGCGCTGTCCGCGGAGTTCGGCGACATCAAGACCTTCCGTCCGAACCGCGATCTGCGCTTCTCCCCCGACAAGCGTCCCTACACCGAGCACGCCAGCATGGTGGCCGAGACAGCTGGCCGGAGCGGGCTGTACTTCCAGATCGGTTCCGACGGTCTGCTGCTCGCCGGCGGCTGGTACCAGCCGGCTCCCGACCAGCTCGACCGCTGGCGCCACGCGATGGACGACGACGCGGTCGTCGCCGGACTCCACTCCACCCTGCAGGCGCTGGCCGCGGTCGGCTTCACCTTCGACGCGGGCGATCCTGTCGCCACCGCCCCACGCGGCTGGCGCCGCGACCACCGCCACATCGACCTCATCCGCCGGCGCAGCCTCACGGTCAGCCGGACGGACGAGCCGGGGGCGTGGTGGTCCACGCCGCAGTGCCTGGACCGCGTCCGCGACGGCTGGAGCACCTGCCGGGGTTGGACGCAGTGGCTCGAGGACACGATCGACTCAACGACCCGGCCCGCCACGGGCGAGTCGGCGCGCACCCCTCGCGGTCACCGAGCCGCCGGCGAGTGGTGAACGGCACCGACGGCCGTCGGCCAGCGCGCGGCCTGTCCGGAACCTGAGCGCCGACCGATATCGGGTCCACGACGCACGTGCGTCCTTGACGACCACTCCCTGCGACGGCGACAGTTCGTCGGGGCCGTACCGACCGGGCTCCGCGGCTGGTGCCACCGCTCTGGCCCTCGCTGACCGGGGAAGCAGGACGGTGCTCGATCAGCTGCGAGCGGATCTCGCTGAGCACGCGGACATCTCCGACGGCGACGGCGACGGCTCGGGATCGGGCTGGGTGATCGCCCGCTACGACCGAGAGACCTTCAGTCCGGCGGTCCTCTTCGCCTGTACGGAGGAGGGCCTGGCCCAGTGCCTCGACGCCTCGTCCACGGACGCCGCATTCCTCTTCCCGGATGTCCCGCCCGTGTCGCGGCGTACCGCCTCCTGCTCGTCCACCTCGAGGAGGCGCTCCTGTCGATGACACCGCCCACCGAGGTGCACGTCACAGCTGAGGGAGTGCGGAAGGTGACCGGGGCATCGAGTGTCCAGCGGCGGACTCGTGCGGAGAAACAAGCGGCCCGCGGGCGGAGCTGGGTGGCGTACCCACCCGACCAGCCGGCGCGCGCTGACGCGCCGGCAGGCGGTCGCGCTGAGGAGCCGCCCGACTGAGGGTCTGGAAGCAGGCCGGCGACCGACTTCTCCCTTGATCACCATGGCGTCAGCGGGGCCGAGCCCCCGACCAGCGACGATGGAGACCGCGCTCGGGCGGCGACCGTGACCAAGGTAGAGAACCGGCCGGCTCTCCCGATCAGGACGCGGCGTCGGACGAACGCCCAGCGATCGAAGCCCAGGTGTCGTGTCCGCGCTGCTGGAGCTGGGTGATCAGCCACGCCCGCGCGCCCGGCTCGAGAACCGCTGCGGCGAGGTCGGCGCGGCCCTTCGGTCGGTCGAGGTGGGCCTTGTGAAGCAAGGCGAGCTCCGGGCGCAGGTAGCGGATGCCGTCGACGGTGTGCAGCGCCCGGTCCCACGGCAGCCGGACGGTCGAGTCCCGCTTGAACACCCACTCGCCCGCCTCGCCCGCGTGCAGCAGCACGTCGACCTCCCACGCACTGCCGGAGTCGCGGCGCAGCCACAGCTGCTCGCGCCCCGGACGCAGTTCCTGCCCGGGGAGCAGCGGGCGCAGTGACCCGTCGTGGGCCTCCCAGAGGTGCAACGCCGACTCCAGGTGCGCCCGCAGCGCCGGGAGGTCAGCCAGCGCCGCTGCCACGTCGATGTCCTCGTGATGCCGGGGAGCGGCCCCGACCCGGGCCGCCCAGCCGCCCGCGATCCACCAGGAGACGCCCGATCCGGCCAGCAGCGCAGCGACGCCGGCCGGGTCGAGCGGGCACCACCGCCCGTACCAGGACTGAAAGGAGGTCTTGTCGAGATCACCGACGGTCAGCGGCCGCGGCGTCATGACAGCAGTGTGGGGTAGACCGCTCTCGCATCAGACCCTCTTCCGCGCCTCCCGACCGCGAGGTCAGGGGCGGGTGTGGGAGCCGAACACCGTGCGGTGGAGGAACTCCCGCATCGTCGCCTGGAACTCCGCGGCCTGCTCGACCTGCGGGGAGTGTCCGGACTTCTCGAACACCACGAGCTCCGCGTTCGGCAGCAGCGACGCGATGGTCTGCGCGGACGACACCGGCGTCACCCAGTCCGTCCGCCCCACGGTGACCAGGGTCGGGCAGGTCAGCGCGGGCAGCGCCGCGGTGAGGTCGTGCACGGGCCAGTTCTGCTGGAAGCACCAGTTGTGGGCTTCGTGCCGGTAGCTCCCGGCCTCCACGGCGGCGGCGGAGCGGACCGGGTCGTACTCCTGGTCGTAGAGCGGGATCAGCTCGCCCCAGTACTGCTTCAGCTGCTCGTCGCTGTCGACCCGGCCGGACCAGTACCGGTCGAAGTGGTCCCAGTCGATCGCGACCCGGGTCTGGGCGCGGGCGTTGGCGAAGGCGATCTCGAGGTTGCTGCCGTCCGCGGCGGTGTCGCGCAGCACCATCGCCCGAACCCGGTCGGGGTACGCGACCGCGTACTCCAGCGCGATGAACCCGCCATACGAGCCACCCGCGACGACGACCCGCTCCGCGCCGACCCAGGCACGTACACCGTCGAGGTCGGCGGCCCACTGGGCATGGGAGTACGGCGGGACGCCGGCGCTCTCCCCGCAGCCCCGGGCGTCGTAGACCACTACCCGGAACAGGTCGGCGAGCGGTCCGAAGGTCGCTCTCGGTTCGCCGAGGGAGCCGATGCCACCGCCGCCGTGGTGGGCGATGAGCACCGGCGCGCCCTCGGGTCCGAGCACCTCGACCCGCAGCCGGCACCCGTTGATCTCGACGAAATCCGTACCGGTCACCGGACACCTCTCGGTCGTCGGCGAGGGCCGGTCGTCATGCCGGCCCCCAGATCTGCCTTAACACCCGCTGCACATTCCCGCCCAGGACGGCCGCGATGTCCCCGTCGGAGAAGCCGTGCTGGACGAGCCAGCCGCAGATGTTCGGGAAGGTCTCGGTCGGGTTCTCCAGGCCGTCGACGTAGGCGACCCGCTCGTGCGGCGGCGCCCCCGCCGTCGCCGTCCCGAGCATCCCGGCGCAGACGGTGTGCAGCCCGACGTGGTCGCCGTACAGGGTGTCCGGGCCGAACGCGACGTGCTCGATCCCCACCAGGTCGACGCAGTAGCGGAAGTGGTCCATGACGGAGTCGATGGTGTGCCGCGGGTGCGCCGTCGACACCGTCGTGTGCGGTGCCGCCGACATCCCGATGACGCCACCGGAGTCGGCGACCGCCCGCAGGCAGTCGTCGGACTTCATGCGGGGGATGTCCCACACCGCACGGGCGCCGGCGTGGGTGCAGAACACCGGGTTCGCACTCGCCCGGCAGGTGTCGATGCCCGTCCCGTCGGAGGAGTGGGACACGTCGATCGCCAGGCCGAGGGCGTCCATCCGGGCGACCGCGCGCCGGCCGAAGGCGGTGAGGCCGCCGTCGACGGCTTCCGCGAGTCCGCTCCCGAGGGCGTTGGAGTCGGAGTAGGCGATGCCGATCTGGCGGATCCCGAGCCCGTACAGGACGTCGAGTCGGTCCAGCTCGTTCTCGATCGGCGTCGCCGCCTCCAGGCCGAACACGATCCCGACCTGGGCCGCCTCCCGGACCGCAGCGATGTCGGAGAACCGCCGGACGACAGCGATCCCGTCCTGGTGGGCGATGTCGGCCTGGCGCATCCCGAGGTCGGTGACGACGTCGTCCCACCGCCACGGCGCGGACCCGCTTATGCAGGCCGTCCCGTCCATCATGTTGTCGAACACCACGGTCATCCCCGACGCGGCCAGCCCGGCGTACGCGGTGTGCTGGCGGCCGGTCCGGTAGTGCGCGGGTGCCTGACGCATGTCGACCGGGAACCGCACGGGATGGTCGTGCAGGCTGATGACGACGTTCTCGCGCAGCAGCCGCCGGACCCGTTCGCGCTCGCCGTCGGTGAGACCCCCGTCGTAGGGCGGGACGCGGTCGAACTCGTCCACCAGGTCGAAGGCCGCGACGTCGACCCCCGGCCGGAGGTACGAGTAGGCGCGGTAGCCGGCGCCTCTGGGATCGGCGGCCACCGGATCCGGACTGCTCACGATGCACCTGTGACGACCGGGCCGGCCGCACCGGTGTGCCCGCCGGCCGCGCCCGGGACGCAGGGCAGCCCGGCCGGCTGGAGGGTGTCGGCGAGCAGGCGCCACAGGTGCTCCCAGGCGCGCGCACCCTCGGCGAAGCGGGACACCCGGAAGAACTCGTCAGGCCCGTGCAGATTCTCGTCCGAGGTCGAGAAGGAGAAGAACAGGGTCTTGACCCCCAGTTCCCGCTCGAAGACGGTGGTCGCGGGCAGCGTCCCGCCGACGACGTCCAACAGGACGGGCACCCCGGGTGACGGCCTCCAGCGCGGCGACGCCTGCCCGGACGGCGGGGTGCGCCGGATCGATCCGGTAGGCGGGCACGGCGCCGGCTTCCGGTCGGACCGTGAGGACCGTCCCGGGCGGTGTCGGGCGCGCGAGCAGGTGGTCGGTGATGGCGTCGAGCACCCGCTGAGGATCCTGGCCGGGCACGAGACGGCAGGTGACGTGCGCGGTCGCGACCGCCGGGATGATCGTGGCGCTGCTGCCGGCCCGGATGCCGTTCACCTCCAGCGTCGGGCGCTCCCACAGCCGTTCCAGCGTCGTGTGACCCGGCTCCCCGAACGGCGCGCTGATCCCTGCAGCGGCGAGGAACGCCCCGGCATCGAAGTCCACCGCGGCGATCTCGGCCCGCCGATCGGAGGCCAGGGGCCCGACACCGCCGGTGAAGCCGGGCACAGCGATCGACCCGTCGTCGGCCCGGAGGCTCGCCAGGGCGCCGACCAGGACGTGCACCGGGTTGGCGCTCAACCCGCCGTAGCGCCCGGAGTGCAGGTCCCGAGCCGGTCCGGTGACCTCGACGTCCAGTGCCAGCAGGCCTCTCGACCCGATCGCGATCGACGGCGTGCCCGGTCGCCACATCGCGCCGTCGGCGGAGACGACCAGGTCCGCGGCGAGCTCGGCGGCGTGGTCGCGCACGTACCCGGCGAGGTGCGGGCTGCCGATCTCCTCCTCGCCCTCGATGAGGAACCGCACGTTCAGCGGCAGCGCCCCGTCCCGGTCGAGCAGGATCCGCGCCATCTCCAGGACGAGCAGGACGGGACCCTTGTCGTCGGTGACCCCCCGACCGCACAGGACCGCCGCGCCGTCGGGGCCGACGGCCGGGGTCAGCGTGAACGGCGGGCTGGACCACTGGGCCGGATCTCCCGCCGGCTGGACGTCGTAGTGCCCGTAGACGAGGACGGTCGGGCCGCCGGGTGCGCCGAGCCAGTCACCCCGCACCACCGGGTGCCCCGCCGTCGTCTCGACCCGCCCGCCGGCCCAGGACAGCCTGTCGGCCATGAAGGCGGCCGCCGCCGCCATCGTCTGCGGGTCGGCGTCCCTGCTGACACTGGGGATCGCGACGTACGTGGCGAGGTCGGCCAGGAAGTCCGCATCGAGCTCCGCGCCAGGGGTGGGGCCCGGCGAGGTCTGTCGGGCCGACTCCACCTCGGACTCCGACGCCGGATGCCGCCCGGACGCATCTTGCACCGACGACTCAGAAGAGCCCATGGCCACCATCGATGGAGATCGTCTGACCGGTGATCCAGGCCGAGTCGTCGATGACGAAGAAGCGAACCCCGTGGGCGATGTCGCTCGCGTCCCCGAGCCGGCGGGTGGCGATCCCGGCGAGCACGGCTGCCTGGCCGTCCGGGCCGTACCCGTCCCACTGCGCCTGCGAGGTGGGGTTGGACAGGATGAACCCCGGGGCGATGCAGTTGACCGTGATCCCTGCCGGGCCGAGCTCGTGCGCCAGCTGCCGGGTGAAGCCGATCTGCGCCGCCTTCGCACTCGCGTAGGCCTGGATGCCCGTGAGGCTGATGCTGCGACCAGCCCCGGACGAGATCTGCACGATGCGGCCCCAGCCCCGACGCTTCATCCCCGGCACGACCGCCCGCGTGCAGTGGAACGTCCCGGTCAGGTTCGCGCCGACGACCGCGGCCCAGTCCTCGTCGCTCACGTCCTCCAGCGGTCGGCCGGTCTGGCCGCAGACCCCGCCGGCGTTGTTGACCAGCACGTCGACCCGACCCACCGCGGCGATGAAGGCGTCGACCGCGGCGGAGTCGGTGACGTCGACGGTGTCTCGGTCGATGCCGTGCACGAGGTAGCCGTCCTCCTCCAGCGCAGCCGCGATCGCCGTGCCGATCCCGTGGGCGACGCCGGTGACGACCGCCACCCGACCGTGCGGCGCGAAGCCCGCGACACCGCTCACGGCGTCCGTCCGGTCGGGTCCAGCGCGGCCTCGACATCGCGAGCAACCTGCAGCAGCAGGGCGTCCGCACCGCGGGCGGCGGCCAGCTGCAGTCCAATGGGCAGTCCGCCCTGCCGGACCGGGACCGGGAGGGACAGCGCCGGGTGTCCGGTGAGGTTGTAGACGCCGGTGAACCAGCCCTCCGGGCTGTCCTCGACCCCGAACGGCGGGTCGTGCTCCGGGGCCACGAACGGTGCGGTCGGGCCGGCCAGCACGTCGAACCCCCCGAGGCTCGCGTCGACGAGACCGGCGAGCGACGAGGCCTCGTCCAGGGCCGCCCGGTGCGCCTCGTCGGACACCTGCGCCCCGGCGTCGAGCAGCGCGAGGGTGCCGGGACCGTAGGAGGTCCGCAGGGTGACGAGCCGGTCGGCGTGCACCCCCGCCGCCTCGTGCAGGACGACCGTGCTCAGGACGGACTCCCAGTACGGGCAGCGGGTCGACCAGTCGGGTCGTACGTCGACCACCTCCAGCCCGGCGGCGACCAGGGCACTGCGGGCCGCGGTGAGCGCCGCGCGGACGTCGTCGCTGACCGCCGGGTCGTCCAGTTGGGCGACCAGGAAGGCGATCCGGGGCGGCCGGGCAGGTGCCGTCGGCCGGGCAGGTGGCGTCGACCGCGCGGTCGGCGGCGCGAGATCGGGCCGCGCGGCGAGCACCAACAGCAGCAGCGCCGCGCCGGCGACGTCGGCGGCGAGCGGGCCGACGGTGTCGCACGAGGGCGCCAGCGGGAAGACGCCGTCCTCGGGGACGAGACCGTGTGTCGGCTTGAGGCCGACGATCCCGCAGTAGGACGCCGGGATGCGGATCGAGCCGCCGGTGTCGGTGCCGACAGCGAGTGCGACCGCACCGGAGCCGACGGCGGCCGCAGACCCGCCCGAGGACCCGCCGGCGGTGGTCCGCGGATCGCGCGGGTTGCGGGTGTCGCCGACGGCGGGGTGGGCGAACCCGGCGGCGTACTCCAGACACTGCGTCACCGCGACGACGTCGGCGCCAGCGGCCCGCAGCCGGGCCACGACCGTGGCGTCCGCGAGTGCGGGCGGCGGGTCGGGCAGGTCCGAGCCGAACAGGGTGGGCACCCCACGGACGTCGACGATGGCCTTGACCGCCACCGGGATGCCCCGCAGGGGTCCGTCGGCGGCCCGGTCCGGGACGGCCACGACGTCGGTGAGGGCGTTCAGTGGACGGGCGAGGCGCTCGAGGCGCTCGTGGGCGGCCAGGAGGTCCAGGTTGGCCCGCTCGCACCGGCGCCGGCCGTCTTCGATGGCGTGCACCAGCGCGATCAGCCGCGGGAGCAGGGGGCTCCGGGCGGCACTGCCCGCGCCCGCGCCGCCGCCGCCGCCGTGAGCGTCTGCGTCGACCAGTGGCCCGAGCTGGGCATCGACCTCGGTCGGCCGGTGGCGCACGGCGAGGTCCCGGTAGACGCCACTGTGGGACTTCGCCGAGCCGCGGTTGAAGGTCGTCAGTCGCGCGAGGGACCCGGGGAGGTCGGTCGGGTCGAAACCGTCGAAGGCCATCGGGACGACCGGCGCGCGGGCGAGCACCTCGCCAGCGAGCGCGAGCAGCAGTGGGGCGTACGCCGGGTCGCCCAGGGTGTCGGCGATCGACGCGTCGGAGACCGCGGTCGCGAACAGCATCGCGCCGTAGGCGAGCTTGGCCCACTCGTACCCGACGATCGAGTCGGTCACCTCCACGTCGGGGACGTCGGCGGCGAAACGGCGGACCCGGTCGGTCAGCGACCCGTCCAGCTCGCCGACGCGGAAGCAGCCGCGGTTACCGCGCAAGATGCGGCCGGGGCCGAGGACGTCTGCGCCGAAGTTGACGAACGCCGGGACGACAGCCTCCCGGCCGACGGCGGCAGCGATCGCGTCGGAGGTCAGTCCGTTCTGCAGCGACACCACGTGCGCGTCCCCGACGAGCCGCCCGGCCAGCAGCTGGGCGGCTCCGGCCGTGTGGTGGGCCTTGACCGCGAGCAGCACGGTCGCATCGATCCGGCCGGGGAGGTCGCGGGGCAGCACCGCCCGCACCCGCACGCAGAACTGCTCGACCGGCCCCTCGACAGCGAGCCCGTCCCGCTTCATCGCCTCGACGTGTGCCTCGTCGGCGTCGCAGAAGAGGACCTCGTGCCCGTCACGCACCAGACCGGCGCCCACCGTCCCGCCGATCGCGCCCGCGCCGAGCACGAGATAGCCCATGACCGCGGACCCTAGACCGCAGCGGCCGGTCCCCGGACCGGCCGAAACGGAAACATGCTCGTAACGCGATCGGGCTTGACCCGGCAACCACTACCAGACAAAGGTCTGCCTTCGTCCACACCACTGCGGAGGGAACCACGTGTTCGAGAGACTGATCGCCTCGCGTCGAGCCCTCATGGCAGGTGCGGCGGCCACGGCGGTCACGGCCGTCGCGTCGGCCTGCGGTTCGTCCTCGAAGGGGGCCTCGACCTCCGCAGGGTCGAGCGGCGCGGCGTCGACCGGGACGGCGGCCGGCGACCTGGTGGCCACCCCGACCGCCGCGGCGAGCGGGTCGATCGTCAAGGGCGGCGACCTGGTGATCGCGCGGACGATCGAGAGCCAGTCCATGAACAAGACGACCGTCTTCCAAAACGAGTCGATCTTCGTGTTCGAGCAGATCTACGAGACCCTCTACACGGTGACCCCGGACGGCCGGAGCGTCCAGCCGTGGCTCGCGACCGGGTACACCGTGTCCCCGGACAAGCTGACGTACACTTTCACCCTCCGCAAGGGCGTCACGTTCCACAACGGCAAGCCGATGACCGCAGCAGACGTCAAGTTCTCGATCGACGAGGCCACCGCAGCGACCGCGGGCTGGGGCTACCTCAACACGGCGATCAAGAGCACGGCGGCGCCGAGCGACGGCATCTTCGTCGTCCACCTCAAGTACCCGTGGTCCCCGCTGATCGCCGACCTGTCCCTCTTCAGCAACGGCGTGATCCCGGCGGGTCACGCCGGCAAGACGGCCGCGGAGTTCTATGCGGCGCCGATCGGCACCGGTCCCTTCCAGTGGGACACCTGGGCCAAGGGCACGAAGCTCACGCTGAAGAAGAACCCGACGTACTGGCAGACCGGCAAGCCGTACCTGGACACGGTGGCGTGGACCAACACCCCGGACAGCAACACCCGATCCCTGCAGGTCAAGGGCGGCCAGGCCGACATCGACGAGTACCCCTCCTGGTCGACGATCACCCAGCTCAAGGCCGGCCCCGGCGTCACGGTCGACCTGTTCCCGTCGACGCAGACGAACTACCTGTCGTTCAACCGGAAGCGCAAGCCGTTCCAGGACGTGCACGTCCGTCGCGCCATCTCCTACGCCGTCGACCGCGCCGCCCTCGTCAAGGCCGTGCTGTTCGGCAACGGGACCGTCGCCAACTCCTTCATGCCCCCGACGACCCCGTTCTACGACAAGGCGACCCAGGGCATCCAGTTCGACGTCGCCGCCGCCAAGAAGGAGCTGGCGCAGTCCTCGACGCCGAAGGGCTTCTCGACGACGCTGCTCATCGGCTCGGGTGCAGCCGATGCCCTCACGGTGGCGCAGATCGTCCAGCAGGAGCTCAAGGGGCTCGGCATCATCGTCAAGATCGTCCAGCTCGACCCGAGCGTCGTGAACACGAGGCAGCAGTCACTCGACTACGACATGACGCTGACGGGCTGGACGATGGACATCTCCGACCCGGACGAGCTCGTCACCTTCGCGGTCAACCCGACCGCCGGGTCGAAGTCGTTCTTCACGGCCTACGATAACCCCACGGTGGTCAAAGACTCTGTCGCCGCAGCCAAGACCCTCGCCCCGGCGGAACGGCAGAAGCTCTACAGCGCCATCCAGGCGGCTGCCGCCGAGGACGCGTTCATGGCTTTCCTCTACTACTCGCCCTACGCATTCGCGACGTCGAGCAAGGTCAACGGCTTCTTCGTCACGCCGCTGGGGAACTACCACCTCGAGGACGTGTGGAAGAGCAAGTGACGGAGCGCTGACGGAACCGCGGCACCGCAGAGGAGGACGGGACCATGGGGCGGACGGCCTACCTGGGGCACCGGCTGGTGCAGCTGGTGCCGGTACTGGTCGG
>JAABVA010000875.1_pt1 | contig 34580 bp, 25 predicted proteins | sample 5560331 | NCBI WGS metagenome assembly JAABVA01 (sample SAMN12812661, study PRJNA571458) | rock metagenome | isolation source: Antarctica rocks | place: Antarctica: Victoria Land, Mt New Zealand sud | collected 2016-01-07 | reverse complement strand
CACACACGGCTGTCGCTACGCCATGCGCCTCATGCGTTTGTGCAACATGGCAGCTGTCAGGTTGGCTTAAAAGCTGCAAAAATGGCCTTGACAACGGCTTAAAATCCTTAACTTGTAGAAAAAGCCCGCTAGTGATACTCCGCGCGGCCTTCCAGCGCCCGCGCCAGGGTGATCTCATCCGCGTACTCGAGGTCGCTGCCCGTCGGTAGGCCACGCGCCAGGCGTGTGACGCGCACGGGCAGCCCCTTGAGCGCCTGTTGGGCGATCCAATTGCCGGTAAACTCACCAAACTGGTTGGGGTTCGTCGCGATGATGACTTCGCCCACACCGCCGGCGCGTACGCGCTGGGCCAGTTCAGCCATCTTGAGTTTGTCGGGCGTAATGCCCTCTTGCGGGTTCATCACTCCATGCAACACATGATAGACACCGCGGTAGATGCCGGTACGCTCCAACGCCCGGATATCCAGCGGCTCCTCGACGACACAGATCTTGCTGTGGTCGCGCGCCGGGTTGGCGCAGATCGCGCAAGGATTCTGCTCCGTCACGTTGAAACACTGCGCGCACAACACCGTGCGCTCTTTCACCTGCACCAACGCGTCGGCGAAACGACGCGCCTCGTCCTCAGGCATGCGCAGAATATAGTAGGCCAACCGCTCGGCCGTTTTAGGTCCGATACCCGGCAGCTTCACGAACTCATCGATGAGTCGGGAGACCGGTTCAGCGATTCCGTACATGATTCGCTCCTTAGCAATCAGCAGTCAGCCGTCAGCTTTTAGCTGATGGCTGACTGCTGACTGCTTTGTGGTTAGAAGCCCAGACCTGGCGGCAAGCCCATACCGCCGGTTACTTGCTCCAATCGCTTCGCCTGCAGGTCCTTGGAGCGCTGCAACGCGTCGCTCACAGCGGCGTAGACAAGGTCTTGCAGCGTCTCCACATCGTCGGGGTCGACCGCCTCAGGCTTGATGGTGACGCCTTTCAGTTCCTGGTCGCCAGTCATAGTGACCGTGACCACCCCGCCCCCCGCGGAGCCTTCCACGGTCGCCACGGCGATCTCCTCCTGAGCCTTGGCCATACGGTCCTGCATCTGCTGAACCTGGCGCATTATGTCACGTTGATTGAAGCCCATCGTCACACCCTCTTTCACTTACAACTGTCTACTGGCGACGGCGTCGTGCGCCACAACCACGCTATACGTCTACTATCTACTAAGGGTCCGCCGAAGAATAAAGTAGTCAAATTTCGCCTCCGATGACGCGTAATACGGCGCGAAAAGCGAAGACGTTATTCGTGGACGGACCCTTTAAGTATGTATCGCCCGCAACCGGCGCGCCGCATCATCGACAAATGTGTCGGAGGTGGGGTCGCGCTCGACCATGGGCGCTCCGGGTGATTGTTGTCTCAGTGTATCACAGCGTAGCGTCACGGGCCGGCCCACCACGGCGGCCAGCGCCTCCTCGATCGCGGCGCGGTTTTTTTGCGCCATGACCTGTTCCTGGTTGTATGTATTGGGCGCATCGAACACCAACACGAACGCGCTGTCCTCCAAACGACCGGGCACGCACGAACCGAGCAGCGCGTTCAGTCGTCCGCCCCTCCTGACAGACGGGTGCTGGCGGACGCGCGCCCACACGTCGCGCGGATCGAGAGGCGCCGGCGCCAGTTGATGTTGTTCGTGCGCCGGCTCGTCCACAGCCGCCGGCACAGAGCTATCCACGGACGTCGCGCGCCGCGTGGCCTCGCGCACAGGGGCCTCCGTTCCCAACGCCGCACCGGCCCGCCGCGCCGGGGCCTCCTCCACCGGCCGCGCCTGTCCCACGGCCTCGCCGGGCGTGTTCGTTGGCCCGGCGGATGACGATTCCGCTGTGGGCGGCGTGGCCCTTGTAGCCGCCGCGTCTGGCGTTTCCGCCGGCCGCGGCGCGGCCGCGCCAGGCGCCGCTCGCGAGCGTAACACGGGCGGCGGGGCAATCGTGGATGATTGAGCCCTGTTTACCGCGGCCTCGGACGGCAGCGCTCCATTCGCGGAAAAGTGCGCGCTGGCTTCGACGACCGCGAGTTCGAGCTGCGTCTGGGCCGAGGCGCTACGCCGGCCGCTATAGTCAGGCTGCAAAATAGCCTTCAACACCGTCGTGATATCGGCGGGCGACAAGCGCGCGGCTTGCGCCGCCGTCGCCGCAGCGCTCTCGCCACCTCCCGTCGTCCGCCGCGACGCTCCCACGCGCATGAGCAGCACATCGCGCCAATACTGGACCAGTTGCTTGGAATATTGCCGCATATCGCTCCCCGCCGCGGCAAGCTCGCCGATCAGAGTGATCGCGCCGCCGGCGTCGCAGGCGATGATGTAGTCGGTCAGGCGTATCAATGTCTCGCTGCGCGCCAACCCCAGCGCGTCCTCGACCGCCGCGACATCGATCGACGCGTCCTCGTAGGCACGCACCTGCTCCAGCAGGCTCAACGCGTCGCGCAGGGAGCCCGTGGCCTGCTGAGCGATCACGTTCAGCGCCGTCCGCTCGGCCTGTAGCCCCTCCTGTTCGCACACGTAGGACAGGCGCTCCACGATGTCCTGCAGCGAGATAGTGCGGAAGTCGAGGCGTTGGCAGCGCGACGTGATCGTGGTCGGCACCTTGTGTACATCGGTCGTGGCAAGCAGGAAGATGGCGTGCGCGGGCGGCTCCTCTATCGTCTTGAGCAGCGCATTAAAAGCATGTGTCGAGAGCATATGCACTTCGTCCACGACATACACTTTGCGCCGCACCTCGGTCGGCGCGTAGCCAACCTTGTCGATCACGTCGCGCATCTCGTCGACTTTGCTCTTGGAGGCCGCGTCGATCTCCATCACGTCGAGGCAACGGTTCTGCAAAATAGATTGGCACGGCGCGCAGACGTTGCAGGGCTCACCGTCGCGCGGCTGCAGGCAGTTGACGGCGCGCGCGAGGATACGCGCGGTGCTCGTTTTGCCGGTCCCGCGCGGCCCCGTCAATAGGTAGGCGTGGCCCACGCTGCCCGCGCGCACGGCATTGCGCAGCGTCTGCGTGATGTGTCCCTGCCCCACAACCTCCTCGAAGGTCCGTGAGCGCCAGGTACGGTAGAGCGATTGAGCGGTCGTTGGAGTCATAACAGCTTTCAGCGGTCGGCTATCACGAGCGCACGCATGCAGCGCCCTATTGAATTATAGGGCGCCAGGCGCAAAGGAGGGCATGATAATCAGTAGGGGTAGGGCCATTTAGTTCTCGCGGCGACGGCACGGCCCTCACCCCCGACCCATGGCTAACTGGCCCCCCGATCCCTAGCCGCGGGATCGACGGTCCAGCGCACTCTCCCTGACGCGGGAGAGGGGAGCCGCCCGTCGTGCCATGTGCGTCTCCCCTCGCCCCTTGAGGGAGAGCCGGTTGGGCTGTCGGAGCGGAGAGAGACCAATCCGCGTGGGATGGGGGTGAGGGGGAAGACTAAATAGCCGCGGATTGATTCACCGTCGCAGGCCAACCGCGGTGAGCAGGGCGCCCGCCGTCCATGGCTCAGTGCTGGTCCAGCGATACCCCTCGACGTTGGTCGGCAGGTCGACAGTGGTGACGATGGTGACCAGGCGGCGGTTGAGGTGAACACGATCCTGGTACGCCTGTAGTAAATTAGCCTGCCGCGCGGGGAGCGACGGCAGGGCCGCATAGAGCGCGTCGAGCGTCTCGTGCCGGGCGAGCAGGGTGGCGGCCGTTTTCGGGCCGATACCAGGGACACCAGGAATGTTATCGGACGCGTCGCCCATCAAGGCCTTCACGCCGGCGACCTGATCGGGCCGCACCCCCCACCGTTCGCGCACCACCGCGGGCGTATAGACCTCACCATCTTGCCCCTTGGGCATGAACACCTCGACCAGGGGCCCCACCAACTGCAAGAGGTCGCGATCACCGGAGACGATGGTCACCGGCAGGCCCTCGGTCGTTGCCGCCGCCGCGAGCGTACCGATGACGTCGTCGGCCTCAAAGCCCGGCGCCATCGGATGGAGGACCCCCAGATGCTCCAGGACCTGCTGCGTCTGTGCAACCTGTCGATCGAAGTTGGCGACTTCCTCTGGCGTGCCGCGCGGACGCCCCGTCCGGTAGTCGGGGAACAGTGCGCGACGAAACGGCGGCTCCAACGGGTCGAAGGGCACGCACACATGAGTAGGCTCGAATCGGCGCAACAGCCGCAAGAACGCGCTGGCAAAGCCATAGGCCCCTTGAATCGGCGCGCCATCCGTCCCGACAATACTCCGCGGCAACGCGTTGTATGTCCGGTGGAAGAGATGGTGGCCGTCCACCAGCAAGAAGCGTTCTGTGCGTTCCACATCTTAACCATAACACGACGGCCGGTTCCAAACGACCCAACGGCGCCGTCTAGTCCCACCGCACCGTCAACCTATCATCAAGCGCCGCATGTTTCCGCGCGGTGATGAGCGTCACGTTGTCCCGGCTTTCCACCGTGTAGTCTTCGCTCGGGACAATGCGCCGGCCGGTCTCAAGGGCGATCACATCCCGCTCCTGGGTGAGCCGCCATTCGATGCCGCTCTCCATAACCCGTGTGATCTCAGCGGTCGCGTAGACGATGCGCACGTCGCCGAACGCGACGTTCAGCGGCAGCATCAGCCCTTCTCTAGGACCCAACGCGAGGGCGTGCCCATCCAGCAAGCCTTTCCCGTCCTCGGCCAGACGCACGTCTTTGGTGAACGCATCGAGGTTCAGGATATGAAGGAACCGTTGGCCGTCGGGGGAGGCGGACGAGGTCATGAAGATTCCATACTCTATGCAGTCGTGGCTAAACGCCGCCGCGGCGCCTAGCTTCTCCAGTGCGGTCTTAAAAAACGAAATGTCGGGCGTGAACGTCGTTGTGATGACGACAGCCCGGCCCCTACCCACCGTTATGTCAAAACCACACGCCTCTCCTGTGTCCACGACGCGCATGAGGACCGCGCCCTTCGTCGTTTCGAAGCCCTGGGCAAAGCGCGTGCGCGTCTCCGGACGCGGCGCCGCCCACCCCTCGGCGGTCAGCGATAGATAGTAGAAGGTTTCGTCCCGTCGCGTCCTGGTAGGCGTGAGGCCCAGCGCGTCTATCAGGATGGCGCACGGCTCCGCTTCCATGTCGAACAGCGGCGCCTCTCCGTACAGCAGCACACCGCCGCCCGCCATCAAGTAGTCGACGAGTTTTTGCTGCACGTCGCGGCTCATATAACGAGCGGACGCCACCACCAGCGCCGGGGTCGTCCGCGGGTCGAGCGGGCGGTTCTGAATATCCACCGCGCCAAAGCGGTATGAGCCGAGCAGCATAGCCCGCACGACAACGGCCCAGGCGTCCTCGCCACGGTTGGCCGCGAGGTTCGTCACGATTGCTCTCATACCCTCACTACCGGGGTAGGTATATTCGGTCATGAAGTAGTCGGGTATGAAGGCCAGCGCCACGGGATCGTGCTCCTCCTTCATAACCGCGAGCGTCTCCTCGACCGCCATAAGCGCCTTGACGACGCGAGCTAGGCGCGGGTAGGTATAGTTGAGCGCCCCCTCCGGCTTGACCGGAGACGCAACGCCGTGCCGCTCACCGGTGAAGGCGATCCGGTCGTTGCCGTCATGCACGGGCTCGTCCAGGACGTAATTGACGCCGCCGGCGAACAGGTAATAGTTCAGCAACCTGTTGCCCTGGGCGATGCACATGCGCGTCTTGAAATCCGCTGCGGAAGGGTCGTTGCGGCCGCTATAGTCGCCGCCGTAGTCCCCGCTCCCGGCTTCGAATTCCACCGACGTGAGCGGTTGGTCGGGATTGTTAACGGCGTCCATGAAGGCGTTGATCAGATAGAGATCCTGAAAGTTGCGCATGCTCAGATCGCCGAGATAGTGGTCTGAGCCGGCCACGTAGCCCGGAGCCTGCGTATAGGCCTCGTACAACTGGCTGATGCCGATAGGAAAGGTGAGACCACGGCCCTGGTCGGTGCCGTGTACGTTGATCACGAACGGCACGTCTGTAACCCCAAACTCCTCGGCGTAGCCGCGTAACGCCGCTACATAGTGGGCAAAGCGGTCGCGCATGAAGCGCCCAAGGTCGCGCATCAACCGCGCCGCGTACTCCTCGCCGGGTGAGCGGATGGCGGCGTCGCGCACCTGGGTGTTAGCGAGAGCAAAGGGATAGCGCGCCTTCAGAGTCGCGTCGTCGTAGCGCTTCGACAGCCAGCCCGCGAAGTCGGACAGGACGTAGCCGGTCAGGTCGGGCGCGTTGCTTATCCACGAGAGCATGCCTATCTCATTGTCGAGTTGAACGGCGATGATGTTGCCTCCATTGGTGTGGAGGCGGGGTGCGATAACGGGCATCACGGCCCCATACCAGTGATGTACCTCCGCGAGAAAGCCGGGGGCCAGGTAGTCGAGGGTCCGCGTGGGGACCGGCGTATCGTCCCAGGTCACGGGGATGATGTCCGGGTGTTTCTGATAGACCCAATAAGGCAGGCCCTCATTCTTCATCTCAGCCATGATAAAGGGACCGGGCCGGACGAAGAAATAGAGGCCGTTTTGCTTGCACAGATCAATGAACGCGCCCAGGTCCAACTCAGGCCGGGTCCTGCCATCCAGATCTATCTGTCCCTCAACAAACTCGTGGCAGAGCCAGGGCACGTAGGAGGCGACGCAGTTGCACCCCGCGTCTTTCAGCTTGGTGAGGCGGTCCTGCCAGTCGGCGCGCTCAAGGCGAAAGTAGTGGATCTCGCCTGCTATGATGATCCGGGGTTTGCCATCGATGACAATCTGCTTATTGGTGAGTGCAATCATACGTTCCTCTCCGCCCAGTGCTCTCGCTCGTGTTCTTCCCCATTGAACGCACGGATTGTACGGATGCCGGAAAAGGCTTCGTGAAGGTAGCCGCTTCCATTTTCAATGATCCTGAAGAGCTCCACGTTTAACCGCAGGACAAAAGCCCTGATACGGCGTATAAGCAGATAAGACAGTGGTGAGGCCAGTAAAACGACCAGCGCCAGCCGCCAATTGAGCACCGCCATAGCGACAGCGCTACCCGCTAAGATGACGACGTTGGAGAGCGCGGGCAGCAATTGATCGGATACATAGACCGAACCAACTTCGCCACACGACAATTTAATTCTGTGAACAATCTCCCCGACCTTGAGCTTTTCAAGAGCGCTTAGACGCACTCGAATGGTGTGATCGAATAAGCGCTGGCGCAGGCCCTGAGAAACTGCCTCGCCGACCTTGGCGCGCTGATAATTCTGAAGGGCCGAGAGCACAATTCCAAGCAGAGAAGCCGACACCATTCCAACCAGCAGCCATAGAACCTGTCCCAGGTCTTTCGCGGGAATAGCGCTGTCAACCAGGGCCTTGAAGAGTAAGGGCGTGATGATGTTCACCGCGGCAGTGAGCACGATCAGAGCGCCCAGGGCCATAAGCGCCGGGATCTGTTTCCGGAGCTCGCGGACAACGATGGCGCGGGTCATTTCAGACCTAGCAGCGGACGTGGACGTAGGGCTAATCATTAGTCCATCCTCTCTGACAGGGCCGCGACAAGGTCGGTCAGTCCACACTATCTTCGTAGTCGAGCAGTTCGAAGAATGCGTTGGCGCCGAGGGCGATATGGTGAAGGTCCGTCGCGTTCCCTATACAGCCCTGTCTGATTAAAAGTATCCAACGCTATAACAGGGGTAGGGGCGTATCGCCAAACAGCCCTGTCCGATTAAAATCTGGCGCGCGGATAAGGGTGTAGGGGCGCATTGCATGCGCCCGCCGGTCGCGGGCGGACGGGGCTGGCGTTCGTTGGCGTGCGCCGTCCAGTGGATATCTTTGTCGCGACCGGCGGGCGTATAGCGATACGCCCCTACGCCTGCGGTGAGGCCGGGCAATTTTAATCAGACAGGACTGTATAGCGATACGCCCCTACACTCCGATCCATGCGCCATATGTTAATCAGACAGGACTGTATAGCGATACGCCCCTACGTACCGCGCCGACGCCTCTGCCAAGGACTAGGGGCGGCAGTTATGGCGTGCGCGCGGAGACGACGCTCGCGCCGGCATGGATCGCTTGGCCCTCTTTGGGGACGTAGCCGGCCTTGTCGTCGACCTGTTCCAGCTTGGGGATAGCGTCCAGGAGCAGCCGCGTGTATTGATCGCGCGGCTCTTGGATGATCCTACTCGCCGGTCCCTGTTCCACGACCTGACCATGATTGAGCACCAGTATCTCATCGCAGAGAAGGCGCGCGCTCAACAAGTCGTGGGTGATGTAGAGCATCGCGATCCGCTGGTCGCGCACCAGCTTGTCGAGCAATTGCAGGATCTCGGCGCGAATCGACACATCCAGCATCGAGATCGGCTCGTCGGCGATAATCAGCTCCGGGGCCGGGGCCAGCGCGCGGGCGACCACCACGCGCTGACGCTGCCCGCCTGATAACTGATGCGGGTTCTTGTTCATAAACTGCTCGGGCGGGGACAGGCCGACCGTCTCCAGCAATTCCACAACACGCCTGCGCGCCTCCCCTCTGCTTACCCCCTTGTAGTTTATGAGGGGGCGCGCTAGCAAGTATTCAATCGTATGCGCGGGGTTCAGCGCCGAGAAAGGGTCCTGGAAGACGTACTGTACATGGGCGCGATAGGTGTGCAATGCCCGCCCCCTGAGCTTGTCTACCCGCGTTTTGCCGAACCATATCTCCCCGCTGTCCGGGCGCTCGATGCCGGTCACCAGACGGGCTATCGTGGTTTTGCCGCTGCCGCTTTGCCCGACCAGACCGGTCACCCGCCCCGCTCGCAGCATGAATGACACGTCGTTGACGGCTTGTACAGCCGTCTTGCTCCTGAGACCGACCCTGCGCCGGTACGTCTTGCACATGTGCTCCAGACGCAGCACCTCGTCCCCTTCGGCCGTCATGCTCTTATGTGACATAGCCTCTGAGAACGCGGCGTCCACCAGGGCCGGACCCTCCTCTTTCGCCGGTTGATCGTGGCCGGATATGCTGGCCTGCCATTGCATCTCCGCCACATGGCAGGCTGCTTGTCCGTCCCACATCGGCAGGAGCCGCGGCTTCACCTCCCGGCAGACCGCGATAGCCTCCGGACAGCGGGGAGCATAGGGGCAGGCTTTCGGCGGCCGGATCAGGTCCGGCGGGCGGCCGGGGATGTAGCTGATCGCGACCTCCGCGGCCGCCGGGTCGGCGTAGGAGCCGAGCAGCCCATGTGTGTAGGGGTGGATGGCGTGCTGTAGCATGCGGTGAGCGGGCTGGTCCTCCACCAGTTCTCCGGCGTACATGACGAGTATCCGGTCCGATACTTCCAACACCGTCCCGAGGTCATGGCTGATGAGCAATACGGCAAAGCCCTGCTTGCGTTGCAACTCGCGCAGGTTCTGCATGATCTCTTTCTGCACCAGCACGTCAAGCCCGGTGGTCGGCTCGTCAAGGAGCACGAACTTCGGCTTCAGCGCCAGGGCGAGCGCGAGCGCCACGCGCTGCTTCATGCCGCCCGACAGCTCGTGCGGAAAGAAGCGCATGAACGATGGGTCGATCTTGACCATGTGCAGCAACTCGGCGATGTGGTCGTGGATCTGCTCCTTGCCCAGGTTCGTCTTTTCCTCCATCACATCGCGGAACTGCGCCTCGATCCTCGTGACGGGGTTCAGTGCGTTCATGCTACTCTGGAACACGGTCGAAAAGTCGTTCCAGCGCATGCGACGCAACTGCTTTTCCGGCATCCTGGTAATATCCTTACCGTCGAAGCGCACGGCGCCCGCGCTGATTTCGCCCGGCGGCTGTAGCAGGCGCAGGATGGCGTTGCCCAGCGTGGACTTGTCGCTGCCCGACTCCCCAACTAGGCCGACGAACGCGCCGTCCTCGATCTGAAAGGTAACATCGCGTACCGCATAGAGCGGGGGGCGGTGGCGCGTGGCATACGTCACGTCCAGTTTCTCAACGTCGAGCAGAGGCATTGTGCTATTCCTCTCGTAACTGCGGGTTGCTGAGGGCGTCCACGCCGAAGTTGATCAGGATGAGCGACGTGGTCAGAAACGCCAAGGTCAGGCCGGGCGCCGCCAACCAGGTCCACTGGCCGGTCACCAGCGCCCCCGCGTTCTGGGCCCAGTAGAGCATCGTGCCCCAACTGATGGTCGACGGATCGCCCAGACCCAGGAACTCAAGGCCCGCCTCCGCGCCGATCGCCCCGGTCGCCGCCCCTATATAAGACAGCACCACCAGCGAGATCATATTGGGCATAATCTCGCGAAAGATGATGCGGAACGGTCCATCGCCCGCGAACCGCGCCCCCGTTATGTAGTCGCGGGTGCGCAACGAGATCACCTGAGCCCGCTTGAAGCGCGCGCCCCAGGCCCAGCCGGTCAGGGAAATCACGCCGATGGTGAGTGTGATGCCGCGCACGGGTGAGTACGCGGCGATTGAGATCATCAAGGGCAGCGCGGGCACGACGAGGCCCAGGTTGATGAAGAACGAGAGCACGTCATCCACGACGCCCTGCATATAGCCGGCTGTCATGCCGATCAGGAGGGCGATGATCGTGGCCAGCGCCCCCGCAATCGCGCCCACCAGCAGGGACGTGCGCGTGCCGTAGATAAGCTGCGACAGCACATCTTGGCCCGCCTGGGTCGTTCCCAGCCAGTGCGCGGCGCTCGGCTGCTGGGTACCCAAGAAGGAGCTGTTATGCGGGTCATAGGGGGCCAGCACAGGGGCCAGGATAGCGATCAGCACGAAGCAGGCGAGCATAATCAGCCCGGCCCTGGCTTTCTTATTGCTTCATAGGATCCCGAACCATGTGGGCATGCGCAACCGTGCGCGCGTCGTCGTGCGCGCGCTATCATCGCGCACGCTCTCCTCGGCCCCGACGTCGGGCGCGGCGGCGCTGCCGGGAAGGGGCGTTCCTCTATCCGGCACGGCCGCCGGCACAGCGGTCAACGCCGCGACACCCTGATTGGTGGCTTCCCGCGCCGGCTCCTCCTCAAGGACGGTTCGCGGAGCGCCGGGACCCACCGATTGCTCACCGTCTGTCGTCGCCATTATGCTGTTCCTCCTTTCCGCACGCGCGGATCGAGCACGCCGTACAGCATATCCGCCAGCAGGTTAGCCACGATCACGCCCACGGTGGTGAGCAGGAAGAGCGCTTGCATGAGCGGGTAGTCGCGGTTGCCTACGGATTCAAAGAGCAGACGCCCCAGGCCGGGGTAATTGAATATGCCCTCGATGAACACAGTGCCGCCGAGGATTCCGCCCAAAGAGATGGCGAAGCCCGTGACGTTGGGCAGGATGGCGTTGCGCGCGCTGTACATGAGAGCCACTTTCCAGGGCTTCAGCCCCTTCGCCAGGGCCAGGCGGGTGTAATCGTCGCGCAGGTTCTGGATCATATTGTTGCGCATACCCATCACCCACCCGATGGGCGCCGTGATCAAGATCGCGGTTGCCGGAAGGATGCTGTGGTTGAGTATGTCGCCGATATAGGCCCAACTCATCTGGCGGGTCGACGTCTCGCTGTAGCCGCCGCCGCTCGGCAGGACGTGCCACACGAAAGCGAACAGGTAGAGCAGCAGCATCGCGATCCAGAAGAAGGGCAATGTGCCGATGAAGCTCAGGCCCAGGCTGACCACCGAGTCGAACAGGCTGTTGCGCTTCCACGCGGCGAAAGCGCCCAGCAACGTACCGGCCACGAACCCTATGACCTGCGTGACGCCCACCAGGATAACCGTCCACCAAAAAGCCTGGCCGATCATATGCGTGACACTATAGGGGAAGTAGGTGTAAGAAACCCCGAAGTTGAAGTGAATGATGTTCCCCAAGTAGTCGACGTACTGTTGAAGCAGGCTGCCATTCGGCGTGCCAAGCATCGTCCGGACCGCCGCTACCTGCGCGGGATCGATCTGCTGGGACTGGCCGGCCAACTTGCGGATCATCGCCTCGGCCGGATCGCCGGGCTGCAAGCGCGGAATGATAAAGTTGAGGGTGACCGCGGCCCACAGCGTCAGCAAGAAGAACAGGATGCGGCGAACGAAATAGCGCAAGGTCATCCCTCCTTGAATTGAGCCCGAGGGGCCATGGCGCCATTCGCCATTGTACTATGGCCCCTCGGGTAACCTTGTTACGCGGGGTGAAAAGAGGCGGAGCGCCGCATCAGATCGGTGTTACCGCGATCCGGCGCTCCCCGCTACATCTTACTGGACCGGTTGCAGGTGAGTTACGATGAGCAAGTTGTCGGTAGGCCCGGCGTAGGTATTCTGCTGATTCGGCCAGCCCGTCGCGTGCTTGGTGCTGTACTCGAACCAATGCGCGCCGTACCATAGCGGGATGGTGGGGTAATAGGTCGTCAGGATTCCCTCCAGCCCATGGACAGCCTGCTGCTGCGACGCCGTGGCCGGGGACTGCTGTAGCTGGCTTATCAGCGCATCCGTCTTGGGGTCCTCCCAGCGAATGAAGTCGCTCACGGCCTTCTGCCCGATAGGCGCGCTCGCTTTGCTATCGAACATATTGTAATAGTTATCGTACATGCTGCACGAGCCGCCATGTACGGCAATCGCCAGGTCGAAGTTGCCCACGGCCGTTTGCGCGGCGACTTGATCCGGCGACGGCGTCTGGATGTTTATGGTCATACCCAGCGCTTGCAGGTTCTGCTGAACGATCTGCGCCGCCTGGATCCAGTCGCTATAACCACCCTGCACCAAGAAGGTGAAATCGATCGGCTTGCCGTCTTTGCCGAGCAGCTTGCCGTTGCTCTTCTTGTAGCCGGCTTTAGCGAGGATCTGCGCCGCCTGGTTGGCGTCATAGGGGATCAAGCCCTGGTTCTTGATGCCAGGCGCCAGCCAGGCTTTCTGGGAGGGCAGAATCAGGCCGGTCTGGCTGGCATTGGTGACATAGCCGTACTCAGCCTTATTTGAGATCGACTGGCGGTCAACGGCATAGGCGACCGCGCGCCTGAACGTCACGTCGTTGAACGGGGCCTTCTTTAGGTTGAAGCCAAGGGAGATTTCGCCTCCGGGCGGGAACCAATAGTGGTTGTGCTGCGGGTCCTTGGACACGTACACCTGCTGAATGTTGGGCACGAACATGGCGTTTGTATCGAACTTGCCCTGGGCCAGGTTCAATGCGTCAACCTGGCCGCCGCCCTGATCGTTATGGAAGATCAGCTTGCCGACGCGGATGTTGTTTGCCTGCCAGTAGCGGGCGTTACGCGAGAGCACGAGTTCCTGCCCGTTGAAGCTGGTCGGCTTGAAGGGCCCGGTGCCGATCGCGCCCGGATTGGTGTACTTCACCGGGTCGCTGACCGATCCCCAGACGTGCTGCGGAACGATGAGCACGCTGGACACGCGCTGAAACATATTGGCCGCCGGCGTCTTGAACTTCATGACGACTTGGCTGCCGCTGCTGCTGACGCTGGCGAGGGCCTGCCAGACGCCATAGGTGTCAAGAGCGGGTTGCCGCTTCAGCAGGTTATATGTGAACACAACGTCCGCGGGCCCAAACGCTTGCCCGTCGCTCCACGTCACCCCGCGGCGAATGGTGTACACGAGCGTGCGTGAGCCCTCCCACCGGTACGCGGTCGCCAGCCACGGAACCGTGTTGCAGCTGTAGCTATTGAAGAGATACAGCGGCTCGAACGTGTAATTGAACGTAAGCGCGTTGGGCGAGTAGGGATTGTAGTTAACCTGGGGTTCAAACCGCCGCCAAAGGCGCCGAAATCGAGGTGATCAATCATGCTCGTGCTGCCGGTGACGGCGTGAGGCGCCGTGGCCCCTATGGCGCTTGGCGCCGTGGCCCCCGCGAGCGCCACCGCCAGCGCGAGCAGCGGTGTCAGGAAAATCGCGCAACGTTGTTTGATCATCGTTTGGCCTCCTCTATCATCATGTGGCCCTATGCGAACTATGCGAACTATGCGAACCTGCCCCTAAGTGGGCGGCAACTATTCCGGCCTTCCGGCCCTTCCGCCTTGAGCGTCTATACGCCCTGTCTTGATGCGCCTCCTCTCCCCTTTATCAGGTTTATCAGGGTGGATGGATCCCAACACGGAGTTCTCTTGAGGCGCGAACGCGCTCGGGACGTGACACAGAAAGGCGTCGGCCACTCTTGTCGATAGGGTGCGTGAACAAGTCGCTCAACACAACACACGCCGCGCCCCGCGCCCACGCCTCATCGTCGACAGGCTCGACCACCAGCCGTACGTCCCGTAGGCCGTCGACGATGTGTTTACGCATCACACTGCGCGCCGGCCCGACGAGCGCCTCACCGGCCGGGGCGCCCTCGCCCGACAGCACACCCTCGCCCGACAGGATGATCAGATGCGGATTGAACAGGCTTACCAGGTATGACAGACCCATGCCGAGGGCTCGACCCGCCCGGGCTACCAGGTCCAGCGCCACCGCGTCGCCTTGCTGAGCGGCTTCGGCCACCCGCGCGAGGGTAAGGCGCCCGGCGCCTTCTAGCGCAGGCGACAGGACGGTTGTGTGGCCGGCCTCGATAGCCTCGCGGGTCATCCGTGTCATGGCATAGTCGGCCACCAGCGCCTCCAAGCAGCCATGCTTACCGCAGCCGCACAGCGGCCCGTCCTCTTGGAGCGTGAGATGGCCGAACTCCCCCGCGCCGCCGGCAGCCCCTCGATATATCTGCCCGTTGACGACGACGCCCATGCCTACTCCGCGCCCTATGGTCACCACAAGGAAATGCTCCACATCTTGGCCGAGGCCAAACCACTGCTCGGCTACGGTCAAGGTGTTCACATTATTGTCGATGTAGACCGGAAGGTGGAAGTGGTCCTCAAGCGGACGCACAAGCTGGACGTTGCGCCAATGCAGGGCCGGAGAATAGCAGCACACACCCATGTGGCTGTCTATGATCCCATCAAGGCCGATACCGATCCCCATGACCTTGGCGCGCGGGATGGCCGATTCGTTAAGGGTTTCTTCAATCGCCCGGCTTATGGCTGTGATGGCTGTTTGTGAGTCCTCCATACCTTGTACCGGGGTCAGCCTGTACCGAAGTACATTGGCTTCCAGGTCAGTCAGGGCGCTGATGATGGACCGCTCGGTAAGCTTCAGTCCAACGACGAACCGAGCCTGCGCGTTCAATGTGAGCAGGACCGATGGCCGCCCCCGCATGGACTCTCGTTCACCGCTCTCCTGAATAAAGTCCAGCGCCAATAGTTCACCGGTGAGGCTGGAGATCGTGGCCGGGCTCAGGCCGGAGAGCCTGACGAGGTCGGTGCGCGAGAGAGGCCCCCGACTCTTGATTAAGTTGAGGGTGATGCTGTGGTTGATCTGTTTGATAAGATTGCGGTTTCCGGTGCGCATCGTAGCCCCACCTTGTCCCCACCGTCTTTAATTCGCTTACCGAATATTATAGTCGGGCCCCAAACGGTTGTCAAGATGTCGTGGACCGGAGGGCGCGCCCCGCGATTGTGATGGTGGGCGACGTGGGCCTGGCCCTAAAGGACCATGGCAGGGACGGGACCTTAAAAGGTCTGCGTGGGGTCCATCCTCTCGGCCTCGCCAGGGCCGTCGGCGCCCCCGTCTGACCCTTCAGGGTCCGTCCCTACCATGGTCCTTTAGGGCCAGGCCACACTCACAATCGCGGGGCGCACCTTGCACCGGATGTTAGTGCGTTGGAGGAGCATGACTATCAGTAGCCTTGGGACAAACCTGGGAGAAAGTAGTAAGGTATGGTATGCATTCCCAACAACAAGCCCTAACCGCGCTGCAAACCCTCGATCACGACATCGAGGTGTGCCGCCAGCGCATCCGCGCGCTGCAGGCGGAACTGGCCGACGAACGCGCGCTCACGACCGCGCGCGCACGCGCACAGTCAGCGCAAGCCGAGCGCGCCGCCGCCGAGGCGGCTGTCCGCGATGGCGAGGCGACCCTGGAGCGGCTCGACCGCACGATCGCGATGCTTTCCACACGCCTCTACGACGGCTCCATCCACAACGCCAAAGAAGCGGCCAGCGTCGAGGACGAGTTGCGCCACCGGCACAACGAGCGTGGCGCGACCGAAGACCGCGTGCTGGCGGCGATGGAGCAGGTCGAGGCGACGCAGGCGACGGACAGCGCCGCGCGTACCGCGCTTACGGCGGCCGAAGAGGCGCGCGCCGCGCGCGTACCACGCGCCAAGGCCGAGGGACGCGAGGCCACGGCACGCCTGAAGGCCATGCGGGAGCAGCGCGCGGCCCTCGCATCGGCCGCTCCACCCGCTTTGCTGGCGCGCTACGAGCGCGTGCGCGCTACCACGACGCCCGCCGTTGTCGCGCTCAACCACGGTAGCTGCGGCGGCTGTGGCGTCGCCGTCTCCACCGCCTTACAGCAAAAAGTCGCCGCCGACGAACTGATTCAGTGCATCAATTGCGGGCGGCTCTTGACGAGTGACGAGTGACGAGTGGTGAGTAGCTTACAGCCGTACATCAGTTGTGCGCCACCGATGGACTGCAGCCTGCTATTACCTGCCCTTATCATGTGGCGAATAACCACTCGTCACTCGTCACTATACAAATGATGCGCGTTGATGTACGCCCACACGGCCTCAGGGACCTGATAGCGGATCGGCGCGCCGACGGCGGCGCGGCGCCGCAACTCACATGAACTGATGTCGATGTCGGGGACGGCCAAGACCTCGACGCGGCCCGCGGCGTCGGGCGACATCTTTTGTAGCATCGCCCAGTCCGGCTCGCGCATGCCGCCGCGCGACATCGCCACCAGCCGCGCTAGCCGCAACAACTCGGCTGGCTCGCGCCAACGGTCCAGCGCGTTCACGGCGTCGATCCCAAGCAGGAAGTACAACTCGCACGACGGGCCATAGGACGCGTACAACAATCGCAACGTATCGACCGTGTAGGACGGCGCCGGCCGCTCCAATTCGAGTGCGCTCACCGCGAGACGTGCGTTGCCTTCCGCGGCCAGCCGCAGCATCGCCAGCCGCTGCGCATCGCTGGCCCACGGCTCGTGCTCCTTGAGCGGTTGATGGCGCGCCGGCAGCAACAGCACCTGTTCCAGGTCGAAGCGATAGGCCGCCTCCTCCGCCGCGGCAAGGTGGCCGAGATGTACGGGATCGAAGGTGCCGCCCAGGACGCCGAGACGCATACAGCCGCCTTACCAATGCGCCGAGACCTGCGCCAATTTAAGGATCGTCCCGCCAGCCACGACCTCCATCGGCACACGCCCGGCTGTTTGCCGCACGGCCGGACGGTAGCGATGCGCCTGGTCGGTCAGCAAGTCGCAGCCAAAATCGGCGGCCTTCAGCTTGGGGTTGGCGGCTAACGCCGCCGCCAATTGCTCCGCGCACGTCTCCGGCCGATACACGGCGAGATCGATATCCACCGGGCCGTTCTCGTTGGTGAACACGGTCAACGGCGTCGCCTGCAGTGTCATGACTTTGTTGACGGGCCACTGTGTGATCGGCAGGACATCAGTTCCGGGGAAGTCATGGTTCTGCACGTCGATGGCGCCACCGCTGTTCGTCATATAGAGGGTGGGCGTGATCGGGCTCGTAATTGGCGCCGTCACGCGCCAATATGTCGTCACCAGCACGTCGGGCTGGCGCAGGTTGACTTCGTCTCGTCGCTGCACGTCGTAGCCCAGTAACTGCAGCGAGGGACCAAAGTTGACCACCATGGGGTGTGGGATACTGGCCGGCGCCGCGTCCGTGACGAAGCTATCGAAGGACGGCGGCAGTGTCGTACGCAGCGTCGGGTCGGCCGACGTGCGCTCCAGCAGCACGTAGCCATCGGCGGCGTAGCGCACACCCCAGCCCGCCTTGCACCCCGGAATGACGGCTTGCAGCATGCAATAGCGAATCAAGTTGATCTCGTCGACCGCCCGGTCGGGAAAGTTGTCGCGGCTCACATCGCCCACGGCATATTGCGCGTCATTGGTATCGATCGGGAACAGGTAAATGTTGTGCCGGTCGCTGAGGTGCGGGTTGAGGTAATCCCCGGCCGATACGGACGCGCCGGGCGGGATCATCGCCAGCACTTTGTGCCCGATCTGATCGTGGTAGGTTTCCGCGGGCGCGTTGAAATTGGTAGCCAGCGGGGTGAAGCCGTTGACGTGCGTGTTGGCGACGCTGGCCACGAGCAGCCAGACGCAGGCCACGGTCGTGATCACCGCCGGCGGGATGCGCAGGCGCGGACCAACGCGATGAGCAAGCCAGGCGACGCCGAAGATAGCAGAGCCGATCAGGATCGGCACGAGCTCGGACGGATAGTCGGCCAACCCGCTGTACATGTGCACGTCGTTGCTGGCCAGGATGATGGCGTACCACGGCACGCTGATGATCAGCATGAGCGGGCTGAGCAGGGAAAGATAACCCGTGGTGATGAACATGCGGTGCAGAAAGCCGCGCTTCTGCGTGATCCACACCACGCTCAACACCTGGTCGGGGTGCTGCAGCCAGAGCTTAGCCACGCCACTACAGGTCGTGATCTTTGCCGACGCGTCGGTGTTCTGACCATTGATGACGAAAGGGTTGAGGCGGCCACAAAAAGGGCTGGAATGGCCGCCATGGAAGTGCCGGATGACCACCAGGAAGCAGAAGAGCGACCACCCGATGCTCAGGATCGCGGTCGTCAGGCCGACCGTACGGCTCATGCGATCACGATGCCGCCACCAGATCCAGAGGCCCATGAGCGCGACGGCGACGCCAATCTCCTCCTTCGTGAATACGGCCAAGACCCCAAAGAGCGCGAAAAGCCGGTAGCGCGCGCCGTCGGCGAAGTAAAGCGCCCACAACAGCAGCGCCGCCGACAACGTGACGGCATGGAACTCGTAGAGATTGGCCGCCTCCAACGGCGGCGCCAATAGATAAGCGAGCGGGAAGGCCACTTGCGCCAGCGGCAATTTAAGATGCCGCCGCGCCAGCCACGCCGCTGGGAAGACGCCCGAGGCCACCACGAGCGTCTGGATCACGAGCAGCGTGACCGGGCTAGAGAAAATTATGTACGGGATGGCGACCAGGAACAGCACGGGCTCGACGTGGATGCCCAGGCGCGTATTAATCCCCGTCGCCTCGGCGCCAAATTTCATGCGCTGGTTGTTGAACTGAAAGAGCGGGCTGAAATAGCCGTGCGCGATGTTCCACACAGCCTGCGTCATATTGCCCATGTCCTCGGCGTGCATCAGGAAACGGTCGTAGCGCAGCCAGGACAGCCAGATAAAGAGCGCTGTGTACCCGATAGCCATCGCCCACAGCAGCGCGTTGACGACGATGCCGACCGTGGCGTCGCCCGCGTCATCGCGCGCGCGCCCACGCAAGAACGCCGGCAAGGCCACGGAACGCCTGGGGGCGGCTTGCCGGGGGACACTGACCACGCGGCGGGCCATCGGGACCTTGGAGTTCACTCGAGTGTTTGCCTGATGCTGAATTCGGCCGTCGAACGATAGGCGAAGTTGCGCAGCATCTCGCCCAGCAACCCGAGCGAGAACAACTGCACCGCCATCACGATCAGCAGCACGGTCAGCGGGAGCGCGGGGCTCGTGCCGACGCTGCGGCCAAGGACGAACTTATCGACCGTCAGATAGATCCCTAGAATAAAACCGATGACGAACATGACGCCGGCGATTGGTCCGAAGAAGTGCAGCGGGCGCTGCAGATACTTCATGATGAACAGCACCTTGAGGAAGTCGAACAACCCGCGCAGGAAGCGCATCGCGCCAAACTTGCTCTGCCCGTACTTGCGCGGGTTGTGCTGCACCGCCACCTCGGTGACGCGGAAGCCGCGCCAATCGGCCAGCACGGGGATGAAGCGATGAAACTCGCTGTAAAGCGTGAGTTCCTGCGTCACCTCGCGCCGGTAGGCCTTGAAGCCGCAGTTGAAGTCGTGCAGCGGCAGACCGGTCGTCCGCGCCACGACCGCGTTAAAGATACGCGACGGCAACGTCTTGTTGCGCGGATCGTGACGTTCTTTCTTCCAGCCTGACACGAGGTCGTAGTCGCGCAGTTGCTCAAGCAGCTTGGGGATTTCGGTTGGTTCGTCCTGCAGGTCACCGTCCATTGTTATGACAACTTCGCCCTGGCAGCGCTCGAACCCCGCGACCAGCGCGGCTGTCTTACCGTAGTTGCGGCGGAAACGAATCACCTTGACGCGTGGATCTTGCTCGTTCAACTGGCGCAGATAGTCGAATGTACCGTCGGTGCTGCCGTCGTCCACGAACAGGATCTCGAAACGCTCGGTGATCGGCGTCAACGCATTGATTAGGCGCGCGTAGAGCTCGCCAACGCTCTCTTCCTCATTCATGACAGGAATCAGGAGCGAGATGTCGAGCAGTTCATCGCGCCGCGCGTTGTAGCCGTTGGGCGTCGGCGCTGTGTGCAAAAACGGCGCTGTGTGATGAGTAGGAGTAGCAATCACGGCTATCTCAAAATCCTCTCAAGGGTCCGGGTCGTCTCGCGGTCGGCTCCCTTATGCTACACGTCCTGAACCTACAAAACCAGCCACGTCATCACGCCAGGCTTCCACATCAGGCCGCCAGCGCCTGACGGTCTATGATAGCGCGTGGCTTGAAGCGGCGGTGGAGGGCGAGCGTGATCGCGACGGAGATGGTGACGACGACAACCGAGCCGACGGCGTCGAGGAACAGGTGGTTGCCCGAGATCAGGATCGTCGCCAACATCATAAACGGGTAGAGCACGCCCACGGCGCGCAACAGCCAGTGGCGCCCGATCAGCGCCAGCGTCACGCCGAGCACCAACGCCCAGGCGAAGTGCAGGCTTGGCATAGCGGCGTAGGGGTTATACCCAATTTGGTACCGCTGCAGCTTATAGTTGATGAGGGGCGCCAACGTATCGGTGACATGGTACCCCTGCGGCACATGCATGTGCCAGCCCATCAACCGCGGCGGCATCATCGGAAACACGATATAGATGACCATGGCCAACGCCGACGTGACGGTGAGGAGGTTACGCACGAACGGGAACTGACGGCGCCGGAACCAGTAGAGCCACGCCAGAAAAAGCAAGGTGCCGACAAAGTGACTGTACAGGTAAAAATGATTGATCGCTGACAGGATGACATCGCGGTTCAGGATCAGCGGACCTATATCCCACTGCTTGGGCCGCAAGACGAATCGCTGCAAATGCCACTCGTCGAAGATGTGCAACGTCTTCTCGAGATGGACGACGGCGAGGCCGTTGCTCAGAGCTACGCGATCCTGCTGCGGCACGATACCGCGGCTGGCCTCGTAGACTTTCTCCAAACCTATAATAATCAATATCTGGACACCAAGACCCAGGATGCGTTCCAGCGGTGGTCGTGACCCGGCCACTACGTCGTTCATATTTATCCTTGACCTACAAGCCCTCGTCTTTCCACCCTCACACTATAAACCATCGCGCGCTACACGGGGACCGTGTTTCCGTGTTTCAGGGTCTGTGAATTGGCGGTGTAGAGGGGGATGGTCAGCCGCTGGTACGGTAACGGTAAGGGTGTTGAACCAACCACACCATCATGCAGACGCGTCCCTTGCGCGATCGCGAGCCTCTCGCGCTCGATGGCAAGGTCGTGCGCAGCGTTCGCACGGCGACGCAGATCGACTGGACAGACGCGCGCGGGTTGGAGTTGACGGACGCGCGCTTCGACGACTCGATCCTGCGTGCGTTCCGGACGCGGTTAGTGGAGGACGCGGACGAGGGGGGCGCGGGCGGGGAGGGCGTGCTGCTGAACCGCCTGTTGGACCGGGCGCAGCAGCAGGGCTGGTTCAAGGCGCGGGGACGGCAATGCACCGCTTCGACCCAGGTGCTCGCAGCGATCCGCACGCTCAATCACCTGGAAATGGCCGGGGAGGACGATGCTGCCGCGGTGCAGGGGGACCTGGCCGGGAGAGACCGCTTGCCTGCGGAGCACAGCGTCGCCAGCGGTTATGGGGACGCGGCGCAGGTGGTGAGCAGTCGGGACACCCACGGCGTGGACGTGGTGGGGCCGGCGCCGGGCGATCAGTCGTGGCAAGCACGCGCGGGCGCGGGCTGCGACGTGGCCCATTTTGCCCTGGATGGGGACGCGGAGCGGGCGACCTGCCCTGTGGGACAACACCAGTGTCACATGGCAACCGACGCCCGACCAGCGCGGCCAGCGCGGCCAGCATCGCGGCCGCATCAACACGCATCTCCAGCATGTCCTCACGGCCGTCGCGCTCAACGTGACTCGCTTCGTCGCCTGGGATGCGGAGACACCCTGCGCCAAGACCAGAACGTCCTCGTTTGCCCGTCTTCCTGCCGCTGCCTGATCATGTTTTTCACCCGCCCCATTTACCAACAGCATCAGAGTTGGGGGGGCGCCCCATCACGAGGAGATTGGAGATTTCTGGCGATTGGCCGCATACGGCGTGTTGTGTTACTCTGCCTATAAGCATCCGGCGCGCGGCCGTCCATCTTGAGTCGGAAATTACTGGCAATGACAGAACGGACGCGGACGTAGCGCCCATGCCGCTAGATCGCGCAGGGTATACTTAATGCTCCACCTGCTAGGGTTCCAGACCCGGCCGTGGCGGCGCCTCTCCTGGCGGCGCTGTTCGGCCCTTCTCTATGGCCGCGCCCTCAACCTGCCGCCGTCTCCCCTGACTATCGACCCGCGCGCCGGCCCCTATCCGATCGCCGCCGCGCTACAGCCCTTCCGGCGCCGCGTGTACCGGCAGCGCGCCCTTGTGGCCGTCGTGCGGCTGCTCGCCCTGGCCGCGCTCGTCGCGGCGGCGACCCTGCTGCTGCGTATCATGGGCCTCGCCCTGCCGCTGCCGGCCGCCCCGCTCGTGGCTGCGGGGATCGTGCTGCTGGCCGGTCTGGCGACTCTCCCCTGGCACGCCCCGTCGACGCCGCAACTCGCCCACGATCTTGACCGCCGCCTGGGATTGCACGAGCAAATCGCCAGCGCCCTTGAGTTCGAGCGTGATGATCGTGTGGGCGGTATAAGCAACATGGAGACACCCGCTACGACAGATCTGCGCGGGCGCGCGCTCGCGACAGCGGCTATGACGTTGCGCAACTATCACCCGGCCGGGCTGCTGCCGTGGCCGTCGCTGCGCCGCGAGCTATACGCCCTCGCGGGGCTGTCGCTGTTCGCCGCGATCACGGCTTTGGCCGCGCCGCGCATACCCACGGCCCATACGAACGTCACGGTCGTGGGCGCCGTCGCCAGCCATCGCGCCGCGGCGTCTCTCCATGCGCCGCATGTGAAGATCGTGAGCGCGCCCATCAAGATCCTGTCGATAGGCTCTCCTAACGGCACGACAGGCGCGCGCCCGAGCGCCGCGCGCAACAGCCGCGCCGTGGCCGTGTCGATGACGCAGCGTAAACAGCCCAATGGTCAGGGCGGCGCGCGGCTGGTCCCCGGTAAGGGCGCGACGCCGGGAGCCGGTCGCGGAACGGGCCAGGGCACGCCCGGCGCCGCGCCGGGAAATGGTAAGCAGGGCCAGGACACACCTACGCGGCCCTCCAACTCCGGCACAAAGTTGAATTTGTCGGCCGGCAAGAACTCGACCGCGGGCGGCGTGGAGAGCCCCGAACAACGCGCGCTGAAAAACCTGCAGAATAGCATCCAATCGGCGCAGGCGCAGACGAGCCGCAACGGGCAAAACGGCCAGGGTCAAAACGGCCGGAACAGTCAGGGCCAAAACACCCAAAACGGCCAGCAAGGATCTCTTGGACAGCTATCCAACGGGCAAAATCCGAGCACTACCACCAACAGGTCCGTGGGGAACGGTAAGCAGGGTCAGGGAGCGGGCAAGTCCGGTAATGGAAATATGAGTACAAAGAGTGGCGCGAACGGCCGCCGCGCGGGCGGCTCCGGCCGCACGGGCGGCGGACGCGGCGCGAGCGGGCGCCAGGGTCAGGGCAATGGCCTGTCAACTGACCCCAACACACGCGACGGGTCATTCAGTCGTACCGGTGCCGGACAGGGCTCCGCCGATGACCCGAGCCGGCGCTTCGGTCGTCCCGGAGCGGGGCAGGGTGTCGATAGCGGCGCAGCGACGACCCCACAGGGCACGGCCAAGGGCGCGCGCGCCGCGTTGAGCAACGGCGGCGACGTTACCCTGAACGGCGCGCCCGATAAGGGTGGACAACTGACCTTCAGCGTGGGCCAACCCAGCCGCTCCACGGGGACCGGCGCGAGCGCGCCGTCCGGCGGCGCGTCCGGCGCCGCGGTCACCGTCCCCGGCTACGTCGCCCCCGACAGCAATGCGATCACCCCGGACGACCGCAGCGTCGTGCAGGGATATTTTACACCTACTAGTAGTCAGTAATCAGCTATCAGCCGTCAGCTTCCCGGCGGGAAGCTGACGGCTGATAGCTGACGGCTAAGGAGCTAGCACATGGCGGAAGCTGCCCGTGACGTGATGACGCCCGAGGTGTTCGGGCAGGTGGCGCGGGAGATTCAGGCCGAGGTCGGCAAGTCCATCGTCGGGCAGCATGACATCGTGCGCGGCGTGCTGATCTGCCTCATTGCCGGTGGCCATGTGCTGCTCGAAGGGGTGCCCGGCCTCGGCAAGACGTCGCTGGTGCGCGCCTTCGCCCGCGTGCTCGACCTCGACTACAGCCGCATCCAGTTCACGCCCGATCTAATGCCGGCCGATGTGACCGGCACGACGATGCTGATGGAGGACGAGAACGGGCGGCGCACTCTCTCCTTCCAGGCCGGACCCGTCTTCGGCAACCTAATCCTGGCCGATGAGATCAACCGCGCCACGCCCAAGACGCAGTCGGCCTTGCTCGAGGCGATGCAAGAGGGCACCGTGACCACCGCCGGCTCCTCACGCACGCTGCCGCGCCCTTTCTATGTGCTGGCGACGCAGAACCCCGTGGAGATGGAGGGGACCTATCCACTGCCCGAGGCGCAGCTCGATCGCTTTTTCTATAAGCTGATCGTCTCCTACCCCGTGCGCGGCGAACTGGCCACGATCGTGCGCCAGACCGTCACGGGAACCGCGCAGGTGGCGCGTACCGTCGCCAACGGCGCGACGCTGCTGGACATGCAGGCGCTGGCGCTCGATGTGCCGATGAGCACCTTCGTGCTCGACTACGCCGTGCGCCTCGTCCTGGCCACGCAACCCGAGGCCGCCGAGGCATCGCCGCTGGTCAAACGCTACGTGCGCCTGGGCGCGAGCCCGCGCGGCGCGCAGGCGCTCACACTGGCCGGGCGCATCCACGCGCTGCTCGAAGGGCGTTTCGCGCTCTCCTTCGATGACCTGCGCGCGGTGGCCCGCGACGCGCTGCGCCACCGCGTGACGGTCAATTTCGAGGCCGAAACACAGGGTGTCACGCCCGACCGCGTCGTCGACGACGTGCTGGCGCATGTGCGGGAGATGCCACGATGATCAACCTGTCAGCTATCAGCCGTCAGCTATCAGCTGTCGGGTCTCGTGTCGCATCCGATGTCCTTGGACTGACGGGGAACATAGAGGCGGATGACCCCAACAACCTGATCGACGGGGTGTTCTTGCGCCAGGTCGAGGCGCTGCACTTTAGCGCGCCGCGCGCGGCCACGGCCGGCATGGCCGGCGAGCACGCCAGCCGGCGCAAGGCGCACTCGATCGAGTTCGCCGACCATCGTAACTACGTGCCGGGCGACGACTTCCGCCTGATCGACTGGAACGTCTACGCGCGACTGGGCGAACTCTGCCTCAAGCTAACCGAGGCGCGCGAGAATCTCTCCGTGCATCTGCTGATCGACTGCTCGGCCTCGATGGATTGGGGCCGGCCCAACAAACTGCTCTACGCCAAGCGCGTCGCCGCCGCCCTCGGCGCCGTGGCGCTGGCCGGCTACGACACCGTCTACCTGGGCCTCTTCGGCGGCGACCCTCACCCCGTGCTGCCGCCCTTGCGCGGGCGCAACGCCGTCGGCCCGCTGCTAGAGCGCCTGCGTGCGATCAAGCCGGGCGGCGGGACGGATCTGGCGCGGTCCGCGGCCGCCTACTGCGAGCAGGTGAGCCGGCGCGGCGTGGCCGTGCTGCTGACCGATTTCATGGCGCCGGCGGGGCACGGCGAAGCGCTACATTACCTGGCGCGCGCGGGGCTGCACACGACCGTGCTGCATGTGCTGGACCGGCAGGAGGAGGCGCCGGCCCTGGAGGGGCTGCTCGAACTGCACGACTGCGAGACCGACGACCTGGTCAAGGTCGGCGTCACGCCGGGTCTGCTGCGCCGCTACGCCGCGAGCCTCGAGACCTGGAGCGGTGAGTTGGACGAACTCTGCCGCGCACAGCACGCCCACTACGTGCGCGTGTCCACGAGCGTGCCGCCACGCACACTGGTGCTGCAGGCGCTGCGCCGGGAAGGCGTGCTGCGATGAGCCTGCTCGCGCCGGCTGGCCTCGCCACACTCTTGCTGCTCCCCGTGGTGCTGCTGATCCACCTGTGGCGGGTACGCTACCGCCGCCACACGCTGCCCAGTACGCTGCTGTGGTCGCGCGTCCTCTCCGAATCGCCGCTGCGCCGGCCGCGCCGCCTGCCCACGCGCTACATCCTGCTCCTGTTGGAACTGGCGGCGCTGCTCTTTGGCGGCCTCGCCCTGGCGCGGCCCGCGTTCGTGGCCGCCGGGACCGTGCGCCACCTACTCGTGGCCGTCGACACCTCGCTCCTGATGAGCGCCAACGACACACGGCCCAATCGCCTGGCGCGCGCCCGTGAGTTGGTGTCCCCGCTCATCGACGGCCTCGCCGCGCGCGACAGCATGACGCTCGTCGACGCCGGCGCGACGCCGCGCGCGCTCATCACGTCGAGCGACCACGCCGCGTTGCGCCGCGCCCTCGACGCCCTCGCGCCGGGGGACGGACCGTCATCGCTGGCAGGGGACGGGGCGCTGCTGGCGGGACTCGCTATGGCAGGGGGCTCACACACCACAACCTACCTGTTCGCGCCGCTAGGGACCGGCGACGCGGCGCTCAACGCCTTGCGCGGCGCCGTGCCGGGACTGCGCGTGCACACGGTGGGGACGACGAGCGACGACCGCGCCGTGGCCGGCTTAAGCGTGTCCTGCCCGGTGGGACAGACGCCCGGCAGTACGAACACGAACGCGTGCGAAGCCTACGCGCGGCTGGTCAACACGGCCGCCGCCCCCATCACGACGCGCGTGACGGCCAGCGTCGACGACCAGAGCGTCACCCGGACCATGACGCTGGCGGCGCGTTCGTCGCAGCCGATCAGCCTGCGGTTGGCGGCGGGGACGCACAGCGTTGAACTCCGCCTCGACGGGCGCGACGCGCTGGCGGCCGACGACACGGCGTGGGCGGTTGTCCCCCAAGTGACGCGGCGCGATGTCCTGCTAGTGACGAGTGACTCTTCATCGCCGCTGATACCGGTCCTGCGCGCCATACCCGGCGTGACCCTGGCGACGGACACGCCCGACGACGCCTCGCTCTACAATGTGGCCCAGCGCGCCGACCTGACCGTGCTCGACGAAACGGGACCCGACGTCCTGCCGCCCGGCAACCTGCTCTTCGTCAACCCCACGGTATCGCTGCAAAGCGGTAACAACGCGCTCTTCAGCATGGCCGGCGACGGCACAATGGTCGCGCCGGTCGTGATGGGAACAGACCGCACGAGCGCGCTGCTGCGCAACGTCGACCTGAGCTCGCTCGTCGTGGCGGCGGCGACGCGCGAGGCGTTGCCCGCCTGGGCGCGCGCCGACATCGCGGGGGACACCGGGCCGTTGCTGTTCAGCGGCGTGACCGGCGGGCGGCGCGTCGCCGTGCTGACCTTCGATCCGCGCCCGAACGCGACCGCCAACAGCAGCAACCTGGACACGCTGCTGGCCTTCCCCGCGCTGCTACAGAATCTGGTGCAAAACCTGGCTCCCGCGCCGCCGCCGAGCGCCACGGCCGGCGCGGTCGCGGCGCTGCCCCTGACGCGGCAGAGCGCGGCGACGCTGGCTTTTGCCGACAACGCGGCTGGAAGGGGAACCACGCTCCCCTCGTCGGGTGACCTCGCCGCGCTGCCAGCGGCGCGGCCCGGCCTCTACACGGTTAACGGCACGGTTGGCGGCGCCAACACACTCGCCGTCAACGTCGGCGCGGCCAGCGGTGCCGCGACAGCCAACAGCGTCGCGGCGTCCGCCCCCGCCGCGCCCTTCCCAAGCGTCCCCGTCACGCCCTCCCCATGGGAAGGGTGGGCCTTGTTCACGGTCCTGGCGCTGCTGTTTCTAGGCGGCGAATGGTGGTACTATGTGCGGCATACGTAAGCTATCAGCCGTCAGCAATCAGCGGTCAGCTTTTGCCGCGGTACGCGATGCGCTACGACCAACAACCAACCGCGGTCAGCGGTGTTTGCCATGCGACGGCAGTCGCGGGCCTATGATGGCAGGTTGAGTGATGTTACATTTCACAACGCCCTGGGCGCTCGTCCTCCTCGTGTTGCTGCCGGCGACGGCGCTGGCCGGGTACACGCGGCTACGGCGGCTACCGGGTCGCCGCGCGCCGCTGGTCCTGGTGCTGCGCATGCTGGTGCTGGGGCTGCTCATCGCGGCGCTGGCCGGACCGGCGTGGCGGACGACGGAGCGCCGCGTCGCGGTCATGTTCCTCGTCGACGCCTCGGGCAGCGTGGGACCGGGCGGGCAACGCGTGGGTATGACGTGGGCCGAGCGGGCCACGCTGGCCGCCGGAGCACACGACCAGGCGGGGATGGTCCTGTTCGGCGCGTCTCCGCGTCTGGCCGTCCCGCTGGCGCACTATAAGACGCTGCCCGATCCCACCGCGCCGGGCGCGGACGCGACCGACATCGGGGCGGCGGTGCGCTTCGGGCTGTCGACGCTGCCGCCCGGCGTCACGGGCCGGTTGGCGCTGCTCTCGGACGGGCGCGCCACGACGGGGGACACCAACGGCGCGCTGGCGCTGGCTTTGGCGCGCGGCGTTCCTATCAACACCGTGGCCATCACGCCGCAGGCGCGGCGCGACACCCTTGTGCGCGCGATCGACCTGCCGCGCACGGCGCGCGTCGGCGAGCGCGTGCCCGTGCGCATCACCCTGCACAGCGCCTACGCCACCAACGCCACCCTCGCGGTCTCCATCGACGGCGCCACGGACCAGCAGACCATCCCGCTGCCGGCCGGTGACACCATCCTGCACACGGAGCAGCGCTTCGACACGCGCGGCGTGCACACCGTGCGCGTGCGCGTCGATGCGCCGGGCGACCTAGTGACCGCGAACAACACGCTCGACGCCGCCACCGTCGTCGGAGCGCCCGGACGCGTGCTGCTCGTCGTCAATGATCCGGCAGCGGCGACGGGGCTGGCGGCGGCGCTGGCGCGCGCGCGCATGACCGTGCAGCCGAGCCTGCCCGACACGGCGCCGGCCACCGCCACGGCCTACCACGGCTACGACGAGGTCGTGCTCGACGACGTGCCGGCGACCGCGCTCACCTCTACTCAGCAGCGCGCGCTGCGCGCCGCCACGCGCGAGGGGCTGGGCCTGCTGGCGATCGGCGGACCCCACTCGTTCAGCGGGGGAGCCTACGCGCGCTCCACGCTGGAAGACGCCCTGCCCGTGCTCAGCATCTCCACGCCGCGCCGCGTCAGCGCGCCGCTGGCGCTCATGCTCGTGCTCGACAAGAGCGGCTCCATGGCCGACTCGGTGGCGGGGGTGGCCAAGGTCGACATGGTCAAGGTCGCGGCCGCCTCGGCCCTGGACAAGCTCAACGACGGCGACAGCGTGGGCGTGCTCGCCTTCGACGACACCAACCACTGGATCGTCAACTTCCACACCGTGCAGGGCCTCAACGACAAAGCACGTATCCGGGCGCAAATCAACACCCTCTCGGCCGACGGCGACACCTACATCTACCCCGCATTGCGCGACGCCGAGAAGTCCGTCCTCACCGTCCCCACGGTCTACCGGCACATCGTGCTGCTGACCGACGGCCAGGGCGAACAGGACGCCCCGTTCGACGCGTTGATCCAACGCATGCGCCGCGAGCACATCACGCTCTCCACTATTGGCGTGGGGACCGACGTGCAGCAGGACGAGCTGCAGCGCTGGGCCAAAGAGGGCGGCGGCGCGTTCCACTACGTCTCCGACCCGCACGACATCCCGCGCATCGTCGTCAACGAAACACGCTACGGGACCACAGGGAACGCCCAGGTCAACGGGCATGTGCGCCTAGGCGTCGCGGCGGCGTCGCCGCTACTGCGCGCCCTCTCGGGGCAGTCGCTGCCGTCGATCAGCGCCTACGACACGACCTCCCCCAAGGCCACGGCGCAGGTCAGTGTACAATCAGCCACCGGCGACCCCGTACTCTCCTCGTGGCAGTACGGCCTGGGCCGCGCCGTGGCCTGGACCTCGGACGCCGGAACACAATGGGCCGCCGCATGGAGCCCAGCGCGGCAACAGCAGTTCTGGGTCGACGCGGCGCACTGGGCCATGCGTGGGCCGGCGCCGGGGGCGCAGGCGCCACGGCTAACGCTGCAAGATGGGGTGTTACAGGTAGCGCAATCGCCACGTACGCCCGACGGCCTCTTCGACGACAGCGCGAGCCCGCGCGTGCGCGTGGTCATGCCCGATGGAACGGCGCGCGTGGTAACGCTGCCGCTGACCGCGCCGGGTAGTTACACGGCGGCGCTGCCCGCTACGCAGCCGGGCGTCTATACGGCGAGCCCGGTCAATGGTGACCGCCAGCCCGCCGCTTCGGGCGACATCGCCGCCGTCGTAGCCCCCTACCCCGCCGAATACGCGAGCCAGGGCGTCGACACGGCGTTCCTCACGCATCTGTCCGAGGCCAGCGGCGGCCGCGTCCTCACGCGCCCGGCCGACGCCTTCGCCCACGACGGGCTGCCGGACACGGTGGACTGGGCGCCGCTGTGGCCGGCCCTGCTCTTGTTGGCGCTGCTGATATTCCCACTTGACGTGGCGCTGCGGCTGCTGCTGCCGCGAGACGCCATGTATCGTCATCTAGCAAAGGTATGATTATGTCAAACTCCTCCGACCCCACTCCCGCTCCACTGCATGGGCCGGCCACGCCGGGAGCGGCCGCGGCGCTGCTGCCGCTGGTCACGCTCGGCGTCGCCGCCTACGCCTACGTCAAGACCAGGGGCGCCGGCGTCACGCCGCGCCCGGTGCAGAGCACCGTCACCTTCAAGGACGTCGCCGGCGTCGACGATGCGCGCCAGGAACTGGCCGACGTCGTAGGCTTCCTCAAAGCGCCGAAGAACTATCGCCGGCTGGGCGCGCGCATCCCGCGCGGGCTGCTGCTCGTCGGCGCGCCCGGTACGGGCAAGACGCTGCTGGCGCGCGCGGTCGCCGGTGAGGCGGGCGTGCCGTTCTACAACATGTCCGGCGCCGCGTTCATGGAGAAATACGTCGGCGTGGGGGCGGCGCGCGTGCGCGCGCTGTTCGCCCAAGCGCGGAAGTCCGCCCCCTGCATCGTGTTCATCGACGAGATCGACGCCGTCGGCAGCGCGCGCTCCACTACGCGCGACAGCGGCGAACGCGACCAGACGCTCAACCAGTTGCTGGTGGAGATGGACGGCTTCACGCCGGCGTCGGGCGTCGTCGTGCTGGCCGCCACCAACCGCGCGGACATCCTGGACGAGGCGCTGGTTCGCCCCGGCCGCTTCGACCGCCGCGTCACACTCTCGCTACCCGACCGCAGCGCCCGCCGCGCTATCTTGGGCATCCACACGCGCGACGTGCCGCTCGACCGCGACGCCAATCTGGACCGCATGGCCGCGCAGTCCACGGGAATGACGCCGGCCGACCTCGCCAACGTGATCAACGAAGCCGCGCTGCTGGCGGCGCGGCGCGCGGCGCGCCACGTCACGGGGCGCGACCTCGACGCCGGGCTGCTGCGCGTCGCGGCAGGAGCGGAGCAGCACGCGCGCATTATCCCCGACGCGGTCAAGCGCGTCATCGCCATCCACGAGGTGGGTCACGCCGTCGTGATGATGTCGCTGCCGCACTGCGACCCCGTGCGGCAGGTCCAGGCGCTGCCGCGCGGCGACGCCCTGGGCGTCACGGTGGCCGCGCCCGAGGACGACACATACCTCATTTCCCTCGATGCGCTGCGCGACCGCATGGCCGGCCTGATGGGAGGGCGCGCCTCCGAACTAGAGTTCACCGGCCAGCTGACGACGGGGGCGCAGAAGGACATCTCCGAGGCGTACGCCATCGCGCGGCGCATGGTCACCGAGTTCGGCATGAGCGCGCTGGGTCCGCTCGCCGTCAGCCGCGACCACGGCATGGGGCTGGATCTGGCCGGGCAGATCGACGGCGAGGTACGCGCGCTCGTCGACGAGGCCGACCGTCGCGCCCGCGCCATCGTGCAGGCGCGGCGCGCCGCCATCGCCGCCATCGCCGACCGGCTGGTCGTCGTGGAGACCATGACCGGCGACGAGCTAGCGCCGTTTTTGCAAGAGTATCCTGCTCCCGACCATGGCTAGCCTGCCTTAGTCATGACCACCCGTGGCGCCACGGAGACACGGAGACACAGAGATTGTGTCGGACAGCAAGACGCCCGGCCTGGAGGCCTACAGGGACGTTGACCCCTCTTCTGCTCTCTCCGTGCCTCCGTGCCTCCGTGGTGAATCATCCAGGCTAGCACAACTCATGCCTTATCATGACTCCAATAGGTAGTCGCCACGTACGTGGTGAAAGGCGTGTACATGCAATCACAACCAATCCGCTTCGTCGTCGCCGAGCCGGCGCCGCCGGAGTCAAGTGGGTCGGCGGACGTATCCGACGTATCCCTGGAGATCAAGAACACCGGAGAGAGCAGCCGCCACTGTGCCGTGGCTGTCGCCGGCCTGCCTACGGCGTGGTACGCCCTGCGGCCCGACGACATCTCGCTCGAGCCCGGTGCGAGCGCACTGCTGCACCTGAGCGTACACCCACCACAGACGGCGCTGGGCCGCTACCCGTTCACGCTATCGGCGCGGCCGGACGACGCCAAAGTCGTCGAGGCGCTCGGTTTCACACTCGTCGTAGGCGTGGGCGGCATGACGCGCGTCTACCCAGGTTTGGTAACGATGCAGGCGGGGGCCACGACCACGGCGACAAACGATGCGACGCTGATCGCACGGCCCACACTACCCCGACTGCTGGCCTTGGCGGTACCACTCATACTCATACTCCTGATTCTGAGTGTCGCCCTGAGTAAACCGTCGCCGCACGCCGCACGCACAGCAGCGGTCCCTGCTCTCTTGCCTACAGCCACGCCGGCCCATCACGAGAGCTCCGGTCCAGGAATACCAACATCAACCGTGGCCCGGAAACTATCGCGCCTGGCCGCGGCCCATCGTACCGGTTTCGGCCCAGGGATACCAACGGCAACGGATAGCGGAACGGCGGCTCTTGGCGGCGCTATCGGGACACCGCGGCCAACCTTCCGGGGCGAGGCGACGATAGCCGGCACGGCCAGCGCGGTCACCGCCGGCGCGCCGCTGTCATCGCGCTCAGTACCGGCGGCGGCCAGCGTAGCGCCCGCGGCGCAAGCAACACGACAGTCCTCGACGACGCCACCTACGGCTCAATCCGTACAAGCGGACGTCGGGCAACCGTCGTCGACGCCCGTAGGCGCGGCGCGGCCAGAGGTTACATCGGTAGCGGAGGCGTCTTCGGCCGCGGCATACAACACACGCCCTATCGTCTCGCCCACGACGACCGGCACGCCCCTTATTAGGGCGCGCAAGCCGATACATATCGTCGCCGGGGTCGTCCGCGTACGCGCCCCGCGTCAGACCCACACTAACACTAATGCTAACGCGCGGCGGCAGGTCACGGCCAGGCAGCCTCATCAGGACAACACGCAGCGGCGCGAGGCCGCGCGTACGCCGGCCCAGGCGCGGCGAACCCAGTCCGTGCGAGCGAGCCATCAGCAGATACAGGCGGGACACTCCCGAGTGCGGGGCGGCATCGTCACACGCCGCTCGTCGCGACACTACCCCGTCACGACCCAACAGGGACAGCGCCACATGATACAACGCCGGACGATCGCGCGACGCCGCCAACAACAATATCCCGCGCGGCGCCCGCCGGTCAACAAGGTTGCCACGGCGGGCACGGGGAGCGCGTTACGCCTAACGTGGCCGGCCCACGCCATACTGCGCTTCGACCGCCCCAATGTATTACGCCTCGTCACCGAGCCGGGCGCATCCATCGTCGTCACCCTGCAAGCGCTTATTCGCACACACGGCGTCGACGGCCGGGAGCTCGCGCTGCCGTATCACGTCACCACCTATGCCACGGCCGACCGCTACGGTCGGGTAAACATACCGCTGCGCTACGCCTACGTGCCCACCCACCCGACGCCCGGCACGCTCACGGTGGTAGCCCGCACGGCGTACGGCACGTCGCAGCGCAGCACGCCGATCACACTGACGCGTTGAGTAATGTGCGACAACGCTATATGGCCGACCACGACGACCTCATGACGCGACGACGAGCTTGTCACGCGCGCGGAAACGCTGAGTGGAGTGCTTTCCAGAACAAGCCTTAGCTGACATGTTATGGAGGAACGTTGTAGGCAACAACAGAGATTAGGAGGAGGTAGGCAATGCGCTTGCAAAGCCGAAAGGTAATCGCTCAGTTGGGGCGAAACGCTACGCGGCGCGCGGCAGCGGCGCGCTGAGCGTGGTCGGCTGCACCTGGGGCAGCAGAGACGGGGACGGCGTGCCCGTGAGATGGGCCGCACAGGCGG
>JAABVA010000874.1_pt1 | contig 34585 bp, 38 predicted proteins | sample 5560331 | NCBI WGS metagenome assembly JAABVA01 (sample SAMN12812661, study PRJNA571458) | rock metagenome | isolation source: Antarctica rocks | place: Antarctica: Victoria Land, Mt New Zealand sud | collected 2016-01-07 | reverse complement strand
GAAATGCCCCCCCGTCGGCCTCTCCACCACCGTCTCTCCGCTCTTCATGTCGAAGATGCCCACCACGTTCGTTTTCGGGTTGTGGGTGCGGGGGTGGGAGAGCGCGGCGTGCATGGCGGCGCGCGAGGCGCCGAGCACGTCTTGTTGCAAGAGCGTGCCGTGGGGTTCGAAATCTTTTTCGCCCCGGCGGGGGAGGCTGGGCGTGGGGGTTGTTCTGGTGGGTAAATGGGAGGGGGAGGGTTAGTTTGGAGAGGAGGGGGGGTGGTGGAGGTGGGGTTTGGGGGGGGGGGGTTTACAGGGAGAGGGTGGTTAGGAAGCGGAAGTCTTGGGGCTCGTCTGTGAGGTCTGGGTCGGTGGTGTCGGGGGCGGATGGGGTGGGTGGGTGGTCGTCGAGGTCATCCATGTTTGGTGTGGGTTGGGTTTAATGGTTTTGATCTTCGTTGTGTATTTATGACTGCGCGCCGATTTTCCGCAGTGGAAGATCGGCTGAAGCTTGGACTTTGGATAAGATTAGATTAGATTAGAACCTCCGATCTCCATAATATATCATTCAACTCCTTAGCTCTGAGTCCTACCCTTCCGCCTCACATGTGACTAAAAGCCATCATGCCACCCCATCTGAGCCCGCAAGACTTAGAAACCTACAACATCGTACGCCCTTTCATGTATCACTCTCCAACATGACCCTTTTCAACTAATCCCCAAAAGATCCTCACAAACCTAAACAACGCCAAGTCGATTTGGGGAGAAACCAGTGCCCAGTACCGCGCCGCTCTGGAGATCGCAAACTCGGCGCGAGGCGATATTTCTGCAAGTACGGAGCTTGCAAAAGCTCCTCTGGTATCTGGACATCAGCCACAGCCAAAGTCTGAGGGTTTGAAGCTCGCGTTCAGGCCGAAATAGGCGGCGTTGTAGAGGGGATGGTTGCTTTGAACACGTCTAGACGGGGAGGAGGTTGAAAGGCAGTTGCGGAGTTGCGGTGGCTGGAAGGAACTCATGAATGATACCATTCCTTGGCTATAGCGGAGCCGACGTGTAGGTTTTATGGAGCTGCGCAATTTGGCCTCACACAAGGGTCGAGTTCGAAGCTCTCATGTTGGTGAGAGCAACGAAGCTTTCAGAATGAGTTGGAGCCGAAAGAAGGAATGTAACATTGTGGCTTGTAAGAACGAAAAGACGCTGTCTGGAGGCGCTCTTAGCGAGGCCAAGTAGACATAGAAGAGGCTTCCAACCCGTATGTGCAAAAAGATGCCACCCAAAGATAGCTCCAAAAACCAGGAATGACAGACGCCCGCTCGAAACGCTTCGTAAAGTCGGATTCGTCATCCCCCAAACGCCGTCGCGCAGGATGCAGGGTATTACAAGCCTCGCGCCAGAACTAACAAATTGCCTGATATCATCCTTCTCCGCGAATATTCTATCCAATGTTTCCACCAATTCAATACACCGTTCGCCCTTATGTCGAGTAATCATCATTCAATTAACGGTTTTCTCGTTGCCCCAACCATAGTCATACCAAGGGCATGCAAAGCGTTATAATCGTTCATTCGGACTATCGTAGGGGCAGGCAACATTGGGTTGTCAGGCTTAACGTTTGAGGCGTCTTTAGCTGCTTGCTCGATCGCTTCCATTTCTTCTTTACAGGCAGCGTGATCGAGCGGATAGACGACAATAGGTTGTCTGAGTAGAATATCTTTGGCTGAATTCATATGTGCCTGGTTGAATTACATTAGCAATGCTGCATGTATAACCCAGCAGAAGGAGCTTTACCTTGACTGTCAAAAAGTACTCAATTTTATACAAACTTCCTGTTGTTGTAAAGCCACTAACAGAATACATGGGAAAAGCTTGCTTCGCCCTAGGCATGATTCCGTCGCTATCTCGCAGATCCTTCGCTGGGAAGACTAATCCTAGGTTTGTGAAATATCCTGCCTCGGGCATTTTCACACCCACGTTTTGTGTTTGTTTCGCAAGCGTTTTGACTTTTCTTTGTGGCTCGTCCCCTTCGTGGTTGTAAATGATCTCTTCATCAATGCCAATTGTAATCTTCTGTATTGTCACTCTCTTTGCTTTCTTCAACCAGTTTGGATTCGGAGAAAGTTTGATGTAGACGCTGACTGGGTCTAAGGGCCCGTACGACCACCGAGGTAATGAGATTCCCAATGTAACAAGATGATCTGTGATTCTCTCTGCTGATTCAGGCCGAGTGTACATGCCAAATGTTGACAGAGTATCATATCTCTGCAGAGGCACTGGAAAAGCGTATTTCTTTTGCTCTGTATGACCCTGCTGAACCAACACAACCATTTCGTAGTATGTTTCCGCCGTCCTACTGGGTAGTTGTAGACTTGCTGGGGGCACTCTGCGGACCGTTTCTTCGCCCCCTCTTCCAAACGGTATGAACAAAACAAAGGGTAGATCCATTGAATAGACATTTTCATATTCTTTGCCTGTCGGGCATCGAAACAAAAGCATCTCCTTCCCCACAATGTCCGTAATCTCCTTCCTCGGCGCGGCCAAGTGGCCTCTCGTAACCGAATCCGCAGATGGATGAATTGTCTCGCGCCGTTGAAGAGATATTGTAACTAAAGAAACCGAGACCGGAGCGGATATGCCAATGGTAGGTCTTATCTCGACTTTGCCTTCTATGCGGGGCTATGTGGAGAGTGTCAGCACCGCCTCCGAAGTCGAGAAGCTCAATGTTTCTCCTCTGAACACACTTCCCCGGAACAGACTCTCACTCACCCGTGTCGCAGATATGCCCGGATATCCTACCAGAAAGGCACTATTTGGCGGGCCACACACTCGGACAAATGCTGTCATGACGGTTCAGAGCTTGGCGTAGCCCGCCACAACATGCCGTGAAGGATTCTCCAGTCAGTGAAGCAGATGCTGGCGACAGGGTTCAAGCTTGGAACAGCCAGCGTGAGCTCCTACGAGGTAATGCGCTGGCTCGCTTTTGTTTGGTTACACAGGGTTGCCCAACTATGCAGAAATGGATGGGGGAGATTGTGGTCGACTGGTAGATGGTGATGATTACTGTCTTTCGCAGGCACAGATCCTCACACAAAGCAAAGTCTTAGAGCTGGAAAGTGAATAACAAAGCCAACATGTCAGTGCGTTCATATTCAAGACTTAATCAGCTTCAAGAATTGGCGCCTAACTGTTGCCAAGGGCTCCACCACCAGATCGACGGCCCGCAGTTGAAGTCCTGCAGGGCTGATATCATACCAACAGCCCTGCCCGGGAGATTTTGCTTCAACAGACATGATAACTCCAGCGCTTCAAGGATGACCATTTCTGGGCACCACCATGTCAGTCACACTCCACACCTCCCGCGGTGACATCAAAATCGAAGTCTTCTGCGAAAGCGTCCCCAGAACAGCAGAAGTAAGCATCCCACCAGACCCCCCCGCCTCCGCCCAAGTCCACCCATCTAGACCTAAAACACCAACATCAAATCTCCACTAGAACTTCCTCGCCCTCTGTGCCTCCTCCGCCTACGATGGCTCTCCCTTTCATCGCTCCCTCCCTTCCTTCATGATCCAGACCGGCTCTCCCGCCGACGCATCCCCTAAAATCAGTACCTCAATCTGGGGCGTAGACTTTGAAGATGAGATCAAGCCATCCCTGCGACATAACGCGCGGGGGACGGTGAGCATGGCGAACAAAGGTCCGAACACGAATGGAAGCCAGTTCTTTATTTGTTATGCTGCGGCGCCGCATTTGGATGGGAAGAACACGGTTTTCGGTAGGGTAATTGGGGGCGTGGGGATGGAGACGCTGGATGCGCTGGAAGGAATGGAGGTGGATAAGAAAGGGAGGATGAAGGAGAGGGTGGTTATAGAGAGGGTTACGGTGCATGCGAATGCGCTTGCGGGATAAAAGATGACAGAACAATGTGCGAATCGATGCATGCTACTGTTCTACACGAGCGCTGGAATGGGAGTTCGTATTGCATGACACATGGAGCAACAATGTTGCCTTTCCAACGTTCTTCACCGGTTAATCAGCCAACCTTACTCGTCTCTACTGAGGTATCGTGAGTCCATGATGCATCGCTAAACCGAAAGATGCCGCCCAAGGGTATCGCATAGAGGAGTAAACTATTCCACATCTCGTACCCCATGTTCCTAGAGTTCGTCATTCTCTTCCTCAGCTGCTACCTGCACGGCCTTCTTCTGCGCTTCTTCCTCGGCCTGCGGTATCTTTCTTTCGCTCTCCAAAGCTATGTCTTTCTCGATATTTTCATCTTCAGTACCTTTTGCAATAATCTCTCTTACATACTCCCCATCAGCCTGCCTCTGAGTCTTCATATCCGCTAAGCCGAGCTCCTCTTCTTCTTCGGCTGTCCTCTCATACTCTTCAGTCCGAATCTGGGGATCTGAATCCGGAGCCGTTAGGCTCTGGACGTAGCTGCTTGAAAGAGGATCTTCCATGATGATGGTGTACTGAATTTCAGCCTTGATAGCTTTATCCAGCTGTGTAAAGAAAACATCCCAGCCTTTCCTCTTTTCATCGGGCATTGAATCTCCCCCAGAATCTTCTTCATCATCCAAGTCGAATATCGAATTATGAAGGTCGTCGCGTATTTGTGTCAAGAGTCCTTCTACCGTTGTGAATCGTCCACCCATGGTTCCAGGCACAACATCAACCTTGCATGCCGGAATCTTCAGCAGGCATGTCTCCGACTTCAGGATATCGCGACTCAAATCAACAGGACCTTTAACTTCCAGGAATATGCGTTGCCCTCTCTCGGGAATATCTCCTCCAGTTTTGACGTCACTGGTTTTGTAGCCACATGCGGGGCAGGCAACAGCGCTGACCACTACCTCTTTGAAGGACGGAATATTAACCTTCTGTAGGTTCATATATGCTAGCTTACCACATCCAGGACATTCACAAGGTAGTGTATACATGGTTCCGTCCAAAATGTCGACATCCTCCATTCCGCTGCCCTCATCTTTGTCTGTCTGGGATTGTGGTATAGCAACCTGTTCGGGCGCCTGGATTTGCGTTTCGGCAGATTTCTCGCTCTGTTCACCGCCACCAAGTCCAAGCTCTGCGTTCTGTTGAGGCGTTCGCGCATACTCTTTACGCGCATATTTACTAAAGGAATCTCCAGAAGATGGTTCGATCCAGGAGTTACCAGCTGGATCATCCAGGGTAATCGTGAAGGGATAACTAGTGCCGTGCATAAACTTGAGGAGAAGTTGTACAATAGCGTCTATCTTCTCAAAAAGCTCTGGGTCGCTCTTCTCTCTCTGCTTCTGGCCATGCTCCAAGTCCCTAAGGACCTCATTAAGAACGCCCTCAACATTTGTAAGCCTGCCGCGGCCAGGAGGGATTTCGATGTCCAAGTCTTCGACACGGAGTACTGCAGTATCGCTTTTGACTACTTGCCTCTCCGCGTCGTCGAGGTTGTCCAATGTAAGCGCGTATTTCGTACCATGCTCTTGAATCTCGCCAGCCGACTGAATTTCCGTGTTTTTAGAGTGGCAATGTTCGCAGTAGAATGACATTATGATTATCTCACGGAAATAAGGGATCCTCGTTAACAACAGCCGAGTCAGACCCTAGAGCATAAGCCTGTGTCAGCGAGGCTTGAACGCTGGTAATGACGTTTCTACGTACGTTCTCTCCACAGTTCATACATAAACTCTCGATCTCTTCTACTACCTTTGGTCCCTCAGCTCCGTTGCCATCCCCACTGGTAGCACTATTTAAGCCCTCGACTTGATTCCCAACAGTCCGAAACATTTGAGCAATCTCGTCTTCTGGGTCCTGGTGTCGCAAGTCGCGCGCCATGACGGCTTCGAGCTGTGTCTTTAACATCATTTAGAAGGTAAGATATTCGAGGGTTTGTAAGGGTAAGCTTAGAAACAGTCGATATAATGACGATAAGTAGTTAGGTGACAGACGTGCGTGTGAATGTTATCATGTGAACATACCCTTCATCTATATAGATATTATACAGAGGAGGCGACTGGTCTTTCTGCGCTTTAAGCCCTAAGATGCATTGTCATTGTTTTCCGACTTGTCACTTTGTGTCAAATGTTCTATTGAACCCGTGAAATCGTTGTTTAAGGTCGTGATAAGAAAACGGCCGCTAATACTAGTCAACGGTAACATATCTTAGCTCCATCGCATCAACGTCCAAGGGTCACTAGCGTTTCACTCCAAAAACCTGATGGTTCCTCAAGGTGTTTGAGAATTAACTTTTGATTCCAACGGCTACCTATTCTCGAGACTACTTCTAGGTAAGGTAAGCTTCGGGTACAGCTCACACGCCTCTATATGTTGGAGCTAGTAATGCGTGTATCTCATAGGAACGTCCATCCAGAATTGAGTTGAGTGCTTTGAAGGCTGCGGTCCTGAAAAAGGGGCAACCTGAAACGCCATTTCTACTGCGTTGGATTACCGACTGGCTGGTTAGGCAACAGCATGAAAAATTAACCGGGCGAATGTCATCGTAGTAACCTAAATAAAATTACAAACATTGTTGTCAATATCATTCCGAACACCCCTAAACCCAATAGCATATCCGGAAGTTCAGTTACACGCTGCCTGGGTGAGTTTACCATCATGTCAATCTCTTGATCGAGCCTAGAAGCCATTTTACTCTCAGAAAATTGATCCTTGACCCACCGCCTCCCCTCGTCACCCATCTGCTGCAGCTGCTTATGAGTCATACCATGTAAAACCTTCTGCATGACTTCTGTCCACTGAGATATGTCTCCAGCTAAGCGCAGCCATCCCGTCTCGCCATCAATCACGGTTTCAAGAGGACCTCCGCTATTTGCTGCAAGGACTGGCACACCAGCTACCATCGCTTCTAATGGGACAATGCCAAAATGCTCGTTTGACGGGGTATAGACCAACAAGGTAGCCGCATTGAAGAGCATGGTTTTGAGCTGAGCTGGAACCGACAGAAGGAATAGGACATCAATATCTGTAGGGACATTAAGTGCTGTAACCACGTTCTTGGTGGTCGCGGCTTTCAGGTCAAGGGAGTTGGATAAGGATACCAGCTCGTTGTGGCATTCCACGTTTTCGTCCACTCGATTGTCGTACCCGCCTGTAATAAGTTAATGCTTGCTGCTTGAAAGCTTTATATCCCTCTGCACGAGCAGCGAGGCCAAACCCCATGCTGGTCAATACGTACCTGCAATAACCAACCTCACCCCTTCTCTCTGCGCCGGTTCAAGCTTCGCAAATGCCTTGATCGCCAGACCAATGTCTTTTTTCTTTTCAAAGCGATTGATGCTCAAGATAATCTTTTTCCCTTTCCACAGCTCTTTAGTTTCTTCAACTTTACTTTCTCCATCGTTACGAGTATCCACACAAGGATAGACGATACCCAGACCTCTCTCTCCACCCAAGCCATTCCATATTTGCTCAACTACACCTCTGGTAAAAGCACTGTTCACCACAGTTCTGTCTGCTCCTCTCATACCCCAGCCCTCCAGCCAATCAAACCCCAAGCGCCAAATACGTTTCCACCATTTACTTCTATTCTTTACAAGCAGTAAATCGGGAAAGTGACAATAGAACAAGATCCTTACGCCTGGCCATCGCCATCTCATTATGGGAATCCCGGCAGACAGTTGATCCACAAAGAAAGCTGTGGGCCGCAGACGAGCCAATTCCCCAGAAAGAGTGATAGTTGCTAGAAGATGATATTGTCTTAGAACAGCAAGCAGAATCTTAGAGCGTCCAAGGATCGTAGCCGGGAACAGCCAATTAGCCCTGACTCGCACGTCCAGGGTGCCTAAAAAGCTTTCAGTTGTAGAAAATCTAGGTGATATACAAAGTGGTATATACCATCTCTTGCTTCATCAAAGCAGTGGCTGGGATCACAGTGAGATGTAAATACTACAACCTTATGACCGAGATTTTGCAGTCCCACGGCGGCGTCGATGACGAGACGCTCTGCGCCGCCAATGCCAAGGTCTGGGTGGAAGAAGATGATGTTCTTCCCGCTTGATATATTTCCCCCCTCATCTTTTGATTTGACGACTCGAGATGGCATGTCTATTGGATATTGTTGGGCGACCAATTTCCCTATAGGATGAGTTGATGATAGAATACTCTGCCGAAAGAGAAGACTTTTGATAGGGCAGAATGAGAAAAGTGGGTACCGCCTCGGGCCACTAGATAGGGCGTAATCGAAAACGCCGGGCACTAACGGTATCTCCGACCTGCAGCGTGCCAGCACTAAGGGACTCGGGAATTCGATACGAGTACAGTACGTGAGTACCTACTTCTGTATTGCAATTTGGTTTCATGTTTCATCCATCAACATGCCTCGTCCTTCATCAACTTTTAACCGCTTGAGACGCTTCCTCGGGAAAATGGCGGGCAACTCCAAAGTTGAGTAGCATTCACTTCTCCCTCTGTTTTCTTCTTTTTCGACACGTTGTCAACACCACTTTCTTTGTTCGGCTGCTGCATATCAAATGTTCACAGGTTGAACAACGACCGACCCAGACCCAGCAAAGCCACCACGTTCCTTAAATCACATTCCTTCAGCTGCCTAATGTTCTAGTGGTTCGACATCACTCTGTCATTCTTTCCAACACGTTCAAAATGTTCAAATTCCTCCACAGCCTTGTGCTTATGGTTCTTGTTGGTTCAGTGGCTGCTCTACCTCAACCTCAAGTAGCCCTTACCAAGCGAAACTCACCCAAACTCGTCTTCGCTCACTACATGCTCATTACCCAACCTCCTAATGGCGATTACACCAATGACATCCAGCTTGCCAAAGCTGCCGGCATTGACGCGTTCGCCATTAATTACGGCGGATGGAACGTCGATTGGAACCAACAAGAAGGCTACCTCGCAAAATTCTACGCAGATGCTGAAGCCCACGGCTTCTCAGTCTTCTTGTCAATCGACACTACTAGCGTCACGGATACTAGCATGATCATTGGACTCATCAACCAATACGCGAACAGCCCTGCCCAGCTGAAGATTGATGGCCAGATAATGTTGAGCACCTTTACCGGCGCGCCAGTTGCTTGGAATTGGACGACCGATGTAATTAACAAGGTCAACTCGCCTGTGCTCTTCGTACCAGGAAGCTGCGGAGAAGATCCTAATACTCTCTTCTCACCAACCGTCGGCGGTGATGGGCCTTTTCCTTGGATTCACCCCGCTAATACGTTCGAGGTGGAACACGATCTTCTTGATGCATATGCGACAAAGCAACAATCGACTGGGAAAGTCTGGGTAGCCAGCATTGCCCCTTGGTTCTTCAAGAGATTTGGAACAGACACGAATTGGAGCCACGCCCAAGACGAGAACATTTTCCTCAATCGATGGCTTCACCTGCTTGACCTCAAGCCAGATTACATCGAGATTGTCACCTGGAACGACTACGGCGAGAGTACCTACATTGGCCCGCTAGACACCGTAGATCAGTTCTGCTACTGGGCGGATCTCGACCACAGCGCATTCCTGAAGATCACCACCAAATTCATCAAGCACTATAAAGCCGGTCAAGACAGCTCCAGTCTCACCATCGATCCTTCAGAAGAGGATGTTTTCTTCTTCTATCGCCTCCAGCCTGCCCTGACTCTTGGCACCACAGATACTTTGCCGCTTCCATCAAACGCCACTATGCTAAAGGACGACGTATTTGTGGTCACAATGCTCGCTAGCCCAGCACAGGTTTCCATGCAGTCAGGTAACGCGCCTGCAACCACGTGGATGGCGCCTGCAGGTGTTAGCCTAGTCGTGCCTATTGCATGGCAGCTTGGCAACCAAACTCTCACAGCGTCTAGGGGTGGCAAGATTTTTGTCAACAAGACCGGTCCTGCTATTGTATCTCAGCTTGATCGCTACAACGGAAATGTGGTCGCCATATAGGCCAGCAATCAACAAGTGCTGTACTTTTCGCTTCGCAGCGCTAGTCGCACCAGGCATCCTTTGAGCAGGCTTTGATGCTTTGGGAACTATTCAGATTCTTCTAGATGCAAAATGTACATAGATGGAATGAAGATATGAAACGACGTCGAGCTGATTGCACCAATTGATGGCCATCACGTCAATTCTCTTACTTCAACTGTCATCTGACTTAAGCAAGCTCTGTTTATGTTCTTATGCGTATTGTTGATGGTTGATATAGAGGCTGTCCGTCTGCAAGCATTTTGACTGTGAGCAGAAAGATAGATTCGAGCAATGCCTAGCAATCTCCGCAGTAAAACTCTTTTTTACTTAACCTTCGCATGAAATACCAATACCATTGGATTTATCAGCCTTACCTACACGTACTTTTTGTTCTAAATATATCTCTCATCCATTGCACACGCCGCAGTTCAAGTAAAACTAACAAAAGAATCAATCTGTACAGACACACCATCGAAGGTACATTCTCTTCTGAAGCACATCCAGCCTTTTCTACGGTTACTGAGTCCATTGCCATATCACTGGTAAAACGAATTGATTTCCGGCTTGCACTTATCTAGTCAGGCACATCATACAACTATGCAAGCCAAATTCATACAGCATTAGGTCCTGTCCAAGGCTCTGGCAGCGCTCGCCAGTGGAGCTTTGTCGATGCTCATCTTCACAGCCTTTCGCTATCCTAGGCTTTACTCAACAATATTCCAGCCGATATCAACATGTCGCCATCGGACCTGACAAAATCCTTGACAAAGCTCTCCTAGCGGGAGGATATTGCAATGGCTAGTCAGTCTGCTACAACCCGATGCCTTTCCTGACGTGATATTAAAGCGTTGTTGTAGGGAACTCTACGTCGTCAAGGTTTTCGCTATGACGTCCGATAACAGATTAGAAACGGGATCTGGAAATCAGACAGCGAATGTCATTTTGGTCAAGGCTCAAACCTCCGGCGACTCCAACCCCGCCTATGTCCCTAGTGAAACTGGGATTGGCGAGGCTCGAGACAACGATGCCTGGCTTAAATACCAAGCAGCTGCTCCGGCTTCATGGCGGGAAGTTACTGGGCGTCAAGGGTAGAGTAGGCCACCTCGCTAGAAAGGATGTTGGAAGTGGTTCGCAATAAAGCCTAGATATCTCGCGAAAGGAACTTCGATCCAACTGGGATTGCAAGCGTTCTCGCTGACTTTCTTGCAAAGCTTCTCCTGCGAAACAATCTTAAAAAGACAGTTGACATGATAGCTGCACCTTAACCCGAGTGAACCCCCATGGATTTTCCATTTTCGAAGGTCCTCTACCGCCAACCCCTCGCTGTCTCAACGATATCCCTGCGTCTGTTACCATGTACCTACTATTCCTTCCAAAGACGCCCCCTATCCTTACTATAGAGACCGTTGCTTCTATCCCTTCTCTGGCTATCGGTTGCTTCCAGCTTCCAGATGTTCTCCTACAGCGATAGAATCGCGTCCCTGAGGTACGCATAGAATACTCTACCGGCTACAGATTAATCTCCAAAACTTCAAGTTTAGCATAGGATTGAAAGTTAAATCGAGGTTGATTAGCTAGCTCATATGCGGTTATGTTCAGATTGGATGTAGTCCACACATATGGTGAGGGTCCTCTAGGCTGGTGAGGTGCACAGGATAACATTCTCATATTCACTCACCATCACTTTCTTCACTTTTCCAAGTAAACACCCTCTACTTTGCTATATAACCATTACCTTCGTAGATCCGATCACCGATTTCTCGAACTACCTCTCTCCATCCACTACGGACCTCACCTTCTACAACATCCACAATGGCACAAAATAACCCAGTCAGACCTGTGATTTGCTCTCAAAGGTATATCATAAGCTTCAGAATCTCCAATACCCGAGCTCGATACCATTCCATCTATGTAAAAGTTCTAACCTTTGGCTTTCTGTCTAGTGACGCAATGCACGTAATCGTGGAGGCCCGACTTATACAGCTGCGTAGCTCCATCCCAGTTGATTCCCCTAACCATCGAGAATGGGAAATGGTCAACCCCCATTGCGAAGGCCTTCCAATTTCCAGAGCTCATCTCAGCGACTACCCACCTAATGTAATCACTGCTCGGAACGACGTGGTAGAGTTTCTGACGGAATTATTTGCTGAGGAGCCTTGGAAGAAATGGTTCGTGGATGGTTTTATATGGGTTGCACCCTTATTACTAATTTACTGATCTAATTTTGCAGGCAAGTGCATGCTATCAAGGTCAATGAAATCGGTGAAGGAGACAATGAAGAGTCGACGGAGGATTCCCAGAGAGTGGACGTCATTTTGATCCGTGAGAAAGGACTTGATACATCGGGAAATGGTAGTGGTTCAGCGGTGAATGCAAACGCAGCGAGACTTGTAAAATAGCGAAGGATGGATACAGCTGGCTTTTGGGACCGGGTGGCCACAATAATCAAGTAGAAGATGAGGGAGATGTGCTAAATACTGTGGATGAAGTTCAGACTTAACCACAGGTCGTTTTGACTTGGATGCTCTAGAGTCTTTCAAGTAGAGATAGAGGCTTTCATGACATAGCAGAAATCATGCTTTCACAACCGCTATGTTGCCAGACTTGTACATGTGAAGAGCTTAAACCAAGGAATCCCATTTAACCTGCGCTCAAACATGCTAGATTGGCGAGCTGCAAAGCAGCATTATTGCAACTGCTGTTCTGTTGTACCCGCATCAAACATTGTTCATCCCTTAGGGATAGTAATGGTTGTGACCAGGAGGTGGCTCAGCCGTGGAGGATGCTGTCCCGCCTGGCGGAGTCTCTCCTAACGTTCATGTTGTTTCAGCGGCACAAGATCGACTCCACATTGTATATCATTGCTTTTCGAAGGATTCGTTGCTGAACGAACACGTAGTGAGGCTTGTCCGGACAAGATGTGGTCCAATAGAAATTGCCTTGGCGCAATCCTACGGTGACGACGGAGCTTGTTTCCAAAACATGCCAGGAAGCAAGGCGCAACCAACGCGTATAGATGTCTTATCCTTTGCGAGTCTGGACCGTGTCTTCTTCTGTGACATCCTCATAGAACTTTCTCCCATCACAGATTTTCAATTTGACCATTTCACAAGTCTTGCAAATATTATTGCTTGAAAAAGTGTGGAATTGCTTCACCTGATGATCGAATTTGATGACTATAACCCCGTCGTACTTGAAGCCTGCTCTAACTTTGAACCACGTCATATTCCGCTAAGAGCAGCAACTCCTTTCTATCCGCCTGCGACTTTGACTAACAACCGAAGACTATGTGAGGGACAGGATTCAGGTCCCCATCATGCCAGGCCGTGGCAATGGAGATGCACGCCTCGAACGATCTACCTCCCAGACTTCAATGGCCTCGCGAAAGTCTGGCACTGTACGCTCAAGATCCCGGAAGCACTCTCTAGTGACACCTACTTCAGCCAAATCGCTTGTCTCGTTCCCTTCTTTATCGCCGGGTGAGTTATCACCAGATAATTCACCTAGCGCGGCAGCGAGCAATGGCAAACCCAACTTTTTCTCCTCACCTCCCTCTCCCATATCTCGCAAATCGTCGTCGAAGAAGCCGTCGACTGTCGAATCCTTGATAACAGCTACATCGTCCTTTCGAGGTCGTGCAGCGCTCTTTGATGACTCCCCTAAAGCAGGCTCAAAAACTGTGCCGGGGGCTCTCCACCATGCAAGTGACGAGCATCTTCAGCACCTAGTAGCCAAACAAGGCGCAACAGCTTTGATCCGACAACTTGCGGAATATTTGGCGAATCGAGATTTGGAAATTACAAGCCTGCGGCGTAGAGCAGAGGAGAGGGAGAGGGAACTAAAGAAGATGCTGAGGGAAGTGGAGGTCTCCAACTTGGATATTGAGACTAGACTCCACCGTATTGGCAATCTCTCCGAACGACCACAACCGTTAGCGTTGCATGATCAAGCTACGAAGGCAAACAACAAGAGAGGCTCGGGGAGGGAAAGAACTACGGTGATCACAGCGGGGATAGATGAGATGATGGGGGAGGCAATGAAGGGTGGTGTGGCAGTTACGCCTGATCTCAATGAGAATTACATTGATTCGCTAGATGAGCACGATAAACAGGCGACCATCAAGGCTACGGGTTCCATGCCAAAGGATACCGATGAACAATCTTTGGACTCAAGCATAGATTCTCAGGGCCGGCCGAGCAGTAATGTAAGAGGATGGAGGGACTATCTATGGGGTGGAGCTACCTTGAGTCGTAGGACGAGTAGAGCGAGCAGTATGCTCACTGATTACGATGAGGACACCGAAGCTACAGCGCGAGTCCGAGCCCTTAGCGGGACAAGTGGACGTCGGAGAGGACTAGACGAGGAGCTCTTTCAGCCACCTCAGCGCTCGTCCCAGTCACCAAGCACTTTGAACACTCGATCACGGCAATCGTCCACGTCCGTGGCATCGTGGACAATGAAACTGTTCGCCGGGAATTCTCAAGCCGGCCGCGACCAGGAATCTCAGAATACTGTAAGAGGGAGATCAGTAACTACTGGTAGTGGAGCCTCAAAGAATTCAAGGGTCACTTCGAATACATCTGCGCACACGGAGAGCTCTGCGAAAGCGGCTTTGATGAAAGTCAATGGTATGGGCCCCAGTCAGACCGTTAAGAAGAAGCCTCTCAGCCTGGGCATGAACGGGACGCTGAAGAGTACAATTCAACCATCAAGCTCTCAACTGCCGACAAGCCCCAAATCGGTAGACGCAGCAAGCAATCTAGGTCCTGTTGAGATGGACACGATCCTACCCCCTGACTCAAGGCCTCCTACACAAACCCAGACCTACAACAATAACAGCAACTCAACCGAGTATCTTACTGACAGGTTTGGTTTCATATATGACCAACGACGGCGGAAGAGAGAAGCTGAATCCCTCACGAGTATCACCAATCAAGACAAACGACTAAGTGGAGTTGAGATGCTCAGCACTTCTCGAGATGCTGTCAAATCGAAGGACACTGAAACGAACGCCGACAAAAGAGTGGAGACCTTGCAACGGCCAGACACGCCAGCCTCAGTTGAGGAGAAGACCAATGAAAAGCCAACGAAGCGATGGCAAGATTATCTCAAGGTCGCAACGTTTCCGACCGAGCTGTTGTCGCACACGCCCGCTGCGAGTCCCATTACCGATGTCACAACTGCAGATAGCCCGAACAGTGCCAATCGATCCCCATCAACTGGACCTAGCAAAGGCTCTCTTCCGTCCTCTAGCCTCAACCCGCAACCCTCGGCTTCACCAATCACAGCAAGCAACGCCGAGATCTCGAAGCCAGTATCCAATGCATCAGCCAACCTATCCGCCCCTACAGCAGACGCCGAACCCGTAAAGATGCTTCTGGCCCAACTAACCGAACTTCACGACTCCCTGCAGCGCGACCGCACAATCAAAATGAATGAATTCCTCCGCAAAGTACGCGCCGAACGCAAGAAAGAAGGCGAATCAGCCGCAACCATGCCTGAAGTCGCTCTCGCCGACGGCGAGATGATTGGCGTCGCAGGTCTAGGTAATAAAGGCAAAGTCGGCCAGGCGAAATGGAAAGAGTTTAAACAGCTTGTCCTAGCAGGCATCCCGGTCGCCTACCGTGCTAAGATCTGGGCTGAGTGCAGCGGTGCGAGTGCTTTGCGTGTGCCCGGCTATTACGATGACTTGGTTGCTAACGGAGAAGATGACCCTGTCATCGTCACCCAGATCCAAATGGACATCCACCGCACCCTCACCGACAATGTCTTTTTCCGTAAAGGCCCCGGTGTTGCTAAGCTCAATGAAGTGCTCCTGGCATACTCGCGTCGCAATCCCGAGGTCGGATACTGTCAAGGCATGAACCTGATCACCGCCTCGTTGCTGTTGATTATGCCAACAGCCGAAGACGCTTTCTGGATGCTCACCAGCATTGTGGAGAACATCTTACCGCGGCATTATTACGACCACTCTCTACTTGCATCCCGCGCCGACCAACACGTACTGCGTCAATACGTCGCTGAGATCCTCCCTAAACTCTCCGCCCACCTGGACAACCTAGGTATCGAACTCGAAGCCCTTACCTTCCAATGGTTCCTGAGCATCTTCACCGACTGCCTCTCCGCCGAAGCCCTCTTCCGCGTCTGGGATGTCGTCTTTTGTTTCAACGACGGCTCGACCTTTCTGTTCCAGGTCGCGCTCGCGCTGCTCAAGTTGAACGAGAGCAAGCTGCTGGGTGTGGACAGCGCGGCGGGGGTGTATGGGTATATTGGGCATGAGATGACGGATCATGCCATTAGTATTGATGGGTTAGTGAGGGCGAGTGAGGGGCTGGGAAAGGTAGTGAGGAGGAAGGAGGTGGAGGAGAGGAGGGTGAGGGCGGTGGAGGATATGCAAAATGAGCAGAGGGCGCGCGGAGACTTGAGCGTGGAGGAGCCGAGGCCTGTTGGTGATGAGGAGGGGCCATGAGAATGAGTATGAGTGGGATTGGGCAACGGTGAAGAGGATTCAACACGAACGTGGAACTCTTTCATGGCGCAGAATGATACCCGGGGTATACCCCCAAAAATCACCAGCATTTTAGTAGCACAAAACTCCACCTCTCCAACCCGAAAAGCCGTCCATCTACTAGGTATAAACTACGTATAAGGGTTATACCCAACCTCCACCCCTCCCCTCCCAATCCCCACCTCTCCAACCAAGAAAAATTACCCCCGCAATATCTCAAAATTCAGGGGAAACGTACCACCACGGCCAGTAGCAGTAGCAGAAACAGATGAAAATGTGCTCCGCGGAGGATCGATGGGGAAATTGTTTACTAAGAGGTGTGAAAGGTAAGGTACTTTAGACGGGTTTGAGTTGCTTTTGGGGGGGAGGGTGGAGATTATGGTGGGGGGAAAATGGGGAGTATTTTGTTTGGATGGGATGGAATGGGAGGGATGGGATGGGATGGGATGGAATGGGTTAGGGGGGGTGTGTTTTTGTGGAAAGATGGGGAGGGGAATTGGGTTTTGGGCGCTGGGTTTGTGGATGTTGAAGATTGGGTTTTAGTGTAGGTAGGTGTTGTGGCCCGTGGGAAGCGGTACTGTAGTATTTTGTGCTTGTGCCTCGGGCCTCGGCTCCCCCATGCCCCCACCCCCCCCTGGCCTTCTCCGCAATTCCACCCCTCAACCCTCCTACCCTCCTACCCTCACGCACCACGCACCAACCTCCGCCCTCCCTCCCTCCTCCCATCCCTACCCTCCATCAACCACCGCCATCAACCACAAACAATGACATCCGCCCCCGCGCAACGCCTCCAAGCCCTAAGCCAGCACCTGCAACCCCATCCCCATCCCCATCCGCTCCCCTCCCCCGGCACCTTTGAAAACATCCCCAAGATCCGGCGCGTGGCTGGGGATTCTGTTGGGCCGTATGTGTCCCTTCTCCCCCCCCCCAACCTTTGATGTGAGAAAGTTGAAGGGGGTGTGTGTGTGCATTGATGATTGATGGGGGGTTTTTTTAAATGTAGGAGACTCGAGGGGAAGGTGGTTATTGTTACTGGTACCTAAACCCATCGTCGCGCTCGCCAGCTCTACGGTATGTTTGCTGACGGCGCAAGAAAACAGGCACGAATTCGCCCCTGGGTATTGGTCGAGCCAGCGCCCACCAGTTCGCCCACAACGGCGCCCGCGCCGTCTACCTCTGCGACTTCAGCGATCAGTACCTCCCCGTCCACAAACGCGAGCTCGAGTCCCTATACCCCTCCTGCGAGATCCACGCGCGGCGCTTCGACGCCGCGGACGAAGGCGCGATAAAGGGCGCGGTGGACGAGGCGGTGGAGCGGTACGGGCGGCTGGATGTCATGTTTGCGAACGCGGGGGTGGTGGGGACGAACCGGGTGTTTACGGATATTGGGGCCGAGGAGTTTGCGGGGACGCTGAGGACGAATGTGCTGAGTGTGTTTTTGGCGGCCAAGTATGCGGCCAAGGCCATGATGAAGACGTCGGAAGCGAAACCGTACCCCTCGGGGTCCATCATCGCTACTGCTTCCGTCGCGGGTCTACGGTCTAACGCTGGAAGTACGGACTACTCGGCGTCTAAAGCCGCGGTTGTATCGCTCATGCAAACGATTTGCTACCAATTGTCCGGAACCGGCATCCGCTGTAATGCCATCTGCCCCGGCCTTATCGAGACGGGCATGACGAGTGCCATGTATGATTCGGCGAGGAAAAGGGGCACGGAGGGGAAAGTAGGGCAGCTGAACCCGACCAGGAGGGGGGCGGTGGCGGATGAAGTCGCGAGGGTGGCGCTGTTCTTGGGGAGTGATGAGAGCAGTTATGTGAACGGGCAGGCGTGGGCGGTGTGTGGGGGGTTGAGTGCTGGGCATCCGGTTGTGCCGGGGAAGTTGGGTTAGGGCGGATGTAGGTGGGATAACACGTTGCTGTTTTGACTGCTTCTTCCCGAATACATCGCTTATTGCAATCCTCCACCCAGATCCCTTCTGAACACATCCGCCAACCCCTTCTCGTCCATGCCCTCTTTAACCCCTCCCGCCAGGCCACCTCCCGCCACCTCTCCTGCGTCCACCTCCTCAATCAAGTCATTGAAATCACTCCTGACTTCTCCCCTCCGTAAACCTTGCAGAAATTCCTCCTCGGTTATAAACCCTTCCGAAAGCTCATCAGGTGTATTTCGCAGGGCGTAGATAGTAGGAAACTCTAGAACAAGACGGTGGGAAAGGCAGGTGGAGAGAATGGAGGATGGAGAAAGGGGGGTGAGGACGCGGGCAGAGGTGGGAGTGCTGGGAAGGTGGAGGTAGAAGTTAAGGGCGGTGGGAGAAGGTATGGATGGTGCAAATAGTGGAGGTGGGTCTGGAGATTGTTGGCTAGATGCTAGCGTGGCCGTTGTGGAAGCTGGAAGTTCTGAGGATGCTGAGGGTACCGGAGGCTCCGCCGGTCTCAAGTTGGATGCTAAGGGCACTGAAGGTATCGAAGGTGCCAAGGAGGCTGCAACCTCCATAGACGGTGTGCTCGCAACTATAGTGTTCATTGGATCATTGTTGTTGTCTGACTTCCGCTTTTTCTTCGGCGGTTCCGCGATATCGAATTGCGCTGAGTAGGCTTCTGATATTGGCTGAGACTCAAGGCATTCGCCGAGGTCTCTACGGCCGTCGTCGTGGATCCACTCGACGGTCCAACAAAGACAGCGCTGCCTATCTTCTATTCAGCATTGGGGGCCCAATCGAACGATTACGGGAGAAGCCACTTTTTGTACCACTTTGTTTTATTCTGCTTCGCCCTGGCCATCCCTTTCGGCGCCTTGTCGATAACAACTTTGCACCTCTCAATCGCGGTTTGCATCTGTGTCTCCCCTTTCATGGGCCCATTGAGTCCCTTTTCTCTCCAATCGCGCGTGTCAACGTCGCGCAGGACCACCCCTCTATCGTCCGCATCTCGCTCGGCATTGTCAATCTTTTTCTCTATGCTTGTGAGAAAGTTGTAGTCCTTGTCGATACCGCTCGGTGTAGCCAGCTCACTGCGCTTCAGATACGCCGCTGGATCGCGGATGCCGCTGCATTGGGCCCATTTCTTGTGGCGCTTAATACAGGGAAGAGAGCAAGTAAGAGTGAAGCATCGGGGACAGCGGTATTTGTGCGGATTAATATGGCTAGAGGAGAGTCAATTCAATTGTGTCGCAGAAAGTATTGCACAAACACGCACCAGATTTTGCAGAGATCGCTAAGAAGAGGATCCGCCATTGGTTTCGAGTTGTGATGGAATTCCTCAAAACCATGTACAGTAGATAGTGCAGTTGTAGCCGAGAGGGGAGCTTTATCGATAACACCTTACGCGATGGCTACCTTCATCTTCTAGGTTATTCCGTACTTCAGTCGAGTTGAGGATTTGGTCACAGCGCGTTCTTCTACATTGGTCCCGAAGCCCCAAGTGGGCAACCCTGTGGGTACCGAATTATACCTCATCCCTTCCTGAATGTACTACTGGAGTTACGCGAGTGATGATAACCTCCTACGGTCTTTTATTGTGTTTATATCGCTGTAAAGGACGTGCTCCAGGCTATGTGCGACTATGCAAGTCAACGAATCCCCCAACTTCTTAAGTTCTTTCGCCAAAGCTTGTCCATGACCCCAGCTAGTTGTTGCCCCGAAATCCAGTGTGCGAAGGAGGCTTGTATTTTCTCCGAGGAGTTTGAAGACTTAGAAACATCCCACCATTGATCCCCATGGCTTCCGGTGAAGCGCAGAACTCAAGGCAAGGACTTGGCGAGTTACACGTGGGGTATCCGTACTGGGGGCCTTTTTCCAAGGGAGAGGAACTGTCTACTGGAGCAGCGGAAAGTGGAATCCCGCTACACGGGCAGCTGAAACGATAGCGCCTTGTTGGTGGGTAGCTTTCATTGCCGAGGAGGAAACAGGGACGAAGCTCGGCTTGCGACGACCCCATCAACCCCTGGCGCCTTGGTGGGATGATGCTTGGTCGATCGTCGATATCGATCATGATCCCAAGCCAGAAATGAAGCTTAATTTTAAGGAGCACCAGTAGAGGAACCTCGCAAATGCAAGACCTTTGCGTCCAGCATCAAACAACAACAACGATTGCAGACGTTGACAGCAAACATGGTCATAAACTAACAGTAAGGAGTACAAAGTTTCTATGAGTCGTCAGCAAGAAGGTTTAAAAGCAAAAAACGAAAAGCGAAAAGCAAAACCCCTTTCTAGACAGTTGGCATGGCGCCGGCAAAGCATGTTATCCGTTCCGACCACCATCACTGGTGGAGCTGGTGCATAATCGCTCGGCTGCTCTACAGCAACTACTGTTAAGGTTTCGAATCGATCAGACAAACAAGGTTGAAGGGGCAACATTCGCTTGTCCTTGGTCTCTGTTGGTGTATAAATGTCGTGGTGGTAATTGACTTTGGCTTTTCTGCTGCAACCCCTCAAAGTCAATCACAAAGCGGATTGTAGGACGGCGGGAGGAACGAATGATGATGTGAAGGTGTCGAGGAAGGGAAATAATGATCGCCGTACCGAGTGGTATTGTTGTTTGTTTGTTTGTTTGTTTGATTAAGTGGTGCTAATTAAGGTACCTACTTACTTACCTAAAGTACCTTATTCAACTAGTGATTTGGGCCTCAGAAGAAATGACAAGTCAGGCTGTACAGTACTCCGTACTGCGTAGATAGATCCCTGTCGGTAGTATCCCGAGACCAAGATCCCGGTTTTTCTTGGCGCGCCGGGCGCGATTCCACCCTCTTCTTTGGGTCAAGGCCCATGCAGCGAGCCCTGGTTCCCGTCACATTGCAGGGCTAGCTGTGATTGGATCTACTCAAGGATCATTCAGGGTGAATTGGGACTTCTAGTATGTACAGTAGTACATACTCCGTACTTCACTCAAAACGGGAGGGCTTTTCGTGGGGCGTTCAGGCGAGAGTGTTCTCGTCCTGCTTGAACTCTAGGCATGAAGTCTTCCCTCGCACTGCACGGAATAGTGGCCTGAAAGTTACCTGGTCAGGTAGACTTACTTCTGCACGCCCCCCCCCCCTCCCCCCGGCCACGTTATGCAAAGATACACAAAAATCTCACTGCCCCCCCCTTTTCCAGATTTGCTCTTCCCCTTTGCAATAATCAGCAACGGTGTCCCTCACTATTATGATCATTACTCGAATTTGCCATTGAGGTCACAGTGTTGCAGTATTATTGAATCTCTCATATCCCAACTCAAAACACTTCAGCTCGGGCCATCACAGCGGCTGGAAGCCTTGGGACTTGCATATTTCATTAGTCTCTCCATTGCATTAGGGCAGGCAAGCAACCGCCTGCCGTAACCGTTGATAACCCACGTTTTCTCACTCTGATCTTTTGCTCACTTCCACCACCATCCTCCAAAAGTGGGGGGCCATTTGGGGGTCACACACATTTCACCGTCTTGACAGCGACTCATTTTGAGCATTGCAGGATTGGAAGACAGAGGGCAATATGGGCCCATCACTCAGAGATCATTCGGTCTTTGTCCGTCCTTCCACACGCGACCGACCGCCAACCCAAGGTGACAACTCCCTGGTGATCCCAAGCCGAACATCTTCACTCCACTCGCGTATCACCCAGCCGATTCCCTCACAACTCAATGCGAAGCCGAACCAGCGGACACCAAAGACTCTCACGCATGCCTACATGGTGTGTGGGGTGGGACGAGAACCGTCGCAATGGGTGAAGGCGCCGCCGCCAGCGCAAGGCAAGATTGGCCATATGAAGGGTGCTCTCCCCCAATTCTGGCTTCCCGAGATTCTAGGGAGTAGCCCAAGGTTGGAGCAGGATAATGAGATTGCACGAGCCTTATATGCTGCTATGAGGGTAAGACTTTTCTTATATGCTTCATCGGTGTATTTTCCCCGGGCTTTTGCTAAGGTTGACAGAATTGCTTCCCTCACGATGTCGAAGTTTGTACCGGCCGGACTCAGCCTCAATGTGTACATCATTCCTTTGTCCTCCAGCAAGATTCATCACATACTCTCTATGGTATTGCTCTGCGCGTATGGTCCAGGGCGGATGAGAAGCGTGCCGAAACGATTCGGGACCTTCGCAAGCGTACTGAATCGGATTACTACGACACGTCAGAAGAGACCTACTGGATTCCTTACTGTCTGAGCTTTCTGTCTAGGTATCCGCTGTATGACCTATTGGGTGATTACCTCCGAGGGATGTGGATTCATTGGAACAAGGCAACCAACCTCTTCCACGCCGAAGAAGTCTCTCGCATACTATCCTTCCCAGCACCGAGATTGAACGACTTGGTCAGGATTGATATGAAAGACTACGCACTGTGCTATCAATTTCCATCTTCACCTACAGGATTCCAGAACTTCGCCATGTGGCCGCTGTTTACTTGCTTATCCATTCCAAACATCATTGGAGTAATCGAAGCTGCGGTATCATCCACACGTCGAATCATCTTTGTGAGTCATTACCCGGCCATGCTCACGGTCGCCTCTGAGACCATTCGTTACTGCGTTCGCGTCTACGAGTGGAGTGGGTTGTACGTACCGGTTGTACACGCTCGCCACGCTAGGGAGCTTGTGCAGGAGCCGGGACCCTACATGCTTGGTATCACCGCAGAATGTCGAACACTTTTCACGGCACCTAGCGATGCTCTTGTCATTGATTTGGATCGTAACTTTGTTCTAACGTCAAGTCCACCAACGGTGCTTTCATCCGGTCAAAGAGCTAAGATGATTACTCGTTTGACGTCGGCCCTGAACGGCGACGTCGCGCCTGCTGGTGTACCTAACCACTTGCGCTCAGCATATGGAGGCGGAAAACTCATCCCTGCAGGACAAATCATTGTGATGAGAGGTGAGGTCGAAAGCGTGGAGAATCCGGCATGGTGGAATCAAGACGCCGTAATGGGCGTCATGGATCACGTCTGCGAGAAGCTTGTGAGTACTGGAATGGTAGATGTGGTAAAGTCTTGTTGACGAATTGTGATCGTAGGGCCGCAACAGTGGCATCAAAGCAGTCTTTGGTGGTGCTCAGAAGAAGCCATTAATGACCAAAGTCTCCATGCGCCATCTCAATGAGATTGTTCGAGAACGAAACCAGTACTCCAGAGATGCGATGGAGGCTTGGCAAGATTTTATCAATCTCAAAGGCAGAATGGACACCGACTTGTCCAAGGTCACTAAGAGAAACAATTTTCTTGTTGAAGAACTCGAAAGCTGGAAGCAACAGTTTCTCAAGTTTCAGGCTTTCGCTGAGCAGCTTACCAAGGAAACGCAAGATCTCAAGATCAAGATTGAATCTCACAAGCGGGAGAACCGTCGCCTCACACAGCTCATCGACCAGCAGAAAGATGATGCTGCCCGTCTTACTGTACGTCTCTCTGGGACCGAGAAGCAACGTGACGACGCGCTCGAGGCACTCGTCTTGCAGCAGGAAATGGCAGAAGAACTCGAACGCGAGAGGAAGCGCAACAAGAAGGAGCTCGGAGCGTTACAGCACACCAATGCCATGATTCTCCGCCAAAGAGATGACTCGCAGAGAGTGGTCCTGCACCTTCGCAGTCTGATCAACGGTCAAACACACCACATGGAGCACATTGTCCGATCGCTCAACACCCCCTCCGAACTTGGTAGTTACATCGAAGAAGGCTTCGACGACACCCCAGAAGAGGGTCGTGAATCAATCGAGAGCAGCGACAACGGCGTCGCCCTCAACCGAACCCCCAGGAAATCTCTCCGTCCCTCGGCCAGCCGTACAAGCAGCCACGACGCTCTGGAATCAGCCGACGGCGAAGACGTCACCCCCGAAATGGAATCCCGCTTCTTCAACTCCCTCATTGCCGATAATAAAACCGGCCGTGGCAGCCGCCTCAGCATGGTCGATGTGGCCGACCGTCACCTCCGTGAAAAAACCGACGCCATTGCCGATATCATCCGCAACATCAGCAGCCAGTGCGCCGCGGCCGTCGAAGGTCTCCAGCTCGCCCATGACGCTGATCACGAGGAGCAGCAACACGGTGCAGCGGCCAAGAACGGCACACCAAACAACCTTGCTCCTTCCGAGGACGGCCACGAGCACTCCTCCGTGCACACCGATGGCAGCGAGATTGGCGACAACAACACCGAGGATGGCATGACGTTCCTACATCCCGAAGGCCGGGCCTCGCGCAACTCGAGTATACCGCCGACGCCGGATCTGGTGAACCACCGCTCCAGCACGAGCATGAGCGGATACAGCGCCAGCACGGTTCCCGACCGGAGTAGCGGGCAGTACAGCACGCAGCAGGACGTCGAAACGAAAATTGTAGAGGGCGACGAGGAGTTTGAGGAACGGAGCGAGGCGGGCGGGGAGACTGGCGGTGCGGTGGTGATGGGAAAAGTGGCGGACGAGAGACCGGTTACTGCGAGGATGATGCCGGTGGATTGAGTATGTCACCGTTTGTTTATCGGGAGTGTTCGTGACTGAGGGTGTTGAGGTAGCTGGTTGTTGCTTCCCTATATTACCCCGGCGGCCGTTTTATTCCATCATCTTGCCAGGGATTTGGTTACATATGTCCCCCCCATAGGTTCATAGCTGCGTACCTAATATCCCAAGCCCATCAACTTTCCCGAAACCCACACGAACCGAATCCCCAACCCCATCGCTTTTATACCACCACATCAGGCCCACCGCCCAGACCCTCGCCCTCGCCCTCCGCAAAGGCAGATGTTGGATATATTTTTTTCTACGCGCCCAAAACCCACGCACCTCGTCCGCGCCCTCCCGTCCGTCTATAGTGCCGAAATGGGCTTATGATGATGATGATGATGATGGTGGATTCTAGTGTGGTGTGGTGTGGTGTGGTGTAATATCCTAACCTACAATTTTTATTATTTCGAAGTTTGCACGGTTCGGTTCGCTTCTGTTGGATTTGTTGCATTCCGCTCCGAGTACTGCGAATCGCAATCGTTCAGGCCTAAGCGTGATGATGCGCCCGGTTGCGCGAGGGGGTTGGTGAGGGTTGTGATATGGGTGATGTGAGTGTAGGGGGGGAGATGGAGGAGAGAGAGAGGGTGGGGGTCAAAGGGGGTTTGGATGGATGGATGGAGGAATGGGGTAGGGAAGTTGGGCGGGTGTTGTGTTTGAGTGAGTGTTATGGGCATTGAGGGGGTGTTGAATTTTGGTAGAGTAGAGATGTTTAAGTGGATTAATCGACGCATTGTTTTCTTGATATTAGGATAGTCTTGACCTGGGATTTACTGCAGACCTTTTGTGCGATGAGAAGACTTGGACGAAATGGATTTGATGTGGAGATTGGTATTGATTGATCATGATCATACTGCCACTTACGAACAAGCTGAGGGACACATGGACAGACGACTTGAGGCCAAAGAACGACGATTGGTAGTATAGGAACAAAGACGTGGTGTAACCGAGCGAGCGCTAGAAAGAGGAGGTTTTCAAAGCATAGAATGCTCTTGTTCTTAGATGCACAGACAACTCGATTGTGATTGTAAGAACAACGAAGCAAATGCAACCATGTACGTTTGGTGCTTTGGTAGTTGGTCTGACGTACTTGGCCACCAGCAACCTTGAATATGTAAACTCTCGAAGCCGCCTAGTGAAGCTTTTCGGAAAGCACAACTTTATTCATTCAATCATAGCAGCAAGAGTTTAGTATTTACTTTTTCAAATTCGATTAAACCTCTATCGACCTGGTCCATCATGACCTTGTGCCAGCGAAAGGTGTTTGTGATGCCGCGTAGAGCGTATGCTCAACGGAGAAGGTAACTTCTTCCGAATGATGACTTGGAAATGTGTTCCTGTTGCAAGTGCGTGGAGTCCTTGAACCGCTTCTTGAGGAAGTTCCTCGCTTTGGTTGCATCGTTGGTATAGAATATGTGAAGTATCCCAAAAGTCATATGATAGAAGCTTTCTGCGGTCACGGCAGCCTCCAGGCACTCGAACGAGCATATATAGGGTTTTCATGGGTCATTGCTGGGGACTCAAGCGTACTACGTATCGAACTCTTTACGTGCGAGTAATAGAATACTGGTAGGTGTTTCTTGGTGTTTCTACTACATACGCCGTGTACTTCTCTGGACATGTTGGCGTCGGTTCGATCGATCGTGAGGCGTCCAATACATACATCTGAATCTACCGTTGCATCATTGATTCCATTGGAGATAACCTTGAGAACTGGTGACTGGTAGTAAGTAATTGGTTAGCATCAAAAATCCGAAGACCAACAGCTTTTGCTTTGGTTGCGTTTGTCAAGTGAGAAATGCTGAAGAAGTCAATTGCCCAAATGAATACTCTGGAGATGAAGTTGAAGCAGACTCGTTTGAAAGCAGGCTTTTCCCACCAAGATTGCTTTTATTGTTATTATTATTATTATTTTACAAGCGGAAAGTCGAATCAAGGTTTGCCGCTGATCAAGATCCAGCTGATGGCTTCAGGGGCACATATTACCGGGAGTGCGGTTACGGTACTGCCTGGGATCAGCCTTGTCGAAGAAGTCCCCCGGCATCCCCGACTTCGGTTGACTTTCCCCTGAATCTAAATCAAGCACTTATTACTTTATTTACTTTCAGTGAGAAACGATCAAACGAAAGTCAATCCAGATCCAGATTATCATTACCAAGACAGCCCAGAGAAAAGTCACTTATCAACTGAACCAGCGGGAAAAGGGGTGAGAGTCTGGGAGCCTGGGACGTGTGTTCTCGGCTTTCATGGCTTTCAGCCTCCCACGCCCACGTTCAACGGCACTCATCAATCTCGCGAGATCCAAGCTGAGGGTAATTTCTTTGCCATGTTTGCTTCTTCGGGTATCGTTGCTTGACTGGCTCGGCTTCTCGTCGTCAAGGAGGATTGCTGGGAAGATTATATCTCCGTGATTACCTGACGTCCTTTGTAATCTCCCCCATACGGAGTATGAAATCTTCCCTATCACTGATCGGAATCCCGTGCGCTTCCGCAACTCTGAATCTTGCCTGCATGAATCATGAATCTTGCCTGCCTGTCCACCCACCTCCCCCCCAAAGAACGCACTGCTTGCATAATCATCGTCGAATCCATATCGCAATCCGAGTGTGCCCTGCAGGTTGCTTAGCCATCTCATAAAATGTAGTACAAAACCCAAAGATTCGGATTTTCGAATGATATACAACGAAGAAACGGAAATGTGAAACTCTCGGGTGAAGCAATCAATAATAATACTAATTAATTACCACTTCCTTGCCAAGGCGGCATCTCCCGTGATCCCGCTTGCTCCTTTGTAAACCTGTACTCGACCGATTCGACCTTCATCCCTCTATCGCTTTGCGCAACTGTCAACTTTTGCTCTCGAGCTGAAATAACATCGTGCATAGGGAGCTGTCACAACTGCTTCGGCTGTGGAATCGAAGAGTCGGATGCCCTATAACCCTAGTACAGGTGTAACCGGTCACCGAAGAATACCTTGTTCAGGAAACGCTCCAACAACGACCAACCGTACAGCACCAGGCATTCGTCATCTAGCGGTCGCCTTTCTGTCGCAAACCCATCAATGAAGGAGAGTACACAGGAAGATATAGTGAAGGGATAACGACTGTGTTTTGTCGCGAGCAGGGGCTTGTGAGCGATGGCGAGCTCACCTCCGACTTCACCGCTGGGTGTACCTCGACGGCCCATGAGCGCAATGCACAGAAGCACGAGCCGCATGAGCGTAAATAGTAAACAGGGCGGAGGGAGCAGGACTTCCGACGAGGATGGCTCGAGGACGTCTGTTAAAGTCGGTAGGTGCAAGGTCACCTGGCTCCTCGGTTCCCTAGGGATACTAATCATCATTCATACAGCTGTGCGAGTGCGCCCACCGCTCCAGTCAAACGATGCAGGCTTCGACCTGATTCCGCAGCGGTTCCAACGATCTATGCTCCAGGTGACTTCGCCCACCAGCTTGGCCATTGATGCACCTCAGGGCCGGAAGTTGTTCTTATTTGATAGGGTCTTTGGCGAGGACGTGCGTCAAGAAGGGATCTGGGAATACCTCAATGAGAGTGTTGATGCTTTTGTCCAAGGCTATAATGTCTCCGTACTTGCCTATGGTCAATCTGGCTCAGGAAAATCCTATACGATGGGTACTTCGGGACCTTTGGAGCAGGGCGATTCTCGGATCATGGGTATGTAATGTGGCTGAGAGCCGAATAATCTACCGAACCCTGCATAACACACATTCGGCATTAGCGATCTCTTGCTAATCCAAAGATTCGCCAGGCGTTATTCCCCGAGCAGCTGGAGTTCTCTTTAGTAAGCTCTCTGGACCACCGCCATTGAAACGGAATGAATCTTCCAGCCTCAGAACACCAACCCGCTATTCCATGGGGGCCGCTCAAAATCTCACGACGTTGGCAAAGACTGGCGGTGATAAGAATTGGCAACTGAAGGCTACATATGTCGAGGTATGCTTGCACTTCTGAAGTATATACTCTGATGTTAACTACAGTTATAGATATACAACGAGCAGCTACGAGATCTATTGGTCCCTGATCATGTGCCTCAAGGTGAACGGACAACTGTAGCGATTCGCGAAGACACCAGGGGCCGGATATTATTGACTGGGCTGCACCAAGTCGACATCAACTCTGCCGACGACCTGCTGAGAGCTCTGAATTTTGGGTCCTCGATCCGTCAGACGGATGCAACAGCAATCAATGCAAAATCATCTCGTTCACACGCCGTGTTTAGTTTAAATCTGATCCAACGGAAAAACACCGCGCCGCCAACTCCAGCCCAGGAAAAGAGGTTTTCGGTGCCAATCGAAACCTTGTCGGGTGCAGAAAACTGGGTGACAGTTGACAGCAAGCTACATTTTGTGGATCTGGCTGGTAGCGAACGACTCAAAAACACTGGAGCATCTGGAGATCGGGCAAGAGAAGGTATCTCGATCAACGCAGGTCTAGCGAGCTTAGGGAAAGTGATATCGCAGCTCTCATCCCGCCAGTCCGGATCCCACGTCTCGTACCGAGATTCCAAGCTTACTCGTCTTTTGCAAGACTCCCTGGGCGGTAATGCAATTACATACATGATTGCATGTGTTACGACCGCCGAATTCCATCTCAGTGAAACTTTGAATACCGTGCAGTACGCCCAAAGAGCCAGAGCAATCCAGAGCAAGCCGCAGATTCATCAAGTTTCGGACGAGAGCGATAAGCAAGCTGTCATCGATCGCTTGCGGGCAGAGGTCTCCTTTCTTCGTGACCAAATTTCGAGCACCGAGCGAGGAGACCGGCGGAGCAACGGAATGCAGGACAGAGTAGAGCGACACAATGAACGGGAGATTGAGCTCCAGAATGATCTTCTGAACGTCCAAGAGAATTATACCGCACTTGGTCAGCGCCATGCCAAGCTTATATCTGAGATCACAAAGGCAAGGGACGATGAGCCCGGGGAAACGCCGACTCTTTCCGGAGCCATTGGGGATTCTGCAGTTGAGAGACTAAAACGATCCAATTCATTTGCAGAAGCCGTGGAACAGGTGGTGCTCGAATATGAGAAGACCATTCAAAGCCTAGAAAGTTCTCTATCTGCCACAAGATCTTCCTTGGCCACAACCGAGAGCAGCCTGATGGAGAAGGAATCGAAGTTTGCATATGTTGAGACTGTAAATCAGCAACTGCAGAATCGCTTGCAGAAGATGATGGACCGGGAATCTAGCACAGAAAGATATTTGCATGATTTGGAGTCAAAACTAGATGGCCACAGCTCTGGCGAGGAAAAAAGTTCAACTGTAGTAACCGAACTTCGAAAGGAAATCGCCAGGATCCGTGAAAATGAGGCAAGCTGCGAGGAGTACATCTCAACCCTGGAAGAGCGCCTGGCTGAATCAGATCAAGACATGGAATTGATGCAGCGCGAAGTCGATCGCCTTGAGCATGTCGTTGAGCGCCAGAGAAGTCTTGGGAAGCTCGACAACCTGCTGTATGAGTTCGACCATGTGATTCAGAACGGCAATCCTTTGGATCCGAAGCAGTCGAGCAAGACTATGACCAACGGCTTTATTAGATCCGCGAATGGGACTAGCTCTGAGCGAGCTTTGGCTGAATCTACTCTCGAAGAGGCGGCTGGAACTCCTATCCCAGGTTCTGATGACGAAGACTGGGAGCGCTTGTCCGATGTGGAACCAGGCTGGACCGAAGACGGCAAAGGCGGATCAAAATCAATCAACGTTCCTGTGTCGAAAACCGCTACGCCTGGAAATACCTCCCAACAAAGTCCTGCCCAGACCGAATTCGTGGCCGACAAACTTGAGATAGTCACTCGGGAGCTTGTAGATCTCCGCGTTGAGCATGAGTCTACTGTTACCGAGCTGGACATGATGTCGGCCAAGTATGAAGAAGCTTTAAGGACGCTCGCTGAACTTCAAGACTCTGTTGACGAAGCCCGTCATTCAGCAAACCTGCCGAATGTTACATCTCCAGCATCTACTCGGCCGACATCTTTTTTAGGAGATGCGAGGGTGAGCGAGCTCAAGGACGGGGAACACTTGCCATCCTCGCGCTCTCTATCATCGGAATTGTCCTTGGATGGGGACTCAGCGAGCTCGGTGGAGCCATCTCCTGGCGAAGCACACCTCAACAAGCTTCTCCGTGGGAATATGAACCAAACATTGAATGGTGAGGAAACACTAGCGGGAGAAGTAGACCAATTGAAGATGGCCCTATTGGAGAGAGACGAGGCCTTGGCGATCATGAACGACAAATACTCCCAAATGGAGGTATTGCATCTCGATACCCTAGACATCGTTGAGGAACTAAAGGCAGAGGTCACAAAGGCAAAGATGAACCCCCCAAGCTCACCTACAACGCCAGTAATCAGGCGAAAGGGCAGTGTCATGACAATTGACCGCGCTCACCGGTCGCTAGCGTCTCTCAAGAACATAGCTGCGGACAATTTTGAGGACAAGCCGGACACTATGCAAAACTTCGAGCTGAATTTGAACACAGCTATGCACGAGCTGCATCAGAGGTCCGAACGTGTACAGGTTCTCGAAGCTGAACTGGTAAGCCTTAGGAAAGAAATGGAGTCCAAGGCGACCATGATCTCTGGCTTGACAAGAGAACGATCGAGTTTGAAATCATCGCCAATAGATATCTCAGTCGTGTCAACTATGCATGCACAGCTTCAACAAAACGAAGAACATATTCGGTCACTGCAAGAAACTCACGCTGCTAGGGAACAAGAATTGGTTGGGGAAATTGAATCTCTCCGGAGCTCTTTGAACGAGCACGTAGAGACGTCGAGATCAGCTATGCCAGGTTTCTTCCCAGAGACCCCAGCTCCCTTGGAGCAGCAGGACAAACAGCTTGGCCAGCCTCGTGAAGTGGAAAGACTGCAGGGAGAGATGTCAGCCTTGGAAAAGAAACACCAGGCGGCCATACAGACGATGCAAGCTTCGGAAAAGAATTTCATCGCAACAATTACTGAATTAGAAGCGTCGTTGGCAAACGTCATAGCAATGCACGGTGCAAGAATCAAGGAGAACGAGGCCAACGCTAACAAAGCGGACCATGAAAATGCATTGGATACGTTGCGCCAGGATATTGACGAGTACAAGACCGCGATTGGCTCTCATGTTCAGAGAATCGCCGAGCTTGAACAGATGCATGCGGCCACACGTGAAGAAATCGAGGACGCTGCACGCTATAAAAGTACGACGCAAGATCAACTTGTTTCACGTCGTGATCGAATCTCTTTGCTTGAAAATCAAATTCAAGAACACCAATCTGCGGTAGAATTCCACAAACATGGTCTAAAATCATTACACGACTCACACGCAAGAGAACTTCAAGATGTACGCACAACGCTTACAGCTGCGAAGACCGCCGAGATGGAAGCAAGGTTGGAGGAAGCAACTCGAGAAGCCGAAATGCACCGCAAGGAATCGTCGACACGCCTTAACACTGAAATCGATGGTCTCAAGTCCCAGCTAGAAGAGCAGAAAGCATTTGTCGCCAAGCAACAAGCGCAATTCCAGCAGTTGACTGACCAGCTTCGTGCTGCCAAAGACCTTGTTACCGAAAAACAAGAACAGCTAGAAGAGCAACTCGAGCTGAGTAGCCACAAAGAAGAGCAACGTCGCATCTCTCAATCCGTCAGCCAAGAGCTTGAGCAAAAGGTGGCTTCTCTGTCCGCAAGCATTGAGCAGGTCAGCGGCGAGCGAGATCGAGCAACACGTCTCGTTGAAGAGCTCGAAGAGCAAATCTCTACAAGTTACGACCATCAGCGCGCTACTACAAGCAGACTCTCTGTGCTTAGCTCTGGTCGTGACCAAGCTCTTCTTGAGGCTAGCATGGCCAAGGTAAAACTGGAGGAAGATCTCGAAGATACCCGCAGTCGATTGGAGGCAGCAGAGGTAAGCAGCTCATTTCTTGCTACCATGAACGAAAACTCACTGACAATGGTGCAGAATACTCTTCGCTCCTATATCGATGGTCAGCATCAAGAACGCTCCAATTCCCTCACCTCCAACATGCGCAAGAGTGTTTCTGTTGCTTCCCTTCCATCCCCTCCGCCCGCAATCCCGCTTCCCCCACTTCCCACTAGCGTACCGAACACTCTGTCCAGTATAGCTGCCAATGCCCTACCAACCTCACCTACAAATGCCAACTACTCTCCCGAACCTGCCGTAAGCAACCAATACGCCGAAGAGCAAGAAGCGCGTATACGCACAATAGAAAAACACCTATTTGCCGAAAAACAACTCACCGCAACCCTGGAAGAGGCTCTCGTGGACCTTGAACACCAAGGCAAAAAGGTCCGATCCGACATGGACGTCTGGAAGAAGAAGGCCTGGGCGTACGAGGACGAACTTGCGGCGCTACGGAAAGAGAGGAATAGCACGAGGCATTCGCTGCAGGCGGTTGAGGAGGAGAGGATTGCGAGAAAGGAGGCCGAGGCTGGGGTTGCGAGGTTGGAGGAGAGGATGCAGGCGATGAATAAGAAGAAGACGAAAAAGGGCAGTTTCAACTGTTTTTGAGTGGAGCACGGGAGGCGCGGTCCCCTGGAAGTACATACACGAGCATGTTTTTGGTTTCGATACCCCCATTTGCACCTACCGACCCCACAATATAGATTCGGTTTTTTCACGATATAACACGAGCGGCCTTTTTATGTTTTTTCCCTTTTCGAAGAGATACCACTCCAGCGATTTTTTCCGTCGACGTGGCTTCTAGGGACGGCTTTGCGGCCCGTTTTGGTTATGGAACCAGGAGGGGAGTCGATTGATGTAGATATGTTAGGATTGAAAGATGTGGTTCATTCGACGCCCATTGTGCTGGTGCTTGAGATGTGTGTGTGTGTGTGTGTGTGTGTGTGGATGACACGGGATGACGGACGAGTGGGACAAGGGGAGATCCCCTCCGCCAACCTCACCAGACTTCCACTTCTACAACCCCACACCCTCTCCCTCTCTCCCTTCCTTCCCGTCCCTTCTTCACCCCTCCCTTATCCAAACCATCCTTGTCAACCCCCACCGTCCCCGCCATCCATCACATCACATCACAACCTCCTCCTCCTCCTTCCCGTCCCTTCTCTAATCATTACCCCGCCACCAACCATCCCTCCATTCCTCTCCACCATAAACCCACAATCAACTCTATTCCCATCCTCGACTTTTATCAGAAACCCTGAAAAAAAACTAAAAAAAAATAAAAAAAACTCAAATGCCCATCCATCATCCCCCCACATATATAATCTTCTTATTATGTTAATTTTTGTTCCTACTGTAATCACACAAATCACACTAAACTATATACTTCCAACTTCCAACTTCCAACTTCCAACTTCCCACTTCCCACCAACTTCCCACTACCCTTTTCCCTCTCCCTCTCCCCTTTCCCCTTTCCCCTTTCCCCTTTCCCCATTCCCCTTTCCCCTTTCCCCTCTCCATCCTCTATTCTTTCAACTCGTGGATAAAGTAAGAAGAAGATCAATAAAAGCACAGAATACGGTTTTGACAAGACAGAGACAGAGAAAGGAGTAAAAACAACGCGATCCCACACAAAAAATTTCGGGAAAGCAGCCAAAAAAAGAAAGAAGAATGGAAGGGCGCGAGGTTTACTTGATTAGTTAGTTAGTTAGTTACTTACTTACTTAAGTGTCAAAGATACGAGGGACACTAGTAAATTCCCCATATCATTTCAGTAGAGCTTACATGTTTAAATATTTAAATATGTAGAAAT
>JAABVA010000871.1_pt1 | contig 34727 bp, 36 predicted proteins | sample 5560331 | NCBI WGS metagenome assembly JAABVA01 (sample SAMN12812661, study PRJNA571458) | rock metagenome | isolation source: Antarctica rocks | place: Antarctica: Victoria Land, Mt New Zealand sud | collected 2016-01-07 | reverse complement strand
AATCAGCCGCTTCTCAGCAGCAGAACGACGCTTCCGTACCTGCCGGACCAACACCCCAGAATCATCCATCAACTCATCGTCTATGCAGAACCACGAACCACGCCAGATGGGAAGATCACACGCTTACGGTGGACCAATACACGCGCGAGTGTGTGACTCTGCTGGCTGATAACACGCTCAGTGGCGAGAAGGTGGCCATCGCCCTGGACAAGGTGCTGTTGCAGCGGAGTGTGCCGGCGTCGATCACTGTGGACAACGGCACCGAGTTCACCAGTAAAGCACTGGACCACTGGGCATATAGGAACGGTGTGCATCTGGACTTCATCCGTCCAGGCCGGCCTGTCGAGAACGGCTACATCGAGAGCTTCAACGGGAGACTGCGCGACGAATGCCTGAACGTAGAGGTGTTCTTCAACCTGGCCGATGCGCGCCGGAAGCTGTACCTCTGGAGGCGCGACTACAACCACCATCGACCTCACTCGGCGCTCGACGAGCGCACACCGGCCGAGTTCGCCGCGACCTGCGCTGCCGCCGAAGTACATGTCGCGCAGCTAGCTGCGGGACATGTACCTCGACTCCTCTCAACATCCTTGCTTGAGGTACTCACTTGAGCTACAGTATCTGTAAATCCGCCCGTCAGCACGGGCCGAACAGAACCATGCAAGCCGAAATCTCCAATGACTTCTGGCTTAGATAAGCGGGTCGGGTCATATCATAAGATAAATGCCTACTCTGGAGAGTGAATGACCGACGACCGTAGCTCTAAGAAGCGTGAGGGCCACTACCGGCTTGAGTTACTTGGTTGCGCACGATTCCAGCGTTCAATGCTCCGAGACAACCTGCGTAGAATTACGTGCTCTTCGGCATGACGCTATCTGGAGGCGTCCCGGGCCACTCGTGTGAGGAAGTCGTCCATCTGATCAATCCACCTCCGATCAGTATACAGACCGTGGATCTGTTCCTCGATCAGGTACTTCTGCTTGTTCCGAAATTCAGCATCTCGTCCAAGATGTATCGCTACGTTAACATATTCTTCCGGAGAGGACACGATTGTGTCGAGGAGACCGATTGTACGGAGGATGCCGGCGGTGTGGCGACTGCGCATCGAGTCACCAGGCATGGTGACAATGGGCAGGCCGCAAATCAGTGCTTCGAAGCTCGTAACGCCACCCGACCAACCAGGAGTATCCAAGAACACGTCCGACAGTACATTCAAGTTCCAGTAATCATGCTGACCGAGCTCGTTCAGAACCAAATAGTGCGTGTCGGGATCAGCGGCTTCCCCTGCAAGCGCCTTGCGCACACGCGTGCGTAAGGCTTCACCCGCCGCCCGATTTGTAGCCACGAACACAAAAAGAGCATCGTGTACTTGACGGGCAATTTTCCCAAAGAGTTCGTCGTATTGAGGCAAATATTTAGAACTCGATTGACAGCATAAGTAGACCACTGCATCGTCACGAATGCCAAACTCATGTCGCTGCTTCGTAAACGTGGCCTTTACAATCGGTGCGTGAGAAAAATATAAGCCTACGCCGGGAAACGTGACGAGTTGTTCCGAATAGTGTCCCACGCTATTTGGCGGTTCCATCTGTTCGCTTGAGAGAAAATAGTCGATCTCCGCCATTCCGGTCGTAACCGGGTGCCCCCAGGTTGCGCATTGTACAGGCGCTAAACGCAACGCAGCTAGCTTGCGGACCCGGGGTAACATTCCTATATCGAGAAACACCAGAACATCGAGATTGTCCGCAGTAATGGACTGGGCTGCGGTCTCGAACAGAGGTACATGGCGAAATTCACCATTGCAGGCAAGACTTACAACGCGGGTCCAAGCGTCTGTCCGGCTCCCTAGGTGATATACAAAACTTCTGAACTTCGCGCGATCCAGTTCTCTAATCCAGCTTAGATACAGTTTGGTTACTGAGTGATAACAAACACTACTGGAGACAAAGCCGATTCGTAACGGAGCATTAGCCGTGCCATGCTCACTCGCTTGTTTGGGCCGATACCACGGTGGTGCATTTGCGGTTACGATTCGAGTTACGAGATCACTGTACATCACCTGAATATCCCTGTCATTCTGACCCTGATATGAGAGAAGAAACGTATCATGTCCTTCGATTGAGTCGAACGCGTTTCGCCTCTGGTGCAAGGCATCAAGTTTCAGATCCTTAGTCAGGATTTCCAGTCCCGTCGCGTACCGGTTTCTGTACTGAATCAGTTCTTCCTCGGATTCATAGACAATTGGTAGCAGCAAATGTTCCTTTAACTTGAGATATAAATCAGCAGGAAGCACGGCCCTTCCGCGGATCGCAACTAGGGTCGCTTCTTCTGGGCGATTGAGGCGCTCCAATAAATTGATGTAACTCCGGTATAAGACATGGGCCGAAGGACAGAATTGTATCCCTAACTCAAGTATACGTATTGCCTCAGCAGACTGGTCAAGCTGGCAATAACATTTCGACGCGTCCAAATATCCAGTGGGGTCGTGCTGACATGCCTCGATGAGGGACAAGAAACCCGCCAACTGCTGTTCCAAATCTACGGTGTCGATGCCGAATCCTGTATTTGCCGGACTAATGATCCACTCCAAGTTCTCCCAACGTCAAACCTAGGTTCATTGAGTCTGGCCTGTAGAAGGGGCGAATAGGTTTGCTAATAATCTATGGGACAGGAGGATATGCCTCATGTCATCTATGACCTGCTTATCTAATGAAGGGTGTGCCGTAACCAATTTATGATGAATGTTTCTTGTTGATTTCAAAGCGAGAAGCCCCGGGAGAATTTGTGCGTGCAACTCGGATGAAGGTAGATGTAAGATGCCGCAGCGCGACAAGGCGAGCAGCCATTCCCCTATCCGATCCACAGTATTGGAGCCTGGATACTGGGCATCGATCAATTCAAAAATCACGTCTCTACTATGTGATAACGTGGCAAGGAAGAACCTAAGGTCGGTTGTGTCTACTCGCTCACGCACAGCAGCGAGCGCGGAATCGAGGAAGCGGGCGTCCAACGCAGGCCTGATTTCGGAAACGAGCGTCGAATGGCGCATAGCTGCAGCAGTCTGTAGGATCTCACGCTGCTGCGACGTTCGCACCAAGCCCATCGTCTCTAGGAGAGTGTAAAAAACCTCCAGTGGATCTTCGCACCGGTTGAGGAAGTTACTCGTAATCTCCACAAGCTCATCGGATTGCTGGGACCTCGAGAGCATCCTCAATACCTGACTCCGGCGGCGCATTGGTACACTAATTTCTTCCGGAGCATATGCTATTCCTGGCCGCAGATAAACGAAGAATGGAAGGGCCCCTGACTCGCGATTTGTCCTCACTACGAGAGAGATCGAGGGTCGATCAAGATGATAGGTTGAATGTATGAAGCGCTTACCTGGGCGGATTATCCTCGTGTCACCCCGGCGGAGCAGTTCCACCTTTTCTGGAATGAGCTGGCCAAGAACGAGATGGTGTCCGAAGCGTGCACCAAGCTCGAACGTCCATTCTGAATGGATGCTAGAACCGTGAACAATATGAAATGCTCCAGAAAAAGCATGCTCATGAATTTCCAGGAGGCTATCGACCCAGAAAAGAAGGTCTATTCGAAATTCATGCTGCCAGTAGACAGTTAGAGGAGGCTGCCCGAAGGGCGCCTTGAGATCGATCTGAAAGGGCAGCGGATTATCCAAGAAAGAGAATCGTACGCAGTCAGAAAATGAGACATGCTCGCTGGGCGGCGCCTCAATAAGAACGCGTTCGGCGATGTTCGCGAATGCGTCTCCGTTAAAGCCCTCGCATCTCCAAGCATCATGAATGGTCGATCCCAACTTCTCAAAATATAGGCGACCCCGGTCACTCATGGCTGGCTGTTCCTTTCGCGCCATTTAGCTGCATTCACGCCCGACTGCTATTTCAACCTCACGGAGGTTCTCAATTCTCAGTTGGATGCTCCACATGATCGAGGACGAACATCTCAACCTTCCCTTTCTGTGATTGAAGCTTTAGTCCGAGTTGCTCCTGTAGAGCCTGGCGAAACGTCGGTCCTGATGGATCGGGTTGAAGCTTATTATCGGGGGGCTGAGGACCGTTTAGTTCAGGTGTACACTCCAGTACAAAATCGAAGTTCCCCGTCAGCCCTGTCCCGTCTATCACTGGGCGGTCCAGATTGGCTACTGCTGATCCACTCAAAGCATCAGCGATGAAGCTCAGGCTCACATCTCGTGCACCCAGTCGAATCCGGCCCGGATCACTGGGGGGAAGAATGACAATTCCATGGCAAGCAACTGGGAAGCCTCCTGAAACGACTTTCGGTGACTCAGCCGGTGGCGTCGTCTTTGAGCACAGTGGATCAGACGAATGCGGCAAGAGACGTGGCCCAGTTGTTCCTGGTTTGGCGAGGAAGAGCGCGAGCACCGGGACTTCGCGGTCTTCCTTGTGGATCGCCAGTTTGAATCGATCTTCCAAGAGCGATCGCATCATCAAGCGTAATTGATCCTCGCTCGGCATGCCTTCTACGCTCGCCGTGATATTGAATCTTTCTGAGATAACCCAATCCGGTACATGGCCCGCTAAGTACGCCGTTTGGCTGTGCGTCAGCTTGTAGGCAAACTCAATGTACTGAATCAGCAGCACGCGCGCTGACCTGAAAGTTCCTCCGCGAGGCTCGTAGACGCGACCGGGCCCAATTGGAAAGTCTGATATCGGCCGCCCGGTGGACTTGTCGGGCCTGATTGAGGCAACTGCAAATGCCGTGTGAGGTTCCGCGAATTGACTATCCACGGTTTGTGCTGCCATGCCGCAGACTAGGGTCGTGAAAACGAATACCGCTACGGCGAATCCTGCCTGCGGGGCTCTAAGGCCAGAACGGCCAACGCTCAGTGAATTCTGCACGATGCGCCACCCCGCGGTAGCCGGGTCTTTCGGGACAGTGTGTAGTTTCCTTACGCGATCCCGCCACCCCATTCTCGCGGATTCAAGAAATTTGCAGCTATAACAAAGATTCATGGTGATGACCTTGTCTCTCCGTCATTCTTGCCGAATGGCCGAGATGCGTGCGCTTTTGAATGATCATGTGCTCAGCTCCACTTGCCGTAAACAATACTGCGGGAAGCATCGCGCTATGGAGTTCAAACTACAATCTTAGAACGCGCCGAGAAGATTGATCCCTTTCTTGTACGACGATACGCCTGCGAGCCGTTGTGCACCTTTGCCTTGGAGCGGAAAGTTGGGCTCCACAATGGTCCATGGAACTACCTTGCAGAATGGAATCAAATCCGAAATAGGTGTGTGTCTGTGAACCAGACCGCACACCTTGATGGGAACGTCTGGATCTCCAAGCCCGCCACGCACTCGCATGATGATCATGGAAGGTTCACTCTATTCGATGTCATGGAAGCGACGTTCAGCAGCTCTTTACGTCTTCGCCAGGATTCTATTGCTCGAAGCCACAACTCTAGTGCAATGAACCTGAGCACGTCTGAATGTGGAGAGATACCGTTTCTTAGTTGCTCAAAGTCTGCAAGTATTGCTTTAGCCTCGACGTAGCCATTGTGGCATGCCCGGCTGTTGTCAATTAGCTGTTTGAGCTTTCCCCATTCACGATTCACGGCGATGATTATGGCCTCAGTAGGACCTGTTTTGCCACGACGTTGAGCAATCATTTCGGGTAGGAGTGACGACATCGCCGAACGCTGAAGCCAGCGGTTGTTCCTTCCTGGGCGCACAACGACATCTGTCGGCAGTGAGACAACGAACTCGACTAGCGGACGATGAAGATACGGATACCTGATCTCCAGGGAGCCGAGACGTGTCTGATTCTCACTGTAGCCTGACCCCATGAGCTCAATACCAGCAAGCAACTGATGAAATCGGGACGCGCCACCAAAATGCCCCGGTGGAATCTCGATCACGCTCCGGAGAAGCTCCTTCAGCCCGGTACGACGGACGAAATGTGGAGTGATCCACTCGGGAATGTGGGCACGCACGGGCCGCATGCAAACGGGCAGATTTGGTCGGATCCCAAAGCGCCAGAACAGTTCGACAGCACTGCGCCTAATCCTGAGTGCATCTTCTACACACAAAGCAAACGCTGATATACATCTTCCGGCTCGGACGTGCGCGGCTGCTGCATACGGTACGTCATCAAGCGCCAGTAATTGATCTCCATACATCCCGCTCAGAAGTACTCTAACATCCATCTTTCGGAGAGTTTCTAGCTTTTGATAGATCAAGCCCCCGTAACATAAGTCGGTATTTGGAAAGCTGATGAACGACTGGTCGCGCCAGTTAGAGAAGATTGGATCATCGTCTTCGCGGATATGGATACCAGGCCGCGCTCTTTGTTCTTCTACTTGTCGGATAAAGCACCGCTCATCTGCATGTTGGGCCTTATCGAATACGTAAGATACTGTCTCGACCGGACGAACTTTTCCGCCTGTCACCTGCGAGACTCGATCAGCAGCGCACACGATGCACGAAGAGTCCAGACCGCCGCTCAATTCCGCCACGACATTTGTGTCCGCCCGAAGTCTGACCCGAACCGCTTCAAGGAACTTATCACGAAACTCTTCTACACATGCTTGGTCCGACTCAACTCGGCTATTGGTACTGATCGCGTGAATATCCCAATAACATTGCGAGGTTGACCGTTGATTGCACACAGATACGAAGTGCGCGGGCCTGACTGGCGTGATCGAACGAAAGGGACTCATTTGCGCAGTGGGGTAATGACTTAGAAAAAGCGCAACATAGTTCTCATCGAGTTCCATCGTAACGTCTTCTAACTCTAATAGGGCGTCCGGAACAGTTGCCCACACTATCCGTTTATGATCAACGTGATAGAAAAGTCGCTTTACGCCGAACGAGTCACGGACAAGGTAGAGTACAGCGGATCGAGCGTCCCACAATGCGATGCCAAAATCACCTTGAAGCCGGCGAAAGCATTCCTTTCCCCAGCATTCATAACCTGCAGCGACGATCTCCACGTCAGATAGCGTGTCATCCCCAGCGTTGATATGCAGGTCGCGGAGTAGATCAGGGCGATTGTCAATTCGTCCGTCAAAGCATACTAGGGAGTTACGATTCTTGTATGGCTGAGGGCATCGACGTTCTTCGAGTGTGGTGTTAAACGCCCGGTAAATGAAACCAACTCCGGGATAGACGGCTGAAGAAGCACCGTCCGGACCTAGATGTGACAACCCAGCATCCAATGAACAAAGGATGTCGTCGGAAACAACTTGCTGCCGATCGAAATAGAGGATCCCCCCCAGGCCGCTCACCGAAATTCACCTTCAAACTCGCAGAAGTGGCACGCACTCCCTGAAAGGAGCTGACATGCCGTAGGTCTTGTCGCCGTTTTCAATCCAGGCATGAGAAAGAAATGGTCTATTGATAATGCCAATCACCAATGAGGCTGAATAGCCGTGGAAACGCAGTAAACATGCACCGGCGGCGCAGTAGCGAAGGCAATGAAGGTGCCGCGGAACAAAAGCATGCGCCAATCGTAATGCGACCAATACCTCACTCGGCGGAAGGACATAGAACAAGAGCCAGTGGCGGGTAGGCACCCCGCGAATTATCCTATAGAGAAGCCCGAAGCCCCCAATCGTCACTATGAGGTCAACGGCAATCAACAAGAACCAACCAACCATCGCAGAAGTATAGTATCGACCGCGATTGACATAACCATTCTTCAGCGAGTCGGACACAAATTCCTCACTTACTTCAAGAATAGGTGATGCCACATCCTCTCCTAACTGACTTGGCAGTGTTTTCGCGCGGTTAGGGGCATTCCGAAATGGACGGATCATAGGTGGTCAGATCAGAGTGCTTCCAAAGGCAATGCTTCCAAAGGCAAAAGGGTGATCGTTGACAGCCAAACAGCAGGCACCATCGATCAGCATGTGCCTATTTCGACGGATCCACCCTTCCCACATCCACTCAAATTCATCAACACTCTATAACCGCCTCTAGGCCAGCCAAATATAGGAACTTTTTGCATACAGTGCGAAGATAGCCACTCCAAGAACTATCCGAAAGCTATTCTCTCTGCGCGGTCAGAAACTCGCCAGCACTTTACCACGGCCAGAACAACATTCTCAGCCAGGGTACGAGTAATTGTTATAAAAGGGAGTCGTACCATCGTGACTACCATACGAATCACTCCCAAATGTGAGATCCTCTACAGTCCCGAGCTCAGAAATCTCTGGAGGTGTATAAGGGCCGCTCGTTCCGACTTGAGCCGACTGGTCCTTTGCCTTATCGTTCATGATGGTTATCTCCTCTTGGGTGAATTTTATTGCCGCTTCATTTTAGCGCTAACCAATCGGTCTTTCAAGTTAAATTCAGATCACCGTCACTCGCGGGAGCCCGGGGTCAGCGGCAACGGGCAGCGGCTGTACCGCAGGAGTCGTCGCCTCCATGGGATAAGTTCCTGACCGTCATCGAGTTGCGCCTTATGTGCTTCTACGTCGAGTCGTGCTCGTCGTCGCCTTTACCTTCGGGGCCTCCGCCATCGCTATTTGACCAGCGCACCACCGAGCGAGACCTCTGATGGGTCTGCCGCAAGATCTTCTTCGCGGCAGAAGACGCGTTCCCGCTCGTACTCGCCTTCCTGCTCAGCACCGATCTCTGCCTGTGCTCTTCGCGCGCCGGTCCGTGACGGGTGGAGATCCTCCAGGCCTTCCCCTTCGATGGCAGAGTTGAAGTGTGCTCCAGACCGCTTTCCGATCGGGGATTGAATAATAAAGATGCAGTCAGACCCATGGGGATACCTATCATCAAGCGGCGCAGGGCGGCGTTGTGAACGGCTCGCACCACTGAGGAGGCTGGATCGAAGAAAAGCACCGTGAACGCACAGGCTGAGAGCATGAACAAAGCCAGTTCTATACTCCCGTTGGAATGAACGAGCCAGTTGCGTGTCAACGCATCTGAGGCGGTTCGGTTCGGAGCGAGTATTCCACCCATATTTAGGGGAGTAATCGTGACACCGCTCCTTGGAAAACCGTCCCAGTGGTCGAGGGTGCTCATAAACCGGTGCGAGTAACCGGCTGTCCGAAACCACCTCCAGAAAAGCCGAAAAATGGCTTCTCTCGAATCCGGACGCCTGGAAAGTGCCATGACTCTTGCCGCTCAAATTGGAAATGCGCATCGATTCGGCGTCCCATGTACGGAGAGGCTAAACTCCGAAGTTCCTCAACCGAAAGCGACGTTGCCGTCCATTTGATATTGGGGCTGTGCTGCCCGTTGCGATGGGCAAACTTCCGGAGAAAATTCGACAGTGTCTCGACAAATTCCGAATCTTGGACGGCACTGGCTGGAAGACAAAGCGCTCTCCAGTTTGCTCTCGAGTAAGGCGAAATCGTGAAGATGTCATTCCAAAAGGCGAGCCAATCTGCCAAGCTTTCGCCGATGAACAGACGGTAGTCGGAAGTGCCATAGGCCTCACCAATGGGTTCGCAAACCGATCGTGTACATGTAGCGGCATGAGGAAAAATGATCCTCTGGTGCTGCACTGCAAGCGTTTCAAGGAAGGTCGGGGTGCTCTCAGCGTCGATGAGATAGGCGACGCGGACCTGACGGGGCCGCGTTACGACTGTGAGATGGCGCCTTTCCTGGACTTGTGGGCTCATCAGCTGATGATACGGTCGCTTCGCTAAGCATTAGTATCGAAACGCGCTTTGCTTCAGTTGGGCGCTGGCGCACGGTGGAAAGAAGAACCTCAACAAGGGGGGTCCACCTCTGCACCACGCAAGCATCCCAGCTAATGTCGCTCCAAATTTGTCCCGGTTCGGAAGTCTCCGAAGGGGATTATGCAGGTAGATAGCCCCGACGTGCACGGACTTCTAAGCGCAACTCTTCTCGAAGTGCTTTGCTCTTCTTGAGGCGCTTGAAAAAACCTTCCAGAACGCTGACAACGATTGCGTTCACGCTGACGCTCTCCTCTTCGGCCCAGGCCCGGAGAAGAGAGCGAGCTTCCGCTCCGACATGCAGAAGTTGCGGATTAGAAAGAGGCAGACCCGCCTTGCGGGTCTGCGTGATCTCCACATCTTTTCGTTCGGTGTGCCGAAGGGCGAACAGAACAACCCGCGATAGATCGCCGGCCACGCGACATTCCTCCGTGATTGCTTCCCGAAGATCAATCGGGAGACGGAGCGTCATTCCCGCCCGGTCTTCCGTCCATCGTTGCCCCTCGCGGTTTACCTTGCGAGCTGTCTTCTTCGTCGTCAACTTTTCTCCCTGCGGAACTGCGCCAGGCTCGCCCCCCATAGGTGAGCGGAGAATAGGGATCCTCGAACACGAGGTCTTTCTCCACGCGCACGAAGAACCTGTATCCAGGCCGCACGACAATCGTGGGCTGGACATTCAGGTTCCTTCGCGTTACTTCAACTCCCAATTGCCCGATCTGTTGGCCGACCGCTTGCCCTACCTGCTGGCCCGCGCTCGGGGATTGTAGAACCGATGAGTTCGATCCTTGACTCAGTTCGATGCCAGCGGAGAAAATAGAGGTCAGCAGGGCGCCGGACAGAATACGGCTCCAGTGGCTGTCCACCTGATCCCGAAACCCGGTCGCACCCCCGCTGTCATCTCCCTCGAAGCCGCCTATTGAAATGGAGCTTCCATCAGGAAAGATAACTCTTCTCCAGACAGCTTGCAACGCATTTTGTCCGTATCCGATGTGGGAATTGTAGATTCCGAGGAGGGTGCTGCCAGCAGGGATGAGGACGGATCGCCCGGTGGCCGTGTCATAGACGTTCTCCCGCACGAGCGCACGGACAAGGCCGGGCAAGCCGGAGTTGAGCTGCTGCTCCAGAACGGCCGGGATCAGCCAACCTGCTTTGACTTCGTACTTGCCGATCGGCGCTCTGCGGGATCCGCTGGCGTAAACTACATCTTCCTTGCTGGTCGGGGCTTTGAAGTCGCTCTTTTGCTGCTGATCGTTCTGCCGCTCGTACTCCGTCCGTTGGTCCTGACCATTTGGAGAGAAGGGCAATGCAGCAGCCTGTGGGGCACCGCCAACGCCCTGAGCGGCACGGGCATTGAGAAGCGCCGCTTGTATTGCTTGCAGTGGATCGGGTGGCGCGGCGCTTGCGTCTGCTGTGGTGCTTGGCAAATTGCCTTTGATCGAGGTGGGCGCTTCCATGGCCTCCACTTCACGCTTGTACTCTTCAAGCCTGCGTTGTTCTGTGAAAGACATTGTTCCATCCACAGCTGTCGAAACGGGATTCGGTCTGTACTCGATCGGGGGCACGGAACCGTTGTAGCTACCCTGCACTGCCGAAGCGTCAGCGTGTCCAGGGGACTGGGATGTACCCGTCGTGCCTGTGATGGAGGGACGAGGAGCTAACGTCTCGGGAACATGCGTTTGGCCTGTATCCAGACCGTTTCGTGCCTGATCCGAGAGCATTCCCCGCTCGACATTCGTCGCTGGGCCGACACCGACCTTCGAGACCTCGGTTTGCGCCGTCGTCTTCTTGTGCCGGTTCGCCATGCCGTGCCGCATATAGAGCGCAGCTAGCACGACGAGCGCGATGATGATTGCACCCGCCAATGGACGCAGCCGCCGAGCCTTTGGCTCCGCCGTTCCGTTCACGCCACGAACCACCTTATCGGTTTGCGCCGCAGCCTTCAGAGCTTCCTGCTCAGGGTCCACCTCAGTATGCTCCAGATCGAGGGGCTTCGCATCAAGGTTGTAGTCCGCCATAATCAACTCCTCTTTCTGCCGCCGCCCGCGTAGGGCTTTGCGCGCGTAATCGTGACCCGGGTCTGCTTCTTGCCGACGCCCACGATGAGGACCGCCCTATCGAAGAGACGGTCTACGATGTAGCGCGAGCCGTCCACGCGGAAGTTGACCAGCTCTGTTTTGCCGTTCATAAGCATCAGCAACGTCGGCAGCTCGCGAAAGCGCCCGTCAGCGGGGTAGATCAGGTAGGTGTGAACGCCATCGTCGAGAACACGTTCGGGGCGATAGGCCTGATCGCCCTCCACCTTGTAATCGAAGTAGAGATTGTCAAGAGCACCATCGGGCAGCGCGAAAACGCCGGCCTGCTGGTCTTTCGTTCGCTGCCGCTCGGCTAACGCCTCAGCGTCTCTTTTCGCTCCGTCCTGCTGCAGTTGGAAAGCCGCCCACTTTGCCTTATCATCGGCGGGATACTGAAAGGCAAGCCGCGAGATGAAGCGCGTAGGATCGGAGACCAGGCGGACAACATAGGTGTGTCGATCGGTTGGGACAATGAGATCTGTCTCCAGGCCCGCTTCAATGGGCTTGACGATGAGAACCGGCGCTTGTTCCAGACCGGAGCCGGAGAGGACGGGCGTGATCTCCCACCGGCGCGAGTCGCCGATCTGCGGTTCACTCTGCAGGTGTTCGCCGGCCTGGAGCTCCAACGCGCAGACCCGAAGCGGAGCACACACCATCACCGGCGTACCCTGCCCGAAGACATAGATCACGCGACCATCGGCCCCAGGCGTTGGCACTGCGGCGCTCGCCTCCAACTGGCGTTCGACCGCGACGGCAGTAGCTGCCGTCGAGTTCAGTTCCGTATGTGGCGGCCTCCAGCCGCTTGGGACCTCCGCGCCGCTATGAGGCGTTGCCGCTGATGCCGGCAAGGAGGCACCGCTTCCAATGCTGTGTGTGAGAGGCGGCGCTTGGAGCGGCGGGATAGGGGCGAGTCGGGGCGTGCTCTTCGCCGGTTGCGTGCCTTGCGCGTTCAAGGCGACACCCGCACCTTTGAAGTTGTAGCCCGAGAGCTCTTGCTTCTGCTGCTGGGTGAGGGTCGAGGGCGGCTGCTGAGCCTGTGTAGAACCGGCAGTTTGCGCTGCGAGGAACATGGCTGCTATCCAGATCATTTGCGAGTACCTCCGTCGGGCGTATGCCCGTCGTTTGCGTTGATAGTGTTGCCGGATGTGCTCACGACCTCACCCCAGGTGAGGTTGGTCACATACAGTCCAAGCGGGTTCTCCAAGGCTTGTTTCGCGTCCGTTACCTCCTGCGTGGTAACAGTCACGAAGGCCCGGTAGCGATGGCTGGAAACGAACGAGCCGATGAGGTCGCGCGTCACTTCGTTCCACGTCACCTCATACGTCTTTGCCGATTGCTGGACAATGGACTCCACCGAGGCATCCACCGTCTGTTTATTGAGCAGATCGAATGGCGAGTTCTTCGAGTAGAAGTCGGTTACGATCACCGAAGCCGCCGAGTTCTGCCCGGTCTGCGCGTAGACCTCGTCGACGAGACGGCGCTGCGCGACCGTATCCGTCACAATCGTGCGAAGGTCCATAACCCATCTGGCGATCACGGCCTCCTGAAGCCGCACATCCTTGACTGCGACCTGCTTGGCGGGGATAACGGGAACGGCTCTGCCTACATCGTCGAGAGCGACGACGTAGGGCACGGTTCGAGACCGAAACCCAATCGTCACCATGCCCCCAACACAGAGCAGCGTGATCGCTAGCGACGTGAACGCCGCAAGCTGCCACCGCTGCTTACTCTTGATCTGGTCCCCGAACCGCTCGTCCCATTCCTGCCGGGCGCGCAGGTACGGTGAATTCGTTCCGATTGCGTCTGCCACTGTCTAGTCCTCCCTGTCGATTCGTAACTGCGCGGACGAACCATGACCGCTCCCATCGTGCGGAACTTGAAGGTTGTGCGCTTGTCGAATGAGTGACTGTGCGCTGGATTTACTCCCTGTGGGCGGTGCCGGTGCTTCCGGGGTCGCGCCTTCGGCTGCGCCCGAGGATGCTGGAGGCGAAGGAGGGGGTGGAGGCGGGGCGCTCGGCGACCCCGCACCGTTACCTTCTGGCGCTGGAGGAGCGGGAACGGATGCTGTCTCTTCCGGCGCTGAGGCGGCTCCAGCTGCCGCCGAGGCTGCGCCTGCTGTCGCTTCCGCGCCTTCCACGGCTCCCGCCGTCTCCGTAGCGGCGAGAGCCCCGCCCGCGACTGCCCCCGCGCCACCCGTCGCAACAACGGCTGCTACCGTTGCCGCGCCGAGTGCTGCCGCTTTGCCAATCTCAGCTCCCATGCCCACCAAATCCGCCGCGCCCGTGCCAAGCGTTCCAGAGGCGAGTGATCCTGCCATCTTTGGAATCATCCAGGAGGCGAACGCGAAGAGGAGCATGGACATCAGCGTCGGCAGGATCTGTGAGATCGGCTGGTCCGCTGTGTAGCCGTTCATCGTCGCGATCCAGTTGTTGGAGATCGTGCGAAAAACCCCGAGCATGAGATAAATCAGCATCAGGCGGACACCTGTACTCACGGCAAAAGAAATGTACCTTTCAAAATAGGGCGAAGTCCAACGGCTCCCTCCGAAGCCAAGGAAGATATATCCCGCCGACATGACGATGATGGCTTCGAGCTTCGTGACGACATAATGAAGAGTGATGATGATGTAGGAAACGAGCACAATACAGGAGACAAGAACCGTTGTGATTGCTCCTCCAGGCTGCGTGAAGAGCGCCGTACCTGAAACTTTGGTGAAAAGATCGGAAACGATTTGAATGCCTTGCGCCATGATGTCCGATGGACTCTGAGCCAGAGGAATACCGGCTGCGTTTGCTCCAAGCTGCGCGAAGCTGTTGACGATTGCCGGTATCCAAACCTGACCATTGATCAGCACGGCGTAAAAGAATGAGATCACAAGCAGCTTCTTGATAAGGCTGAGGAACAGCCCCATGAAGTCGCTTTCACGGAGGAGCTGCGGGACACCCCACGCGAAGTCGAGTGTTGCCAGCACGTAGAAGAGAAAAGCCGCTTCGTGCATGATGGCCGGTATCCAGGCGTTGGCCGCTTGCCCAATCTGCTGGAATGTTCCGCCAACATCCGATGGTGCTTGTGCTTGGGCGATTGTGGCCGAGGCAATGACCCCGGCCACAACCATGACTATCTTCTTCTTGCTAGGCATGATCCACCTCAGAATGCGACGCCGTCCGACTTGATCTTCGATTTTCCGAAGAAGTTCGCTCTCTGATTGCCGTCGCACACCTTCCCTTCATCCGTATTCGACCAATCCGCTGGTGCCTTCACCTGCTTCTCCTTGCAGAGTGGTGTTATGCGAGCCCGAGCGTCATCGTGCTTGGCCAAGAACTGGGCGATGTTATCCGGCGTCGCTCTGTCCACATCGCCGCCCCCAGCGTCCTGAAATGCCTTTACGATTTGGCTGTTCTCGACATGGCGGCACCCGGTCGTGAAGACAAGGGCCGCTCCCATCAGCAGCAGAGCTGTCCGTTTCATAGCATCCTCCACATTCAGAACCTAACTCCGTCGCTGGTGATCTGCACATGGCCGAAGAACGCATCGGAGTTCGCTTGCTTCGTTGCTTGGGCCTGCACGAGCGACCCCTGGTAAGATGCCTTGCTCTGGATGTCAGCCATCATCAACTGCCGGAGCTTCATCAGCTGTTCGGACATGTTTTCCGCGATCTGATTGCCGACCTCAAGTGCCTGCATTCGACCTACAGCAGAGCTGCTCTGCTGCTTGAGTGTCTGCAAGAGCGCCGTATCGCTGTCGAACTGTGAGTTCTGAAGGCCAGCAGCCTGCAACGCGCCAAGCGTACTGTCCAAGCTGGTCTGGCTCCAGCTCTGATAAGCCTGCCCATAGTTGGTCGACGTGGAATAACCGGGGAACCGGACCCGGAACGCTCCGTCCATGTTGCTCATCGTATAGGAGAGCGCCTGTCCAGTATTGACGATCTGCCTGAGATTCGTAATGTCGGAGCCGACTGTTCCGAAGATCTGGTCCGAGATGGTGACGCCGTGCTTTGTCATGTCGGCGATCTGGGTCAGCTGGTTTTCGACCATCGCGACCTGCTTTTCAAGCTGGCCGATGAGTTCCGCGTAATTGAGGAGCTGCGTGTACTCCGTCGCGAACAGGCCGGGAACGCCGGCCCGGGCCACGGGTGGGTTGATGATGGCGGAGGCCAGGATGGCGATCGTCGCGATGGCACTCGTTCCTTTAGCTGACCATTTGGTTTGCATGTTTGTGTGCTCCTTTGTAGAAGTCGATCCATTCCTTCGTGACCCTGCGCTCCTTCATCCAGACCGCAATCCACTCCGGCCCGTGTTCTTGAGCCAGGGCGTCGATTCGCGCTCTGTCCCTCTGCCCGGACGCCCCCAGAAAGGCAAGAGCCACCGGTCCGAGACGGAACGAGATCATACGGCGGCCGAGGCGTTGAACAACGTAGTAATCGCGCTTCGGTGTTCCTGCCTGCAACAGCTCAATCTCGCGGCTGTTCAGACCCGCATACTCATAGAACTGGCGCATCCCTTCGTTACCGGCCTCGCTGTTCGGCAGGTAGATCTTCGTGGCCGTGCTTTGCAGAATCGCCGAGGCGATCGGCGACTCCTTGATGTCCGCCATGCTCTGGGTTGCAAGCAGCACCACGGCGTTCTTTTTGCGCAACGTCTTGAGCCAGTCCTGAATCTTGTCTCGCCAGGCTGGATGCTTTAGGAACAGCCAAGCCTCGTCGATCGGAACCAGCGTCGGACTGCCGTCCAGCGCCCGTTCCATACGCCGGAAGAGATAGAGCAAGACTGCCATCACCGTGGCTTCGCTATAGGAACCGCTCAACAGCGTTTCCATCTCGCAGACGACGAAACGGGATGTGGTCAAGCCGTCGTTCCGCGAGTCCAAGAGCCCGCCGAGCGCTCCGTCGATGACGTAGGGTTCGAGCCCGGCCTTCAGCCTCTCGTCTTGAAGATTGGCCTGCAGCTCCGTCAGCGTGCGCCTCTCCCGAGGGACGCTGGCGAGTTGACGGAGAGCACGGCTAATTGTGCTCCGCTCACCTGGGCCGATCTCGACCTTCTGCATTCTCAGGACAGTCTCGACCCACTCCTGCCCCCAGCCAAACTCGGCTTCCTGATCGATGTCACGCAGCGGCTGGAAAGAAAGGCCACCCTCCCCGATGTCGTAGAAGCGGCCACCTGCAGCCTTGCAGAGTGCGTACAGGGAATGCCCTTTGTCGAATGCGAACACCCGAGCATTCGGATAGCGGAACCACTGCGCTACGAACAATGCAAGCTGAACGGACTTGCCGGCCCCGGTCGGGCCGACAATAAGCGTGTGGCCCACATCATTGTCATGCAGGTTCAGACGATAGGGCGTTCCGCCCTGGGTCGCCGCATACAGCAGCGGAGGGGAGTTCGGTGGCATGAGGGCGGATGGATTCGTCTTCTCGCCCGCCCAGACCGCCGAGACGGGCATAAGGTCAACGTAGTTGCGTGTGTGCGCGATGACCCGCCGCACTTGCGCAACTCCGTTGCCCGGCAGCGTTCCAAAGAATGCATCGACGGCGTTGATGTCTTCAAACCGCACTCCAAAGCCGCGATTGATGAGAACCTTGCGAAACTCGCCGATCACGCTGTCCAGGAACTTCCAGTCCTTCTGCTGCAGAATGATGGACGACGACAGATAGCAGAAGTGCACCTCACCCGAAGTGGCTTCGGCAAGGGCACCATCGGAGTCCGCAACCATCGACATCGCCCACTGGTTCAGTTGGCCGCCGCCGGTCGACTTGAAGATCTGATCCATCAAGCCGCGCTGCTGAAACTTCCACTTCTTGCCGATTTTGGCGATGGTGCCTTGCGCTTCAGACGGGTCCATCAGGATCGCCCGCGTGTTCCAGCGGTACTCACAAGGAACTGTGTCAAGCACGGACAGCGCGCCCGGATACGTGGCACGGGGGAACGCATCGACAGCGAGGGTACGGAGGTGACGGTCGGCCATCATGGGCTCCATGCCGCCGCGGAAGTCTTCCATCGCGAGAAGGTCATTGAGAAACACGGGGATCTCGGGTTGAAGCACTGGTCCCTTGATCCCGGTAAGGCAGCGCCGGAGATAAGCAAGCAGATGGTCCTCCACACGTTCGTACCCGCCGCCGAGACTTGTCACGCTTGCCCTAAGGCGAGTGACAGGAAACTGCGCGGAGAAGACATCCTCGAACTGACGAATCTTGGCCTTGAAGAAGCGGAGCGCCTCCGCACCGGCATGAGCGCTGTCGCTACAGTCCTGAGCCGCCTGCGACATCATGAAACCCTGCAGCTTCTCCGATGCGGCGACCGGCGGCATATAGGTCAAGGCAAGGAAGTATTCGTTCTCAAAGTGGCTTCCCTCCTGCCCAAACTGCTCGCGCCGCTCGCTGTCAATCAAAGCGGTCACATGGTCGGGAAACGAACCTTGCGGTGCATACCCGCTCGAAAACGTGCGGAAAGCGTCCACCTGGATCATCCACCCACTACCAAGCCGCAGAATCCGGTTCAGGCGCCGAGCGATCGCTGCCATCTCCAGGTGCGTTGCTGATTGGAGATCAGGCCCACGGTACTCCCAAGCGGCCAGAAATGATCCGTCCCGCTGCATCACCACGCCGTCATCGACCAGACCGAACCAGAGCAAGAGGTCGGCCAAGCCTTGCGGTTGTTTGCGTGTCTCTCCAAACATATCCTTACCTCCAGCCCCGCTTCGGCGTCTTGCCAAGGGAGGTGACAGCACTCTTGGCGGGGTAGAAATCTCTGTAGTGCAGGTGACGGCTATACACCCTGCGCATCATCGGGTCCGCCTTGCCGATCCTGGCGAGAACCGCCACAATGACGCTGTATCCAACGATCGCCAACAGAAATGACAGAAAGGTCATCACGCTCACGGCCATCAAGGCCGATCCAAGCCCGGCCATGATGACCATCTCCCGATCGCCACCGAGAAGCAGCTGCGGCCGGCTCAGTGAGGTCCGCATAATCGTTTGTTCCGGCTCTTCCATCGGGGTCTCCTTAACGTGAAGGGAGAGCAAGTATCACCCTCCCTCCGTTGGTTGACTTCGGTTTCAGCTACCCCCGCGTGACGAACGACCCCAGGGACGAAACAACTGCATGAACGGGTTGCAGGCTGGCGATCTCCGCCGCCTGACCGATGAAGGACGACATGACCTGTGCGGCAAAGACGACGCAACAGACGGCAATGCCGACGTGCAGCAAGCGCTTCATGGTCTCGCCCATCTCGCCTCCGGCGAACGCCAGTGTCGCGCCCAGCGCCACGATAGCTACGACCGAGATGGCGTAGGCTACCGGCCCAGTCAGCGATGTGACTAGAGTGGTAAGCGGGCCTTCCCAGGGAAGGTTAGTGCCCGTCTCTGCTGCGAAGGCAGCACAGGAGCAAAGCGCGCAGGCGAAAGTGAAGAACGTGGCAAGCCGAAGAGCCTTCTGCCGCTGAGTAACGAAGGTACGAATTTGGTTCATTGACGCCTCCAGTGCCGACAGGCACATCGGTTAGGGGAAGAAGTGTCCTTCTTCAGATTGCTGTTCAGCTCCACCGTCAAGCTCGGAGCCACGACGCTTACACATGAGTCAGGAGGTAGTGGCCATCCTGCCATCCCGTGACCACGGCCACCTCCTGAATCTTTCGGCCTGCAACGTGGTCGTTGACGACCGAAATCACAACATCGACAGCGGCCCCGATGGTTCGCTGTTGCGGAGCGTCAGTCGCCTCCCGCACCAGATCTTCCAGTCGAATGAGCGCTTCGGCAGCGGAGTTCGAATGGATGGTCGAGACCCCACCGGGATGTCCGGTATTCCATGCCTTGAGCAAAGGAAGGGCTGCAGCACCGTCTCTGACCTCACCAACGACGATGCGATCAGGCTTGAGCCTGAGAGCGACCTTGAGGCACTTCAACTGATCGAACTCGGTAGTCGCTAACATGCTCAGACTGTTGGCTGAGTCGAGGAGCAACTCCTGTGTGTCCTCAATGACAAGGACCCGGTCCGAAGGAGTCAGAACGCCAATCTCTTCGAGGATGGCGTTCGCTACGGTTGTCTTGCCGGCACCGGTGCCTCCAACGACCAGGATGTTCTTATGACCCCGAATTGCCTCTCGAATGACTTCGAGGTGATCGAGCCCGCCGAGCTGCGCGGCGAAGTTCTCCTGTAAGGCGCGGCGATTGCGGAGATTGTCTTTGCCGGTGAGAACACCCTGACGATGCAGGTCCTCCAAGCTGCGCTTCCGATCGGGCTTGACCCGGATGGCAAATGACGGTGACGGCACAACCGGTTCGATCAGGCCCGCGAAGCGGCACTTCCAGATCGGCAGAAGCGTTTCGAGAACAGGCCGCGCCTCCGTCACCGTCGTCTTCTGCATGGAGGCGATCGTCATCATGGCGCCCCGTGCCTGACGGCTCGATAGCTCCCCGGCCTGCGTGAAAGGCTCTCCGGTCCGCTTGACCCAAATACGGGAGTCCTCGTTGACCACGATGTCTTCGAGACCGCTCGACTCATCGAGCAAGCCGACGATCACCGGCCCCAGCTCATCGCGAAGCTTTTCCTTCAGTCGTCCCTGCTTTTCGTCGATGTTTGCTTCTGAGTGCATATGTGGTAATGCTCGTTTCTCTGTAACTTGCACTGCCATCGAAGGGGCTTTGTCAATCCTTGCTACAACGATGTACATTTCAATAAAGACACTCTAGCACACGTTGCCGAGTGCTTGGCAAGTCCCGAGTTGGAGACTTCAGAAATGGATCTAACGCGCATCGCAGTATCGAAGATGCTCAAGGCTTTCGACGCACCGGCCTACGACGTAGGTGTCCTGAGCCAACGGGGGATTTTGCCGGGTTTGACGGCTCAGGCAGAGTCTCAGGTGCTCTCAAAGCTCGCATTGCTCAAAGCTCACAATGCTCGGAACTCGCATATCTACATCCGGCCCTCCGGCGAGCATCGCTTCACGGTCTTGGATGACCTCACGACAGACGCGCTCAGCACGATGGTCATCGAGGGCTATGAGCCGTGTGTAGTTGTCGAGACCAGCCCCAACAACTTTCAGGCATGGCTCAAGCATGATGACACCTACCCGGCCCGGCTCTCCACCTTTGTGGCTCAAACACTCGCCGAGCGATTCCACGGCGATCCCAGTGCCGCCGATTGGAGGAGGTTCGGTCGCCTCCCTGGTTTCACGAACTGCAAGCCCAAGTACCGCAAGCCCAACGGTCTGTTCCCGTTTGTACTCCTGAGAGAAGCGACAGGCGTGCAGTACACCCGAGCGGCTTTTTTGCGGCTTGAATTGACCATGCGGTTTCAGCTTCGAGAACAGGAACGGCAGCGCCACGCCGCAGAACGTGCCCAGCTCTTTGCCTCACAGCACCGCGGGAGGAGGTTCTCGCACCTTTCGCTTGACCGCTTCCGTACCTCACCCCGGTACTCTGGTCGCCCAGCCGCCGCAGACATGGCCTTTTGTGTCGCCGCTCTCTCACTCGCAATGCCAGAGAACGAGATTGTTGCTGCCCTCAACGCTGACTATCTCTCGCGTGATCCGAATCCACGGCGCAAAGCGGCCTACATTGAGCGCACCTTGACGAAGGCGAGAGCATGGGCGCAACGGTAGGCATTGGTGCGGATTCTCGCCCTGGTTCCATCTCTCACGGCGCGGGAGGCGGGGTCCTCTGGTCTTGCTCCGAACGACCTCTGCATTCCAAGCGCGTGCAATCGGATTGCCTCGAACAGCCAGCTCCATTTCGCCTTGCCTTTCTGTCTGCGTTCAGCGTGCCGCGCTCAAAGCACCCCCGCCCTTCGGACGCACGCTCTCCTTCCAGAGATTCGCTGCGCGCCGCTCCGGTGTGGACTCCTCCCCCGAGGCAAGCTCGGGTCCCCTTCCACAAATCTCTTCCAGTCGCCTCGGGAGGGGGTCGCGACGGCACACCCTTCGGGCAAGCATGTACCGCATCCAGCGGACAAATCGAAACTAAGGAGCTTCACATCATGTTCAACAAAGTCATCCTCATCGGCCGTCTCGGAAAGAACGCAGAGGCCAAAGTCGCCCAAAACAAGAAGGAGTTCGTGATCCTGAGCGTTGCCACATCCGAGAGCTGGAAGAACGACAAGGGCGAGTACGAAACCCGCACCGAGTGGCACCGCGTCTATGCCTGGAGCAATCTCTCGAACTTTGCCAAAACGCTCCAAAAGGGCCAACTCGTCACCGTGGAAGGCAAGATCAAGTATCGCGAGGTCGAGGAAGAGGTCGAGGGCAAGACGTTCCGGCACACCATCGCCGAGATCCACGCTACCGGCATGAAGCGGCTCTCGAAAGTTGAGAGCTCCGACGACCCCGCCGATGGGGTCGAGGAAGAATAGGCTTTTTCCGCTGAAGGGCCGAACACCAGTCCTTCAGCGGACTTTTTCCTGTCATTTTACTTCCACTATGGAATGGTATTGACACCCCCAAGATGCTCTATCATACTCTGTGAATGCCCCGTACCCGCATGGACGAACTCTACCGACTTGCGGAAGATCAGGACGGCTTGCTTTCTTCCAAAGCTGCCCGTGAACTCGGCATTACTGACTCCGCTCTCACCCGGCTTGCGCAGCGTGGGCGTCTGGAAAGAGTCAGCAGGGGTGTATATCGGATCGCGCACTATCCACCTGACCGCCTTGCACAGTACCGCGAAGCCGTTTTGTGGGCGCAAGCGAGCCAAGGACCTGAGTTGGTCGCCCTATCACACGCGACTGCCTTGCTTCTCTACGGCATCTCCGATAGCAATCCTTCGGGTGTGGACCTGACCGTGCCGAAGTCAGCCCGACTGCGCCGGCAGCAGCCCAAGTGGATCATGGTTCACAAAGCCGACCTCACTGAGGCTGACATCAGCGAACACGAAGGGATTCCGGTTACGTCAGTCGAGCGCTCCATTTTGGATGTCCTCGTCTCAACGAACCGAATCGATGTCGTCCGACAGGCCACGGCGGACGCCCTTCGGGAAGGACTGCTAACCCAAGCCAAGGCACAACGTCTTCGCGCCAGGATCAACCGCTTCGCCCACTCCATGGAAAGGAGCCAGCCAGATGTGCCCACGGCCGGTTGAGCGTCTCGAACGAACGCTAGCGCGCGTTGCCAAAGAACAAGGCTTGGCACAGGAGCGACTTCGCCGCTGGGTGTCATTCCTAGCCCTCTGCGGCGTGCTCGAACGAGCCGTCGGCGAGGGTGTTCTCGAAGCCTATGACCTGAAAGGAGGAGTGGCCTTAGAACTGCGCTTCGCCGAAGGCGCTCGCGCCACGAAAGACATTGACATCGGTATTCCAGGTGAGACTCAAAAACGGCTCCGCATCTTTCAGGATGCCGTCGCGCTCGGCTTCGATGACTTCACCTTTCAAGTCAAGGGAAAGCCTTTCCTGATGGAAGAAGTCGAAGCCATTCGACTGGAACTCGCTCTTCGCTATAAAACCCGTGCATGGCAGACTATCGAGGTGGATCTTGGCTCCGGCGGGACAAGTGAGATAGATCTCGTAATTCCGGTCATCCACGGCCTTGCGGAGATGGGTCTCCGCGTCCCATCTCCAGTTCGTTGTTTGAACTTGAGTGAACAGGTTGCCCAAAAACTACACGCTTGCACCGGGCCACAGTCTCAAGGACGCGCGCGCGATGTTCTCGACATTCTGCTCATTGAATTGCTTGGACAAACTGACGCTAGGGGCGTGCGAGCAGCCGCAGAGCGAGTTTTCGAGGCGCGCGCGACTCATCCGTTCCCACCCACGATCCGCATACCAGCAGAGTGGAAGCCGGAACTGGAAGGTCTAGCCGGTGAGCTTGGCTATCCAGTAACGTCGGCCACCGAGATTGAGGCGCGGTTTCGCACCTTTGTCGATCAAATCGCTCAAGCTGCCTAACCCAGCAGAGCGCGCTTTTCTTCGGACGCGCGCGGGTTGGAAAGTCGAACCAATAAATGCGATTGTGGACGCCTGCGCAGCTTATAAGTAAGCATGCACTTGAATCGGAAAGAATACGAAAAGGCTAAAGGCTGTCCTGCTTGGACCATCCCACCTCTACGAGGCACTTCAGCGACTCGCGAACTCAGAGCCTACAAGAGCTATCTGCTTACCAGTGCCTGCCAAGCCAAAAGCCCCCTGCTAGTAGAAGAGCGCCGGCCAGTACACCGCCACCTACGCAGCCCCACAACAGCTGTCCCCAGACTCCGCCGAGCTTGAGCCGGAAGTCCTTGGTTGCTGCGGCCAAGGACTTCTGAACCTCCCGGAATGCCTGGTCCAAAGACCCTTTGACCCAAATGTCCATGCGCTGTTGCGAAGTGCTGAGCGCAGTGATGAGAGTGTTTTCGATGATTGCCGAGATGACCTTCGCAAACTGCGCACGGGTCTCATCGGTATAGCTCTTCAGAATGGCGTCACCAGCCACCGCGTCATGCAAGCTGAGTTGCACGTCTTCGAGCAATTGCCGAGTGTTCGCCGCGGCCGCTTCGATGGTTCCCCGAAGCTGGGATGAGGCGAAGTCTGCCATCTCCCGCGTGACTCCTCGCAGCCGCGCCTGTTCAGCAGCAGCTTCGTTGAGACCCCTGGCCACATTCTCCAGAGCCCGGCATTCCACAACACTGAGCTTGTAGCGGAGCCACTCAGGGTCGTGCGGGTCCATCTTCGAGAACTGCTTGATCAAGTCGATCAGTACACGTTCGCGTGCCTCGCCTTCCGGGAAGGCCAGGTACACGAGATCGTGTATCCACGCCGAGCTTTCCTCCGCACTGATGACAGGAGCCGTTCTCATGGCAACAACACCTCTCTCGCCTCGGTGAACTGTGCATAAGCCCTGAAACGGTACGTTCGAGCTCGAAGCGTCATGTCGGGAGCGCGCAATTCGGGCAGGTTGGTTCGACGATCCCCTACATCACTCAGCGTCACGTTCATCGTTCGCATCATCCTTTGCATGTCGGGGCGCCGGGCATCCAGCCGAATCTCGACGGGGTTGAATGCTTCCCGGAACGCCCGGACCGCTGGCTCAAGTTTCGGGTTGTCCCAGGCAGACAGAAACCCTTCCTGAAAGTAATTCCGAATGATGACGTAATCGACCGAACCTTGGAGTTCTTGCCCCCACTCGATCACAGACCGGGCCGATGCGATGTCTCCATCGACAATCCCGAGAGCCGTCCAACGCAAATCCAGGCCCGACTCTTGCATGACCCTGTAGAAGTCCTTGAACCACGGGATCATCTGATAACCCTGTGCGGCACCCATGTCGGCCAGAATAATGTCGGCGTCAGACTCGATCGAAATCCCAAGCAGCTTGTCGTAGCTCCAGCTTTCGAGAGCAGGCAGCTTATGCGCAGAGCCGAACAGTGCTTTGAGCGAGCCCTCCGCCTTGTTCTCCGGGTCCATGTCGAGCAACTCTACCTGGTGGCCATTGCTCGCGTACCACTCTGCCAAGGTGGCTACGACCGTCGTCTTTCCCACTCCGCCCTTTCCGGCAATCGGGAATACTACACGCTTCGGCTTGAGTTCCGGCGCGTCGTCCATTACCCCTCCCGCCCGACGAACGGAGGTGGGTTGAACGGCTTCGTGCGAGACAGCCGCGCCTCCCGCTCCCGATTCTGCTCCGCTTCTTGATCCAGTCTCGCTTTGATCTCTTGCCTCTTCCGCTGCCATTCTGGTTTCTCCTCTCGGCTGCTGTTTCGGTCGGTAGCGACGGGAATGGATGCGGGCGCGGGCATAGTTCTACGCGGAGCGGGGAGGTTCTCGTGCTTCCCCTTATTCCCTCCGTATAAAAGCGCCTTTGCCGTCCGACAAAAGTTCGGGTACGCGCCCGGATACCCGATTTCCTTCATCGCCTCCCAGATGACGAGCCAGGTCAAACCACTTTCTTTGGCAGCCCGCAACTCAGTCTTCACACCCTTCAACAGCCGTACCTTCAAGTGCAGGACACAACTACGCGGCACGATCGCTCCGATCAAGGCTTGAAGTTCGGGAGACCGCTCCTGTAGTGAAGTGTGCATTTCACCTAAGAATGCCAGATGGAACAGAGACGCGCAAGCGGCAACGGCATTTCTCTGCTAGAAACCGCAGTAAAGTGCAGCAATGTGCAGGGTTGCGCAGCAAGTTGTCACAACTGCACTTGTGTGCACTTGTTCGCCCTTGTCTGCGCTTCTTTTGCAGCCGTAGGCTGCGCTTTCCTGGGTCGTAGGCCCGGCGAGGTATGCTGCTTTTGCAGCCGTCTTATGAGGAAGAGTGGTAGTGGAACATAAAGCGCAGACGCACTTTGAAGGTTTGCTCTGGCTAGCTCGAACGTTGTGAGTTGGTTAGCCTGACGCACCGATGCACCATTTTGCAAGCTCCGTGCGTCGTGTTGCTAGTGCAATGCACACTGCGCTATATTCGCGCCATGCCGAGGTCGAAGCAGCCCAATTCTGTTCGGTACACAGTCCGTCTCAACCACGCTCAAGGCGAGCGTGTGGCCGCGCTGAAGAAGCATCTCCACGCGAAGAGCGACAACGAGGTTTTCGACTACTTGGTGACCGTGGGGACGAACCAGCGGGACGATCTGGAGCAGCTCGTCTATTCGCTCTTCGGCAACTTGACCGATTCGCTTGCCCGGCGTTTCCAGAGCCTAGAGACCGTCGCTCAGCTTCATCTCGCCCTGACGGACACCTTCATCAAGTACGCCCTTACGTCGCTCCCGGAGGTTCCAAGCTCGATGCTCTCCGCCGCTCGCTCCCGAGCCACGCGCGTCTATGAGCAGGTGAACCTGACGGCAGCGCGTGAGTTCCAGAGGCGGCGCGACTCGGATGCCTACAGTGCGAGTGAACTGGGCATTGAGCAGGAACCTGCATACACGCCGAGCGCCGACCAGGAAAGCTAGCCATGCCACGCAAGTCTAGGGAAGAGGGCGAGCGGTCTGGCCGCCTCCGTCCGGGCCGAGTTCGTCGGCAGAACACCTCAGCGCGTCCGATCACCGGAACGGCAAGAAATCTGCTCAGGCTAACGAGACTAGTAAGCCGGTCGCGAAAGGTCACTACCGCGCGAGGGACGACCCCCTCCGCATCGCATCAGCGATCCAGCTCAATGTTTCAGCGCCGCTGCATCGTGAACGTGCGATACGCAAGTAACCGGGCCTCCGGCGGATGGAAGGCGCACGGAACTTATGTAGAACGGGAGAGTGCAAAGGGCAAGGAACACGGCAAAGAGGTGCGCGATGCAGCCCCGGCGCGGAATGCTGATCCAGACCGGCTCGGCCTTGCAAAGGCGCAGACCCTAACCTCCCTCGCGGCCTCGTGGCAGCGTGACGGTGACGAGCGAATGTTTAAGATCATCCTCTCTCCCGAGGATCCCACCGCAGATTGTGAGAGAACGGCGGAGGCGGTGATCTCGCGGATCGAGGAATATGCGGGAGAGCCGTTGGCGTGGGCGGGTGTCGTTCACCGGAACACCGGCCACGTTCACGCGCATCTGATCCTCCGCGGCCGCACGTCAGCAGGCGAGGCACTAAGACTTCCGCCCGAAATGATTCGCAAGACGCTCAGAGAGGTCGCTCAGGCTTCGATCACTCGTCAGCTCGGTCCGCGGACCCTCGAAGAGATTCAACAGCAGAAACAGGTGGAGCTCACCGTTAACCGCGTGACTTCGCTCGATCGTAAGTTGGTGCGGCAAGCCTCGGTCTACGAGAAGGATTCCGCATACTTCAGCCTGAAGAAGGAAGTCATCGCTCCAGAGCGCGCAAGGCTGACCCATCTTGAAAAGATCGGGTTGGCGAAGTTCGATCTACCGGACGGCTGGCTGGTACGCACGGACGCGATCGGCCAACTCCAGCAGATGAAGGATCTCCAGGACCGTGCGCGCATCCTTTTCCGCAGCGGGGTAGCGATCAGCGACCCTCATGCGCCCATGCAGTATTCGAGCGGCGCAAAGAAGCTCATTGGCCGTGTGCTCTTGAACAGCGAGGACGAACGAACAGGCGCCCTTCAAACCATATTCGAAACAACGGAGGGGAGAATCGAGATTCTCCGGCACGACGGAAGTCTTCGAGCAGCATGGACCCGCGGCGACCTGCAGCCCGGCAACATCATCACCATCGACAGCCTACGGAGCAACCCCGACCAGCTCTACGCCTCCTCAGCCGGAAGAGACGAGGACGTACTCAGAGACCCAGCAGCCCTGGACTCGTTGGCAAGACGAATGAGAACGATGGGCCTGATCTCCTCCGAGAGCGAGAAGGGTTGGATAGGAGAATTTCTTAAGGCGCTTACCGCACGAGCCATGGAACGGCGTCAGGAGCGAGGATACTAACTTGACCTTAACCCGCTAGTGAAACGTACACTGCGGTAAAGGGAGGGTAGGTCTGATGAGAAATGGCGTCACAGCACCACCAGGGTACGTTCTACCGAAACGACCAAAATGGCAGGGGGGCTGGAATCTGCGGGCCTTCGCCGGTGCCGTATCTGCGCTTGTTCTGGCTTCTTCTTCAGCGACCGAATGGCTCGCATGGAAGCTGCATACGCCAGTGGAGATGGGAGAGCCGCTGGGCTGGTTCCGTGGGATCGGTGTCTTCCAGCCGTTTGCCGACTTGGTTCTCTGGAAGCAGTTCGCCAGCAGTCGTCTCATCGGCTCAGCAGTGCGCAAGGACCTATGGTCGGCGCTGGGCGGAACGGTCATCGGCGGCCTCTTCGTTGCTTACCTGGCGTATTGGTTCCTGTCGCTCATCCGCGACCGCAAGAGCACGGACAACCTGATGAATCTACACGGCTCGGCAGTTTGGGCGGACCGGTCGGACATCGAGAAGCTGGGTCTGCTCGATGCGCAGGACGGTGTGTACGTCGGCGGTTGGCAGGACCCGCACAGCGGGAAGATCCAATACCTACTTCACGCCGGGTCCGAACCGGTGTTGCTCTTTGCACCCAGTCGCAGCGGCAAGGGCGTCTCCGCTATCATCCCGACGCTCTGCCAGTGGCGGCAAAGCGTCTTCGTCTACGACCTGAAAGGCGAGAACTGGGACCACTCGGCAGGTTTCCGCCATGCTCTCGGACAGCGCGTCCTCAAGTTCGCTCCGACGCTGCCGCACGAGAGCTGCTGCTATAACCCGCTCTCGGAGATTCGCTGGGAGATGGATTATGAGATCGCCGACGCTCAGACGGTCGCGAATGCCGTCATCCGCCACGGCGACGAGGACAGCCTCTACAAACACTTCGAGGACGCGGCAGTCGATCTCGTCTCGGCCGGGATCATTCATCTCGGCTACGTGATGCGGAATCTGAACACCTCGAAGATCCCTACGTTGCCGGATGTGCTGGCCCTCTACTCGTCTCCAGGGATGGATTTTCAGGAGGTGCTGAAAGACATGCAGAACACGGTGCATATGCCGGGCGGCAGATCGGCTCCGCGCCTTACTTGGGTGGACATGAACGGCAAACCAACCTTTACGCACCCGTTCGTCAGCAAAGCCATTCAACGGCAACTGAATCGCGCTGACCGAGAGGCGTCAAGCATCCAGTCGAGCATCGTGACCCCGATGACGATCTACGACGACCCGATCGTACAGAAGACGGTCTCGCGTTCCGACTTTGTCATTGGCGATCTGGTCTACGGTGAACAGCCCATGAGCCTTTACTTCAAGGTTCCTCAGCCAGACAGGGAGCGTCTACGCCCGCTCGTCAGACTGATGCTGCAGCTCATCTTCAATCGGCTCATGGAGCGGCTCGACCCTGACCGCCATCATCTGCTGCTGATGCTCGACGAGTTCCCAGAACTCAAGAAGATTCCTAACCTCGCAGCGGCGATGAGCCTCATGGCCGGGTACAAGATCAAGCCCTACCTGATTGCCCAGACGCTCACCCAGATTATCGAAGAGTACGGCCCGAACGAGTCGATCACGGACAACTGTTACATCAAGGCCGCATTCCAGACCGACAATCTCCAGACCTGCAAGAACCTCTCCGAGCTGAGCGGCAATATGACCGTTGAGAAGGAGACCGTCAATTACAGCGGCCAACGAACCGACTTCTACCTCAAGCACATCTTCCGCAGCGTGGAGCAGGTGCAGCGTCCGCTTATTACGGTCGACGAGATTCGCCGCATGAAGCCGCCGACCAAGGCAAGTAATGACCCCAGCAGCAAGATCACTGCTCCCGGAGACATGTTGATCTTTATCAATGGCGTCGCTCCGATCTACGGAGTCCAGAGTCTCTACTTCCTGAACGAAACACTCCTGGCCAGGACGAAGCTGAAGCCGCCTGCCTTCCGCACCGCAGGTGTCGTGCCGAGTAAGGTCGACGAACCCCGTAGAACTTTCGACGCCAGGGCTATCGCCACAGACGCGCTTGACCGTACATCGCTGGAGGAGCAGATCCATGGAAATCCTTAACCAAGTCATTCTGGCCGGCAACTTGACCGACAAACCGACCGTAAACGATGCCGGTGGTCGCCAGTTCGTTCGGGCTCGCCTTGCGCAAAACTGGTTTTACGAAACACAGGGGAGGACCGTCGAGCACCGGCAGTTCTTGCCCATCACCTTCTTCGGCGAAAGCGCCACGGTCGCCAAGACGTTCGAGAAGGGTGACAACATCCACGTCACCGGCCAGCTTGTAAGGCGCGAACCACGGGCGCGCAGCGATGGCTCCAGGCCTTCGCTGGAAACCGGCACGGTCTTCGAGGTGCACGTTCTGCGTGCCTTCCGCATTTCGGCCGGCTCGAAGGCACAGTCGGCGGCCACCCATCAGAACGACATCCGGCGCACCAACGATGCCAAGCAGGTGCCCGCGTTTATCCAGGAGAGCATCCTTGACTGGCCTGTTTAGCACTTTCATCCCACTGCTGCGCTTGCGCCTCGCAGCGCTCAGTGTCGCCGGCGGCGCGATCGGGTTGATGCTCACAGGCGTCAATCTTGGGCTCGTATTCAACTACACGCACTCTGCGCCCTACGGCCTCTATTGGGAGGTTAGTGACGGCGAGAAGGCGAGGCGCAACCCTCCGCCGTATATTTTCTTCTGCCCCGATCTCCGCTGGCCTTCCATGAAGGGCCAGCCGAACTATCGCTCTCCCATGAGGACCTGCCCAGATGGGTTCTCGCCGCTCATTAAGCCGGTCGTGGCATGGCCCGGTGATACCGTCGAGACCACCCCGCAGGGGTTGCTCGTCAACGGCGCCCCTCTCGCTCACACGCAGCCGATCAACCACGATTCGAAAGGTCGATTGATCCGCCCGTATCCATATGGCATCTATCGGGTCCAGCCGGGACAGGTGTGGGCGGTAAGTTCCTTCAGCCCGCGCAGCTTCGACTCCCGCTACTTCGGACCGATCCCCATCCGTTCGATCCACCTTTGGATTCGCCCCTTGCTGGTTGAAAAGACTTATTACTCAGAGAAGCGGTCGGAGGAGGCTCAATGACGCTCGATTTGCAGTCAGCCCACGACCCCCAAACGAAGACGGCGGGCAAGCAAGACAAGCGTGCTTCCGCATCCGCCCGAACCTCTGTGTCGTATGCCGCAGCCGTCGTGATAGGCGCTCTCGGATGGAGCGGCAGGCCTTGGCTGAGCGGCTTGGCACTGCTTTACCCTTTCCTATATCTGCAGTCCCGGAGGCGCGTGGACGCGCTAAGCGCGGTCTTCTACTACGCCGCGGCAACGTGGAGCGTTGTTCCAGCCGCGCGACGTTTCTTCGCCACCGGCAACCATCTCGCCGAGCCTCTGGCGATCTGGTTGGCGCTGGTTTTCCTGGGCTCTCTACCGTGGCTGGCTCTCTACAGTTCGCGACTCCTTCCGCTCTCCGGGGTTGGGTCTCTGTTCCTCCTCGCGCTGCCGCCGCTGGGCTTGATCACGGTAGCGCACCCGCTCATTGCGGCAGGCGCATGGTTCCCAGGAACCCGTTGGCTCGGTGTCGCTCTGCCGATCATCCTGCTCTGCAGCTACCGACGCCTTGGGGCACGTATGACGATACTCGTGCTCATCGGGTCATCGGTCGTCAGCCATATCCGCTTCCAGCGCCCGTTCCACGACTCAGGTATTGTTGCGCTCAGTACATGTCTCGGAGCCACAGAGCAGGGGCCTTTCAGCTTGGACTCAGGAGCGCGCGAACGCGCTCTTCAAGAAGCTGCTCTGGCGCATCCCAATGCCCTCGTGCTCTTACCCGAATCGGTACTACCCGGCTGGAGCGCCACGCGCGAGACCCGCTGGACAGGCACGTTCGCGCGGCTCAATCAGCAACACACGGGACTTCTCTTGGGAACGACGATCCCGATTCCCAATACAAATGCGAATCGCAACGTCCTGCTCTCGCTTGGCTACACCGAACACTTCTCTTATGTTCAGCGGATCCCAGTTCCCATTGGAATGTGGCACTTCGGTGCTGGGAACGAGGGCTTCCCGCTCATGCTCAGATTCCCGCCGACAATTCTGGTGCAGCATCATCGCGCGGCTGTGCTCGTCTGCTACGAGCAATTCCTTGTGTGGGCCGCCCTCCAGTCGCTCAGCCGCAGCCCTGACATGCTGCTCGCGCCCTCGAATCTGTACTGGGCGGCAGGCACGCCCATACCCGCGATTCAGCACGTGTCCGCTCAGGACTGGGCGGATCTCTGGGCTATTCCGTTATATGAGGCGACCAATCGATGAGACACCTGCTCGCAATCTGTCTGCTCTCTCTATCTCCGGCACTATCCGGCCAAACGTCAGACCTGACCGCACTACGAATACGTTGCGTTCCCCAGGGGCCGGAATCGACGCTGAACGCCATCGTCCAGGCCGAATCCGGCGGAAACCCCAATGCCATGCAGATCGACTTTCCTCATGCTCTGGCGAAGAGATGGAATCTCGCACCCGGTAGCTTGCGACTGAAACGTCAGCCCGCGAGCCAGGCCGAGGCTCACCAGTGGATTGCTTACTTCCAGAGCTACCGAGTCTCCGTTGATTTAGGACTCATGCAGGTCAGCTCCGCCGAAGCGGATAGACGTGGCATCCGGCCGGAGTCGCTGCTTGATCCATGCACCAACCTTCGCGTCGGATGGCAGATTTTCTCCGACGCTTATGCAGCTGGGGCAAAGATGTACGGACCGGGCCAGCCTGCTTTGGAGCGTGCGATTTCGCGCTACAACACAGGCAGCCCTCAACAGGGTATCGACAACGGCTACTTGGGTCGGGTTCTCGCAGCAGCGCAGAGGCTCGAACCAAACCGGAAGCACGCAGCAGAGAAGGGCCAAAGATGAACTCGTCAACATCAGAGGAACAGCTCAGGATCGATGCCGCTCGTTCTTCATTAGCGTCGGTACGACTCTCCAGCCTTGAGCCGTCCACCCGGCTCGAAAGACTTCTCGCGGCATGGTCGAAAGATGAAGTCTCCCTTGGCGCTGTTCGAGACGAGCTGATCGAGCAATGGAGAATGCAAAATGATTGAGTCAGGCGATTTTCCCGTACCCGGAGCAGCGACTCCGAAGAATAGACTCGGGGTCACCGATGCCGCCGTGCTTCGAAAGGCTGAGGCTGATTTCGCAGGATACAGGCTGGTCGAGCTGCAGTGCTCACCTGTTCGCGGCAGCTTTGATTCGGCACACCTACAGAACATCCACCACTACCTCTTCAGGATCTCTATGACTGGGCCGGCGAGCTCCGGCAATCAACCAATGAGGATCTCGGAAGGTCGCTCGATCGCATTCTTGACCGCTTGGCATCTGAGAACCACCTCCGCGGCTTGCCTGGAGAGGCGTGGACCGAAAGAGCGAGTGCTCACCTCTATCAAATCGAGCGCATGAGGGGTAAGCGTCCTGTGTTGGCCGTGTGTACATGGTGCTGTTGAACCGTGATGATGTTTGGATGGTTGACGTTGATGTGAGCGTTGGGGTGGGGACGGTCCTCGACGGCGGCGAAGTGCGATGGAGCGTCGCCGGATTGTGGAGGAGACGTTAGAGGCCGGAGCATCGGTGGCGCGTGTGGCCTTGAAGCATGGCGTGAACGCGAACCAGGTCTTTCAGTGGCGTCGCTTATATAGCGATGGCAAGCTGGGTGCGGCTTCGGTGAGCGCGATGAAGTTGCTTCCTGTCAACGTTGTTGAAGCGCAAGAGCCGTTGAAGGTTCAGCCTGAACAAGTGACTGTCGAGCGAAGCGGGGCGATCCACATCGAGCTACCTGGCAAGGTCCGGATCAGGCTTGAAGGCGACGTTGATCCGTCCGTCGTTCGCGCGGTGCTCAAGAGTCTGCGCTCATGATTGCTCTGCCTGCGGGCACCAGGATCTGGATTGCGGCTGGTGTGACGGACATGCGGCGCGGCTTCCACGGTCTGAGTGCCCAGGTGCAGACGGTGCTCGAGCAGCAGCCATTGTCCGGTCACGTCTTCGTCTTTCGCGGGCGCCGAGGCGACATCGTGAAGGTGCTCTGGTTCGATGGTGACGGGCTTTGCTTGCTGGCGAAGCGGCTTGAGCGAGGGCGCTTCGTGTGGCCTCAGGCATCGAGTGGTACGGTATCTCTGAGCCGTGCGCAGTTGTCGATGCTGCTCGAAGGTATCGACTGGAGAGCGCCTCTTCGGACCGCAGAACAGGTGATGAGTGTTTGAGTGTTTCCTCCTGTATTCATGCGGCTTTTGTTCTATTAAGCCGCGTCGATTGTATGGGATACTTCGCTCATGTTCCCAGCCCTCAACCTGCCTGATCTGGATGCCCTGGATCCGGCAGCGTTGAAGGCGGTGATCCTGGCGCAGCACGAGCAGCATCAAGCCCAGCGCGATCACTTCGAGGCTCTGCATGAGCGTTATACTGCGACGCTCAGCTCGCGGGCGACTGAGATCGATCGGCTCATGCTGCTCGTCGAGAAGCTGAAGCATATGCTCTTCGGCCGGAAGAGCGAGAAGGTGCTCTGCCAGATCGAGCAGCTTGAGTTCCAGATCGAGGATCTTGAAGTTGCCACCGCAGTTGAAGAGATCCAGGCGATCCCGGGCTTACAGCGACCGGTCCCGGCGAAGCCGTTCCGCCGGCCGTTGCCGGAGCATCTTCCGCGCGAGATCCTCACGCACATGCCCGCCCACGCGGCATGCCCC